>Ga0184637_10000153_pt1 | contig 48405 bp, 44 predicted proteins | sample PLM3_127_b2_FD_133143 | JGI IMG/M metagenome (GOLD analysis project Ga0184637, IMG submission 133143) | Groundwater sediment microbial communities from an aquifer in East River, Colorado, USA - PLM3_127_b2 | ecosystem: Environmental > Terrestrial > Soil > Riparian zone | place: USA: East River...
AACGGTCAAAACGGCATCGGCAGCTATCCGAATAATACGCAAAAGATGGTTGAAGACATGGTCGACCAAATAGACGGATTGGTGGACTTTTCTCAATACGATAACGATGGCAATGGTTTTGTTGACTGCCTCTTGATGATTCACAGCGGCAGCGGCGCCGAGTTCACCGGCGACAACGACGACATCTGGTCGCACAAATGGAGTATCTCACCGCGTCTCAAAGATGGAGTTCGCATTTCAAGTTTTACAGTTCAACCAGAGTACTGGATTGTACCGGGAGACATGACCATTGGAGTTTACGCCCATGAGCTTTGTCATGGTTTCGGCCTCCCCGATTTATATGACCTCGACCAAAGCTCCAACGGCATCGGCAAATGGTGCGTTATGGCATATGGCTGCTGGAACGGTCCCTATCCCGGCGGCGGGTCGCCGTCGCACCCCTGTGCCTGGTCAAGAATCGAAATGGGGTTTGCAACTGCAACCAACGTGACATCAAATATGAACGGAGTCGCCATAAATAATGTCGAACAAAACGGCACTATTTACAGATTGTGGACATCGGGAAATATAGGTAACGAGTTTTTCCTCGTTGAAAATAGACAAAAGATTGGCTATGACTTTAATATTCCACAGGCCGGTCTTTTAATTTGGCATATCGACACCATCAAAACCGGAAATACCCAGGAATGGTTTCCCGGCCAGCTCGGCACCAATCACTTTAAAGTGGCGCTGGAACAGCCAGACGATTCATTTCATTTAGAGCATAAGCGAAATCAAGGAGACGGATTCGACGTCTTTCCGGGACTGGGAAATAAAACTTCATTTGATGCCGTCTCGTCCCCCAATTCTGATTCATATACTTCCGGAACGTCCTTTGTCGGAGTTCAGAATATTAGTGCAATCGCAAACGTCATTAATGCCAACTTAATAGTGGGTTTTGCGGCAGGAGTTGAAGATGACCCGACACTGCCCAATTCATTCAATTTGTCGCAGAATTACCCTAATCCATTTAATCCGAATACCACCATTGGATTCACTCTGCCTGTCAATTCCAATGTAAAACTTGAGATTTATAATTTGAAAGGGGAATTGACTGCTGTTTTGGTCGATGGAAGGTATTCCGCCGGAACATATACAGCCTTGTGGGACGGCCGAGATAAATCGGGGGATGATGTAGCCTCCGGTATTTATTTCTACCGGTTACTAACCGACGAAGAAGTACTTTCCAAGAAAATGGTATTAATAAAATAACCAGTCGTATTATAGGTACATTTAAAAAGAGAGTCCGCTTATAAGCGCTATAAGCGGACTTTTTGCTTAAGGCAGGTCAGGAAACCCGCTCCCTTTTGATGCCGCCTCCGATTTGAAACTAGATTCCCGCTGTTGTTTCTTAAACCTCGTGTGACAGGCTTTACACCGTTTGGGATCTTCCGAGTAGCCGCGCTCCGCAAAATATTCCTGTGCCTGCACCGTAAAAACGAATTCCTGATTGCACTCGGTACAGATCAAGATCCGCGGCTCGAATCCATTCGCCATGTGCTCCCCCTCCATTTTCGGCAGAACGCTGCATCCTTGCAACTCTCCGCCGCCGCCGGATGGTTAAATTGTTAAGCTGACTGATAACTTCAATTCAGTCTCTAGTCAACTAAAATAAAGAACGAGGGAATTAGTAGGGATTGCACGCTGGCAGTGGTCCCCCCCGGAAAAAACGGTTCACATACTTATTCAAATCCACGATGTTGGCGAGGCCATCGCAACTAAAATCGCCCGATATAATCACCGGAATGGGCGCTGCACCACCCCGAAAGATGAAATTGACGAAATAGTTCAAGTCGATGATTGATATCGAGCCGTTGAAATTGGCATCACCTTTGTAGAGGACCGTTTGAACCGATATTCCCTGCTCGTCGGATACGGCCGTGTCACCCACAGACACTGCTTTGAAGTGCAATTGTGATATTGTTTCCAAAGGCGTGCTCTGCGGTGGGTGTACATTTATGGTGAAGGTGGTATCGTCAAGTGCCGCTATGGCCCGGCTGATGGTGTCGGAATCAATCCAGCCCTGGTCGTCCCAGTACATGATCTGGTAGACGTCATTGAATTCCGAAGTGTTTGATACATTAAACGAATACGGGCGGGTCCCGCCGGAATATATGACGGTATCTGATGTCAATAAACTTGTTGTCACCGCGTGAGGAATGTTGACCGAAGCAGAGTAGCTGAAGAAGGCCCCTGGAGAGAATTCAGAAATGTTGATTCCAACCAGAGTGACAGAGTACAAATCTTCAAAATCTTCAATGTAAACGGTATTATTCCAGTTCGGGGAATTCAACTCCAGTTTTTGATATTGGTGTGTGTCTATGTCGTTGGAAATTATGAGATAGCCTGCCCAATCTCTGGTATCAGCGCCATCAAATGTAATTTTTAGAGTCCCAAACGAACTTCCAGGGAAAAACTGTATGTAATTGGAGCCGTATCCAGCCGGACTGTCCGGAGAATTTCGCAGCGACACAGGGTAGAAACTGTGATTCGCACCAATGTCCATCAGTGGATAATTTGCCGCTTCCTCGTGGTGAAGAAAATCGTTGCGTGTCGAAGTGGCAAAATTCCAGGTTACAAAATCAGCAAATGCCGAATCTTGTGTCCAGCCATAATTGACTTCAAGTGAATCAGAGATGGTCCCGAATATATCAGTATAGCGGGCACCCTCCCAGGCCGAGCGCATCAATGAAGTGTCAAAATTCTGCGCCAGATACAATCCCCAGATGAAACTCGCATACATGTGAATAGAGTTCTCCATGAGAGACTTGGCCGGCGAATCGGTGAATGAACTTAGGTAATTGTAATTATCATTGGTCGCGTCGAACACTATATCTTCGGTATAAGTGGCATCCAATTCCATAAACCAGCTGGGCTCATTGGCATCGTAGCCAAACTGAACGGCATGATGAAACTCATGCGCGACTGTTACTTTGGCGGCGCCCAGGATGTCGCCTTCCGGATCATCATTGGGAGGAAATCCAATAAAGTCGTTGTTTAAGACCAGGTGACTGTAGAAATCATTCCACGGTCTGGCGCCTGAAGCTTCGGGAACGGCATATCCGTAAAAGCCCATGTTTTCAAAGTAAACATCGTACTTATCATCTCCACCAATCCCGTTATCAGGCGGCGGCTCGAGAAATCCCAAAGACAGGTGCTTTTGCCAGGAGGAATCACAGTACGCGGCCATGCTTTCTACAAAATCAGGAACAAGGTTGGAATCGGTATCGGCTGATGGAACGGCATGTGTTCCGACAATGTCATAATGAAGTTTGAAGAATCCACCGGGAGTATCGTAAGTAAAAGCCGTTACATGTCTGGTAAGAATATCTGAAATCGCCGATTGGGTTTCCGGTGTGAGACTGGCCCAGTTCACTCTGATATCTTTGAGAATCATAGTAGCTTCTCGATTAGTGCTGAAAACGCCATCCTGTAATTTCTGATATTGGGGCGGAAGCTTTTCAGGATTCTTAATGGCCTGAACTTGGAGCAGAGCTTTTTGATCCATAGAGATCTTGCCAGCCTCGAAATCATTTTCGATTTGCAACAAAGCGCCGGCTTGAGTTAAAGATTGAGCTGCTAAAATAAAAGTCGGTTGGGCAAGTACTAATAAAAAGATGACGGTGCTTGTTGCCAAAGATACTTTTAATGAAGTGAACCGGAGAACCTTCATGTTTATACTTGGTCGGCTGCTAACATCTTAAACTGCAAAAACTGTGAGGACCTTTGGCAGGACTTCTAGGTGCCTAAGTTGTTGATTATTGTCCTAACAATCATCCCAATAACTCCAAATGTATTGCTTTTCAACGACTTGTCAAGAACAAACGATGTTCGCCATAGCTGAAGTACTGCCCCGTGCTAAGAGACAATTGCCAAGTGTTTTCTTCAGAATAGGCTAAGTCAACTCGAAAAAATCGGCTTTTTGAAGACCTGTCCAGTGCAAAGCGCAAACCAATTCCTCCGCTGAAATAGAAATCTTTGAAAGTAAAGTCTTCTTTCGGTTTCCAGGTACGTCCGGCATCGGCAAATATCGCTACTCCAAAAACCGAGGACAAGACCCGAATTTCCGGGTTAAAACGACCCTCCAGATTGACAATGGCCATCCTGTCGCCGGTTCTGAATTCAGTGGGGTAGCCGCGAATGCCGCTACCTCCTCCCAGCACCAGACTTTGGGTGCTTTCGCGTCTCCAATCACGGATGTACTTGGCTCTGAAGGCAATGGTCAAGAACTCCGGGCCATGATGATAGTAATTTCCCAGCCAGGTAGTCACTTTTTGGTAGTCTCTTCCCCCTCTAAACTTATTAGTTCTGATGTATGAAGTATAGAAAACCTCATTTCCAAAACTGTGTCCCATGGAATAGTCAAAAAGGAATTTATCATAAACGTGGTCATCGAAGTCGGGGTTAAAAGCTCGGGAATAGCCTACTGCTGCCGTTTGACCCAGAGTAAAATCTTCGGTGTAACCGAATCCGTCGATTTTACGAAATGTCGTGAAATCTACTTTGAATATTCGAAATGCCAGGTCGAATTGGTGATAAACAGAATCACTCGGAAAAGCGGCGAGTGCCAAAGAAGAATCAGAACCGGCATTACTGGTAATAACCTTATCCTTGATAGTTTCAAAGCTGTAACTATGCGATAGCGTGCTGACTACATTCTTCACACGCTCTCCGAATCTATATGAAACGAAACTGCCAAAAAGATCACTTTCGCTTTGGGAATGGGCTATCTGAAAACTGTTATTGAAGACTTCGTTTCGAGAAGAAGCCAGCGCCATTTGCAACCCATAGGAATACTTCTGCGAGAGACTGTAAAAAGGGTGGCTGAAAGCAAGCAATTCGGTTTTTGATTTCGGATTTCCTCTATAGATTGCCGAAAAGCTGAAGGGATGACCCAGCAATCGATTATCGCGAAATGAGGATTCAAAATAGTTTTCGTCTTTTTCCTGAATGATGTAATCAAGTGAAAGGAGCTGGTTTAAACCGAGAAAATTTCTTTCTTCGAAGCCGAACCGATAGAGATATTCATTTCCCTCACGGGAAATCTCAATGCCACCGGCAAAGCTCCATTCGTCGATTGTAATCAAGCGCCAAAGAAGAGTGCTGTCCGACAAAAGCGTGATTTCATTCCAGGCGTCGTAAATAACGTATCGATTTCTTAGATTACGGGTGCTTTCTTCGGCCAGCTCTGCCGAAAACCCATCGCCTCTTTGCAATAAAAGTTCACGGGCCAGCACCGATTGTTGCGTTTTGATATGAAGCTTATTGGCCGTCCTGAAAACAAAATTGTCATATCCCTTAATCCTGGTATCAAAAATTTCCCGATTTTCGATTTCGATGCTGTCGATTATTAATCCGTTGTACTTGACCAGGTCATTTTCGGTGGGATGCTGGATGTCACTTCCGCCCGGACGATTGTCACAGCTGGCTTTGTTAAAAGAGATTAAGCACATTCCCGCCAGAATAAAACATAACAGCCGATGTGAAGATTTTTGCATATCTGCTGGCGGACTCTGACCCGTACTCACTTCAAGACTCCACAACGTGCTTTTCAGCCGCTACAACATTTCGGCTTTAAGCCGATAATATACCGAGCGTAACTATATTCAACAAAAAGAGTTGTAATGGGAAAGAAAAAGATAGGCGACCTGCTGCTTGAGCGCGGGTTTATTACATCGGAACAACTCAAGCAAGGGTTAAAAGTACAAGGCTCCACCGGCAAACGACTGGGTGAAGTTCTGGTCGAGTTGGGCCTCATTACCGAAGAGCAGCTCATCGATACAATATCGGAACGGCTCCAAATCCCGCGCGTGTCGCTGCGCTCAATGTATATCGATCCTCTAACAGTTCAAAAAATCAGTGTCGACGTTGCTCGTCGTTACTGCTTGATTCCCATATTTAGCGTCGAGAATACGTTGACTATCGCCATGGCAGATCCTCTTAACATTCTGGCCATAGACGAAATCAAATACCGCACTAACTTGAATATTCGCCGCGCCGTGGCCTTGGCCTCCGAAATCAGAGAAGCTATCGACCAGCATTATTCAGTGGCTGATTCCTTAAGCCAGATCATTGGCAGACACACTTTAGAAAACACAAGTGTTGCGGTTGATGAGACAATCGGCGGAGATGTCGAACAAGCCGGCGCCATTGTCAAGCTGGTCAATTTAATCATCTCCAAAGCCGCCAAAGAAAGAGCCTCTGACATTCACATTGAGCCGGAAGAAACACGCATCCGTATCAGATATCGCTCCGGCGGTGTCATGCGCGAGGAAGCCGCGCCTCCTAAAAACATGCAGAACGAACTTATTTCCCGAATTAAAATTGCGGCCAATTTGGACGTCTCTGAAAAAAGATTGCCGCAGGACGGGCGGTTCATGATGAATGTGGAAGGCGTAAATGTTGACCTGCGCATTTCAACATTGCCGACCATTCACGGCGAAAAAATTGTAATTCGAATTTTAGACCCGCGCAATCTGCTGTTGACGTTCGAAGCTCTGGGATTCAACAAGAAGCTTGAAGAAAAATGGGTGAATATCATTCACCAGCCCGAGGGTTTGGTGCTGATATCCGGACCGACTTCCAGCGGTAAAACCTCTACCTTATACGCTACACTTCACGAAATCAATTCCATTGAAAAGAATATCATCACAGTGGAAGACCCGGTCGAGTATTCTCTGCCACTCATAAACCAAGTTCAGATTAACGAAAAGGCCGGTCTGACCTTTCCCTCCACTCTGCGTTCTATATTACGGCAGAATCCGGATATTATCATGATTGGTGAAACTCGTGACCTGGAAACTGCCCAAATGACAATCCGTTCGGCCCTGACTGGCCACCTGGTTTTTTCGACAATTCACACCAATGATGCCGCCTCGGCTATTATTCGTCTGGTGGACATGGGCGTTGAGGACTATTTAGTAGCCACTTCGCTTAAAGGGGTTTTGGCGCAGCGACTCGTCAGAGTTAATTGTCCCGAATGCCTGGAGTCATATAAGCCTTCTGTCACAATTTTGCAGAGAGCCGGTTTGTCAGATTTAGCCCGCGAACTGAATTTCAAACGCGGCAAAGGGTGCCCTAACTGCAAAAAGTCTGGATACAAGGGACAAGTCGGCATTTACGAGTTTATCGAAATTACGCCGTACATTTCTGAATTAATCATCAATGGCGTTTCGGTAAATAGATTGCGAGAGGAAGCCAGGAAATTCGGCTTTGTGCCTCTCTTTGAAATGGGTCTCGAGAAGCTGGCCAAAGGACAAATCAATCTGGAAGAACTTTTGGCGGAGACATCCAACATCGAAGATTACACCCACCCCGGTAAAAAAGTGACAGCGTCGGAATATGCCGGAACTGTTTAGATATCGCGCTGTCGCACTCGATGGCCGTATCGAAAAAGGGGCCATGAATGCGGAAAGCAATGAACAGGTCTTCGATTATCTCGCCGAACGAGCATTAACTCCTATTACAGTAATTCAATCTCCCCGTAAAAAGGCTTTTTCATTCTTTGGTTTTTTCAAAGGTGTTGACTATGAAAACCTGATTCTCTTTACGAATAGCCTGGCCACCATGATTCGCGCCGGTATTCCTCTTTTGCGGGCTCTTAAAATCATGAAGATTGGTTCCACCGACAGCAAATTCAATCAGGCCATTCATCAAATCAGATACAGTCTGCAATCAGGGAAATCTCTTTCCGAGTCAATGTCAGAATATGAAGAAATATTCAGTAAAGTTTATATTTCCTCTATTACAGCCGGTGAAGAATCGGGTCAACTGGAAGGGATACTCGATGAGCTGGCCATTATTCTCGAACAGGAAATGGAACTCACTCGCCAAATCAAGTCGGGTGTTCGTTACCCCTTATTGGTGATGGGGGCAATAGGAGTCGCTTTCATTGTTTTGATGGGATTTGTTGTCCCCCGCTTTATGGAGTTTTACGGTGCATTCGGAGCCAACCTGCCCCTGCCGACCAGAATAATGATCAACACGAGCAATTTTATTACTGACTTTTGGTATGTGTTGATTGCGTTCGCAGCTCTTACGTTTGTCGGCTTTAAAAAACTGGTCAGTCACCCTCAAGGAAAACTATGGGTCGATAAGAAGATCCTGAAACTGCCGGTACTGGGCGAACTGATAATCAAAGGAAATGTCGCTCGTTTCAGTTTAATGTTTCGAATCTTATATAAGGCCGGCCTTCCCATCGTGAAAACTTTGGAAATCCTGTCGGACGCCGTCAAAAATAGCCAAATCAGCAGTGAAATTACTCATTTGGCCACGTTGATGCGCGAAGGGCGCGATGCTTCAATTACCAAAGGCGAGTTCACTTACTTTCCCGAAGCTGCTCTGCAAATGATTGCAATAGGGCTGGAATCTGGCTCACTTGAGAGAATGCTGGGTGAATTGGGGAGTCACTATAGTAAAGAGGTACAGTACACCTCCCGGCACCTGACGGCTATTCTTGAGCCTATCCTCACTTTTGTACTGGGGGGTTTTGTTTTGCTTCTGGCGTTAGCAATTCTGCTGCCTATGTGGAATCTAATCAAGGTTTTCCAGACCTAATTCGAAGCTAAAGTGTGTATTGGCTTTAGCCGATACAATGCAAAAAGGACGACTTTAAATATTAACCATACCCACTAGGAGGGGTCGAAATGTTTGCAATTCATCGTAACGAAAAAGGATTCACGCTAATCGAACTGGTGATCATAATCGTGATTCTGGGCATTCTGGCTGCCGTAGCCATTCCCAGATACCAGGATATGTCAACCCAGGCCAGAGAAGCTGCTGCACGTGGTTCACTTGGCAACCTGCGTTCAGCCATCACTATTTACTATGCCAATCAGGCCGTAACCACCGGTATTGCGACTTGGCCGACGCTGGCGCAGCTTACAACTTTTAATACGGTATTGGCTACAACAGTGCCCAGAAATCCGTACCAGACGGTTGCCAATGCACCCGATTCTGTTGTAACCGGGGTTACTCCGGGTACGATAGTTGGTGCACGAGGCGGCTGGGCTTATCTCGCGGCTACGGGACAGATCTGGCTTAACACCAGCACCATTGGTGAAAACCTCTGGTAAACTAATACGGTCACTAAAATTGAAGTGATCCATAATAAACATATAGCTATGAACAAGCTCCATCAGTCGGGATTCTCGCTGGTGGAGCTTGTTATTATAATCGTTACGCTGGGTATTCTGGCCGCTGTTGCAATTCCCATGTTTGGAAATATGATAAATAGCTCCAAAATATCTGCAACCAAAAGCGAGATGGAATCGCTGAAACGTGCTATCGTGGGGAATCCCAGAGTTGTGGCTGGCGGAGAACTGATTGATCGGGGGTACCAGGGAGACGTTGGTTCAGCCCCGGTGCAGTTGGAGGACTTAGTCACTAAACCAGCTGCAGTGCCGGCCTATAACAGAATTACTCGATTGGGCTGGAACGGTCCGTACATTGATAAAGACAATAGTAATTATCTGAAGGACGGCTGGGGAACTAATTATGTCTATGACCAGTCCGGGAGAACTATTACGTCAATTAATGGAGCAGATACCATTATTGTGACCTTTTGAGATGTGGCACCTATGGAAGATCCAAAATCAACGCATCTCGATGAACTGGGCATTGACGAGTTAATCGAAGAACCCACAGCAACCAGCAAGCCGGATGTCAGCGAAACATCGATTCGTCCCAGCCAGCCTCTCAATTTTGGCACGCATATAGCATTTTTGGTCGAAGATACGGCCGTACAAATGGCGGCTGTATCCCATTTCGGGCGCCACCGAAAAATCGTAGAAATCAAGAAACAGTACCTAACCCATGAACAGTCTTCTTCGAAGGAACGTCTCGTTTTCGTCACCAAGCTCGTTAATGATTTTATAAAAAAGCATAAAGGGCCCTTCTCTGTAGTATCCCTGGCAATTTCAGGCCGGGAAACGGCACTTCGTAATTTTCTAATGCCGGCGCTAAGGAAAAAAGACCTGGCAGCGGCCATAGAAATCGAAGCGAGAAAACAAATTCCGTTCCCTTTTGATGATTGCACCTATGACTATCGGCCCATTTCGCTGGTCAAAAGCGGCGGCCGACAACTGTACAATATCTCACTAATGGCGGCAACTCGAAGACTAATCAATGAGAAATTAGAACCATTTGGAGAACTTAGGCGAATTGTAGAGCACATTTATCACGCTCCCGACGTGGTCGGCCGGCTTTTGCCCTATATAGACGACTTTGAAGAATTTGGCGGATACACGACATTGAACATTGGTCAAAGCCATTCAGAGATTGCATTTTACAGGGGAAGTTCGCTGGAGTTCTACAATGTCATCTCGATTGGTGCATCCCTGCTGGGCAAGAACCCGAGCCAAATTGCATTCTCATTCCTGGCTGAATCCATTGCATCAGAAATGCAAATGGCAATCGATTTCTATACCGGACGTTTCAGCAGGACCGTTTCCAATAGAATTTTTATTTACGGAAATATGGCCTACAACAACGAAGTAATCGAGAAGCTAAAAAGCTTTGCCGGATATTCTTTCGAGCGCTTTCCTTTAGAAAGGCTCGGATTTATGTCAGTTAGCAAATTGAAGGAGTATGAAGCCGAAATCCCTGTTTGTTTACCGGCATTCGCGGCGGCATCATGCCCGGCGGGAATGGCTGACGTTCTTCCCAAAGAAGCCAAACAAACGCATAGCTCTTTCCGGATAAATAACTATGCCAAGGCCGCGCTAGCCACTCTTTTCCTTGCTCTTCTAGGCACCTGGGGACTGTTTAACAAAGCCGTGGACATCAAACAAGGAGAGTTGGTTTCCTTGAACACGCAGGTTCATGATTTCGTGAATTCCGAGGCGTTTAAGTCTTACAATTTGCTTAAAAGTCAAATTGCCATTGATAAAACTTATCTGGAATCGGCAATGGAATCTCCAACTTTTCTTTCATTAAACTTAAAAGAGCTGTCATTGTTAACACCAAAAGAAGTCCGGCTTTTGAATATGCAGTTTCGTCCCAATGACCTGGATGCCAACCTCGTATTGGAAGGAAAAGTTTATTCGAAAGATATTCCACCGGAAGTAATTCTGGCAGAATTCATTGAAAATTTAGCCGGGTCGCCTTTCTACAGCGGGGTAGAGATCAGCCAGCATATCAAAAGAGAAGTTAAACAGGGCTTCGAAATTGATTTTGCCATAAAGTGCCGGGGTGTGATTTGAAATCACAACTGGCCATTTACTCTCTGGTTGGAGTGATCCTGGTTGTCACCTGGATTTTCGTGGCGCTGCTGCCTTATTATCGTGAATACAGTGCCGTCGAAACCCAGATTCTCGAAGCTCAACAAAAGCTGGTCGATTTTCAGCAGACAATTTTGTTTCTGCCGGAGTATGTCAAAACGCGCAATGAACTGGCCAGAAAAAAAGCAGAGCTTAACTCAAGCTTATATACTAAAGAGAATATCCTTAGCCTGTTCGAGAAGTTCTATGTACTGGCCGATAAAAATCAGGTAAACATTGTCGAGATTACGCCCCCCATCGAGGAGCTGCTTCAAATAAATCGAATCATTCCGGATTCTATCGGACTGATGTTTTTGAATATCAGCTTAAGAATCGAAGGAGATTATCAGGACTTTGGAAAATTCGTGAGTGCCATGGAAAGAGAGCCCTTTTATAGAGGCCCCAATCACTGCAACATCATAGGCACTTATGACAGAAATCTAAAGGTCCAATACCATGTCGGCTTTAAGTCACTATTGGGGAGTTTGAAAAACGAAGTATGAGTGAACGCTTTCGAAAGGGAATCGTCTTTGGAGCTCTGTTATTGGCCATCGCCTGGGGTATGTATAATTTCCTCCCCAAAAATGAACCAAAACCGACGCCTTTAGCTTCTCCGTTAGAAACGGCTGTGCTCCCGGCAACAGCCAGATTGAACGCCGTTGAGAAATCTATCAATATTGCCGAAATGAAGAATAAGAGCTGGGGTGATGACCCTTTTCGAGCCATTAATAAGGGCACCGGATACCGAGCCAGCAGTGATGAACCTCGCTGGAAGCTATCCGGAATCGTTTATAACAGCATCAAACCGTTGGCTATTATAAATGGCAAGTCGGTTACAGTCGGACAAAAAGTAGGAAACGCCACGGTAGTGGAAATTGGACAGAAATCAGTAACGTTGGATCATTCCGGCACAAAAGTGACATTGAAAGTCTTTAGAGGATAGTAATGACAAAAGGCGCCAAACAGGTTTTATTTACCCTTCTCTTCTTCGGCTTAAGCGGCATTACTCACGCTACCGGATTATTCAGCGGTGAAAAATTGAGCTTGCAGCTTGAATCGGCGTCGCTTAGAACAGTGCTGGATATGATAGCACAACAGCACAATTTGAATTTGGTTATATCAGGCGAAATTGACGAAAAAGTAACTATTCGATTGGAAAATGTAGACGTGGCGTCGGCTTTCGATGCTCTCCTCTCATCAAACCAACTGAATTATTATATCAATAATGATGTCATTGTGGTCAAGCCGATTGCGATGGATGCCGCCGGTGAATTGTCTTCTCGCTTGGTGGTTCTTAGATATGTTGATCCTATAACGGCAAAAAAGGCTCTGGAATCTCATATGTCTGTAAAAGGCAAGGTTGTCATTCTGGATAGGATTGGCGGCGAAGTGGCTATGGGAGCAGCCGCGACCACAAAGGGCTTCAAAGCTAACCGGATTCTGATTTCCGACTTCCCGTCAGTAGTAGAAGCACAATTGAAATTGGTCGAAGAGATTGACCGGCCCGAAAGACTGATTCAGATTTCAGTAAAAATTATAGAGACTACACTAGACAGCGCTTCAAAACTTGGTTTTGTGTGGCCGTCATCGATTACATCCAATTTGGGTCAACAAAGCGACACAAGCGGCTCTTCCAGTTCTTCTCTCACTCCCAGCGCCGCTGAATACAATCCCAACAACGGCGATTGGAAGTGGGGCACTCTTAATGTAGAACAGTTGACACTGCTTTTGGATTTCTTGAAAACCAATAACAGCACCAAATTGATATCTGACCCCTATCTGACTGTTACCGAGAACTATGAGGCCGAAATAAAGAGCGAAACGATCATCCCTATTCAAACTATAAACCGCTTTACCGAAGGCGCCGCCACTTCGGATATCGTTACTTTTGAAGACGAGGAAGTCGGCATATCACTCACGGTGACACCGCGCATAAACGAAGAAGGTAAAGTAACACTTGAAGTCTTCCCCAAAGTTGAAAATATCATTGGATTTACAGGCCCGACCAATAATCAAAAGCCTATCAAAAGCTCCCGTTCAATCCGCACCAGAGTTACCGTTAACGACGGCGAAACTTTGGCTTTAGGCGGCCTGCTAAGCGAAGAAGAAACGGTTCAGAAGCAAAAAGTACCCTTTTTAGGCTCAATTCCATTGATCGGAAGTCTGCTTTTTACACATCACAACAATGCCAAGAAAAAAGCGGATTTGATTATTCTGATTACGCCGACAATTGTTCATTAAGTCAAATTAGCCAGCATCCAGCGCCGCGAACGGCTGAACAGCAATTGTAATCCCAGCACCAAATATCCAATGTCCCTGTAAATAGTAGGCATGGCCGATTCGTTGGTGGCCGCGGCAGCTTTGAAACATCCGCAGTCGATGCTTATTCCCCGAAAAACTGCCGAAGCTAGGGCAGCAATAAATATTATTAATAAAATATTTGCCCACAGCACCGCCCCGCGGTAATAGGCGCCGACTATCAATGCCAACCCGGCCAACAGTTCCAGCCAGGGTAGGATTAGTGCGCTGATATTTATGAGTTGTCCTGGAACAATATGATAGTACCAGATAGTTTTGGCAAATTGGGCGGGATCGAGAATTTTATAAATAGCGGCATAAATAAATACTCCTCCGAGAGCCAGGCGAACCAAAAGCGTCAGATAATCGTTGCTGATTAGTTTCCGCATTTGGCCCTCCGTTCAAGTTCAAGACCAAATTTTTCCCATTCCCTGGCACCCCCAAAGAAAATGGAAACTCGGTTGTACCCCAACGATTGCAGATTTCGCCCAAGATGCAGTGATAAGTCGCATTCTTCACCGGAGCAAAAGACTATAATCGGTTCTCCCTTGGCTGCTTTGTTCAATGAAGAATCAATATATCCGGCCAAATTTTCTTCCGGCAAATAATCGAAAGGCAAATTCACCGAACCCGGGATAGTACCGCAGTTAAACTCGGCCGAGTCGCGGGCATCTACGAAAAGAGTCCCCCCCATCTGGTGCTCCATTTGGGCTACGTCAATGGCGATAAAGGGCGGGTCTCCTTCGGAGGCTGAAGGCGGCACGATCGGGCCTTCACCGCTGGTTAATTCGCGGTACTGGCCTACATAAGGAATTTTATGGGGATGAAAATAGTTTACTCCGAGCCCCAGAATTGCAGAGAAAAACAATAAAACAATTGCCTGTCTTATCATATTTGATTGAGTTTCCCGAATAGCTATCTATCCCCGATTATACTCTTTATCAACAAATTTGTTTGCAGAAAAACAGGTCTGCTAAAATATCGCATCAAATAACTTCGATTAGAATAGTCACGGCAATGCCCAGAATGAGAAGGCCGAGCTTGGGCCATTTTTTGGCGCTGGTGTGAAATACCTCCGGCAAGAGCTCCCCGGTGGCGACATAGAGCAAAGTCCCGGCTGTTAAAGCGTTTAAATAAGAGACAAATGTTTGATTTTGGGCATTGAAAATAAAGTGAGACAGTAACGCTGCCCCGGGGGTGCTAAAACTAAAAACTAATAAGAGCAATATCACGGATCTTTTTCCCAGGCGCGCCAACAGAAATAATGAAACCAATGAAATTGCCGCCGGGATATTGTGCGAAAGTATCGAGTAGAATAGAACACCGCTATAATCCCCTGTGGCGTTGATCATGGCCAGCCCCATCCCCTCAATAAGTGAATGCACAGTTAACCCGAGCAGAACTGTGATGGCCACAGCTTTGTGTTCATGTACTACTCCCCCATCGCCGCGAGTCAGGAAAAACCTTTCAACAAAAATAATCAAGAGGAATCCCACGAGCAGCATTACCGGTACCGAGGGCGGAGCGTCATCAGCCAAAGAGTCCGGGATGAAGTGCAGGAAAACCACTCCCAAAAAGATTCCGGCCCCAAAAGATACGAATAAGTGCAGCGGCTCGTCCTCCCATTTCTTAACAAGCGTTAATAGGCCGACTGCAAAAGTGGCAATGAAGAGTATGGTATTGTAAATGAGAAAGGCTTGGTCCATCGGTGCGGAAAGGAAGACGTGAGGGAAATCAGAGTCAAGAAGATAATTAATGTGGGAGGGTAAGAAAAAAAGCAGGAATTGCTTTGGTCAATTCCCGCTTCCAAGACTTGTGTCTTTGCTCAAAGGCGCATTATTTGCCGAGGCCGGCATCTTCAGTGCGTCCAAATGTCCGGACGATCTGATAGTTTAGCTGTTATCAAGGTATAACGGCCATTTAAGATGCTGGTGACTACTTTGACGAATTTTGGTGTAGCCAGAACCTGAAGGCCATAAGTGTGCCAGCAGTCTTTTCTACCCAATTCGGCAAAATGCACCTTTTCTCTTCTCTTAGGCATCGAAACCTCCCTATTGGTTTTCCCTCCCAACCATATGCACTTCTTTCTTTATGGTAGCGGTGAACAAATAGGGAAAAGCTAAGCTTTTCTAAATATCACCTCCTTGGCGAAGTCTTTATTCATGTTTGCAGCATCTAATTTGTTTTCGCAGATGCTGTCCTTTTACAAATAGACTTTTGACATACACTTCAATGAGCCAGCACCTTGACTAACTTCTTGATGGCCCTCTGTTTATAAATATTCACCACCTGCTGGGTCACTCCCAAAATAGATGCTATTTCTCGCTCTTTTTTACCGCTAAGATAGAATTTGATGACTTCCCTTTGGCGCTGGGATAAAGAATTATTGATGTGCCACTTCAAGCGTGTTAATAATTGATGCCGTTTTTTGGGATCGAGTTTCCGCTCAAGGGCCGAATGGTAAGCGGACTGTTCGTTTGAGAAGGATTCTAAAAAGAGACGATCGACCAGCACTTCAGCAAATCTGAACTCTTTTTCGGAAGTCATTCAGCTGGCCTGTCAAAAATTCAGCTTGTGCAGTTCTCTGATGCGGTTGAACTCTGCAATTGTAATTAAATATTTGCTAGCTGTTTCCTGTCTAATTTCAGATATGGCAACTTTTCGTTCGTACTCGGTCAAATTAGAGGGAAGTGTATCGTAGCGTTTTTTGTAATATGCCAAAAGCTCCCGATGACGCTTGTCTATATCGATTGTGTTTCTGGAAACAGCAGTTTTTACGGCTGGGCCTTTTTTCTTCAAATCTGTGACTGACTGCCGTTGAAAGCTGCTGATATTTATCAGGGAATCGACGTTTTGGCTGCTTTTTCTCCCTAATTGAAATGAGGTGTCGACTTTAGCCTGGCTTCTGACGGCCTGAATATAGCTGACCGCCACAATCATTATCAGTAAAACCACGGACAATAACAGTTTTCCCAATAGAACTCCGTCCTTCAATTGTTTTTTTACGATATTGGAAACGGAGTAAACATGTCAAGTTTGAACAACATAAAAAGGCGTCGCGGTGTGTAAATCAGGAAGAAGTGTTCTCGACTGCTTCCTCTTCGAGTTTTCTAAGGGACAAATGCTCTTTTTTAAGAAAATAAAAGCCCATAATGGTAATTACCAAATACTGCACTACGTGCAGCACAATAGCGCACGAAAGCGCCCGTTCCCTGTCCACGCCATATATGTTAAGAGACCAGACGACGCCGACATGATAGACGCCCACAAAGCCCGGAGAGGACGGCAGCAGTATCGAAATCGAAACCACAACAAGTAGTACAAATGCGGCGTCAAGAGGCAGGTCGAAATCGAAAGCCGCAAACACAAAGTAATTGGAGACGCCCATCAAAATCCAGATAAACAACGTTTGCACCGTGATTGACAATACCGCTTTCAAATCCCGCAGGAATTCCAGTCCCCGTGAAAACCGAAGAACGATTTCTTTGATGAATTCTTTGGTATAATCGGGAAGTAAAAACAAGTACCTGGCCAGCAGTTCCCCCACTCTAATGGGACGAACGGCGAGCAGTATCATTAATATTAAGCCAACAAACGCAATGGCAATTGAGATATAAATTCCAAAGATAGTTTTTTCATCAATATGGTCTTTGAGACTGGTTGAGAAAGTCAGCACGCCGCCAAAGATTACCAGAAGGGCCACCAGATCAAAAACCATGCGTTCTACGAAAATAGTTGCCAGCGATGCAGATTTTGTTAACCCCTTATCTTGCGAAGCCAAAGAGTAAGCCCGGACGAATTCCCCCATTCTCAACGGCAGGACATTGTTGGCCATAAAACCTACGCAAGTCGCCGCCAGCAAATTGGAGAATTTGACATCTTTAATGGGCGCCAGCATAAAACTCCAGCGATAGGCCCGCTGGTACATGGTAAATGTTATTATTATTATGGTCGGAATGAACCACCAGTAATTGGCTTGCTGCAGTGCCACCCAGAGTTGCCTCATGTCTATATTGCGAAATAAAAACCATACCAATACAATCGAAATGGTCAATCCTATCAAAAAATAGACTTTCTTTCTGAATTGTCTGGTCAAACTTTCTCTCCGACAATTTCAAATAAAAGTCTTTCAAAAGATTTGGCCGCAATATCCCAATCGAAATTTTGCGCCCATTTCAAGGCTTCCTGTTCGAGCTTTTGTCGGTACTTTTCATCGTCCAGGATCATTAGCAGTTTTGTCGCCAATGATTCGATGTTGCCGTAGGGATAGAGCAGTCCCGTTACGCCATCTTTGACAGAATCGCGCAGTCCAGGGGAATCCGCCGCCACCACAGTTGTACCCACGGCATTGCATTCTATATTAGTCAGCCCCCAGCCTTCTCTGATTGAAGGGAGCACTCCCAAATGGGATTTTCTCATTCGTTCGATTTTACTTTCTAAAGAGACGAAGCCGGGAAACTCCACGCTTTCTTCGAGGCCCAGAGAGATTGCCAAAGACTTAAGATGCTCCTGATAATCGCCAGTTCCCACAATCATTAATCTAGCACCGGGGAGTTTTCCTTTTACAATCTTAAAAGCCTGAATTAAATGATGAATGGATTTGTATTTTTTAATGCGACCCAAATACAGAATGGTCGGCTGTTCATATTTGGCAACGGCGGGGTCATTGACATAAGTCTGGCGGTCAATGCCGCAATGGATGACTGAAACGTCCTGACGAGGTACTCCTCGCTTAATCAAGTCTTGCGCTGTTGATTCGGAGATGACATTAAACTTCCGCCCCTTGTAAACGGGCACAAAGGGGCGTTCCGAAAGATAAATATAGGTGCCCAGAACAAAATTTATTTCATGGAAGACCGTCGTGGCGAACAAATGCGGCACTACTACCAGTGTCTTAAGATTCAGATAAAGGGGCGTATAAAAAGGAATTTTATTTACGTCCTCAATTAACAGGTCAAATTTGTTTTCGTTGACAATTCTCTTCAAATGAAACGGCGCTATCAAATTAAAAATGTATCTGTTGCCGCGCCGAACGATTTTAACACCTTCAATTGTTTCTTCGCCCAAACAGCCTTCATAGCCGGAGCAAAATAAAGTTATCTGGTGACCATATCCAACCAGCCGGCGCAGTAACTCTTCCAGGTGTACTTCCGCCCCGCCGGCAAAAGGATTTTTCAAATCGTTCCAATTAAGGGCCAGAAGGTTCATCTGGTTTGGGTATCCGCTGTATCCGAGCTGTTAAGAGACTGCTCCAACTGCTGGTACATTTCACGAATCTGCTGATCATGAGGATTGAATTGAAGCCAACGCATTATGCCGGAGCGCACGGTTTGAAACTGTTTCTTTTGGATATGCAGCCGCATCAATTCATCAAAAGCCGGCCGATAACTGGGATTGACATTCAAGGCGGCATTCAAAGCAGCCTCGGCTTGGGCATTATCGCCTTGGCGGCGATAGGTCTGCCCCAGAATATGCATCAGTACTTCTTTGTTATTGAATTGACAGGTGTCTATAAGTATTTGCAGGCGTTCGGTGTCCCTTTGGTCAGAATAGATTTTGGCCAAAAGCTGGATGGGATCCGTAGCCCGAGGAATCAATTGTCGGGCTCTCATCAACAATGCTTCGGCTCGGGCGAAGTCCTGGGCTTTGCGCAAGGTATCAGCAACGACTGAAAAGCCATTGGCCAAATTTCGCGCCAGCCGGTCAGCGGAATCATCGAGATAAACTTCCGGATCATTGGCGCCGCGGCATTTGAATTTATCCGGATTCATAAAAAAATCGTACCCTTCTTCAACATCCGCCCCAAAACGACGTGCTTTCCCGTTCACTCTCCAGGTGAATCCCTTCAATGATAAAAGCGAATCAATGGACTGTCCCCGATACCTGCGATTATCGGCGCCAACTGTCACGCTGAAATTAATAGGAATTTCACTGAAGTTCTCATCAATGATTCGGTCAATTATCTGGTGATGAATCTTTATTACGTTTCCGCTGCTCGTTTTAAATGGCCGTAGCTTGTCAATTTCTTCAGCAGTCAAACTGAAATTGAGCCCGAGGTTTGGGGCTAGCTGCTTGATGTACCAGTTCGTATTAGCCAGGGAAAGATTTACAATCCGCACATCCCGGCGGATGCCATAGGCTTCCTGTAGACACCATAATGGAAAAGTGTCATTGTCGCCGTTGGTAAAAAGAACCGCATTTTCATCGGCCGAAGTCAGCAGATCCCAGCCATAATCGAATGGTACAAAATTCCCCGTGCGGTCGCAAAAATGATAATTTTCGGCAAGAGCCACGAACGGCATTAAAAGCAAAAATGAGGCAATTGCTACCACAGGTTTACTCAACAAGGCCGGCGCCTTTTTGAGCGATTCTTTAACATACAGAAGAACGGCAGCTGCCCCCAGCCCGATGCACATACCAAACAGAAAAAATGCCGGGGTGAAAAAATAATCTCGGTCGCGAACTTCCAGATAGTCCGCGCCCGTTATCTGGTTTTGACGGGTGCCATCAGCAAAATTCATATAGAGGACGAGGCCAATCGATGAAATCAACACCAGTAAAAGGAGAACCACACCTCGTGGCGGACCGCGCCTGACTATTTCCCATATCCCGAAAACTCCAATTAAAAGCGGAAATACAAACGCCGACCCATTGATGGCATATTGTTCGCTAAAAAATCGCCAGAAACCCATTCTTTGATGGCCCCCAAATTGATTTTTCCATTCCCCTCGCCTGACGAACATTCTATTAATCATAGATTGGGAGCCATACTGCTTGCGCTCAAGGTAATTTATAGTGGCCTGTAAGCTGGACGATGGATTGTTTTCGTTGATGGCCGGATGATGAGCCGAGCGAATGGGAATAAAAAGATGGCTCGAAAACCCCAACACCGCGGCAACAATCATCATGAGTGCTATCCGCCAGCCTTTGAGCTTGAAGAAAAGCCCTCCCAGCAACAGCAGTGCGACGGCTGTCAACGTTCCATAATAGAGTGGCATCACTCCGAGAACAATTAAGAGCAGTCCGGCAATTGCAATCAAAATTGACCAGCTAATATGCCGATAAATGACAACTGCCAAAACGCCAGTTAGGATTACTGATAATATCAAAAAGGGCTTGTAACCCTTTAGTCGGTCAATCAATAGAATTGCCGTCATGAGTCCGGCTGCCAAAATGAAAACTGAAACATGAAGATAATGTGATGATGGTTCTTGCAGTTTTTTTAATCTCAAGTATCTGAACAGCGAGTAAATTGCAAAAAGGATCGATACAATAAAAGCATATCCGCCCAACGTGTTCAATAACTCTAAAGTACCGGCACTTACTTCAACATTTCGTCCCATAGCCATTAAAATTGCCTTAAAGATAGCAGCGTATAGCGGCGACATTGACAGTACAAATCCGCCTACTGCCAGAAAATACAAGCCGCGAATTTGTTCAAAAGAAAAAATGAAGAACATATAAATGACGAAGACGATTAAGATGGGAACATAAAACGGTACTTCGCCTGGACGAGACGACAATGCAAAAATAAGATACAATTCAAAGATGACAAAGGCAGCCAATATAAACCAAATGTAGGCAGGAGTCTCTTTTTTCATTATGAAGGCCAACGCCACGATCGGCACTACTAAAAATGTCGTCATGTGAACACTTATTCCTAAAAATGCCAGATATGTTACCAGAAACATTATTCTGTGCCCGATTTGCGAATCTCGTTTGTCCATGTAAATTAGAGTCAGCCAGAAAATGGCAGTAAATAACAGCATTGATAAACCATATACTTCCGCTTCCACTGAATTATTCCAATTAGTCATGCCGAAGGCAGCCAATAGAGCTCCCGAAGCAGAGCCGCCATACAAAACAATGCGATGGAATGGACTTAATTGATTCCCAAACCAGGAACGAAGAATTCTCACACCGCTCAAATAGCAAAATAGCGCCGCCAAAGATGAGCTTACAGCCGATAAAAGATTAACGCGTGCGGAAATATCTTCATATATTGGAACTGTGCTGAAAATCCTGCCCAGCAAAACGTATAGAGGCGCCCCCGGAGGATGGGGTATTCCCAAAATAGCACTCACTGCGATAAATTCCCCACAATCCCAGAAAGACAAAGTCGGCGCCAGCGTCTTTATGTAAACTACCAGCGCTGCCAGCCAGACGGACAAAGCCACGATGAAGTGCGTGCGATCGATTCTCTTGAGAAAGTCCATTGGCATAGCTAGTTTTATACATTTAGTGAGCAAAGCTGCTCACTCAAGCATTCAGTTAACTCCTGAAAGCTCAAGAATATAGCAGAAAGGTTGGCAGAATCCAGTTCAAATTGTTTTTGTATTTGAGTTTATATGGAAGCGGGCTTGGGCGCCAGTGATTTTGAAAAAGTGTCCAAAATTCCATTAACAAAGGCAGAGGAATCATGAGTCGAAAAGGTCTTGGCTAATTCAATGGCTTCGTTCATGACGACTTTTATCGGAGAGTCAGGAACGTATTGCAGCTCAATTATGGCCATGCGCAGGATGTTTCTATCGATATAGTTGATGCGTTCAACGCTCCAGTTTTTCGCCAGCTGCCCAATTTGGGTGTCGGCCCAATCGACATGCTCCTTGCATAAAGTGAAAAGCTGTGACGCAAAATTCAAGTGTTTTTCTGCCAATGAAGTTTCAGATGAGATTTGTTTGAAGGATTTGTCAGGATCGGCCGTGCCGCAGTCGAGGGCATAAAGCGACTTCAAGACTAATTCTCGGGCTTTGTGGCGGGGCGGGTTTTTTATTTTGGTCATAGCTGTTTGTTCAAGTTAATCATTTCAATTGCGGCCATGGCGGCATCCCAACCTTTATTACCGGATTTGGTGCCGCAGCGTTCAACGGCCTGTTCCAGATTTTCAGTTGTAATCACGCCGAAAATAACCGGAATATCTGCCTCAAGCGCCACCTTTGAAATCCCCGCGGCCGACTGACCGGCCACATATTCATAATGAGTCGTGGCACCTCTAATTACCGCTCCCAGCGTGATTAAAGCATCAAACTTTTTCTTTCTTACAAGTTTTGCTGCGGTCTGGGGAATTTCAAGTGCACCCGGGACAAAGTAGACGCTGATACTTTCTTCCTTCACTCCGTGTCTGGTCAAACAGTCGATCGCCCCCTCGAGAAGCTTATCCGTAAGGAAATGATTAAAACGGCTGACGACAATGGCAATATGGCTGCCTTTGGCATCAAAGACGCCTTTAAAGGTTTTGTGCTTCACGCTCAATGTGTTCCTGTTGACCGGCTAGTTTTAGTATATGCCCCAGCTTGTCACGTTTGGTTTGAAGATACGTTTTGTTGTGCAATGTGGGAATTGTCTGGAGAGGAACTCTTTCGGTTACAACTAGTCCATATCCTTTCATCCCGATTACCTTTTTGGGATTATTGGTCAAAAGACGAATTGAAGTCAGACCAAGTTCAGCCAGAATTTGAGCGCCGATTCCGTAATCACGCAAATCCGCCGCAAAGCCAAGGTCCTGATTGGCCTGGACAGTGTCGCGGCCGTGTTCTTGAAGAGCATACGCTTTAAGTTTATTCACCAGCCCGATGCCTCTTCCCTCCTGTCCCAGGTACAGTATTACGCCACGTCCTTCTTTTTCAATTATCTCCATAGCTTTATGAAGTTGCTCGCCGCAGTCGCACCGGGTTGAACCGAAAACATCGCCGGTCAGACAGCTGGAGTGAACTCTTACCAGAATATCTTTTTTGCCATGCACACCTCCTTTTACCAAAGCCAGGTGATGTTTTTCCTCGATGGTCGAACGATAGAGATAGAGTTGAAAATTACCGAATCGAGTCGGCAAGTTAACCGAGTTAACCTGCTCTACGAGTTTTTCCCGGCTCTGCCTGTGGGCAATCAACTCCTGAATCGTGATAATTTTTAAGTCAAACTCGTCGGCAAATTCCATTAGACGAGGAACCCTGGCCATACTGCCGTCACTGTCCAGGATTTCGCACAGAACTCCGACTGGTTGCAGTCCTGCCAGTCGCGTCAGGTCAACTGCCGCTTCAGTATGACCGGCTCTGGCCAGAACACCTCCATCGGCGGCTTGAATCGGGAAAATATGTCCCGGCCGAGCTAGGTCCGATGGTTGTGTCTTTGGATTTACCAACGCATTAATTGTGGCGGCTCTGTCAAAAGCCGAAATGCCGGTGGATGTACCATTGATGGCATCTACCGAAACGGTGAACCGTGTGCCCAGTTTGGCAGTGTTGTCTTCGACCATGGGATGTAATCTTAGTTCCTCGAGACGGTCAGTGGTCATGGGAACACATATTAATCCGCGCCCGTGGGCGGCGAAAAAGTTGATGGCCTCTGGAGTAACTTTTTCCGCAGCCATAATAAGGTCGCCCTCGTTTTCACGGTCTTCATCATCGACCACAATTACAAAGTGTCCCATATTGATATCTCGAATGGCGTCAATTATAGTATCAAACTTTATTCGGCTGGCCATTTTTACCACCCGCTTTCTTTCAGTTTGGCAAATGTCAATGTGCTCCGATTTTCAAGACTGGCAGCTTTAACTGCATATTTGCCGATTAAATCAAATTCCAGGTTAACTTTATGATCTTCAATAAGACTGTTCAAATTGGTGTGCTCGAGTGTGTGTAGAATCAGATTGACGCTACACCAACCGTTTCCTGTTTCGTTGATGGTCAACGAGACACCATTTATGGCAATTGAGCCTTTTTCTACAACCAATTTGTCATACTTATCACTGAATTGAATTCTCAAATAAACTGACTGTCCTATTTTTTTCTTTTCTGCAATTGTACCTGTTGCGTCAATATGACCTGTAACAAAGTGTCCGCCCAATCTGTCACCGGCGCGAACGGCGCGCTCGAGATTAATGCTCAAATTCTCTCGGTATTCCCCGGCAATAGTCCTGGCTATTGTCTCCGGCGATAACTCAACCGAAAACACATTGTCTTGGCAAAATACAATAGTCAGGCACGCACCATCACAGGCTACGGAATCTCCAATTTTGATGTCATGCGTATGCAGCTCATGGGCGATAGTCATAACGAGATGGTTTTCTCTAGCCACAATTTTGTTAACGGTTCCGACTGATTCTATTAATCCAGTGAACATACTTATTTACTCCAATCAGGATAGCCGACAAATATTTCGTCCGACCCATTCTGGACGCGATAAACATCATTAAAATGAATTGCCTCATTTATCAGATCCGTCCCTAAATCTCCTACTGAATCAATGCCTTTGCCGATTATAATCGGAGCAGTAATAACCACATACTTGTCCACCAGCTTGGCTTTCAAAAACGATGTGGCGATTTCCGCGCCGCCTTCAACCAGAATGGAATTGACTCCGAATAATTTTGCTTTTTCAAGCAAATCTCTTAAATCAACCCGCCCTTGCGAGTCCTTGCGGATACTCCAGAAAGTTAATCCGTTCTCATTGGAGGTATCAGAATTCCCATTCAAAGATTCGTCTGAAGTGGCCACGATAGTTTTAAAATCAGAATTGTCATTAATCAAATGACTATTTTCAAGGGAGCTCCATCCGGTTGAAACAATAATGCGATACGGATTCTTCCCTTTGGTAAGCCGGGTTGTCAAATGCGGATTATCTTTCTTAAACGTCCCGGCTCCGACCAATACCGCATCGGATTCAGCGCGCAATCTGTGCACGTATTTTCTGGAGGCTTCACCGCTAATCCATTTCGAGTCGCCGCCGGATGTGGCAATTCTCCCGTCCAGTGATTGAGCCAATTTGAGAGTTACAAATGGCCTTTGGTTCTCCGTAATTTCCAAATAAACTTCGTTTAACCTTGCTGCTTCTTTGGACAACAATCCATTGGTCACTTCAACACCGGCACGTCTTAGAGTTTTTGCCCCTTTGCCATTGACTTGCGGATTTGGATCAATTACAGCATATACGACTTTTTTAATTCCTGCTTCAACGATTGAGTCCGTGCACGGACCGGTCCTTCCGATATGGCAGCACGGCTCCAGATTGACATACAAAGTAGCGCCTTTGGCCATTTTGTCGGCTTTCTTGATGGCTTCTATTTCGGCGTGAGGCTTCCCCGGCCCTTTATGGTATCCCTCTGCGATGACTTTCCCTTTTTTCACCAACACAGCGCCGACCATCGGATTAGGCAGAGTTTTGCCGCGCCCTTTTTGAGCCAGGCTTAAGGCACGAGTCATCAGTTCCTTTTGAGAAAATCCGGTCATAAAAAAACCCCAAAGTGAAACTTCGGGGTAGAATCTACCTAAGGAGCCGTATGCCAACTATCTTCTCCCATCCGGACTGTTGCCGTCGGCACCTGAATCTCACAGGTTCTGTCCCGATTTGCCGGGACTCGCGGGCTTTACCGCCGGTTGAGGAATTTCACCTCACCCCGAAGATTGCCGTATTATAAAATGACTTTCGACTATCTACAACAAGTTTTTTGTGAAATAGTTCAATACTGCATGTAGACTAATGGGAAACTAACTGCGGACTAAATCCAGGACCTGGTTGAGACGAAATGGTTTGGGAATAACGGCTTTAACACCTTCTAATTTGCGTCCATCTTTTTTGATATTATTCCCCCAGCCAGTCAGCAAAACGATCTCGATGTCCTTATATTTATCACGGACGTGTTCTGCCAAATCATAGCCGGACATCCCCGGCAGGCCTAAATCGGTAATCATCATGGTGAAGCTTCCTTTTTCAAGCATTTCCAGAGCACCGTAGGCATCGGCACAGTTCTCGGCGCGATGGCCCTCAATTAGCAGCATATCGTTCAATACGTTTCGGACTTCCGCATCATCATCAACTATCAGTATTCTTTTTTCAGTCTCCTTTTTTAGGGAGATAGTCGAGGAATTTTCTGTTACTACCGGTTCTACTAACGGAAAACTTATCGTGAATATCGTCCCATTGGGGGCATTGGATGCAAATCCCATTCTGCCGCCGAAACGCGAAACAATACTTTGTACAATGGTCAACCCCAGACCCGACCCTTTAGTTTTTTTAGTGGAAAAAAATGGCTCGAATATTCTCTTCCTTAGTTCTTCCTTAATCCCTTTCCCCTTATCAGCGATTGTCAGGTTGGCCAATTCATCCTGAACATTGATATTTATTTCTATTGAGCCGTTTTTTGGAGAAGTATCTACGGCATTATGAATCAAATGTGATATGGCGATAACCAAATCGTCTTGATCAGCATTAACAGAACAGTCAGCCGTTGGAATAAATGAGAAAATCGTCAAATTCTTTGTCGCGGCAGTTTCTTTCCAATTAGTTTCATCAAACTCAAGGGCGTCTGTGAGGACCTCGGATAAGCTTACGGCCGATTCAACCTCCGCATTAGGCTGACCGGTATATTCCTGAATTGCTCTAATAATTCCGCCGCACTTGAACAATGACTTCTCAATTCGATTTAGGCCTTCCTTTACGGATTCATCTTTGTTTTTCAACTTCAATAATTGGACATGACCCAGGGCAATGGCCATGCTGTTGTTAAGTTCATGGGCCACACCATCGATGAGCTCGGCTAATGCCGCATCTTTGTAGTGCGGCTTCGACGTCGTTGACTTTTTGACTATTCTCGACGCCGGCCTGAATGGAGATCGTGACATCAATTCACTCTTTTCTCGTTAGTTAAACTCTTCGATGGGGTGGTGAAAATTAGTCAACGTATAAATAGCCTGGTAGCGGTCCCCATCACATTCAGAAAAAATGAAATGTGCGCTTGCGGCAGTGACTATTAGTACACTGTCGGCACTTCTTTCAAATTGGTGGAAATTAAATACCTTGTCGACCAGTTTCTCCAAAGTCAATTTCCCCAGTAGTTTTTTGGCGAAGGAAATGCGCAGGGCCGGCCGCCCGAAATGTTCGGTTAAGCTCGTAGCAATTGTGCCGGAACAAAGGGCTTCTTCCATTATTGTGAGGATTAAAGGTACTATGTAATCGTAAATGTGCAGCACTGGAATAGAGAATGAAACATTTCTATCGGCTTTTGTCTGGACAGCAATTTCCACGTTCTTGTTGTCTTTGACGGTTAGAAAATAACCGTAGGTCAAAGCCGGCAGCATACTCAGGAATTTGTCGGCAGTTACATAATTACCGTCATCAATAACCTTGATGGTACTGACTTCCTTTAGTTTTTCCATTTTGTCGGCCAAAGACGCCGCAGCCCGGACAATACGGTCTGTGGACAAAAGCAGGTCATCCACAGTCAGAGACTTGGTTGATTTCCTTATTTCATATTCCATTATTTCAGCCTGTCCCAGGATTACTGACAGGAATTCAGTCAGTTCGTGAAAATATCCACCGTTGAGATTGCTGATAGTTTTCAAACGCGCCAAGGCCATTGTTTCGGCGATTTCATTGGTGGGTGTGCCAATTATCTGGGGTTCGGCCGTTGTCATTCGTGATAGCGATATGCATATGCCGAGATACTTGGCGGCGAGTTCAAACAACCGTTGATGGTGTCTGGCTCTGTCCAGGTTGCTGGAGAATTCGGCTGAGAATAATGCTACGCTTCCATCCTTTAGTGGTATGGGGAACAAAACGTGCGAAGCATCAGATTCTTCAACCAAGTTCTTACCGTCCTGGGCAGGGTGTGAAGGTCCGTCAAGATAAGCCGGCTCAAGACTTTCAATCACTTGCCGGGCCTGATCGGGGATTCTTGTGACTTTGTTTCTTTCAATTTGAAGCTGGTCTTCTGCCGCTTTCATGCAGCTCATCACTGAACGATCCGTATCCAGGAGACACATTGAATTCATACGCAATTTGCTGTCGATTAATTTGTAGCAAAGTTTTAGCGCTTCCTCAAGTGATTGCGTTTTGCGGTTCTTGCCAAGCACATCTCCAAACATACTGACCAGTTCCGCATAGCCGGTGGTGCGTTCGTCATCAATGGAGCTTAGCAAACTGGCAATAATTGTTATTCGGGAGATGGCGGCCCCGGAGATATCTCCGGGCACGGCCATTACCAGCCATTGCTCGCGGTCTCCGAAATTGGGTGTTTGATAAACAAATAGAAAATTCGGAGGCGCTTGAACAAATACCGGTTCATCCTGTATCAAATCTGCCGGGATAAACGTCTTGCCGCAGGAATTAGCTCCCTTCCATTTGGCGACTGTTTCCGATGTCACCGCCAGACGGAGTTTGTCGCTCAACTGAAGGTCTCCGTAGGCCCAGCGGCGATGATAGCTATCGACACTTTTCCAATACAGCCCGGCGTAACTTTTGTCAACTTGATCAGTCAAGAAATTCAATAGTCTCTGCGCAAATTCGGCATAACTCTGTTTGCAGTCAAATAGGCGAGAAACAAACTCATAGGCAATCTGGATTGTATCAGCCTTGTCCATTAATGCTGACGTTCTTTCAATCTTTTCAATTTTGCCCAGGTCAACTTGTGATGCTTTGAATTCTTTTCCTTCCGGAACGGCAATGATACAGCTTAGTTTGCCGGCCGAATGAATCGGGTATAAATGTTGATTATCCAGTTTAAATGAGTTGGAGCCGGGGGTGTGTTTTTCGTCGGAAACTCCAATTCCCCTCTGGGAAATGAGCATGCTTTCCAGCGAGCTATCCGGGATATAAAGCCACGTTTCCTGGAAAGACTCTGTTCGCTCGATATTTCTCCAGGCAAAGACATTGGATAATCCGACACACGAAAATAACCGAACGTATGTGGGCAGACCAATCTCGGTAAGCCGTTCGGAAAGACTTTTCTCACTGGTGTCGAATCTAAACTGAACTGCCTTTTCTTGCTCTATCACTTGCTGCTTTCCTCAATGTCGTCGTATCCGGCTTTATTCTGTCAGATATTCACTCATTTTTTGGGCCGATTTGTCAATAATAGTAAGAAACCGGTCACGTTTTGTTTCATCGCTGGAATCACCGCTGCGAATCATTTCCAAAGACCCGATAATACTGGTTAAGGATGACCGCAATTGGCGGCGCATTTCCCGTCTGTGTCCGGCATCGACTATTTCTCCTCTGGCCACAGCAGCAAATTCGGATAAAGCATTTTTGCTCCTCGTAAAAGTGTCTAGCGCCACCCCCGCTAATGCCGCTATTGTTTCCACGAACTGAATGTTGGTTTCAGTCAACGATGAGGCCGCAATTACCTTATCATCAGCCAGACTTATCAAGCCGAGGATTCTGTCTGAACATTTTATGGGCACTATAACTGCCCGTTTGACTCCGGGTGAGAATACCTGCATCGACTCAATATCCGGCATTCCATTTTCTCCGGCATGACAGTTTACAACTACCGTATTGCCATTTTCTTGTGCGACTTTATGCCAGTGTAAAAGTGAAAGAATCAAATGTCCGCTCTCCGGTGTTCTTACTTTCGACTTACTTGCGTTGACCAATGTTTGCGAGCTTAAAAACTTCGCCCCGGTATCAATTGTCGAGACTCTGATAATGGGACAGTCCAAAACTTTCTTAATCGTGCTCACTAAATGACTGAAAAGAGACGTTTGAGAATCACCGGCGGCAATTTCTGTGGCAAACTCTCTGACGAGTTTTTCACGTTCTCGCATTCCCAATGCTTGTTCCTCTAGATTCATTTCATGCAGGATGCTTTCAAAAGCAACGGTTATTGACGTCAGGATTTCTTTTTCGACTTTGCCGTAGACACCGGGTTTTTGGGCACCAACTGATAACACGCCCCTGGTTTGACCAGTGCAGCCAAGAGGAACTGCCATTAATGATTTAATGGTGCTGACTAATAGTAATTCCGGTAATTCCGCAGATCGGTCCAATGAAATATCTGAAATCAATAACGCCTTATGCCCCTCGCTGACCTGATAGAGATAGCTGTTGTCAGAGCCGACCTGGACATCAACTTCATTTAGAATTGTCCCCGAGGGACCAATACTCATTCGCCTAAGCGACCCGCCCTTACCCATTAAACTTAGGGATATAAAGTCCACAGGCATTAGCGTCTGCAATTCGGTTTTTGCTAATACTAGTTTTTCATTGATCGATTCTCCGGATACCACTTTAGCTTTTAAAGTGTCGGCTATTTCTCTGCACACTTTGTTGAAATTATTCCTTAAGACCAGCCGTTCTAGGTGTAGTCTCTCCTTGACGGAATCTGTGATACCCGACAAAATGTCCTGATCAAACGTTTCAGCGCCTTGTTTATCTTTTGTCCAAAGCAAGTAGAGGAATTGCAATTGTCCCGACGCTTTAACCGGAAAGCAGTAACAATTACCGGAGGCGTGAGGATGAAGTTCGGAGAATGATACTATCGCTGGTGTAAGTCTTGAACCACTTAATTGTTTCAGCCAGATTTGATTGAGCACAAACCGTTCTGAAATATTCGCCAGATTATCGAATCTGCCGATTGATGCCACCAACTTGGCCATATTTTTCGCAGGCGAAACTGAATAAACCGTGCCCATTGAAATCTGCAAATTATCTGAAATGATTTCCAAGCTTTTGCGCAGAAATTCGTCTATAGACAATTGCGTTGATAATAGGCGTCCCCAGCGCTTCAATAAGGTGTGTTCTGTTGCAAACGATTCTTTTTTAACTTCCTTGTTGTTGAAAATAGGCAGCCATCTGGAGATGGCCGATGTAACCAGCACCAAGCCCGATACCAGCATTAAAAGTCGAAATAATTCCGCAATCGCCAGGGCCGGCATAGCCAACAGTTTTTGTTCAACTAATTGGTTTTGAATCGCTGTGAATAGACTCATAAAGGTCAAAATGCACACTCCGGAAACCAGAAATCCGTAAGAAGTTCTGTCTCTTTGGATAATTTGCTCTTTTGTTCGAGAGACCAAAACCAAGGCAACCAGAAAGAGAAAAATGATAGCTAGATCCAAATACAATTTGTCCATAAGTGTTTAGCGTCTTTTGAGATAACCCAACGGCATTGGTCTATTTATCGGCAAAGAAGCAGTATTATTTATGAACAGGCTCTGTGGAGCGAATCCACAGGGTATGGCAAACATTCAATAGAACTTGCGACCCCTATCATAATCTGTAACTTTATCATAATCCCATATCTCATTGATAGGCTGATTGATACCCTGCCGCCTTTTTTGCCGGCACCCGAATTGCAAGTCTTTTCTAGAATTCCATAAATTTTAACTGCATCCAGTGTCGGAGGGAGATTTCTATGTTGTTTAAGCATTTGCTCAATAGAGGTGTAACTTTAATCATCGCCGCATTATTATCTCAAGGCTGCTCTAATCATTTCGTACCAGCCGTCGGCCCAACTTTTTCATCTAATGAAGAAACTCTGGATTATTTCCCGCTTAACGAAGGCTATAGCTGTACCTTTGAAATCAACACTTCTTATGGCTCATCTGAAATGATTTCATACACTGTCGGCAAAGTAGTCGCCTTCCAGGGTGGGCTCGCCACGCTCTGGATCAGTAACGACAATGGCCAAAAAGATACCAGCTATTTTGTTCTTAATGGCAGCTCCTTGATTTTCTATGAAGGGATTAAATCCGCGCCGGAAGTTATCCTCGACTTGCCGTTAACAGTCGGCAAAAGCTGGAATCGTTATGATACGCCGGAATCAGAAATCCCCGACACGACTACAATCGACGGTAATGATTTCATCATAAAGGACACAACCAACGCGGGTAACGGAGCCGGCCTTTCTCCTTCTTTTCTTACTGATGGCCTGGCAGTTATGACTGTCGACAAAATAGAATCGGTTGAATTGAGTAACGGCAGATTTTACAGTGGTGTTTATCGAGTCTCCAATGTTGCCGGTAGCAATGCCAAAAATTACTATTGGTACGCTCCCGGAGTAGGCATGGTTAAATATGTACTCGGTGCCGTTGAATCGGAGAACCCCTCGGGCGGTATCCAGGCCGAATTGATGTACTACGGCTATAACTATTAGGCCCGCAACTGAATTGAAGATTAACTGAACAAGCTCGGGGACAATACTCTGTGGTAATTCTTAAAATGGATTTTGACCAGTTTTGACAGGGTCTTGTCGCCGTATTTTCTTACTAATTTTCGAGCAGCGTCATCCACGAGTGAAGATGCTCCTTTGGGAATTTCCATTCCAACTTTTTGGGTCATCTCGTCGATTGCCCTGATGAATCCGGCGCGCGCCAATATTGATGCTGCGGCGACAGGTGCGTGGCGCTCGCCTTGTTCGACCTGTACCAGGACGATATCGATGCCTTTGTAAGCCACTGCGTTTTCTACCAATTCTGCTTTGCCGAATTTATCGAGAATTACCTTGTCGGCCCCATACTCTGAAACCAGTTTTTCAATTACATTGGCGTGAGCGCCGGCCAAAAGCTTGTTCAGGTTCTTAATCTGTTGGTATTGAGTATTGTATTCTTCAGGAGAGATTACCAGTACGCAATGAGGGAAGTTCCGACGGAGTTTTTCGTCAATTAATAGAATTTTATTGTCGGCTATGAGCTTGCTGTCGCGAACGCCGTATTCCAACAGCCTCTTTTCTTCGCTCTCTTTGCAAAGTACTCCGGCCACTACCAGCGGCCCGAAAAAATCCCCCTTGCCGGCTTCATCGACTCCAATTACGTGCTTATTTGCCGGCATTAGCCTGTCAGGCTCGTTCCAGGTAGGCGTTGCTGCGAGTGTCGACTTTGACGCTGTCACCCTCTTTTACGAAGGGCGGGACTTTTACTATTAGACCGGTTTGAAGTTTGGCCGGCTTGGTGATATTAGCGACCGTATCGCCGCGCACCACTGGTTCTGTCGATACAACTTTCAGAACCACGGATGACGGCAGATCAACTGACAGCGGCTCGTTCTCCAAAAAGAACAATTGATATTCTTCATTTTCCAACAGATACCATTTGGCGTCACCCAAGATAGCCGCCGGAATTGAAAACTGCTCAAATGTTTTAGAATCCATAAAGGCCAATTCGCCGCCGTTTTCATATAAATACTGCATCGTCTTGGTTTCCACATCAGGCGTGTCAAACATATCGTTCGAGCCAAATACTTTTTCCACTATTGACCCGGTCTTGATATGCTTCAGTTTGGTGCGAATATTGGCCCGGCCGCGACCCATCTGAAAATGCTGAAAGTCAACTATGACATAAGGCTGGCCATCGACCATTAGTCTCAAGCCTTTTCGAAAATCCGACGGTGAATACATCAATTCCTCCTACAGAAAGCCAAATATAAGCAAATCTCTTAACCGGCCAAATAGATTTTGAATGATATTTATTAACGAATTGCTGAAGTGGGTACGGAAGGAACTCTGATCGGTAAGTGGATTCTAAACGTGGTGCCGAAACCAACTTTCGATTCGACTGTAATATGACCGCCATGTAAATCGACAATTTTTGCAGCCAGTGGCAGGCCTAGGCCGGTGCCGGACGGTTTCGATGAGAAAAACGGAGTGAAAACTTTATCCAATTCGTTTTCGGGTATGCCGTGTCCGTTATCACTCACTGAAATTGTAACTGCGGTATCAGCAGCTTCTAGGGCTACTGCTATTTCCCCGTTGTTCCCTTCACAAGCGCTGACGGCGTTATCCAGGATATTGTTAAGTGCCTGCTTTAAAAGCAGCGCATCCGCCAGGTGAAATATTGCCCTGCTCTCCCCCAAGTCTTGAGGTGAAAATCGTATCTTACAATTGCCGCCTTCACCCACTGGCCCGTATGCGTCAACCACTTCCTTTATCAGCTTTGTCAAATCTGTTGGTTCGGGCTGATACTCCAACGGTCGCGCAAAACCAAGAAATCTTTTTACCAGAGATTCAGTTTCTTTGACTTCGGAAAACAACTCATCAAAATAATCGCCCACGATATTCTTCTGATTCACTTCTCGCTTCAAAAGATTACAGTAGCCGACTATGGTACCTATGGAATTGCGCAGCTGATGAGCCAAACCGCCCGACATCTCTCCCAGGGCCGCCAGACGGTTTTTACCTTCCAGTTCCTGTCGCAGGTTGATTATTTCTTTCAAATCTGTGAGAATTATTGAAGCTCCCACCGGCTGCTGCTGGTAATCGGAAACGCCGGATACGCTAAATCCCACTGCTTTCTTAGTGGCTTCGTTTATCGGCAGCTCGGTTTCCCGGTAGGGTTGATTTTGGCGTGTTTCAATAACTTCCAGTAATGCCTTGCCTATTTCCGAATCATGATGAAAAAGCCTGTCGCAGTTTTCGCCAATGAATTCAGCCGAGTCAATGCCCAGCAGTGCTGCCGCCGAATCATTGATTGAGAGAATGCATCCTTCGCGATCAAAAGTCACTATTCCGGAATTGGTCGATTGCAAAAGATAATTATTGAATTGCTGCAGTGAGTCAGCGCGCCGGGTGACCTGTTTATTTAATTCAATTAATTTTTGTTCCTTATCAGTTAGCTCGGCAATTACCGTACGATAGTCTTCCGCTACAGCCAGGGCCTCATTCTCTCCCCCCATTACGACCCGCCCGGATTCAACGGCCTGTTGGCGCAATTTGCGAAAGGGAGTGAAAATGTACCTGGCCAATAAATAATAAGTAAACATAATCAGGATGGTGGAGATCACGGTTATGGTCAGCACCATGTCGCCGGAGTCGTCAAGGTAGGCCAGTTCCGGCGATGTCACCGAAAGTATTAAGAGATATTTTCCGGCGCGTCCCGGGACTGGGTAAACATAGAAGTATTCGTCATTTTCACCGCGGGTAAGAGTATGATACTCTGCCCCCAGAATCTTCCTTCCGATATCGGGCACCTGTACGGTCGGCAGACGATGAACAAAATCTAGAAACCATTTCTTGCGAGCTTCCTGCGAAGCATTCTCCGGTTGTGATGGAATAACAATTAATGCGCTTAGTCCAAATTGTCGCTGGTACTCTGAAACTGAACTCTCCGAAGGATTGGGCATGATTTCCGGTAAAGTGCGTGATATCGCTACCGCGGCCGCCTGAAGATTGCCGGCTATTACTTGTTTTTCCGTGGTGCGGGCATTGTAAGTTATGTAATTGGAGATAAAATTCAGCGCAATTAATACAAAAATGATGACCAAAAGTCCCAGATGCACCTGAGTTTCAAATCTTGACGATGTATTCTTGGAAAACATAGGTCTGGGTATGTTATCGGAAAAAACGGGTCGGTTAAAAAGAGATCATTGGGCCAGCAGGAAATTATTAACGTAGAAATCTATTATCCGCTCGCCGTAGATTATAGCGACTGCCGCAGCTACAGCCAGAAATGGCCCAAAGGGGACAATTCTGGTCTCCCGTAACTTCTTGGAAAAGGCCATTATGGCCAAAGAAACTATCACGCCTATTACCGACGAACAAATAAAGACGAACAGCATCTGCTGCCACCCCAAAAAAGTCCCCAGCATGGCAGTCATTTTGATGTCCCCACCGCCCATCGATTCTTTTCTGAACATCCAGTCACCAATAATGGCCATCAAAAAAAGCGAGCCGCCTCCGACTAACAGGCCAATGAGAGAGTTCAGAATTCCAATTCCTCCAGGCAACCACGATATAGCCAACCCGGCCACAATCCCGGGAAGAGTTATGGCATCGGGAATTATCTGAAAATCAATGTCGATAAAGAATATAGCCAATAGTGCAGACGACAAGAAAGAGAACACTAAAAATTGATAACCCCACTCGAATTGCCAGTAGAAATAAAGATAGAAAAGTGCATTAAATAGTTCCACCGCCGGGTATCGCCAGGATATTCTTGTCTTACAAAAGCCGCATTTGCCGCCTAAAAATAGAAAACCCAAGAGGGGAATATTATGGTACCATTTTAGGTTATTCTGGCAATTAGGACAAATAGACCGGTTCAGGAAAAACGGCATTTTCCTGGGCAGCCGATAAATAATTACATTGAGAAATGAGCCGATAGACAGGCCAAATAATCCTACAAAAATGTAAATAATAGACTGCATAGGACCATTATCGGCATTCGGCGAACTAGCTCAACTCCCCCAGCCAATTCAATACTAACGCACAGGCCACCGGCGCCGCAGTTTCGGCCCGCATAAGTCTCTTACCCATAGTTACCGTTTTGAATCCGGCCGCAACTGCTTTTTCGACTTCATTGTCAGAGAATCCAGATTCCGGGCCTACCAGTAAATTGACGGATTTAAATTCTCTAATCTGATCTTTGGAATTCAGATTCTTGGGCGAGACATCAGGGTGGAACACCAAATTCAGGGCGCCTCTGTCTACCGACTTAATGAATTCGTCAAGTCTTGTGATTGGAGATATCTTTGGACAATAACTGCGGCGGCATTGTTTCATGGCGCTCATAGCCACGCGTTCCAATCTTTTAATCCTGGAAGCGGCTTTGACGGGATTGTCCATTTTGAATTTCGATTTTTCCGTAAGCACCGGGATAAAGGCACTGGCTCCAACTTCCGTACCCTGCTGAACAACATAATCGAATTTGTAACCTTCGGAAAACCCGGCGGCCAGTGTCAGTTTGACAAACGGCTCCCCAAAATTACGAATGACATTCTGAATCTTTACCGTCACCTCTTTGCGACCTTTAGAGCCATTCAGAGAGCCTCGATAGGCCGTACCCATGCCATCGACCACAATTACTTGAGCAAATTCTTTAATGCGCAGGACGTTTCGGGCATGATGCGCCTCCTCTTTGGAAAGAGTCACGGTGTCGCCATCGACGGCATCGGGTGGGGCGAAAAAGACGGGTGGTTCCATTTACTTCCTAAGGCAATAGGTCAGCCATTCATTTTCGTGAAGGAAATCAACAATGGATATTTTTGAATTGTAAATTTGTTGTTCGATTTCATTCTGTTCATTTTCAAGTATACCCGACAGAATAAGAAACCCTTTGTCCCTGGTAAGTTTCTTCAAAAGAGCGAAATTATCAATCAGATCTGATTTATTCAGATTGGCGCAGACCATTTCGTAAGGCGCGTCGTTGGCCGTTTTTTCAAATGACCCCAACAAAACTTCATTTTTGGAGCTTACTCTATTCATTTCATAGTTTTCGCGGCAATTGTCAACTGCGACAATATCATAATCAACTGCCTTGATAAACGCTGCACCAAGTTTATCTGCCAATACTGATAACACACCTGAGCCGCAGCCAAAATCCAGAAACCGCCACCCTTTTTTGAAATGGTTCCGAATCAGTTGCAGGCAGGTGCGAGTAGTTTCATGATGGCCAGTGCCAAACGCCATCTTGGGTTCAATAATAATATCGTAACGAGTTCCTCGAGGCGGCTTGGCCCAGGGAGGGCGAACGCAGATGTTATTTCCAATCAAAATCGGCCGCATCGACTTTTTATATGATTCTTCCCAGTCTTTGGAAGCGATGCTGGATTCGTGTATTTTGGGTGGTTCTGGCATTTCCATAGAAACTATTTGAGAGAGATACTTATTAAGGGCCGGGCGAAAGTCCTTCTTGTTTATTGCCGGGACGTAGAATTTTATTCCGATCATACTGACGTTTTCAGATTCGTCCAGGATGATGCCTGATACAATGTTATCAGTAACATAATTGCTGACGGCATCGGCTAATGAACGGGGCACGAATACAGTAGCCTCGGTATACTCTTTAACGTCTAAAAGTGGTTTCTTCATACTCCGAGTGTTTGACGGAGTTTTTCGAAAAAGGTCCTGTTTCCTTCAGGCGGCGTCATATTTTCCTTTTTGGCCAGTTCCGATAGCAGTTGACGTTCCTCGGCGCTCAATTTGGTCGGCACCCAGACAATAATCTGAATCAATTGGTCACCCTTACCGCTGCGATGCAAGTGCGGAATTCCTTTGCCGCGCAGCACCAGAACTTTTCCACCTTGAGTACCGGCAGGTATTTTAATCTGTTCTTCTCCAAAAAGGGTGCGCACCATGACAATTCCCCCCAATGCCGCAGTCACAAACGATATAGGAAATTCACAAACAACATTGTCTTCCTGCCGCGTAAAAAAGTCGTGTTCTTCTTCTTCGAAAACTACTACCAAATCCCCCGGCTCTCCACTTTGCGGGGCCACATTCCCCATCCCATCCACAGTCATGTAATTCCCGCTGGATACCCCGGCAGGAATATTTAGTTTGACCGTGTTTTCACCTTTAATTCTGCCGTCGCCGTGACATGATTTGCAGGGGTCGGGAATAACTTCGCCTGTCCCTCGGCAGGAGCCGCAAGTGGAGACTTGCTGAACGGTACCCAAAAAAGTCCTGGTAATTCGACGCACTTGTCCATTGCCGCCGCATTGTTTGCAAGTGATCTTCGAAGAACCCGCCGCAACGCCGGAGCCATTGCAATCTTCGCATTTTACCAGCCGTTTGACCTTAACCGATTTTTCAATTCCTTTGGCAATTTCTTCCAAACTAAGTTGAATCGTAATACGAAGGTCTTCGCCCCTATGGCGCTGATGCCCGCGTCCTGAACTTCCACCCATTCCAAACAACTCATCGAAAATTGAGCCGCCCCCGAAATCTCGCATGAACGCCCGCAGGGCGTCGTTGACATCGAATCCGCTAAAGCCGCCATAATTCCCAAATCCGGCTCCCTGTCCGACACCGGCATGGCCAAATTGGTCGTATGACTGCCGCTTTTCAGGGTTCTTTAGAATCTCGTAAGCTTCGGTAGCTTCTTTAAATTTTTCTTCAGCCGATTTGTCACCGGGATTCTTATCGGGATGGTATTTCAACGCCAACTTACGATAAGCCGATTTTACTTCAGCTTCCGTTGATGAGCGGCTGACGCTTAAGATTTCGTAGTAATCTCTTTTAGATGCCATCTATTCCAGATTACTTTTTGCTATCGTCATCAACAACTTCAAAATCCGCATCTACAGCGCCGTCACCTTTGCCACCCTCATCCGAACCGGTTTTCTTTTCCTGACCTGCAGTCTGCGACTGACCGCCCGCGCCTGGCTGCTGTGACTGGGCCTGTTTGTACATCTCTTCGGCTAATTTATGAGAAGCCGTCATTAACTCGTCTTTGGCAGACTTGATGGCGTCGAGATTGGTGCCGGACATAGCGTCCTGCAATTTCTTCTTGGCTGTTTCAATTTTCTGTTTGTCTTCATCAGCAACTTTGTCGCCGGCCTCTTTGAGAGTTTTCTCGGTGGCGTAAATCAGCTGATCGGCTTCAATGCGTGCAGCGACTAAATCGGCTTTTTTCTTGTACTGCTCCGAAAACTTCTCGGCGTCTTTGACCATCCGGTCAACTTCTTCTTTGGACAATCCCGATGAAGCTTCAATTCGAATCGATTGCTCTTTGTTGGTGGCCATATCTTTGGCCGAAACGTGAACAATGCCGTTGGCGTCGATATCAAATGTAACTTCAATCTGCGGCAATCCCCGCGGCGCCGGCGGAATGCCCACCAGGTCGAATCTGCCCAGAGTGCGATTGTCCACCGCCATCTTGCGCTCACCTTGAAGTACGTGGATGGATACCGACGGTTGATTATCCGTGGCGGTTGAAAATATCTGCGATTTCTTGGTGGGAATAGTGGTATTGCGCTCAATTAACGGCGTCATAACTCCGCCAAGAGTTTCAATACCCAGGGATAATGGAGTCACATCAAGTAGGACTACATCCTTCATTTCGCCAGTCAAGACGCCGGCCTGAATGGCCGCACCAATTGCAACGACTTCATCGGGATTGACTCCCTTATGCGGCTCCTTGCCAAAAAGCTTCTTGGCCGTCTCAACCACTTTGGGCATACGCGTCATGCCGCCGACAAGAACTACTTCGTCAATGTCGGATGCAGTGAGCTTGGCATCGGCAATTGCCGCTTTACAGGGTCCGATAGTTCGTTCAATTAAGCTGTCCGTCAATTGCTCCAGTTTGGCCCTGGTGAGTGTCAAGTCCAGGTGTTTGGGGCCGGACTGGTCAGCGGTAATAAAGGGGAGATTAATATTGGTCTGCATTGTCGAAGACAATTCAATCTTCGCTTTCTCCGCTGCTTCTTTCAAGCGCTGCAAAGCCATGCGGTCTTTGCGGAGGTCAATGCCTTGAGATTTTTTAAATTCATCAGCCATCCATTCGATAATGGCCTGGTCGAAATCATCGCCGCCCAGATGCGTATCGCCATTGGTGGAGCGAACTTCGAATACGCCATCGCCTATTTCCAATATCGAAATATCAAAGGTGCCGCCGCCTAAATCATAAACTGCTATTTTCTCATTGGCCTTTTTATCCAGACCATAGGCCAGTGAAGCTGCTGTCGGTTCATTGATAATACGCAGCACTTCCAGTCCGGCGATTTTGCCGGCATCTTTAGTAGCCTGGCGCTGGGAGTCATTGAAATATGCCGGCACCGTAATGACAGCTTGTTTGACTTCATGGCCCAGGTGGTTCTCCGCAGACTGTTTCATATAACGAAGTATCATTGCAGAGATTTCCGGCGGGGTGTACTTTTTCCCCTGAATTTCAACCACGGCACCGCCCGAATCGGACGCCGACACTTTGTACGGGACCATCTTTGTTTCCCGGCCAACTTCATCAAAGTTGCGTCCCATAAATCTCTTGATTGAAAAGATTGTATTTTCGGGGTTCGTTACTGCCTGACGTTTGGCGGGCGCGCCGACCAGACGTTCACCATCGCGGGTAAATGCCACAATCGATGGTGTCGTGCGGGCGCCTTCGAGATTTGGTATTACTACCGGCTCGCCGCCTTCAATTACTGCCACGCACGAATTGGTGGTGCCTAAATCAATTCCAATTACTTTCGCCATTTTTATCTCCAACTTTCATTTATTATTTGATTGATGCTCATTAGCACATTCATTCAATTTATTGTTTAGTTTTTCCTTTGCTTACTCCAACTTTGGCATGTCGAATAACTTTCTCGCCCCTTTTGAAACCGCCGGCCATTTCGCTGGCGACCACGCCTGCGGGGTGCTCATCCGACTCAAGCTGCATTACTGCTTCATGAAATTCTGGATTGAACTTTTGTCCGACTGACTTAATCGACTCAATCTTATGCTTATCCAGAAACTTTTTCACCTGTTCGTATATCAATTTCATCCCGGATTTAAATGACTCGGAATTCTTCTGGTTCTCGGGCAGCTCCAGAGCTCGTTTGAAATTGTCAAAAAATTCAAGTATCTGGCGGAAAACCTCGGCTTCGGCGTTTTGAACGGCATCGTCAAACTGCCGAGCACTCCGCTTTTTATAATTTTCAAACTCCGCCGCCAGCCGCAGGTATTTATCTTCTGCCTGCGCCAGCTTTTCTTTCAGCTTTTCGGCGTCAGTTTCATCGCTCAAAGAATCGCTTTCAACTACTCCTTCGCCGCTTGTTGAAAAGCACGCTTCAGCTGTTATGTCATCTTTATCCGGGGACGGCCGTACGGGGCTCTTTTCACTTTCTCTTTCAAATTCCAGTTCTTCTTCGTCTGAAATCTTTTTCGAACTCATCAGTTTCTATACTCCCTCATTTGGTTTCATCCATTCCACCCAGCGCCTCCGTAATAGTGCGCGCGGTGTATTCCACTACCGATACCAACTGGCTGTAGGGCATTCTGGTCGGCCCGATAATTCCCACCGTTCCCTTAATCTTGCCGACCCGGTAAGACGACGTTACCAAAGAACAATTCATCACCTCAATTAATCTGTTCTCCTTGCCAATAGTAATTACTAATCCTTCTTCTTCCTGGTTTCTCAAAAACTCTGTAAGAACTTTGCCGTTCTCCAAAATTTTTAATAGTTCCGAGAGTTTTTCGTGGCTGGCAAACTCCGGTTTAGTCACCAGTCGGTCGGCGCCGGACAGGTGGATTTCATCGGTTGTGCTTTCCGACCAGATTTTTTCTTTGGAATCAATCAAGATATTGATCAGCCGTCCCTGCCCGGAAACATCGGCCAATCGTCTTGAAATGCTGTCTCTGATTTCACCCAATGTCAATCCGGCCAGTCGATCGTTGAGAACTTGTTCCACTTCATGAAGTAATTGATCAGATATAGCGGCTTCAATTTCCAAAATTACCGAACGGGCTAAACCGGATTGGACCACCACCACTGCCATTATCCGGTCATTGGAAATTGGTATCAATTCAAGACGCTTAAGAACACCGGCATCAAATTTCGGAGCAATGGTGACTCCTAGTTGCGTGGTTATTTCACTTAGAACTTTGCAGGTTTGTCCCAGTATCTCATTTATCCCACGCCCTTCCTTGAGAATCTGCTGGCGAATCGTATCCTTGACGTCCTGTGTCAACTGATTGGGCTGAAGGAGATAGTCTACATAAACTCGATATCCCAAATCAGTTGGCACCCGCCCTGCGGAAGTATGAGGTTGAGCTAAGAGGCCCAGCTCCTCAAGATCCTGGAGAGTATTTCTGATGGTCGCAGGCGACAAATCGGTCATGAACTTATTGGCTATGACTCTTGACCCTACAGGGTCAGCCGAGGCTATATAATGCGTTATAAGGCTCGCTAGAACCTGCTTTTCTCGAATCGAGAGATTTGAAAAGGCTTCCTTAACCATCGGTATACCTTCTATTTAGACTGCCACTTTGGCAGTCTAAATGACAGAGTGATAACAATTTATGGAGTTTTAAACGTAAGTCAAGCTAAAATGGTTCACAGGATTTTTGTGGAGTTGATGAGGCTGAAATAAGAGAGTTTTCTAGACTCCCAAAAAGCTGAAATCAAGTTACGGCTAGTATTTCAACGAACAAGGGGCTATTTAGGCTTTTTGTCCTTAGGGTCTTCTTTTTTAGGTTCAACTTTAATTGCCGGAGGTGCCGGTTTTTTATCGGCTTTCTTGCTGACAGTTGTCTTGGCGGCGCTGCTCTCATTTTTCGACTTCAGATTCTCGCAGCGGTCATCAATGCCATTTTTATTAGTATCCACGAAACTGTCATACTTCTTTTTACTTTCAGATGCAGTCGGAGCTGTCTTCTGATCTTTGGCTTGAGCCGATTGCTGCTTTTTGACTTCAGCTTTTTTTTCTTTTTTTTCGACTGCGATTGCAGCCATGGAAAACGACAAGGCCAAAGCAATCGCAGTTATAATTGTTAATATCCTTTTCATATTCACCTTATACGCACATATGCAACATCACACGTTCGGTAGTCAATTGAAAAATCCTACTTCTTCCCGCCGGGTTTTCCCTTGGCCGATCCGGAAGCACTCTTTGACGGGCTGGCCTCTTTGGCCGGAGCATTGCCGGCCTTGATGGCCCCGCTTGACTTCCCATTATCCGATGATTTCATCGTTGCGGAACCGTCCGGCTTCTTGCTTCCACCATCGTTTTGAGGTTTCACTTGCGCTGGTGATTCTTTCTTTTTGACTTCTCCTTTCGAGTCGTTGCCGGAATTGCCGGACTTATTCGAAGAAGATTCTGTCTTTGAAGGCGTACGGGTAGTTCGCTTGTAACTGCCGGAATTGTTGTCATCATTTCCCTTGGTAGAAGCTGGACTGTTTTTCTTCTTCATGCTTTCTTGGCGTCCTCCGGTACTTCCAGCCTTTGAGCCGCTTTCGGTTTCATTATTGGAATTACTTCTTTTGTAAATACTGCCGCGGCCTTCGCTCCCCTTGTTGGCTTCTCCGGTACCGTACCTTTTATCTTTGCCGCGTTCGATTCCGGGCTCAACCGGTGCGCCAGCGGATTCGATACCGCGCTCGGTTCTGACAACTTTAGCGGAGCCTTGCACAAATTTCCTCTCACCGGTATAAATTGTTTTGGTCTTATCGACTTCCTTGGAATCGATAACAACCTTTCCGGCGCTTTCAGTTTTCCAGGCGCCCGATTGCTTGATTACTTTCATTTTGTCGTTGAAATCTGTGTAACCCGCTTTAGTCGGCTCCTGATAGCCGGCAAATCGGACTGTCTTGAATTTCGAGCGTACCTGCGGTTGCGTGACTATCACGGTGTGGTCAAGAACTACCGTGTTATAGCGGGTCACGTGGACATCATATTCCCAGCAGTAATTGTAGTGATCGTAAACCGTAAACGTGTGCCAGCCTACATAGATTCTGGGAATGTAACATGGCGCAATGCCCCAGAAAATGCCGTCTATGTAAATGGAAGAACCCGGCCAGTAATCAACATAGACATTGCCGCAAGTGGTCCAGTTCGCGTAATAAGGACGATAGACCGGCCTGAAGTAATTGGGCTCCCATTCGTAAACGTATAATGCCGTTCGGTCATAGGCAAAGCGTTGTCCTTCATATTTTACAAAATACTCCGTATTGACCCAGTCCATATAATCATGGCGGTCATCCCAATCACAGAAAAGGCCCGAATTGTGGTACCAGTCGGGAATGGGGAATGGCTCGCGCGAAGCAATTATCTGAACGTTTTCAACACCATTCGGTCCGTTCACAACCAGGTCATAATCGTCATTACGTCCGGGGAGACTGTTCGTCACGCCGCCGGTTACATAATTGTCTTGTCCCGGAAGGCTCGGGAAAAGAAGATTAACTCTTCCTTTGGAGTCAACGCTGTAGATTGCTACAAACGCATCCCGGCTGACCCGATAATAAAACTTCGCCCGGTCGCCTTCATAGTATTCGTCGTCGTCATGGTCAGTCCAGATTTCGACGTTCAAATAACGATCGACTCTGACACGGTCATAAGATTCGTCGCTCTGCTGCTCCTCATCGCTATATTCTTTCTGCAGCTCTTGAGCATTTGCTGACGTCAATGTGAACATAGCCATCAACAACATCAGCATCATCGATTTAAGGTTTTTGTGTAACATGGTATATTACCTCACTTCCCGCTATTTACAGGAACTTGGTTTGATTTAGGTTTAAGTAAATATTCACCGCCGTGCTGCGGCTTTTGATTTATATTGCCAACTGCAATTAGTTCAGGATTATCGGGGTCAGTCTGGTAAGCCCAGCGAAAACTCACCGAGCTGGAGTTGATTGACTCCACCCTCATCTTGGCATAATTCAAATCGCGTGTCCAGATTATATAAGTATGACCGGCAATTATCTCGGCCCAGCCATTTACCGACCAGCCGGCTGTAGGTGCATAACCGACTTCATCAAACGAAGCCGTGTAACCGACATCCTGAAGATCCGTTTGAGCATCAGCCACATTGATGAAATAGATACCACTGGCTCTATCGATGAAGATGTCCGCAGCGGCACTGTCTCTGTGAACATTGACGCGGCCTGACAAATCGTAACCGGCCAAAGTCGGTTCAATCGCCACGTCAAAAACTACCGCGTTACCCTCCGGTCGCGGAGTATCAAACACAGCTTCAGCCGACAGCTCCGATACTTGTCCGGCGCCATCAACACTTGCCACGGCATAGTAATAAGTTTGGCCGTTAACTGGGGTATTATCAATAAACTCATAAACGATTAAATCTAAGTTGGGATTGGAGACGGCGCCACGTGAGCCCACCACGGCATAGCCGCTGGTAGCTGTTAAGGAACGATAGATTAAGTACTCATCGATATCTCGTTCATACGGGCCATTCCAATAGATGTAAACCGCATTGTCGCCGGTGATGGTATAGACTCCCTGCGGTGCCAGAGGGTCATTATCAACTATCAAAACTTGGTTATCTGCCTCGCAGCCCACTAGAAACAAAGCCGCTAATCCCAGAATCAATCCTTTAATCGCGTATTTCATCTTCATTTCCTCACCTTTTGTTTGGTTCTGCTGACTATTGTTATACAAACCATGTGCCAAATCAGGTAAGTGCAGATATATCAGAGAGATACGTCATTTGTCTTGAAGGGGCAATCGAGATTCTTGCACAGTTTTTGTGCAAGAGGCTCCTGTGGGTTCACAATTATTGTGAATCTGGAGAAAGGTTGTATTCTTTGATTTTTGAGCTTAAAGTATTGCGATGAACTCCCAATTGTTCAGCTGATTTTCCAATATTCCAGCCATTTAATTCCAGGCAGCGTTTGATATGTTTTTTTTCGAGTTCGGCAATTGGTCTAATTTCACCAGAGGCAGAGGATTCAGCTGTTGTCGAAGTCAAACCAACCAGATCTTCTTTTGTAATTTGATTCGACTGTGTTAGAATCAAAGCGCGTTCAATGACGTTTTCCAATTCTCTGACATTCCCCGGCCAGTCATAGGCTGTAAGAGTCTTGGCTCCGGCACTGTCAATTCCCTTAATGTCTTTGCCTATTTTCTTGGAATACTTTTCAATAAACTTCTTGGCCAAAATCAGAATATCACCACCGCGGTCTTGCAACGGCGGCAGATTAATCTCAACCACGTTCAACCGGAAATACAAGTCTTCGCGAAACCTTTTCTCTCTCACCATTAGCTTTAGGTCCCTATTGGTGGCCGTAATTAGCCGGATATCAAGGCGAATCTGTTTGATTGAACCGAGTCTTTCGATGGTATGGTCTTCTAAAACTCGCAGTAACTTGGCTTGCATGACAAGCGGCATCTCTCCGATTTCATCTAGAAACAATGAGCCTCCATCAGCCAATTCAAATCTGCCCTGCTTTATCTTATCGGCCCCGGTAAAAGCTCCCCTCTCATAGCCAAATAACTCCGACTCCAGCAGATTTTCCGGAAAAGCAGCGCAATTAATCGACACCAATCTTTTTTCCCGTCGCGGCGACATGGCATGAATGCCCCGTGCCACCAGTTCTTTACCGGTTCCCGATGCGCCAGTTATCAAAACAGTTGTGTCTTTGGGACCGACTAACGCAATAAGTTTGCGGACATCTTTGATTCCTTTCGATTCTCCAATTAATTCTGTATCAGGGAATATGTCATTCAGTTTTTCCCGCATTACTTCGGCTTCAACTATAAGTTGATTTTGGGCGGCAGCTTTCTCCAGCTTTATCAATAATTCCTCGAGATCTCCGACTGGTTTGGTGAGGTAGTCAAAGGCCCCTGCCTTCATAGCCTGCACTGCCGTTTCCACTGAACCGAAAGCGGTGAGAACAATGACTTGAATGAAGGGATTGATGTCTTTCAGTCTGCCGAGCAATTGAATGCCGTTCATGCCCGGCATTTTCATGTCCACTATTGCGACCGGTGCGAAATAATTGTGATATTGTGCCACCGCTTCTTCGCCGCTTGCGGCAGCGAGAACTTCATAAGTTCTTTTAGTCAAAAAGCCTTTCAGCAAATCCCGTTGACCGGCTTCGTCATCAACCAGCAACACTCTTTTTTGGGCCATACGCTGTCAAACTATCGAATTGAATGCCATTAAAAAACCAAAAAAAAGCCCGCCATTGGTGTGGCGGGCCGGAAATCAAAAATAATCATATTATTGGCTGGGACCAATCAGTATTCTTACGCCGCCGTGAATATCAATAACATTGATATCCGAATTGAAAGCATACTCGGTCCCCTGATAAGTCGCTTTGGAGTCGCTGCTCATGGCATGATGATAGTTTACTTCGACAAAGAGGCCGCTAAAATCTGTCGTGAATACAAATAAACCGGCGCCCCCTCCGAATGCAAATACCGGGTCATAAGATATCTCGCGATATCTTTTTCCGGTGATATTTTCTACCAGCGTGGCAAATTTGGCAAAGGCCAACCCGCCGTGGGCTCTTAAATATGGCACAAAATCTGATTGCCCCGTGAAATAGAATTTCAAGTAAAGATTGGGGTTATACAACTTGTGATGAAGACCATCAGCATTGGCTTGATCCTCAACTTTAAATTGGGTATACGTGAAATTCAGACCCGCCACCAGATTATTAGTTGCAAAAAAACCTGCGTCCAGGCCCATGCTGTATCCGGTTTTGGCGCCAACAGTGTCACTGAAGTCCTTTATATCGCCCGATGGAATTCCGCCCCCACCGAAAAAGTTAACTTCCATCAGGTCCTTTACGTACCCTTCCTGCTCCTGTCCGAAGGCAATTGCCGCAGTCAGTGCCGTGAAAACTGATGCTGTAAATAAAACTCTTTTCATTCATAACCTCAATAAATGTCAATTCAGGGTGGCCGTGAAATAAACATCAGCTGGACGATTTGTCAACCG
>Ga0184637_10000155_pt1 | contig 48224 bp, 40 predicted proteins | sample PLM3_127_b2_FD_133143 | JGI IMG/M metagenome (GOLD analysis project Ga0184637, IMG submission 133143) | Groundwater sediment microbial communities from an aquifer in East River, Colorado, USA - PLM3_127_b2 | ecosystem: Environmental > Terrestrial > Soil > Riparian zone | place: USA: East River...
ACGTCCGGTTTGAAAGGGGGTCTCAGGAGCCCGGGCCCCTAGGGGCACCGCGCCTGAGGTCTACCAATGAACATTCACGAGCACCAGGCAAAAGATCTCTTCGCCGCCGCCGGCATTCCGGTGCCGCGCGGCCGGGTGGCGCACACTCCCGCCGAAGCCCGTGAGATCGCCCGTGAGCTCAATGCAAAAGTGGTGGTCAAGGCCCAAGTACACGCCGGGGGCCGGGGCAAGGCGGGCGGGATCCAGCTTGCCGCCACTCCCGAGGAGGCGGAAGCGAAAGCCAAGGCCATCCTCGGAATGGAGATCAAGGGACTCCCGGTCAAACGCGTGCTCGTCGCCGAGCAGCTCGACATCGAGCACGAGCACTACCTCGGCATCGTCCTCGATCGGGCGCGCAAGCGGCCGGTGGTCATGGCCTCGGCGGCGGGCGGCATCGACATCGAGGAGGTCGCGCGGACGGCCCCCGAGAAGATCGTGCGCTGCCACGTCGATCCCCTCGCCGGCCTGCATCCCTTCGAAGCCCGGGAGATTTGCTTCACGATCGAGCGGCGAGGCGAGGTGGCCCAGCGGATGGCCCCCATCCTGAACCGGCTCGCCGACCTCTATCGCCGGGTCGATGCTTCTCTCGCCGAGATCAATCCGCTCGTCGTCGCCCGCGACGGCCAGGTTTGGGCCCTCGACGCCAAGGTGGTCCTGGATGACAACGCTCTCTACCGCCATCCGGAGCTCGAGGCGTTGCGCGAGGACGAGGATCCGAACGAAGCGGCGGCCCGCCGCATGGGCCTCTCCTATATCCGGCTGGATGGCGAGATCGGGTGCGTGGTCAACGGCGCGGGGCTGGCGATGGCCACAATGGACGTGATCAAGGCCTATGGCGGCACGCCGGCCAATTTCCTCGACATCGGCGGCAGTTCGAACCCGGACAAGGTGCTGACCGCGATGGACATCCTCGCCTCCGACCGCAAGGTGAAGGCCATCTTCTTCAACATCTTCGGCGGTATCACCCGCACCGACGACGTGGCCCAGGGTATCGCTCAGGCCCTGGCCAAACGGAAGCCCAGGGTGCCGATCGTGATCCGTCTCACCGGCACCAACGAAGAGCGGGCGCGGGAGATCCTGTCCGGGATCGGGCTCACCAGCACCACCTCGATGGATGAGGGGGTGAAGCAGGCCATCGCCCAGGCGCGGGAGGGGCGCGCCGCGCCGGCGGCAGGGGGGCGCCGATGAGCATCCTGATCCACGAGCGCACGCGGGTAGTGGTGCAAGGCATCACCGGGCGCGATGGCTCATTTCATGCCCGCAGCATGCTCGAGTACGGCACCCAGGTGGTGGCCGGAGTCACTCCTGGCAAGGGCGGGAGCCAGCTCGACGGCCGGGTTCCGATCTTCGACACGGTCAAGGAGGCGGTGCGGGCGACCGGCGCCGACGCGAGCGTGATCTACGTGCCTGCCGCCTTCGCCGCCGACGCCATCCTCGAAGCCGCCGCTGCCGGGGTCGCTCTCACCGTGTGCATCACCGAAGGGATCCCGGTCGCCGACATGATCGAGGTGTGGGAAGTGATCGAGCGGCTCAAGACGACTCGGCTCATTGGACCCAACTGCCCGGGGCTCATCTCGCCCGGGAAGTCGAAGATCGGCATCATGCCCGGATTCATCTGCCGGCCCGGGCGAGTGGGTCTCGTCTCGCGCTCCGGCACGTTGACTTATGAAGTGGTAAAGGCGCTGACCGACGCCGAGATCGGCCAGTCCACCTGCATTGGCATCGGCGGCGATCCGATCATCGGCACGAGTTTCGTCGACGTTCTCGCCCTGTTTGCCGCCGACCCCGATACGGATGCGGTGGTGTTGATCGGGGAGATCGGCGGCACCGACGAGCAGGAGGCGGCCGAGTTCATCCGGCGCCGCTACCCCAAGCCGGTCGTGGCCTTCATTGCCGGACAGACCGCCCCGCCAGGCCGGCGCATGGGGCACGCCGGCGCCATCGTCTCGGGTTCCTCCGGAACCGCCGAGGAAAAGATCCGGGCCTTCGCCGATGCGGGCGTGGGGGTGGCGCGGGTGCCGTCGGAGATCCCGGCGAAGGTTAGCGCCACGATTTCGGCGCGGGTGCGCTGAGGAGGTCTGGCTTGGCTCACACGCTCTTCATCGTCAAGCCCGACGCCGTGGCCGCCGGACACACCGGTAAGATCCTCGCCCGGATCGAGGCCGCCGGGTTCGCGATCCGCGAAATGTCTCTCACGCGGCTGACCGTCGACGAGGCGCTCCGCTTCTACCAGGTGCACGAGAAGCGGCCGTTCTACCGCGACCTGTGCGACTTCATGTCGTCGGGCCCTTGCGTTCCGTGCCTGCTCGAGGGAGGCGTTGACGCGATCGAGCGGCTCAGGAATCTGATGGGGGCCACCGACTCGCGGCAGGCGGCGCCGGAGACCATCCGGGCCGAGTTCGGTACCGATATCCAGGCCAATGCCGTCCACGGCTCCGACGGCCCCGACACCGCCCGCCAGGAGATCGGTTTCTTCGCCGCCAGGCTCGGCTGGGCCTTGCCGGCCCTCCGTTGACACCCTGCGGAGACGGCGGGTAAAATGCTCCGCGGTCGCCGACGGAGGCCGGGGCGACGAGAAAATCATGAAGCGGTCGAGCGGGCTCGTTCTGGACTTAAGCCATGTCGGGGAAGGGACTACGACCTTCTCCGAGCGGCTGGACATGGATGAGCTCGGTGTGAGCTGGCCCGGGCTCCAGTTCGGGAAGGAGCTCCAAGTCTCGCTCATGGTCGCGCGAGCGAACCATGACCTGGATGTCACTGTCCGCTTTGCAGGAGAGCGGCAAGGGCACTGCGATCGCTGCTTGAAGCCCTACCGGCATGAGTTCACCGGGGTGGTGCGGGCCCTCGGGCGCAGGATGAGCGCTGCGCATCCGCTGGCCGGGCAGGACGGTGTGGTGTTTCACGACGGGCGTCACCTCGACCTGACCGGCGAGTTGCGGCAGGCGGTGCTCATCGACATCCCGATCCAGGATTTGTGCTCGGAGACCTGCCTCGGCCTGTGTCCGAGCTGCGGTGCGGATCGGGAAGTCGAGCCATGCGGCTGTGCTGATGACCGCGTCGATCCGCGCTGGGAAGTGTTGCGGAAGGCGATCGGGCCCGGCTAGATCGGCGGTCCCTTAATTATCTGGAGGATCAACCCATGGCCCTGCCCAAGCGGCGGCACTCGCGAACCCGAGGCGCCAAACGCCGAACCCACTGGAAGCTTACCGTCCAGGCGGTTCTCCGCTGTCCCAACTGCCACCAACCCAAGCGTCCCCACCGCGTTTGCGCTCACTGCGGCACCTACGACGGCCGAGAAGTAGTCCAACCGGCCGAGTCTTAGCCGGCCTTCGCTCACGGCCAGGCTGTCCAATGGAAGTCTCTCTCCCCGAGTCGAGGAGCCCCCCCCCCGGCGCCTTCACGATCGCGGTAGACGCCATGGGAGGCGACCGCGCTCCGGGAGTCGTCATCGAGGGGGTTCTCGCCTACGCCCGCGAAGGAGGCCGGGGACGGCTTCTCCTGGTGGGGGATGAGCGTCTGATCCGCGAAGAGCTGGCCCGCCTGGGCGCAGCCCGCGGCGATTATCCGATCGTGCACGCCCCGGAGAGCGTCGGCATGGGGGAGGCGGCGGCGGCCTCGGTGCGCCGCAAGCCCAACTCCTCGATCGCCGTCTGCGCGCGATTGGTGAAGGACGGGGAGGCCGACGCCGTGGTCTCGGCCGGCAACACCGGGGCGGCGGTGGCCGCGTGCCAGCTCAGGCTCCGCCCGCTCCCGTCGGTGGACCGCCCGGCGATCGCCACCTACGTGCCAACCGAGAAGGGCGGCTGCGTTCTCCTCGACGTCGGGGCCAACTCGGATTGCAAACCCATCCATCTGTTGCAATTCGCGGTCATGGGCTCGGTCTATGCGCGAACCGTTCTCGGCAAGCGGGAGCCGCGGGTGGGACTCCTGAACATCGGCGAGGAGAGCTCGAAGGGAAACGAGCTCATGCTCGCCGCTCACCAGCTCTTGAGCGAGAGCCCGATTGCTTTCGTCGGAAATGTCGAAGGTCGCGACATCTTTGGCGGTGCCGCGGATGTCGTCGTGTGCGACGGCTTCACCGGCAACGTGGTCCTCAAGTTCTCCGAGAGCGTCGTCGAGCTCCTCACGACTCGACTCCGGCGCGAGATCCTCCGCGACATGCGCTCCAAGCTGGGAGGTTGGATGTTGCGGCCCGCCTTCAAGCGGTTCCGGCGAGAGGTCGATCACGCGGAGTATGGCGGGGCGCCGCTGCTCGGCGTCAACGGCGTGTGCATCATCGCCCACGGATCGAGCTCGCCCAAGGCGATCAAGAACGCGATCCGAGTGGCCGGCGAGCTCGTCGATCATCACCTGAACGAGCTCATCGTTGCCGATCTGGCGAAGCTGGAATCGATCCCCGAGCCCCCGGCCGAGAAGGCCCATGGCTAGGACCGAGAGGGCCCATGGCTAGGCTCGAGAACGCTCGTGGCAGGGTTGAGCGGGTCTATGGTTAGGCTCGCCCTGCTCCTCCCGGGTCAGGGGGCGCAGCAGGTGGGCATGGGCAAGGCGATCCACGACGCCTTTCCTTCTGTGCGCGAGCTCTATGAGGAGGCCGCCGACGCGACCGGGGTGGACTTCGCCCGTCTCTCGTTCGAAGGGCCCGAGGGCGAGCTGCGCAAGACCCAGAACGCCCAGCCGGCCATCTTGATCCACAGCGTCGCCTGCCTTAAGCTGTTGCGGCAAGGAGGGATCGATGGCGATTGCGCCGCCGGGCACAGCCTCGGCGAGTACAGCGCGCACGTCGCCGCCGGGTCCCTGGCTTTTCGCGACGCGGTCCGCACCGTGCGGTTGCGGGGCGAGCTCATGTACGAGGCGGGGCTCCGCCACCCGGGGACCATGGCCGCGATTCTGGGGCTCTCGCATGCGGACCTCGAGCCGGTGGTGGAGGAAGCGCGCGAGGCCGGCGGTGTCGTCGTTGCGGCCAACCTGAACGCGCCGACCCAGGTGGTCATCTCGGGCGAGATCGCGGCGGTGGAGCAGGCGATGGAGTTGGCCCGCCAGGCCGGGGCCAAGCGCGCGGTCCGACTGGAAGTCTCGGGCGCGTTTCATTCGCCGCTCATGGCCAGCGCGGGACAGGGGCTGGGGGAGGCGCTCGACGCGATCGCCGTCGTCGATGCTCGCTTCCCGGTGGTGGCCAATGCGACGGCGCGGCCGGTGACCGCTGCGGCGGAGATTCGCGCCACGCTCAAGGATCAACTCCTCAAGCCGGTGCGCTGGGAGGAGTCGATGCGGTTTTTGGTCGAGTCCGGAGTCGCGGAGGCAGTGGAGCTCGGCCCGGGAACGGTGCTCCGCGGGCTCATGCGGGCGATCGCACCGCAAGTCCGGGTGCACTCGGTGGGCGATCCGGCCGGCCTCGAAGCGGCGGTGGCGAGCCTCGCCGGCGCGGGGCGCGTGTGAGCTCGACGGGTCGAGGTCCGGATCCGGTGGGTCGGGGTCCAGGTCCACATCCCGCGCGGGGTTCGGTTCCAGCAAGCCTCGCCGGACGGGTGGCGCTAGTGACCGGGGGGTCGCGCTCGATCGGGCGGGAAGTGGCCCTCGAGCTGGCAAGGGCGGGGGCTGACGTGGTGGTGGTCGGGCGGGACAAGGAGGCAGCGGCCGAGGTCGCCGGAGCGATCCAGAACCTGGGGCGGCGGGCCCTGGCTCAAGTTGCGGATGTGGCGAACGAGGCCGAGGTCGAGGCCCTGGCCGCCGAGGTCGGACGTCACTTCCCCATCGTGGACATTCTGGTCAACAATGCGGGGGTGACCCAGGATGGGCTCCTCTTTCGCATGCGATCGGCTGACTGGGATCGGGTCATCGACACCAATCTGAAGGGAACCTTCTTGTGCACGCGGGAGTTCGCCCGAGGGATGACGCGGCGGCGTTGGGGGCGCATCATTAGTGTATCCTCAGTGGTGGGCGTGACGGGCAACGCCGGCCAGGCCAACTATGCTGCCTCCAAGGCCGGCATCGTGGGGTTTACCCGGTCGGTGGCCAGGGAGCTCGCCGGCCGGGGGGTGACGGCCAACTGTATTGCGCCGGGGTACATCGCCACCGCCATGACCGACGGACTGGGAAACGAGGTCAAGGCCAAGCTTTTGGCATCGATCCCCCTCGGGCGGGCCGGAGAGCCGGCGGACGTCGCCCCGGTGGTGGTCTTTCTCGCTTCCGAGGGGGCGGGATACATCACCGGCCAGTTGATCCACGTGGATGGCGGTATGCTCATGAATTGAGATGCTTGACTGGGACGCTTGAGATTTTGAACTGGAAGGCAAAATAACCGGAGGTGAGTGGACATGGGGGTTTTCAGCGAGCAGCGGGTCAAGGAGATCATCACCGAGCAATTGGGAGTGTCGGCCGATCAAGTCACCCCCGACGCCTCGTTCATTGATGACCTCGGGGCGGATTCCCTCGACCAGGTCGAGCTGGTCATGGCCCTCGAGGAGGAGTTCGAGGTCGAGATCCCGGACGAGGACGCGGAGAAGATGACGACGGTCCGGGACGCGATCGAGTACTTGCGCAAGCACGTGAAGCAGGAAGCCTAGTCCTCGAGTGGCGCGCGGCAGGAGACCGCACGCAGGAGGGACGGCGGCAGAGGTGTAACCAGTATGAAAAGGGTGGTGATCACAGGGCTGGGTACCATGAGCCCGGTCGGAAACTCGACTCCCGAGTTCTGGGCTTCGATCACCTCCGGCAAGAGCGGGATCCGTCGCATCACTCGATTCGATCCCTCCGATTTCGCCACCCAGATCGCCGGCGAGGTTAAAGGGTTTCGCCCCGAGGATTATCTCGACAAGAAGGACGTCCGCCGCACCGACCTCTTCGTCCAATACGGAGTCGCGGCCAGCCTGGAGGCCGTGGCCGCTGCCGGGCTCAAAGAGCAGGACGGTGGCATCGACCGCGACCGTGCAGGGGTGATCATCGGTTCGGGCATTGGGGGCATCGAAACCCTCGAGACTCAGCATTCGAACCTCATGGAGAAGGGTCCGTCGCGGATCAGTCCCTTCTTCATCCCGATGATGATCGCGGATATGGCCGCCGGGCAGATCTCGATCCGCCTCGGGTACCGGGGTCCCAACTTCGCTGCCGTGTCGGCCTGCGCGTCCGGGGCGCATGCCATCGGCGAGTCGTTCCGCCTCCTCGCCAAGGGCGAGGCCGACCTGATCGTCACCGGTGGCGCCGAGGCGGCGGTCACGCCGCTCGCGATCGGCGGTTTCTGTTCGATGAGGGCCATGTCCGTCCGCAACAACGAGCCCGAGCGCGCTTCGCGCCCGTTCGACGCCGAGCGGGACGGTTTCGTCATGGGCGAGGGCGCGGGCATCGCCATCCTCGAGAGCCTCGAACACGCGCAGGGGCGCGGAGCGCCGATCCTGGCCGAGATGGTCGGCTATGGGGCCACGGCCGATGCTCACCATGTGACCGCGCCGTCGCCGGCGGGGGAGGGTGCGGCACGGGCCATGGGATTGGCGCTTCAGGAGGCCGGTCTCCCGCCGTCCGCCGTCGATTACATCAACGCCCACGGAACCTCGACTCCGATGAACGACAAGTACGAGACGATGGCGGTCAAGACCGTGTTCGGGGACCACGCCTATCGGCTCGCTCTTGGTTCGACCAAGTCGATGACCGGCCATCTGCTCGGAGCGGCCGCGGGCATCGAATTCAATATCGCGGTGCTGTCGATTCGGGACAACGTAATCCCGCCGACCACGAACTTCGAACATCCCGATCCTGATTGCGACCTGGACTGCGTGCCCAACCAGGCGCGCCGCCGGGAAGTGAATGTGGTGATGTCGAACTCCCTGGGCTTCGGCGGACACAATGTGTCCCTGGTGGTGAAGCGTTTCGAGCCATAGGGTCCCCTGGCTCAAGACTACGGCCCGGTCCGACGATGATGGGGATAGATGAGCCTATGGACAGGGCATGAGGGCGCCGGGGTAGACTCAATCCCGGAGAGTACGGCGGAGGATACCGCTAGGTAAGCGCAGCCATGGGACTCCGTGCCTTCTTCATGACCCTCCTCCGCCGGCCGCCCGGCTCGGAGGACGGGGAGACCAAGCCCGCCGAGTTACAGCACGTCTTGGGGATGAGGTTCTCGGAGCCGGCTCTGCTTCGCAAGGCTCTCACCCACCGTTCCTATCTCCAGGGCAACGGTGACAACGTCGAGCTCTCCAACGAACGCCTCGAGTTCCTCGGAGACTCGGTCCTCGAGCTCATCGTCAACGAGCACCTCTACCGCCGTTACACCGGAAAGCGCGAAGGGGACCTGACCAAGATGAAGTCCCTCCTGGTGTCCAAGGGGGTGCTCGCTCGCCGCGCGCGGGCGATGAATCTGGGGAAGTTCGTCCTGCTTTCCGAAGCCGAGCAGGAGGCCGGCGGGCGGCGCCGGGCCTCGATCCTCGCCGACACCTGGGAGGCGGTGCTGGGGGCGATCTACCTCGACCGTGGCCTCGATGAGGCCCGCCGCTTTGTCGAGACCAACTTGCTCTCCCGCGCCGAGGCCATTCTCGCCGACCGGGCTCACACCAACTTCAAGAACATCTTGCAGGAGCTGGTGCAAGCCGAGTACAAGACCCACCCGCGTTATCGGACTTCCTCGGAGGAAGGGCCGGACCACGAGAAGGTCTTCACCGTCGAGGTGATCGTGCACGGCAAGAGCCTGGGGGATGGCAAGGGCAGTAACAAGAAGCAGGCCGAGCAGGAAGCAGCCAGGGCCGCATTGCTGCGGCTGGGCAAGCTCACCGAGCTGGCGGCGGACGAGGTCTGGGTGCTCGATCACGACCGCGAAGAGGAAGAGCAACAGCGGATCGGGAAATGATCAAGTCGGAGGCCACCGGGTTGCTCGCCCCCGGCGGCCCCGGTGCCGAGCCCTCGTCTCCACGGGAACGCGCGTCCCGGATCACCGTCCTGGCGGCGGTCGAGGCTTCCTTGCTCGGTTTTGCCCTCGCCGTCCCGCTTTCCCTGGCTGCCGCCCAGATCTTCCTCGGCGTCTTCATGCTGGCCTGGATTCTCTCCTGGCGCAGCACCCCGGCTTTCCGCCCGCGCCTGCGCCCGCGACTCGCTCCGGTGGCGCTCGCGCTCCTCTTCGCCGGCGAGATCCTGGCGGCGCTGGTCAACCATTCACCAAGCCATCTCGACGACCCGTTCCGTAAGCATGGCGTCCTCATCGCGCTCCCCGCTCTGGCCGCCGTCGCCGCTGCCCGCCCGATCTTCTATCGGCGGGTCATCGGGCTCGCGGCAGCCACTGGGGCGATCGTCGCGTTCTACGCCATATGGCAGCATTTCATGGGAGTGGATGTGATCCGCGACCGCGCCCTCGAACCGCACAGCGAGGGAGCGTTCATCGCCACCGGGGCTTTCAGCCACCATTTGACCTATGGCGGCTCGGCGATGCTGCTTCTCATCGCGGCGGCCGGACTGGTCGCGGGGGGTGAGCGCTGGCGCGGGCTACCGGCGGCCCTCGTCCTGCCGCTCGGCTTTGGGCTCTTGTGGAGCTACGCGCGCAGCGCCTGGGGCGGTGCGTTCGTCGGCGTTGCGGCTCTGGTCAGTGTGCGCCGCGGGCGGCGCACACTCATGTTGGCCGCCGCCGCGTGCGCGGCGGGCGTCCTCGCGCTGGCGCTCGATTCCACGGTGCGAGCCCGGGTCGAAGAGTCGTTCCGATGGCAAGGCACTCCGCCCCGGCTCCGCCTGTGGCAGGCTGCGGTGCGCATGCTCGCCGATCACCCGCTCGGCATCGGCCCTGGACGGTTTGACGAGCTGTTCATGCGCTACTGGACTCCGGGTCGAATTCATTCGACCGTGCATGCCCACTCCGATCCGCTGCGCGCGGCCCTTGATGGGGGTCCGCTCGGGGTGGCGGGCTATTTCGGGCTGGTCGGCGGCGCGCTCGTCTGCGCCGCCCGCGGCCTTCGCCGCCGCCGTGGCGCCGATGGTGCGGTTGGCGCCGGTGTCGACCTCGCCGCGTCGTCGCAACGGGATCTGCTCCTCATCGCCATGGCTGCCTCCGCGGCTTTCATCGTGAGCGGTCTTTTCCAGACCTACTTCTGGGACCAGGAGGACGTGATGCTGTGGCTCCTGCTGGCGGCGCCGGCCTTCTCGCTTCGCGATGACTAGCGATCCGAATGGATAGCGATCAGGGCGCCGCTCTCGGACGCCGGGTCGCTTCGGCGCTCGCCGGCCGATTGGCCGCGGTGATGGCTCGCCTCGAGCGCCGGCTCTCCCCGCCGCCGGCGCCTCCCCAGGCGGTGGGCCGCATCCTCGTTCTCTGTGAAGGAAACCTCTGTCGGAGCCCGTTCGCCGAAGAGCTGCTGCGCGCCCGGCTCGAGCCGCGCGGGCTCGTCATCGAGTCGGCCGGCCTCTCCGCCCGGCGCGGGAGCCCAGCACCGCCGCTGGCGCTGGCTGCCGCCGCCCAGCACGGGATTTCCCTCGAAGCCCATCGCTCGCGTCCGCTCACCGCCGCCATGGTCGAGGCCGCCGATTGGATCCTGGTCATGGACCTCGATCAGCGGCGCCGGCTCCTCGCCGCGCACCGGCAAGCGGCGGGCAAAGTGGAACTCCTGGCGCGCTACGACCCTGACCGGCGTGCGTCGCCCGAGATCGTCGATCCGATGTTCGGCGGCGCCGAGCTCTTCGGCCGCGTTTATGCCCGCATCGAGGCGGCCGTGGATGGACTGGCGGATGTGCTCGCTGCCGGCGGTCGAGGTGGCGCCGGAGCGCCGCGACGGGCGGAAGCGAGCCGCCGGTAGAGCTCCTCATAGGCGCTGGCTGTGGCTTTGAGCTCGTAACGCGTGCGAACCGCCGCTGCCGCTGCTTGCCCCAGGCGTAAACGGGTGGCGGGCATGTCGAGGAGGGAGGCGAGCCCGGCCGCAAGCGGTGCGGGAGCAGGCTCGACCAGCCGTCCGGTGCGCCCGTCTTCCACCACTTCGACGTTGCCGCCCACCGCGGTCGCCACTACCGCGAGCCCGCTTGCCATTGCCTCGAGCAACGTGTTGGACAATCCCTCCGACCGCGATGGCACCGCCGCCACATCGGCCGCGCGGTAGAGGAGGTCGGCATCCGCAACCGGACCCAGAAAGCGGATCCCGGCGTTCGCACCCGCTTGTGACTCAAGATTTTCACGCTCCGGACCGTCGCCGGCGAGAACGAGCCACGCCCCGCGGTGATCGAGCTGTCTCCAGGCGGCAATCAGGAGATCGGGGCCTTTCACTCGCTCGAGCCGGCCGACAAAGGCGACGACGAGCGCATCGGGAGGTAGGTCGAGCGCCGCACGGGCGGCACGGCGCGCCCCGTCATCCGCGGGGTAGAAGCGCTCCCCATCGACGCCATTGGGGATGACCTGGACACGGCCGGGAGGAATGCCGAACCCGGCAATCATTTTCTGCATAGTCTCGGTTAGCGCCACCACCGCATCGGCTCGGCGGAGCACCGAGAGTCGCAGCCGGCGCCGGAAACCGGGAATCCCACCAGGGCCGCGCTCGGAAAAGCCTCCGGCCGGTACGTCGCTTCCGGCGAGCTTGACCACGAACGGCGGGCCGCCAAGAGCGCGTAGGATGAGGCCGAGAAGCGCGGGAGCGCGCGCTTGATGCGCATGGACGACATCGATTCGCCGCCGCCGTGGCCACATGAAGGCGAGCCCGGCGGCGATGAAGCCGGCGGCGCCGAATGGCCCCGTGGGGAGGCGATGGACCGTGAGCGGACCAAGACGTTCCCGGGCGGGAAGCCCGCGCCGGCGCCGGGTGACGATCGTCACCTCGAAGCCGCGGGCGGCCTGCGCGCGAGCAAGAGCCGCCGCTTGCCGCTCCGCGCCGCCGATCGACGGGTGGAAGCTGTTGAGCACATGGACGATTCGCATGGTGGCTATGCTACCTGCACGCTCGCGAACTCGCCGACGGCCGCCGGTATGAGCCCAAGCCCAAGCCGAAACCTAGCTCAAATGAGTCTCGAGCCAGAGGTCGAGAGTCAGGAGCAACCAAGCGCGTCTCGAGTTGCGTCCGGACGGGCGCGCGAGCAAGTCCTCGATCGCCTGCCGCCGCACGAGCCCACGGCGCACCAGCTCTCCGGATCGGAGGCGCGCCGCCAGTGGGTTCGAGAGCGGACCTGACTCTTGCCAGCCGGGTTCTCCTCGCCCCGAGGCTGGCATCGGCGCCGGCAAGCGATCGCCGGCCGCCGCGCGCAAGAGTCGCTCGCCCTCCTCTTCGCGGGCCATGGCTTTGACCGGGAGCCGGAGCGCGTGCTCGACCAGATGATGATCGAGGAGCGGCAGCCGGGTATCGAGCGCGTGGCGCATTCCCGCGCGGTCAACGCGGGCCAGAATCCGGTCAGGAAGAACGGTGTGGAGATGGAGGATCTGCAACCGGCGGGGGAGGGGGAGCTCGGGACGCCAATGGGTGCGGAACAGCCAGAGCGGATCGGCCTCCATCTCGCCGCCGAATGCCGGGTCGAGGAGCGCGCCGCGGCTCGCGGCGTCGAAGAAGCCCACCCGCCGGAAGACCGACTCGGGCCCGGGATCGCCGAAGAGACCCGTCCGTTCGATCCACCCGGGCCGCCCGTATCGGCGATCGCCGCTGCCGAAGATCACGCTGCCGCCCTCCCCCGAAACCACGACCTTCATGTCGCTCGCCACTTCTTCGGCGAGGAAGAACGTGGGGGTGATCGACTCATCGGCGATCGGCTCGTCGTAGCTCCCCACGACCCGAGCGAGGGCGTCGATCGAGCGGTCGAGAACGACATGCCGCTCGCGGTGATCGGTTCCGCATCGCTTGGCAACTTCGCGAGCGTAGACCGCTTCGGAGCGATCGGGACCAGGGCGGTGGCTCGAGTCGAGCTTATTGAAGTTGAAGGTGTAGGACGTCACCGTCTCCCCGGTCGCGCTCATCAGGGCGACGACGGCTGAAGAGTCGAGACCGCCGGAGAGAAAAGCCCCGACCGGGACGTCGGAGATCATGGCCAGCCGGATGGCCTCCTCGAGCTCGGTGCGGAACGCGGCCGGGTCGACCGGCGCCGAAGAATCGGGCCCCGAAGGCGGCGTCCAATAGCGACGAGTGCGGGCTTCGCCCTGGCTGAAGACGAGGAGATGTGCCGGAGGAAGCTTGCGGATGGATCGCCAGATCGAGCGTTCGCCGGGCACATAACCGTAGGCCAGGTAATCGCCGAGGGAAGCGAGGTCGAGATCCCGCGGGCAACCGGGGGCGGCGAGGAGGGCGGTCGCCTCCGAGGCGAAATGGAGCGCTCCATCGATGACCGCGTAGTAGAGCGGTTTGACCCCCAGGCGGTCGCGGACGAGCACGCATTCGCCGGTTTCCTCACTCCACAGGGCAAAGGCGAAGGCGCCGCGCAGGCGCTCGATCGCCTCGAGCCCCCAGTGCTCGAGGGCGGCGGCGAGGACCTCGACGTCGGAGCGAGTGACGAACGTGTAGCCGGCGCCGGCCAGCTCGGCGGCCAATTCGCGATAATTGGTGATCCCGCCGCTCGCCGCGACCAGGAGAGTGCGGGCCCGGTTCCACATCGGCTGGCGGCCGGCCGCGGTGGGGTCGAGAATGGCGAGCCGCCGGTGGCCGAAGGCGGTGCGCCCGTCGCGCGAGAAGGCTAGTCCTGCATCATCGGGACCGCGGTGAGCGAGCCGGTCGCGCATCGCCACCACGGTGTGCGTTTCGATCGGCCCCCGGGCTCCGACGATACCGACGATGCCGGACATGCGGCGATTGTAAAGCGACCGGCGGACCCGGGCAATGTCGCCGTTCTTCTCCGGTGGCCTGGCCCATGCTAGTGTTCGAGTTAGTGTTCGATCCTCCGGAGCGCGCCTGCGCTGGTTTCGCCGAGGATCTCCTTCCCGACACTGATGATTCAATGAGGTCGCCTTCGAGAACGGCAAGCGGTCGTGCCGCGGTGAATTCGGCCGCGATGCCGCTCACCCTCATCTGGCCGGTCTGCGCCCTGGCCTTCTTGGTGACAGGTTTCGATGGGCTCGTGTTCGAGGTCATCTGGATCCGATTGCTGTCCGGCGTTTTCGGCACCACCCTCTACGCCACCTCGACCACCGTTGCGGCCTTCCTCGGTGGCCTCGGAATCGGCGCCTTCACCATCGGTAGGTATGCCGATCGCCGCCAACTGGGATTCCGCGAGCTGCTCCGGCTGTTCGCAATCTGCGAGGTGTTGGCCGGTGCGACCGCCCTCCTGCTCTCGGTTTCGCTGCCGCGTCTCCAGGCGCTCGGTGCTCTGCTAGGGCATGGGGACGTGACCGCTCCGGTAGTCGCGGGGCGGGCGGTGATGACGCTGGCCCTGCTCTTCGTGCCGACATTCTTCATGGGCGGGAGTCTGCCGGTGCTGAGCAAGGCCCTCCTCATGGTGTCACCGCGGGCGGGGTCCACGATCGGGGTCCTTTACGCCGTGAACACGCTCGGCGCCGCCCTGGGTGCGATCCTGGTCGATGCCTGGTTGGTAATCCATCTGGGGATAACCCGGACCGCGGTCATCGCGGCCGCAGGGAATCTCGGGGCAGTTCTCCTCCTCTATATCTTCCTGGGCCAGGTGGCGTTGGGAAGGGGAGCGCGCGGGAGATCTCCCTCCGCCTCATCGCCGCCATCGCTCGAGAAAAACCTTCACCCCAAGCTCTTCCTGGCGGTGTATGCCGTCTCAGGATTCTGCGCTCTGGGATACGAAGTTGCCTGGACTCGGATCCTGCTTGGAGAGGTCTACGCCAGCCGCTTTGCGATCTCCACCATGCTTGGGGTCGTCCTGCTCGGCCTCGTCGCCGGCTCGGCCCTCATGGCCCTACTCATCCCTCGACGGACGCGGGTCGCACCCGTCCTGGGCTGCATCCAGCTCGCGATCGGCGTCTCGGCCGTCGCCGGGCTCTACCTGCTCGAATCCCTGTCCTCGACTCTGAGTGAATCGGCTGATTCGTGGGTGCGACGGGCGCTTGCCTTCCGTCTGGCGGGCATAAACTTGATCGGGGTCGCCGATTGCCTCCCTCAGGTGTTGGTTCTCCAGGCGGTCCCTTCGGTGTTCTTGGGATGCGTCCTCCCGCTCGTCGCCGACGGAACGGTTCGCGGGGCCGGCGCCGCCGGACGCAGCGTGGGCCTCGTCTATCTCTGGAACACCCTGGGGGCGATTGCCGGCGCCCTGGCCACCGCTTTCCTCATCCTGCCGCGCCTGGGCATGGAGGGGGCCATCCAAGGGCTCGCCGCCCTGAATATCCTGCTCGCGATCGGGCTCGCGACCCTCCGCGGTCGCCACCGGCGTCGTGCCCTGGGCGTCCTCGGCGCCGTCGGGGTCGCGATCGCTTTCTCGGTCTCACCCAAAGATGGCTTCATCAAGCGCAAGGAGGCAAAATCGGTCCCCCAGTTCTCACCCGACCTCGAAGGAAAGTCGCTCGCCCTCAAGGAGGGGTTGTACGAGACATTGGCCGTGCGCGAATACAGCCTGCTCGGGATACCGGTCAGGCAACGGCTGATGACCAATTTCTATTCGATGTCGGGGGTGAGTATGGTGAGCGACCGCTACATGCGGCTCATGGCTCATCTTCCGCTTCTCCTCCGCGACGAGCCCCGGCGCGCCGCGCTCATCGCCTTCGGCGTCGGTAACACCGCCCGCGCCATCGCCGAGCATCCCGTTCTCAGCCTCGACGCGGTTGACATCTCGGCCGATATCATCCACTTGAGTTCTTACTTTGCCCACGCAAACCATGATGTGCTCGGTGATCCGAGGACCGAGGTTCATGTCAATGATGGGCGCAATTTCCTCCTGGGAACCGATCGAAAATACGACCTCGTCACTTTCGAGCCGCCGCCTCCAGATCAGTCGGATGTCGTGGGCTTGTACTCGAGGGAGTACTACGAGCTGGTGCGGAGCCGACTCACCCCATCGGGAATCATGACCCAATGGCTCCCCATCTGTCAGACAGGACACCAGACCAATCTCTCGATGCTGAGGAGCGTTCTCGAGGTGTTTCCCCACGTGTCTCTCTGGACCGGAGCTTTGGAGGAGCTCATTGTCTGCGCCAGTCTCGAACCCGTCGAGCTGAACGTGGAGGCGATTGACCGGCGGATTCAGGCGCGTGGGTTGGAGTCGGCCCTACAGGAGATCGGCGTGGATGGGGGAGAAAGCCTGCTGGCGACGTTTCTGGGTGACGAGGATTGGCTCGATCGTCTGACCGACTCCGTGCCGCCGGTGACCGACGACAACCGCCTGCTGGAATACGACTACGCACGAAAGTGGAGGGGGTCGAGCACCTTGCAGGACTATGCCTCTTTCTTCCGTTCGAACGGCTACGCCCCCGGGATCGAGCGAAGACTTGGAGACGACGTGCGGCAGCTATGCATCTGGAGGCTCGAGCAACTCAGGGGAGAGCTTCGATACCCGGGCTTCCTGGAAAAACTGCTCCCGATGACGGGAGAATTGCACAATCTGTACCTCGCGGATGCCATACTGGGCGTCGACTGGCCGGCGCACATCGCACTTGGCGACTCGGCTCGGCAGACGGAGATTTTCCGAGACCGGCGTACCCTGGTGAAGGTGATCTGGCACCATCTGCTTCGCCGCCAACTTGCCGAAGCCGGCCGGTGGGCGCAGGCGGGCGTCGATCGTTGGCCGGGAGACCCGCAACTTGAAGGCTTGAATGTCCTGGTCCGACGTGCGGCCCCTACGAACTAAAGTGCGGCGGCCGGAATCCCTGCTCAGCGGGGTGTGGCTCTCTCTCCTCGCGATCATCCTCGCCGGCTGCCAGAGCGGTGGACGCGATGAGCGCGGTGTCGGCGGGCGCGGGGGCAGCGAGCGCGGGGGCAGCGAGCGCGGGGGCGGCGAGGCCCCGGCCACCCTCGTCTTCGGACGCGGCCTCGATTCGGTGGGCCTGGATCCCGCCCACGAAGTGGATGGCGAATCCTTCAAGGTGATCGAGAGCCTGTTCGAGGGCCTCGTGCGCTACCGGGAAGGTTCGACCGAGATCGAGCCCGCGCTCGCCACCCGCTGGGAGATGAGCGCCGACGGCCTCACCTGGACCTTCTTCCTCCGGCAGGGCGTTCGCTTCCACGACGGCACACCGCTCGACGCCGTAGCGGTCATCTTCTCTTTCGCCCGCCAGATGGACCGCCATCCTCCGCATCCTTTCCACCAGGTCGGTGGCAACTATCCCTTTTGGCGGGCGATGGGCATGGACGATGTGGTGGCGGACGTCGTCGCCGCCGATTCGCTCACCGTCGTCTTCAGCCTCAAGAAACCCAGTGCTCCGTTTCTCGCCAACCTGGCCATGCCCTTCACCTCGGTGGTGAGCCCGACCGCCGTCGCCGCCGCACCCGAGGACTTCTTCAAGCATCCGGTGGGCACCGGCTCGTTCCAGTTCGTCGAGTGGGTCAAGGACGATCACATCACCCTCGAGGGATTTGCCGGCTACTGGGGAGGGAAGCCGACGATCGATCGCCTCATCTTCAGTTCGATCCCCGAGAACTCGGTGCGTTTCCTCGCCTTCACCCAGGGAGATCTCGACGGCATGGACGGCATCGTTCCCGACGACGTGGCGGCGCTCGAGCGCGACCCGCGCTTCACCCTGCTTCGCCAGCCGGGGTTGAACGTGGCCTATGTCGCCATGCAGTGCGAGAAGCCGCCCTTCGACGACGTGCGCGTGCGGCGGGCGGTGAACCATGCGGTGAACCGCGAGGGGATCATTCACGCCCTCTACCGCGGCCTGGGCTCGGTGGCGGCGGGCCCGCTGCCGCCGACCATCTGGGGGTTCAACTCCCAGCTGACGCCCTATCCGTACGACCCGGCGCGCGCCCGGGAGCTCCTAGCCGAGGCCGGCCATCCGAACGGGTTCGAGACCACGCTGTGGACGATGACCGGCCCGCGCCCGTACATGCCCGAACCGCAGAAGGTGGCCCAAGCGGTACAGGCGGATCTGGCGCAGGTGGGGATCCGGGCCCGCATCGTCAGCTACGAGTGGGGGACATACCTCGATCTGGTCCAGCACGGGAAGCACGATCTCTGCCTCCTCGGCTGGACCGGCGACAACGGCGACCCCGACAACTTCCTCTATGCTCTCCTCGACCGGGACGTGGCCGCCGCCTACCCGTCGACGAATGTCGCCTTCTACAAGGGGGCGGAGCTGCACGCACTGATCATGGAAGCCCAGCGCTCTCTCGACCACGAGCGGCGCGTAGCGTGTTACGTCGAGGCGCAGGAAATTGCGCGACGGGACGCTCCCTGGTGCCCGCTCGCCCACATGACCGACGTCATTGCCTTCCAGCGCCGAGTGCGCGGGTTCACCATGCATCCCACTGGACAGCTTCGCTTCCACGGCGTCACCCTGGCTGGCGAGGGATCCTGAGCCGCCATGGGATCCTGAGCCGCCATGCTCGCCTACGCCGGCCGCCGGCTCCTCCTCCTGGTTCCGACCCTGCTCGCGATCTCGGTGGCGGTCTTCCTGCTGATTCATCTCATTCCCGGGGACCCGGCCCAGGTCATGCTCGGCGAGCGCGCCACGCCGGCGGCCCTGGCGGCGCTGCGCGCCGAACTGGGGCTCGGCGACCCCCTGTGGGTGCAGTATGGCCGCTTTCTTGGCGGGCTCCTGCGCGGCGACCTCGGGCGCTCGCTCAAGACTCACGAGAAAGTGAGCCAGGAGATCGCTGTCCGCTTCCCGGCCACCCTCGAACTGGCGCTCGCCGCCATGGGGATCGCCGCGATCGGCGGCATCGGCCTCGGCATCCTCGCCGCCAGCCGCCACCGCACGCTCATCGATCAGCTCACCATGGGGGTCGCCGTGGTCGGGGTCTCGATGCCCATCTTCTGGCTCGGGCTCATGCTCATGCTCCTCTTCGGTGTGCAGCTCGGTTGGCTGCCGATCGCCGGCCGGTTGGACACCGGGCTCACGGTCGAACGGATGACCGGACTCGTCACCCTTGATGCCCTCCTCACCGGCGACTGGCACGGATACCGGAATGCCCTCGCCCATCTGGCGCTCCCCGCCCTCGCCCTGGCCACGATCCCGATGGCGGTGATCGCGCGCATGACCCGTTCGAGCGTCCTCGAGGCTCTGCGCCAGGATTATGTGCGCACCGCCCGGGCCAAGGGACTCGCCGAGCCCGCGGTCGTGCTCAGGCACGCGGTGCGGAACGCTTTCCTCCCCACCCTCACCGTGCTCGGGCTGCAGTTCGGCTCGCTGCTCGGGGGGGCGATCATCACCGAGACGATCTTCGCCTGGCCGGGAGTCGGGCGATGGCTCCTGCTCGCGGTCCATGCCCGCGACTTCCAGGCGGTGCAGGGCGGGGTGCTGGTGATCGCCACCACCTTCGTGGTGGTCAACCTGATCGTCGACCTCGGCTACTCGGTCATCGATCCGCGGGTGCGACATGGCCAGTGAGTGGGTGGTGCCGGCCGTGCTCCGCGAGCTGTGGCAGGGCTATCGGCGCCACCGCGCCGGACAAGTCGGGCTCGCGGTCGCTGCGGGCATGGCCCTCGTGGCCATCACTGCCCCGTGGATCGCGCCCGAGAGCCCCATCGCTCAGGATCTCTACCTCGGCGCCACCCCGCCCTCCTTGGCCCATCCCCTGGGCACCGACGAACTCGGGCGGGATGTGCTGAGCCGGGTGATCCATGGCGCTCGGATCTCGCTTACCGTCGGACTGGCGGCGGTCGGCATCGCCCTCGGGCTCGGCACCATCATTGGACTTTCAGCCGGCTACTACGGCGGAACGTTCGACCTGTGGCTCATGCGACTGGTCGACCTCATGCTCGCGTTGCCGTCGGTCCTCCTCGCGGTCGTGGTGGTGGCCATCCTCGGCCCGAGTCTCGCGAACGCGATGCTCGCGGTCGGCATCGTGATCGTGCCTCAATATGCGCGCCTGGCCCGGGCCTCGGCGCTCACGATCAAGGAAGAGGAGTATGTGCTCGCGATGCGCGCCCTCGGGGCCAGCGATGCCCGCATCCTCGCCCGCTCGATCCTGCCCAATGCGGTGCCACCGCTCATCGTGCAGACCACCCTGGGAATGGCGACGGCTATCCTCGATGCCGCCGGGCTCTCCTTCATCGGCCTCGGGGCCCAGCCGCCGAGCCCGGAGTGGGGGGCGATGATGAGCCAGGGACGGGAGCTTTTGTTGCGCGCCCCTTGGGTGGTGACGAGTCCCGGGGTGGCGATTCTGATTACCGTTCTCGGTTTCAACTTGGCCGGCGATGCACTCCGCGATGTGCTGGACCCGCGGCTTCGCTAGGGATCGATCGGCTAGCGATCGATCGGTCAACAATCGCTCCGCGAGCGACCGTTCGGCACGAGCCGCGGTGGCGGTCTTGGCGATTGCCGCCGCACTCCATGCCTGGATCGTGCCCGGCTGCGCCCCGCGAGTGTCGGTGCCCGTCGATCCCGGCGCCTTTGCCACCGCCGCGGTGGCTCCCGCGGCGGCGCGCGCCGAGTCGTTGGGGAGCTGGGTCGCCACCGGCAAGATCGAGGCCCAGCTCGACGGTCGCCGCGGGCGCGGCCGGCTGCGGGTGGTGTTCTTAGCCCCGCATCGCTTGCGGGCCGACTTCGAGTTCTCCGGGGTCTTTGGACTCTTTGGGGCACGCTCCGTGCTCTGGGCAGGGGATGAGGGACTCTGGTGGCAGGAAGGCGCCAGGCCCCCTGCTCCCGTGGATGCGGACGCCCTGTTTGCCCCGGTGCTGGGGTACCCGGCCGGCGTCCGCGAGCTGGAGTTCCTGCTCTTCGGCCTCCCGGCCCTCTGGAAACGCTGGCCCGAGCTGCCGCAAATCCGTGAAGAGGATGATGGTTATGCCCTGACCGCCCGCCTTGCCGATGGGTCGATCGAGCTGGCCCAGGTGGCCGGGCATCCCCCGGTGCTTCGCCGGCTCGAGCGCCGGGACCCCGAGGGCCGGGTTACGATGGTGGCTCGCTTCGACCGCCACCGGGTAGTGGCGGGTTTGCCGGTCGCCCTCCGGATCGAGGTCCGGGCCCCCCGTGGCGGCAACCGTCTGCGGATCGATTGGCGGGACTTTGAACCCGAGTGGGCGGGAGCGGCCGCGGCGCTTGCCTGGCCCAGCCTCCCCTGATCGTCCCGCCGGTCAGGGCTAGATCGTTGTGGGATGATGGATTCAGGCGGTTGGGGAGGGGAGGGCTGGGGGGACGCTGGAGGGTGACGCCGGGGCAAGCCTGCCGGCGGAACCAACCCCCTTGCCCGGCTGTATCCTGGGCTTGTGAGGAACCTTGCCTTGAAACTGGGTGGTAGGGAACCGGAGACCGACAATCTCAAGGCGTTATCCGACGAAGAGATCATGGTCCGGTGCGCCACCGGGTCGGAGGAGGCGTTCCAGATTCTGGTCTCGCGGTACCGGCCGCGGATCATCAACCTAATCACCCGTTTCGTCGGCGACGTGGATCGGGCGGAGGACATTGCTCAAGAGGTGTTCATCCGCGTCTACCGGAACCGCGAGCGCTACCGTAAGAGCGGCAAGTTCTCCACCTGGATTTTCACCATCGCGGCCAACCTGGCGAAGAATGAGATCCGCCGCAAGGTCCGTCATCGTCGCGTGGTCTCGATGGACGAGGAGAAAGAACCGGGAACGAGCCTCGCGTCTACGCTTGCCGATCGAGGTCCCGGGCCCGGCCAGACTCTCGAACGCAAGGAGCTCGAAAACCTGATTCTGAATGCGATCGAAGCCTTGCCGGAACGCTATCGCCTGGCCCTTGTTCTCCGCGACCTCGAGGGGCTGGCTTACGAGGAGGTCAGTCGTGTGCTCGGGATTCCTGGCGGCACCGTCCGCTCGCGGATCAACCGGGCTCGGCTCATGGTCAAAGACAAGCTAGAATCTTTTGTGAGGGTCGACTACCTATGAACTGTCGAAATGCTAAAGCAAATTTCTCCAGCTACATCGAACAGGAGCTGAGCGAGATCGAGCGGCGCGGCGTCGCCGCCCATCTCGGCCGTTGTCCCCGATGCTCGAGCGATCTCTTCGCGATGCAGAAAGCGATGTCGCTCTTGCGTTGGGTGGCGCGGGTGGAGGGCAGCCCGGATTTCACCGATCGGCTCCTCGAGCGCATTCACGCCGAGAAGAGACCGGAGCCCGCGGCGCCGGCCTGGCTGGGTCCTCTGGTGGAAGATTGGCGGCGGACGTGCCGGGACTTTGGCGCCATGCTTGCCGCACCGGCTCCGGTTGGGGCGCTCCTCGCTGCTCTCCTGCTCGGCGGGGGAGGAGGCGCGTTTCTCGTCGGGACGTTGCGGACGCAGGCAGTCACTTCGCCGGCGCCGGTCGTCCAAACCCCGGACGCGTCCAGTGTGGCGTCGGAGTTGGTGGACGCCGCAACGTCAACGCCACCGGCGGTCGAGGCGGCTTCGGTGACAACTCCGGTGGGGGCCTCTCCGGCTGGGACATCTCCGGCTGGGACCTCGGTGATGGCGAGCGCTCCGCCGACCGTGATGGCGAGCGCTCCGTCCACCGTGGCCAAGTCGGCAAGTGCATCCGACCGGAAAGCGGAGCCCAGGCCGGCGACCGTACGGTCGCGGCGGACCGCATCTCCGGCGGAAGCCGAGAAGGGCGTGGAAGTGGCCGCGTGGTCGACGGGCGGGAAGCGGCTCGATGGGCTGCCCGAGGGGCCGCCACCCATCTCGCGGGTCGAATACGTGCTTGATCGCGTCGATGTGAACGGGAGGCCGATCGAAGCGGTCCCCGCCGGCTTGCTAGTGCAAGAAGGCTCGGTCACCTTTTAGTATCCCTCGAATGTCCCCGATGCCCATCCTTCGACGGTCGCTTCCGCCTTACGGTCTTGCCGCCGCAATCGTGTGCGGGTTGAGCCTGGGGCTCGCGGCGCCAGCGTTCGTCACGCCGCCGGTGCTCGCATCGCCGCAAGCGCTGGTCACTCCGCCGGCATCTCCCAAGCCGCTCGGCGGCTGCGAGCAGGAGTTCATGCGCGTGGTCGAGGGCGTTCGCCCGTCGGTGGTCTCGGTCATCAGCTACTCGAACCTGTCCCGGGAGGGCGGGTCCGGTGCTGGCGGCGCCGGGGCGCTCAAGAAGAGCGTCGGCTCGGGGGTGGTCATGGACGCCGAGGGCCACGTCTTGACCACGACAAGTGTCGTGGGCTCGAGCCGGAACCTCTTCGTTCGCAGCCACGACGGCGCCGAGCGCCCGGCCGTCTTCCTCGGCACGGACTACGAGACCGGCCTGGTTCTGCTCAAGGTGAAGCCTGAGGGGCTCGCGCCCGCACAGCTTGGCCGCCCAGGCGACCTTCAGACTGGAGCGTGGGCGATCATTGTCGCCGAGAGCTTCGGCCACTTTCCGCGCTACGCCTTCGGGGCCTTCACCCATGTGGCCGTTGGCCGCGACCGGCCCGAGGGCGAGCGCCCGCTGCTGGAGATGAGCACCCAGGTGTACCCGGGCAATAGCGGTGGAGCGGTCGCCAACGCGGACGGCGAGGTCGTGGGCGTGGTGCTCGGCGCCATGTCGGGCGACGGCGCCAACCCCACGGGCGAGGCGGGCGGGGTCGCGGGCGACCGGTCATTCGTGGCGACCGGCGGAGCAGGCAGCGGGCCCGGAGGCGGGGCGCCGATGGGGCCGACGCTGAGCCTTGCCATTCCGATCGACCGCGCCGGCCATGTCGCCTCGGATCTCGCCCAGCATGGGAGCTCCGCTCCCGGCTATCTCGGTGTTCGCGTGCGCACTCCGGCGCCGGCGCTCAAAGACTTGCTCAGGTTCGAGCATGGAGTGGTCATTCACGAAGTGCTGGCGATGAGCCCGGCCGCGGCGGCCGGCATCGAACCCGGTGATGTCATCCTCTCCTTCGGCGGGAAGATGGTTCGCGAGCCATCCGAGTTGGCTCAACTGGTCGCGGGGGTCCGGCCGGGCGACCGGCGCGACGTCGAGCTCTTGCGTGGCGATGTGCGTCTCACCCGCGCGGTCACCATCACCCCCGCCCCGACGAGCGGCGACGACGGTCGCCGCGCCGCCGAGGAGGAGCGCCAGCGGCTGATGCGGCGCATCGTCGAGCTCAAGCGTGAGCTCGACCAGCTCGAGGGCCGCCTCCAGCCCCGGTAAGCTCTCGCAGACTCTCCGCGGCTTCCTACGGCGGTGCGACCAGGGCTCGGCAGCCAGACGGCCGGCTCGCCGAGTCCCCGCACCGCCGTCGGGGGCCGCCGCGCTCGTCGCGCCGCACGCGGGCGCCCGCCGCGCTTCCCACTCCGGACTCGGACTTCGTGTAAGGTACTCACCGAGCGTCTCGGAGACGTGGGGTCTCCGCGGATGCCCCGCGTCCTTACATGGAGGGTGCATGTCGAAGGGGAAGGGCCTCGCGATTCTTCTGGTGTCGGCCGCGGCGCCTTGCCTTGGCGTGAGCCCGGTTTCGCCGCCCGCCGCATGGGCCCACCATGGCCGTGACTTCTTGCTTTCCCGGACCGCTGAGCTCCCCCACCCGGGACAGCTCTACCTCATCCCCAGACAGGACTACATCGCGGTGAATGAGGAGAGTGAGTTCGAATTCGAACCCACTTTCCTGGCGGGGGTGACGTCATGGCTCGCCGTGGAGCTTCATGGTCACATCACCAAAGAAGAGGATGTGCCATGGGAGTACGAGTCCACGGCACCGGCGGTTCAGTTCCGTCTGAGTCCGTCCCACCATCGCTGGGCACTGGGTTTGTCGGCGGAATACGAAGTGTCCCATTTGGATGAGATTCATGACCGGCTGGAGGTACGCGGCCTATTGTCCGGCTCGATGAAGCACTCGCGCCTGGCGATCAACATCGCGGCGGAGAGGGAGCTTGATTCAGGTCAGGATGTGGAATGCGGCTATGCTGCTGGGCTCAGAAGCCGACTGACCGACGACCTCGACTGGGGCCTCGAGGGTCAGGGAACATTTGAACGCAATTCAGTCCATGAAGGTCTCATCGGTTTCTTCTTTGATGTGAGCGACCGCCTGGCCGTGAACGCCGGAGTTGGCACCGGCACCGGAGACGAGGCCGCCCCAGACTTCACCTCGCGGACAGCGGTCGTCTGGCGTCTACGTGGATGAGGCCGATCCGATCTGTGAGACGTGTCACATCCCCGTCCCGGCGAGCCTGCTCCTCGCGATCGCGCTCCTGGCCGCTCCGGGCTGCGAGCGCGCGGCAACCCGCCCCGCCGTCGGACCGAGCGGGGAGGCCACCGTCGTCACCGACCTCCCTCCGGACTCACCGGCGGTAGCCGCGGCCGAGGCGGCGATCGGCCGCGAGCTCGTCACCACCCGCCCCGAACCGGCATTCGAGCTCGACCGGGTTCGGGGCGACCGCTTCCGTTCGGTCAGAGCCTGGCGCAATCTCATCCTCGTCGCCGACCTCGACCAGCCGGGTGCCACCACCGAACGAGTGATCGAGCTCCTGGGGTCCGACCTCCTGCCGGAGTTCCAGGCTGGGCGCCGCTTCTACGCCGTCTATTCCGACCTCTGGGCTCGCGGGCAGACGGTCCTGGTCCTGGCCGCCCGGGGCGAAGAACCGCTGGCGGCGGCGATCCGCGGGCAGAGCGACCGGCTCTACGAGGCCTTCGACCAACGGGTCACTCGCCAGATCCTCGCTCTCCAGTATCTTGCCGGCGAGCAGGAGGAGCTCCGCCGCCAGCTGGAGAAGAGCTATGGCTGGTCGATTCGCATTCCGGTGGGCTACCGGATCGGCGAAGATCCCGAGGCGAATTTCGTGCGGTTCTTCCGGCGAGAAGGAGGCGCTCACCTCGTGTTCGTGCACTGGCAGGACGGTGTCGCCGCACTCCCCAGCCCCGAAACGTGTCTTGCCATCCGGGCGCGGTTGATCGCCCGGTACTACGATGGCGACACCATCGATAGCACCCGCACGCGGAGCGAGCGGGCGGATTTTCTCGGCCGGCGTGCCCTCAAGCTGATCGGAGTCTGGCAGAACGAGAAGTACACGATCGGCGGCCCTTTCCGGACCTACTGCTTCTGCGAAGACGGCCGCTTCACGATGCTGGATCTGGCGGTGTTCGACCCCATGGGCAACAAAGTCGGACTCTTGCGTCAGGCCGAAGCGATCGCCCTCACCTATCGCGACCACCGTTCGCACCCCCGTTGAGACTCATGTCCTCCATGCGTCCGCTCCGCATCCAGGTGCCGCTCGGCCGGCGGAGCTACGACGTCGTCCTCGCTCGCGACTACGGCGGTCTTCCGGGCGAGTTCTCCCGCCTCGGGCTCGGCGGGCGCGCCTTTCTCCTCACCGACCGGCATGTGGGGCCCCTCTATGGCGGCGCCGTGGCCGGCGCTCTTCGCCGGGCCGGGGTCCAGGTGTCCGGGCAGATGATCCCGGCGGGCGAGCGCCAGAAGTCGATGCGACGACTCGGGTGGCTTCTCGATCGCCTCGCCGACGTACGCCTCGAGCGGAGCGACACTCTGATTGCGCTGGGGGGAGGGATGATCGGGGACCTGGGCGGATTCGCGGCGGCGACCTACTTACGCGGCATCCAGCTCGTTCATCTTCCGACGACTCTTCTCGCCGCCGTGGACTCTTCGATTGGCGGCAAGACGGGTGTGAACCTCACTCGGGGGAAGAATCTGGTGGGCGCCTTCCACCAGCCGCGGCTCGTGTACTCGGCGCTCCGCACCTTGGCGACCCTACCCCAGCGACAGCTCCGCTCGGGGCTGGCCGAGGTGATCAAGGCCGGCATGGTCGGCGATCCCCGGCTCGTGGCTCACCTCGAAGGCCACTTGGAAGAAGTCCTCGCGCTCGAGCCCAAGGCGTTGCTCACCGCCGTGGCGGCGGCGGTGCGGGTGAAGGCGCGAATCGTGGCCATGGATGAGCGGGAGGTGGGGCGGCGGGCTCTGCTCAACTATGGGCATACGATCGGCCATGCCATCGAGAGCGCGACTGGGTATCGGCGGTTTTTGCATGGGGAGGCCATTGCGCTCGGCATGGTGGCGGCCGCCGGGCTGGCCATGGCACTGGGTGTCTGTTCGCGCCGCACGGCCAAGCGCCAAAACCTGCTCCTGGCGCGGGCAGGGCTGCCGCTCCGGGCGACTGGCCTGGCCAATCGGGCAATCCTTGCTAACATGCAATACGACAAAAAGATAACCAGGAACAGACCGCGCTTCGTGTTGACTTCGCGGGTGGGCTCTGCTAGCCTGCACTCACACCTCTCTAACGTCCTCGTGGAGCGTGCAATCTCTTCCATAACAAAGGGATAGACAAATGGCGGGGAACCCGGTGGGGTTCGGACGGGACGTTGGCCCCAGGAGGATGCGGTGGGGGAGGGGAAGCGCCGCTCCCGGCCGCGCGAACTCGCCGGAGGCTCGCGAGCAGGATCTTCAAGCGCGCGTTGCCGAGTTGCGCCAGCTCGAAACCGAAGATCCGGAAGGCCGCTGGTTTCTGCCCCTGGGAGGCGCGCTCCGCGACCTCGGTCACTTCGAAGAAGCAGCATTCATCCTCCGCCGCGGGTTGGAGCGTGACCCCGAATCCCTCGGGGGTTGGGTCATCCTCGGCCAGTGCTACGCGGCGATGGGCGAGATCCAAGTCGCCCGCGGCCTGTTCGAGTGGATCTCGAGCCGCGACCCTGACAACGCGCTGGTGCTCCGGGGACTGGCTGACATCCTGGCTCGCCAGGGCGAACGGCGACGGGCGGCCGACTGCTATCGGGCGTTGATCAAGGTGATGCCGCGCGACCTCGCGGCCCAGGACTCGCTCGCCGGGCTACTCGATCACCTGCCGCCGGCGGATGAGGCACCGCCGGGGGTTAGCACGCATGAGGACGCGGCCGGGGATGCAGCTGATGCAGCTTCGGGCACACCGGAAACTACGAGGCAAGGGAGGAGAAGCGGCCGGCCGGTCCTGCCGGGGCGGCGAGCCGAGCCTCGGCCGTCGCGGGGCATGGGACCGCCGCCGGAGTCCCGCCCGCGACCGGGAATCTTCGAGCCGCTGCCGGCCGATCTCGATTGGGGGGAGTCGCGACCTGGGAGCCGGCCGGCAGGTGGCGGAGGCGAGGCGGGAAAGCGCGTGCACAGCGGCTACTGGCGCTGGCTGGCGCGGATGACGGAGGAAGAAGAAGGCCCGTCCGATCCACCCGGGAAGGAGTAGGAGCGGGTGCGCCGCATCCTGATCCTGAACGGTCCCAACCTGAACCTACTCGGTGAGCGCGAGCCCGAAATCTATGGGCCGCAGACTCTCGCCGACATCGCAGCGGATGCCAAGAAGCTCGGAGCCGAGCTGGGAATCGAGGTCGATAGCTTCCAGTCCAATCACGAAGGCGAGCTCATCGACCGCATCCAGGCGGCGCGCCGGGCGGCCGATGGATTGATAGTGAACCCCGGAGGGCTGACCCACACGAGTGTGTCGATTCGGGACGCCCTCGCCGCCGCCGCCCTGCCGGCGATCGAGGTGCATCTGACCAACCTCGCCCGGCGGGAGCCCTTTCGCCGCACCTCCCGGATCGGCGACGTCGTGTGGGGGACCATCTCCGGGTTCGGACCGACCGGGTACTTGCTTGCGGTCCGCGCCTTCTGGCACTACTTTGAAGCCACTCCCAGTGGGTGAGGGCGGCCGGAACTCGACCCCCGGCGTGAGCGAGGAGCCTTGCCCATGCGCATGGACGATATCCGCAAGTTGATCCAGATCCTCGAAGAGAGCGATCTGGCCGAGATCGAGGTCACCCGTTGGTGGGGGTGGGGTCGGGTGAAGGTGGCCAAGTCCTCACCGAACCACAGTGTCCGGGTGGCGCCATCCCATGAGAATGGCTCGGGTGGCCGAGAGGCCGAGAAGCCATCCCGGAAGGAAGAGCCACGCGGGGAGTCGGCGCTGGCGGCCCCGCCCGGGCCGGCCAGCGCGCCGGCTGAGGAGAAGCGCTACCTCGAGATTCGCTCGCCGATGGTCGGGACCTTCTACCGCATGCCGGCTCCCGACGCCGACCCCTATGTGGAGGTGGGCCAGCAGGTGGAGGTCGGCCAGACCGTGTGCATCATCGAGGCGATGAAGCTCATGAACGAGATCGAGTCGGATGTGCGGGGACGCATCGTCTCAGTCAAGGTCGAGAACAAGCACCCGGTTGAGTACGGGCAAGTTCTGTTTCTGGTTGAACCGTCCTGAGTCAGCGCGCGGCATCGAAGTTGCAACACCCTCCGGGGCAACCATTCCAGTTTCAGCCCAGGCAGAGGAGGGTCATCAACGATGGACCTGCGCGCCATCCTCGAGACAGTGGTCGAGCTTCATGCGTCCGACTTGCATCTCAAAGTCGGCAACCCGCCTTATCTCAGGATTCATGGATCGCTGAGAAATCTCGACCTCGCGCCGCTCACCGCTCGCGAGCTCGAGGTGGTGGCTGACCAGCTCCTCACCCCGGGGCAGCACAAGGAATTCGACTCCTCGAAGGAGATCGATTTCGCCTTCGGCATCGCCGGGCTGGGCCGGTTCCGCTGCAACTTCTACCGCCAGCGCGGAACGGTGGCCATGGTCTTCCGCTGCGTCTCGGGCAGCCAGGACATCACGATCGAGAGCTTGAATCTACCCCTGGTGCTCAAGGACTTGGCCCTGCGGCCCCGCGGACTCATCCTGGTCACCGGCACTGTGGGCAGCGGCAAGTCCACCACCCTCGCCGCGATGATCCACTGGATGAACTCGACCACTTCCAAGAACATCATCACCCTCGAGGATCCGATCGAACATCTGTTTGCCGACGGATCGAGCTACGTGAGCCAGCGCGAGGTGTCGCTCGACACCCAGAGCTTCGCCGAGGGCCTGCGGCATGTCCTGCGCCAGGACCCCGACGTGATCATGATCGGAGAGATCCGGGACCTGGAGACGATGTCGATCGCGATGACCGCCGCCGCGACCGGTCACCTGGTGCTCTCCACCATGCACACGATCGACGCCCCCGAGACCGTCAATCGGGTGCTGAGTTTCTTCCCTCCGCATCAGCACGACTCGATCCGCTACCTCTTGGCCTCGACCCTCGAAGCGGTGGTCTCCCAGCGCTTGATCCCACGCATGGACGGGAACGGCCGCGTGCCGGCGGTGGAGGTGGTCATCAACACTCCCACGGTAGCCGACTACATCGTGGACGCGACCAAGACCGACCTCATCGCGAACGCGATGGCCGAAGGGACCACGGCCTACGGCATGCAGAGCTTTGACCAGTCGCTCATGTATTACTACACTCAGGGACAGATTTCGCTCGAGGCGGCGCTCGCCAACTGCACCAACCCGACTGAGTTCGACCTGCGGGTGAAGGGAATCCAAGCCTCTTCCGACCAGACCTGGGATCAGTTCGAGAAGAAGGCCAGCTAAGGGAGAGTTGTGTTCGAAAAAATTCTGATCGCCAACCGCGGTGAGATCGCGGTTCGCGTGCTGCGCGCCTGTCAGGAGATGGGCGTCAACACGGTGGCGGTCTACTCCGAGGCCGACCGCGACGCCTTGCATGTCCGTCTGGCCGATGAGGCAGTTTGCATTGGCCCGTCTCCGGCCGCCGACAGCTACCTCAATGTGTCGCGCATCATGAGCGCGGCGGTGATCACCGGCTGCGACGCCATCCATCCCGGGTACGGGTTCCTGGCCGAGCAGGCGCACTTCGCCGAGATCTCCGAGTCCCACGACATCACCTTCATCGGCCCGTCGTCGGAGGCGATCCGTCTCATGGGCGACAAGGCGAAGGCGCGGGAGTTGATGCGGAAAGCCGGAGTGCCGGTGATCCCCGGCAGCGAGGGGCCGGTCGCGGGGGTCGAGGACGGGGTCGCGATCGCGGCCAAGATCGGCTACCCGGTGTTGATCAAGGCGGTGTCCGGCGGCGGCGGCAAGGGCATGCGGGTGGCCCGCGATGAGACGAGCCTCCGCAACGGCTACCTGGTGGCCCAGGCTGAGGCGGAGGCCAGCTTCGGGTCGGGCGCCCTCTACCTGGAGCGGTTCCTCGATCGATCGCGCCACATCGAATTTCAGCTGGCCGGCGACCAGCAGGGAAACATCATCCACCTGCTCGAGCGGGAGTGCTCGATCCAGCGCCGGCACCAGAAGCTGCTCGAGGAAGCGCCGGCGACCGGAATCAGCGCCGACCTTCGCCGGCGGATGGGAGAGGCGGCGGTGCTCGGGGCGCGCAAGATCAACTACACCTCGGCCGGGACCATGGAGTTCTTGCTCGATGAGCAACAGAACTTCTACTTCATGGAGATGAACACTCGCATCCAGGTCGAGCATCCGGTGACCGAGGAGCTGACCGGGGTGGATCTCATCAAGCTGCAGATCTCGGTCGCCGCCGGCGACCCGCTTCCGCTTCGCCAATCCGACGTGATCGCGGTGGGGCACGTGATCGAGTGCCGGATCAACGCCGAGGATCCCGACCGCGATTTCCAGCCGAACCCGGGAACGATCACCTACTTCCACAGCCCCGGCGGGCCGGGTGTCCGGGTGGAATCGCACATCTACTCCGGATACCGGATTCCGCCGTACTATGACTCGATGATCATCAAGATCATCGCCCACGGTGTGAACCGAACCGAGGCGGTGCGCCGCATGCGCCGGGCGCTCGATGAATGTGTGGTCGAGGGCGTGGCCACGACCATCCCCTTTCACTTGGAAGTGATGGACGACCCCGTGTTCCAGCGCGGCGAGGTGGATACCGGCTATGTCCCCGAGCTGGCTCGCCGAATCGCCGCTCGCACGGCGAGTTCGGGGCCGGCGACGGCTCCAAGCTCCTCTCCGGATCTCTCCTCAAGCACCTCTCCCATCACGTCCCCAGCCCCCTCCTCGGCCCCCTCCGCCTAGCTGCTGGGCGAAACCTGGCGCCGGGCGGCGGCGTAACACCAGGCGGCCAGTCACCGGGACCTCCACGGATCTCTCGCCTCCGTGCTCCGGATTGGCCTACCCGCCTGCGCCCCATCCATCCGCACAGGCCCGGCCCGACTCTCGCCCGGCACGGCTCTTGCCGAACCGACGAGATGGAGGGCTCGACGGCGTCCACTTGCCCCGCGAGCAAACTTGCATGGACATCGATCTCAGGTTGCTTGCGATCGCGGATCTGTCGGTGGTTCCACGAGAACGGCTGGCCGACCTGGTTCTAGCCGCCACTCGCGGCGGCGCCACGTCCGTGCAGCTCCGTGGCAAGGAGTTGGCCAGTGCCGATCTCTTGGCGGCCGCCGACGAGCTGCGTCCCCTCCTGGCCGACCACGGCGTGTCCCTTCTCGTCAACGACCGCGCCGACGTCGCCGCCCTGGCGGCGGCGGCCGGAGTGCACCTGGGGGAGGAAGACCTGGACGTGGGGATGGCACGCGCGCTCCTCGGGTCGGAGGCGGTGATCGGACGCACCGCGCGCACTCCGGAAGCCACGCGAACGGCGGCGGCGGACGGGGCGGACTACGTCGGGGCCGGCTCGGTGTACGCCGGGGGCACCAAGGCCGGAGTTCCGATCCTCGGGCTTGCAGGACTCCGCATGCTGATCGCGGCGAGCCCGTTGCCGGTGGTGGCGATCGGTGGCATCGACGCGGACCGCGCCCGCGAGTGTGTGGCGGCAGGTGCGGCCGGCGTGGCGGTCATCGGGGCGCTCTTCACCGGGGCCAAGGACGCGGCGGAGGTCGAGGCGCGCGCCCGGCGACTCCGAGCCGGGGTGGAAACCGGCCGGGCGGAGCGACAGGGATGACGAGCCCGGGGTCGCGGCGATCGCCGCCGGCGAGCGGCGCACGGCGTAAGGGGCGTAAGAATCGTCGTCATCAAGGCGCGGCGGTGTGGAGCGTCGTCGAGGCGGGCGAGCTCCAAGCTCTGCGCCAGGCGATCGGCGCCCGGGTCGGCCCCGAGACCCAGCCGCTCGAGAGCTACCGGCGCGAGTACGAGCGCACGACAACCGGTCCCGTGCAGCCGATTGCAATCGCGGAAGTCATCGAAGCCGCGGCGACGGCCGATTGCGTCCTGATCGGTGACTACCACACCTTGGCCGCGGCGCAGCGAGCGGCCCTCGCCCTGGCTCGAATCCTGTTGAAGAAGCGCGGGCGTTTGGTCCTGGGGCTCGAGATGGTCCGCACCGAGCACCAGCATGTCCTGGATGCGTATGTCGAAGGTCAGGTCGGCGATCCGGCGTTGCGCAACCTGATCGGCTACGACGCGCGCTGGCCCTTCGCCTGGTCCTCGTATCGCCTCCTGCTCGAGTTCGGCCGGCAGTCCGGCGTGCGCTTGCTCGCGCTCGATGGCCGCGGCGGGCTCGAGGCGCGCGATGGTCGGGCCGCCGACCGCCTGGCGGCTTCCCGCGCGAGCGACCCCGAGGTGCTCCATCTCGCGTTGGTCGGTGACTTGCACCTGGCGCCTGCCCATCTGCCCGCCCTCCTCGCCGCCCGGCGTCCGGACGATCGCCTGGCTGTCATCCACCAGAACATCCCGGCCGTGTATGCCGAGCTCGCGGGGCTTGGAACTCATGAGCGGGTGCTAGCCGCGGAGCTCAAGGGTGCTGAATGCGGTGGTCATTATTGTCTGATCACCGCGACACCGCTGGGCCGCGAGCGTTCTTACCTGGCCTGGCTCGACGGGGCCGACGACGAAGATGCCCTGGATCCTCTCGATGAGCTCGGGCGAATCGTCGACCGCCTCGCCGCTCTGCTCGAGGTGCCGGCGTTGGCCGTGAGCATTCGCGGGGTCGAAGTGGTGGTCCGCGGTGCGGCCGGTTTCTTGCGCGATCTCGAGGCTCGGGGGATGACCTTCGCCCGATTGGTGGGGATTCGCCGCCAGATCGTCGAGCGGGGCGTGGCGGTCGCCGGGCCGGCCGGGCCGGTCTATATCGGCCGTCCCGATGCCCAGCACTTCGCCGCCGCCGCCGCCGGGCTCTTGCAGGCGCGGGCCGGAGAGCCGCCGCTCACGCCCGAGCGGCAGGACGCGCGCTGGCGCGAAGCGGATCTCCTGGCCTGCGTGCGCCGCGAAGCCTTCGCCGTGCTCGCCTGGCGGCTCGTCGAGCCGCTCGCCGGGATGCTCGAGGAAGAGCCGTTTGCGGTCGCCTTCGATCCGGCGGCCGGCCCGCCGCCGGTGAGCTCGCAGGTGCGGGTCGACCGCCGTGCCCGAGCGCTCCGGGCTCGGATCGCCGCTCATCTCTCTGGCCGGCGGCGCTTCGCGGTTCCGCCGCCGATCGTCGCCGAGCCGGCGCCCCTCAGGGCGGCGGTGGCGCGGGCGGCCGGCGCCCATTACGCCGATGGGGTGCGCGACGCTCTGTTGAGTGGGCAGGCGACCCCGGCCGCGGTGGCCGAACTCCTCGCCCCGCCAGGCCCTGCCGGCCGCCCGCGTGAGCGCCGCGCCGTCCTGGCTCTCGCCGCTCTCGCCCGCGCCGGCCGCCGCCCCGCGAATCCGTAACCGCACCGGACACTTTCGGTCATGGCGTTGAAGTATTGTGCTTTATATCGTGACGAGGTGATTTACCCGCTTCCTCCCGACTTCGCCATAGTTCGGATTCTGCTGACGAGGCATGACATGCTGGGGGGACGAGCAGGCGCAGGCTGACGGACTCGTAGCGGGAGTGATAGTGTCATTAGCCGGAGCTCTCACGGTTCTTTGGGATCATCATTCGCATGTTCGCGGAGGCCGGGGGACCTCATCATGTGGCGCACTTTCACGCCTATTATCAAGATCATGTTGCGGTCGTTCGGATCGAGCCTGTGGAGCTCCTGGCGGGGTCAGTGCCTCGGCGCCAGCAGCGGCTGATCGAAGCATGGGCGGAGCTGCCTCAGCAGGAGCTCCTTCAGGACTGGGAGCGGTTGCAGTCGGGTCAGCGCCCGCTGCCCATCGAACCACTTCGCTAGGAAGGTTTTGATGAAGCACCCCATCTTTCGAGTCCAGTCGTTCGACATCATCGGGCCATACACCCTTCGGGTGACGTTCGACGATGCGTCGGTGCAGACCATCGATTTCCGGCCCGTCCTTGCAGGTGAGTTGTTTGGTCCATTGCGCGATCTCGATCTGTTCAATCAGGTTCGCCTTGATCCCGAGGTAATGACCCTCGTGTGGCCCAATGGCGCGGACTTCGATCCTGCGACTCTTCATGATTGGTCGCAGCACGCTAGGGCTATGGCGGAACTGGCTCAGCGCTGGGAGCGAGGAGCTGCCTGACGGCTCTGGGGCGCTGATATCTCGGTCCAGCGATCGCAGCCACCGCCTTGTGGGCGCAAAATTCTGGCCTATGTGCTACGCTGGGTTCCTGCTGTGAGGTCGTCGCCCTCCTCACCGCCCGCGTGCTGACGCTGGGAGAGCCCGGTTGAACGGCGTTCACTCTGTGCCGTTGATTCTTGCTAACGCTCTTCTTGCTGTCACCATAGCTGCCTCTGCCTCTCCCGCCTCAACCGACGCCTGGAGCGTGGGAGCCAATCTGGTCATCCCGGACAGATCGTTGAAGGCGCACCAACCTGGTCCAGGCCTGTCCCTCCAATGGGAACGGCCACTGGCACCCCACTGGTCGACCACGGTGTCTGTGGGATATCTGACGCTCCTTACGAAGCGCACTCCGTCGTACCAGATGGTGCCCATTCAGGGCGGGATAAAATGGGTACTTCGCGACCAACAACACAGCCCGTTCCTGGCGGCGGATCTCGGCCTTTTCGCCACTGTGGAGAGCTTTCGCTTTCGATTCGCCGAGACGATCGTGAGAGACGACCAGGTGATGTTCTACTGGGGACCGGGGCTCACGTTGGGCTATCAAGCCTCTTGCTTTGAGAGTGGCGTCAGCTATCAGGTCCTCTTTCCCAGTTTTTATCATCTCCTCGTTCTCCGTGCGAGCGATGCAGGTGTCTTTCGAATCAGGAGTGGATATCGCTTTTAGCCATGGGGAAGCGCGCTATGCAAGAGTCACGCACGGCGCTGGCCATTGCACCGGCGATTGCGGCGGTCCTGTTCCTCGTTTCATGTTCTGATCGTCTTTTCACGGTCAACCCTCGGACGGACGATCTGTCGATGGCTCCTCCGGTGCCGGCCGACAATCCGACCACACCCGCCAAAGTGGAGTTGGGACGGCTCCTCTTCTGGGACCCGATCCTCTCCGGTGAGAAGGACGTCGCTTGTGCAACGTGTCACCACCCGTCGCGCGGTTACGCCGACGGCCGCGACCTGTCGCTGGGCGCCGGGGCCATCGGGTTCGCCGAGGGGCGGCGGGACGCGTCGGGAGGCCGCATCCCCATCGTTCCCCGCAATGCCCCGACCATCATCAACGCCGCATTCAACGGATTCACCGAACGGAACGAAGGTGACGTCGATCCTCTCACCGCCCCGATGCTTTGGGATAACCGTCTCCAGAGCCTCGAGGCACAAGCCCTCGATCCCCTCCTCACGCGCAGCGAAATGCGAGGCGACGCGTACCCGGAGCAAGCGGCGCTCGACAGTGTGGTGGCACGCCTGCGGGGCATCCCCGACTACGTTCGACTCTTCCAAAGTGCCTTCCCCGGGGCTAAGCCGATTACGCCCGACAACCTCGGTAAGGCGATCGCCGCGTTCGAGCGCACCATTGTGGCGTCGAATAGTCGCTTCGACCGCTACGTGCAGGGCGATGAACAGGCGCTGACACAACTCGAAAAGCGCGGCCTCTTTTTGTTTACTCGGGTGGGATGTTATAGGTGTCATTCGGGGGCCATGTTCAGCGACTTCCAGCTTCACGTGCTTGGCGTCGGTGAAAATTCCCGGCTCAGTGCCCCTGATAGGGGGGCGGCCAAGTTCGCCTTCCGCACGCCGACGCTTCGCAACCTCGGCTTCACCGCCCCCTACATGCACAACGGTACCAAGGCAACCTTGGACGACGTGCTGCGCTTCTACAACAGGGACACTTCTGAAAACCAGCACGTCCCCTCAGATCGCTTGGACGAGGAGTTTGCTCCCATCTTCGAAATCGACGACGACACCATCGAGGCGATTGTGGCCTTCCTCCGCGCCCTCGACGATGACCGCTTCGACCGCACGGTCCCGGAGGCGGTGCCAAGTGGCCTGCCCGTTGGCGGCCACATTCAATGAGAAGGGCGAGAGATGTCAGGAGACGTGTCTCGGGGCTCAGTGGGCATCCCGCTGATCTTGGGGGGTCTCATGCTCGCTCTCTTCCTTGGGAGCGAGCTTCGGTGGGCGGGCCAGCCGGGATTCCCCCTTGACGACGCATGGATCCACGCAGTATTCGCCCGAAACCTAGTGGAGGGACGAGGTTTCTCCTTCAACGCCGGTGAGCCGATCGGCGGTTCGACATCGCCCCTTTGGACTGTAGCCATGGCGGGGATGTACTCACTGACCCACCAGATGGTATGGGGCACGAAAGCGCTAGGCGCCCTCCTGTACCTGGCCGGGATTCTTCTTGCCTATAGTGTTGTTCTCAAGTTGACCGAGGAGCGGGCGACCGCAGTTCTGGCCGGAGTCCTGGTCGCTCTTCTGCGCTGGAATGCCTGGGGGGCGGTGGGTGGGATGGAGATCGCGCTCTACGTCGCCCTCTGTCTTGCCGGGTTCTACTTCTACCTTGCTGCTGGAGATTCGCCGCCATCGCTCTGGCGAGACCTCATGAGCACCCTCTGTCTGAGTTGCGCGTCGCTCGCGCGCCCGGAATCCATCGCGCTGCTCATGACCACGAGACTTATGGCGGTGACTGACCAGCTCCGCGGCGTCCCCGCACTTCGAGACCTGCCGCGCCGCCTTACTGGTCTTGCACCCCACCTGCTCGTGTTCGCTCTCGTCCTCACCCCTTGGGCTTGGTTCAACTATCAGACGGTCGGCACGCTGGTGCCAAACACGTTCAATGCCAAGGTTGGGACCCAGAACTTCCTCCATGCCGTCATGGCTCACGACGTCGATCTGGCGAAGAAGAGTCTCCTTGCTGGGCCCGTCTTGCACGTGCCGATTCTCGCTCTCCGCCTCCTGGCCACGAATGCCCTTCTTTTCCCCTTCGCGGCGTTGGGTTTCTATCGACTGTGGGTGGGTTCGGGCGCGGCCCTTCTCCATTCCCGATCGCGCCTTCTTCCCGCCGCCTGTGTCCTCTATCCGGCGGCGATGAGTCTCGTCGAACCCACGGCAAGGCTTGCCTATCGATACATCACCAACCTCCTGGTCCTCTACTGTCTCATGGGGGCGGTGGGATTCGTGGACGCATGGCGGCACGCAGGTCGCTCACCGGGCGCGGAGGGAATCCAGCGGCGCTTGAGCCGATTTGTCAGACCGATCCTCGCCGCCGGTACCCTCGTCGGCGCCGTAGCCACGGTGACGGTTGAGAAGTGGCGGCCGTATCTCAGCCTGCTTTTTCAAGAGCTTTCAAGTGAAGTCACCACTTCAGAATACGAACGTATCGCGGGGGTTCTTTTGCGTCCAGTCGTCTTGGGGGCAACGGCGCTCGCGGGGTTCCTGTGGGTCCTCATGATGACAAGGCGGGCGCGGGCAGCGGTCCTGGCGGTCGGTGGACTTTGCGTGGTTTCCCAGGTGGGACTCGATGTGATGGCGGCGCGACGGCATGCGATCCAAGTGAAGAACATCAATTCGCTCCACATCGCCACTGGGGAGTGGATCGACCGGCATCTCCCTCGGGACGTCACGGTCGCCTTGGATGACATCGGGGGTATCACGTACGCGAGCCGGCGTCGCATCGTCGACATGGTCGGTCTTGTATCACCGAAGGCTATCGCGTACCGAAAGATCGGACGGTCTCGGGTTCAATACCTACGGGCGGTGCGTCCCGACTACGTGGCGACCATCCATCCGAGAGCCATGGACGAGGCCCCGGAGCTCTTCCGGCCGATTCACCTGGTCACGATTGGGGACAACATTGCCTCGGCGAACGACACGATGGTCGTCTTCGAGACGGTATGGAACCGGGACAAGCGTTGAGGGATCCGTGCAGAACCCGGACATGGAGCTTGCAGTGAACCAAGAGAAGCGCTTGCGGGGCCGTTCCATGATGGTCGGGTGTGCGGCGCTCGCGGGGCTGGCCTTCCTCGTCCGGATAGCAGTCTGGCGGTGGCTTCAGCCGGCGACCCCCATTGGAGACATGGAGGGTTATGTCCGGCAGGCGATCCGTTTGGCCTCCGGGCAGGCCTACGATGACACCTACATTCCGCCGGCTTACCCGGTCGCACTCGCGACAGCGATGCGGTTTCTGGGCACGGATCTGGATGTCGCGTGCATCCTCAACGCCCTCCTCGGAAGCTTAGCCGTGATTTTTACCTTCCTGGCTGCCTGCGCAATCCTGGGCCCGTCGCTGGCCTTGGTGGCAGCAGCCTTGGTGGCGTTCGACCCCACTCAAGTTGTTTACGCAACCATGGTTCTCTCCGAGCCGCTCGCGGTGGCGCTCGTTGCCGCCGCGGTCGCTGCTCTTGTCTGGCCCTCACAGCGGATTGGTCCGATTCTCGGCGGCATCTTCTTGGGGTTAGGTGCCCTGACCCGGGAGTCGATTGTGGTTATGCTTCCACTTTTGAGTCTTGCTCTCTGGAGGGAGCGGGGATGCCGATTGGCCCTCGCGTTTCTGGTCGTGAGTTTCCTTCCCATCGTGCCCTGGACCCTGCGGAAGACGACCGCTACCGGCCAGCCAATCCTCATTTCCAGCCGCGCCGGGTATAACTTGCTAATTGGGAATAATCCCTACGCCGACGGCACTCAGCGAGGTGGCAAGCGGATTTTCCAGGTCCCGGATCCGCCGGTTCCCGAATCGCTGCCTGACGCGCAACGTCATCGGAGGGGCATCGACTACGCACTTGCTTGGATCATCGGCCATCCGAAGGAATTTGCCCGCAAAGGGCTCGCGGGCGCCCTTCGAATGTTCGGGTTGGAGCGGCAGTTCCTCTATGCCCTGCGCGAGGGTTACTACGCCGGCCACATTGGATTCGTTCCAAAGCTGGTTCTTGCCGCAGGGAGCGTTGGCTCCTGGATCGTCATTCTTCCCCTTGCCGTTCTCGGGGTGCTCGTCGGCCCGCCACGGCTCCGCACGCTTGGGCTTTGTGCTTTTCTGTGGGTCTGCATCCTTGGATTTGCTGCTTTTGGGGAATGGCGCTTCCGCATGCCGGTGTTCCCGGTTTTCGTTCTCCTCGCGGTCGCCGCCGGAGACGCGTCGGTCCGGGGCCACGTCAGTCGGCGAACCTGGGTGATTGCCGGCGGGATCATTGCCCCTGTCCTGGCCTACTGGGTGTGGGAAGTGCTCGAGCGCGCCCAAGACATCGCCTAGCCCTGCGTCAATCGGCAGGACGCGATCTCCGCGCGAAGCGCGGGGAAGAGGGGGTGCGACGGCGAGTTCCGCAGCGCGCCGGCGGCACCCACGGTGCCGTGATCTGAGCCGTAGCCTCGCCGGCGCGCGAGGACTGTCTGAGCAGGAGCGCCCCCTCTCCCCGCGCTGAGCGAGATTGTGGAGCCAGCGGGTTTTTGGACGGATTGCGCTAGGCGCCCGTCGGTGCGCTCGTCTTCCGGGCCAGCACCGCCACGATCCGCTCGGCGGTGTGCCCGTCCCAGAGCTCGGGCAACCTCCCCGTCTTTCCCTCGCCCCGTATAATTTTGCGGCTTTCCGCAGCGATTTGCTCGGCGTCGAGCCCGACCACGATGTTCGTGCCTTCGCTGACCGTGATCGGCCGCTCGGTCTCCTCGCGCAGGGTCAGGCAGGGGACGCCGAGCACGGTCGTCTCCTCTTGAATTCCCCCCGAGTCGGTGAGCACGAAGAGGGCATGATCCATGAGCTTGATGAAGTCGAAATAGCCGAGCGGCTCGAGGAGGCGCAGGTTGCCGTCGATCCGCGAGGAGTCGAAGAGCTTCCGGGTCCGCGGGTGCACCGGGCAGACCACCGGGACGAGATCGGCCACCTGGCTTATGGCGCGCAGCGCCGCGGCCAAGCGTTCGGGGTGATCCACCGTCTCCGGCCGGTGGAGAGTGAGGACGGCGTAGCGCCGCGCGACCAGGCCCAAGGACTCGAGCACCCGCGAGCGCGTCTCGGCCTCGCGCCGGTGATGCAGGAGGCTATCGATCATCACGTTTCCGACCCGGTGGATGCGGGCCGGATCATGCCCCTCGGCGAGCAGGTTCCGATCGGCGTCGGCCGACGGCGTCAGGAGATAGCTCGAGAGGCGGTCGGTGAGCAGGCGATTCAGCTCTTCGGGCATGGCGAAGTTGCGGCTGCGGAGTCCCGCCTCGACGTGGGCCACCGGGATCTTGAGCTTGGCGGCGGCAAGGGCGCAGGCCAGAGTCGAGTTCACGTCGCCCACCACCAGCACCAGGTCCGGTCGTTCGGCCAGCAGCACCCGCTCGAAGGCCACGAGAGTGCGTGCCGTCTGCACCGCGTGGGTGCCGGAGCCGACCCCGAGGTGGAGGTCGGGGGCCGGCAGATCGAGTTCCTCGAAGAAGATCCGGGACATCGAGGGGTCGTAGTGCTGGCCGGTGTGCACGAGCCGGGGGACAAATCCGGCATCCGCCCGCATCGCCCGCACGATCGGGGCCACCTTCATGAAGTTGGGTCGAGCCCCGACGACGTTGATGACCCGGAGGGCCACCCTCACATCCCGCGTTGGGCACGCGCCAGCAGGGTGAGCGCCAGCGCCCCGAAGATGAGGTTGGAGATCCAGGCGGCAAGGACGGGGGGCAGGGCGCCGCCGTGCCCGAGGGCTTGGCCGGCCCGGATGAGCGAGTAGTAGACGAAGCTGATCACCAGGCTCAAGCCGAAGCCGAGCGCCGTCCCGCCGCGGCGGATGCGGGTGGAGAGCGAGGCCCCGATCAGAACCGTGATCAGGTTGGTGAGCGGGCTGGCGAGCTTGAGATGGAGATCGACCAAGTAGGGCCGCACCTCGCCTCCCGACTCGCGGAAGCGCTCGATCCACCGGCGGAGCTCGAGAAAGCCCATGACCTCCGGGTCGCGCTCTTCCTTGGCGAACTCTTCCGGCCGCTCGGGCGCCTCGAGCACGAGCCGATCGAAACGCCGGGTGCCGACCGTGTCGGCGTTGAAAGTGCGCACATAGCCGCTGGCCAGCTCCCAGTGGTCCTCCTTCCACTGGCCCAGGCGAGCGTCGATCCTCCGGGACAGGGTGCCGGCTTTGAACTCCTGCACCACCACATCGCGCATCATCGCGCGCTGGGTATCGTAGGACCCGAGGATGTAGATGCGCCCATCGCGGCCGATATAGCGCACGTCTTGACGGCGGGAGGGCAGCTCCGGCTTCTGCTTGATCTCTTGGTCCATGACCTTTTTCCGGCGGTGATTGGCCTCCGGAACCACCGCCTCGCCGAGGACGAACGAAACGACGCTCAAGGCCAAGGCGAGGGCGAACAGCGGGCGAAAGATGCGGTAGAGGCTCTGCCCGGCGATCCGCATGGCGGTGAGCTCATTGTAGCGGACGAACCGCCCGAGGGAGAGGAGACTGGCGAGGAGGACGGCCACCGGCAAGATCTGCACCAAGACCACCGGGACGTAGGTCAGATAGAAGCGGACGACGAGGGCAGGTGCGGCTTGGGCGTCAACGAAGGTGTCGATCTTCTCGAAGACGTCGACGATGACGAAAATCCCGACAAAGGCGAGGAGTCCCATGATCAGGTAGACCACGAACTCACGTAGGAGGTAGCGATCTAGGATTCTCAACTGGCGCCGGCCTCGCGTGCCGCAGGCTCTGGCGCCGCGGGCTCAGGCGCCCTGACCTCTTCCGCCCCGGGTTCTTGCGCCGTGGGTTTTGGCGCCGCGGATTCCCGGGTTGCAGGTACCGCGGTGCCCGGCGCGCCGCTGCGCCACCGGAGCGAGCTCGCGCTGATCTCCGCGGTGCGCAAGGTGAGGACCAGCCCACCCGCCCCGAGCACTGCGTTGGCCATCCACATGGCGAGCCCGGGGGGTAGGATCGAGCGGTCAGCCAGTTGCTCGCCGCCGATCAAGCAAACGTAGTAGAACAGGAAGAAGGCGACCGACAAGAAACCGATCGAAAAGCCGCCGCGGCGGGCGCGAATCCCCAGCGGCGCCCCCACCAGCACGAACACCACGCAGGCGACCGGGATGGCAAATTTCTTGTGGATCTCGACCCGGAAGGCGTTCATGCGGCGCTCGAGCGCCTTGAGCTCCACCTCCTTCACTTGCACGACGGCGGCGGCGGCCGGCGGCAGCGCCGGAGCTGGGCCGGGCTGGGCGCCGCGCAGGGAGCCCTCGAGCGGCCCGAGCTTCACTACCCCGCCCAGTCGCCGCAACACATCGGCGAGCCCGCGCTCGGGATGAAGGGCCGCTTGCGCGGCGGCGTAGCTCGGGTAGCCAGCTCGGGCTACGGTGCTGTCGAGGTTGGCGAGGACTAGAGCGCGCCGTTTTTCGAGGGAAGCGATCTCGGCGAGCATCATGCGGGTGGACATCTCGCGGTCGCTTCGCGACTCCCGCTCCGTGCGCTGGAGAGCGGTCCCCACATCCTGGATGTGGATCATGTGCCGCTCGAAGCCCGATCGCCGGTATTTCCCCGCCAGCCGCGCATCCGGAACCTCATGGATCTCACCGTCCTCGAGCTCCAGGGTGAGGGTGTTGCCGTTGGGGGAATAGGAGAGGTGGCCCCGCTTGGCGATAATGGTCGACGGGAGCCCGCCTGCCTTGAGCTCATAGATGGTGACGTTTTCCATCCGCGACGTTGAGTGGTCGAGCCGCCCGATGAGCAGCGAGTACCCGGGGAAATCATTGATGAACACACCCTCCTGGATCTGCACCGCCGGGCGTTTCTTGGCGATATCGATCATGAGATTGGCGAAGGCGTGGTTCGATTCGGGGAGAACGAAGTTGTTGAACAGGGCCAGAGCCGCCGCCAGTAGGATCGAAGCCGCGATCGGGAGCCTGAGCACTTTGAGCAGGCTCACCCCCGACGCCCGCAGGGCGGTCAGCTCATTGTCCTGGGCCATGCGGCCGAAAGTCATGAGCGGGGCGACCAGGGCGGCGCAGGGAACCGACAGAGCCACCATCCAGCCCATGCCAAGCAGATAAAGCTCGAGGACCACCAAGCCGGGGAGTCCCTTGGTGATGAAGAGGTCCATGTAGTCAAAGAGAAAGTCCATCGACAGGAGAAAGGTCACCACCCCGAACCCGATCAGGAACGGAACCAGGTGCTCCCGGAGGATGTACCTCTCAACTAAGGTCAACTGCTTGCCTCGCATGGGTTAGCGGCTAAACCCGGCAGGGCGAGCCCTTCCCCGTGGCCGGCCGCGTCGGGTAACCGACAAAGTTCGATCAAGTTATCGTCCCAGTCGGGCTTCTAGCAAGGGGTGCTCGCAGACTTCCTGGGCGCTCCCCGCCCGACCTGTTCTCCGTGACTCGAAGCCACACGCCACGCGACCTTGAGCTTGGATGCGGATTCTCGGCCCACGACCCCCCACTGCCGCCCTTAGCCTACTCCTTCTGCCCATAGCCGCCTTGCTGGCGGCCGCGGCGGCCGGCCAAGTGGGTTACAGCGTGCCGGCTCCCCGCCCCGCTCCCGCCGACACCGCCAAGGCCCGGCCTTCTTCGCCCTCGATCGAGGCGCCAGCCGATTCTTCGGCCAAATCCTTCACCGATCCATTCGCCACTTCTCCTCCGACCCGCATTCCTGAGCCGGCCCCCGAGGTCGAGACCGAGCCGGGGCCGCCTCTGCCGCCGGGCCCTCCGGAAGAGGGGCACCTGTCCGGCCCGCCGGTGCCGCAACGGCTCGTCGATGCCGACGCCGACGGCCGGGGCAAGTTCGGTCTCTGGCGCTGGGTCCCCGATGGAAACCGCAAGCGTCGCACCCGCTTGTGCGGTCTCATGAACGGCCCGGTCCCGGACGGCTATCTCCTCCGGGTCCGAAACAGCCGCATGGTCTCCGACCTCGATGTCGCGATCGAGAGCGGAACCATCCACCGCTCGGCGCGGGTTGAGAACCTGACTCTTGACTCGCCGGTGGCCGAGGACCTCAGGGACTACACCCGCGCGCGCATCTTTGCCGGTCGATGGCACGACAACGTTCAGGGGGCACGCACCGGCCTCGGGCGTGAGGTGACCGCGGGCGGGCCGTTTGTCCCCGGTCAAGGAGTGACCTTCGCGGCTCCGAAGGGTGTCCTCGGCCCGGCCCAACAGATCCTCGGCGAGGGAGCCTCGATCACGATTCGCGGTCAGGAGCGGATCAACATCTCCGGGACCAGCCGCTGGGACGCCGGCCTGCGGGAGATCGAGATCACCCGTCAGTCCAAATTTCCCCAGCTCGACCTCCGCCAAGATCTGAATATCAAAGTGGATGGCAAGGTGGGGGACAAGGTGTCGATCGACTGGACCGAAGACTCGAACCAGCAGACTCCGCTCGCCAACCGGATCGCCATCCGCTACGCGGGCTACGAGGATGAGGTGGTGAAGGGGGTGGAGCTCGGGAACACCAACTTGAGTCTCCCGGGCACCCAGTTCGTGAGCTACAACGGCCAGCACCAAGGGCTGTTCGGGATCAAGACCAAATCCGAGTTCGGAGGCCTCGGGCTCACCGTCATCGCCTCGAAGCAGGAGGGGCAGACCGCGTCGAACCGTTTCGTCGGCTATGCCCAGGAGACCCAGCGCCAGCTCTTTGATCTCGACTACCTGCAGCGGCGGTTCTTCTTCCTCGTCGATCCGGTGGATCCGCTCCTCTCGGGTCAGTTTCTCCCGCCCAATGATCCCCGCTGGGTACCCCCGCCGATCATCACCGAGCTTCAAGTCTACCGGGACGACCGGAACCAGCAGAACAACGGCTCGGCGCTCCCGGGAGCCGCCCTCCTCAACCCCGCGCGGGCCGCCGCCGACCCCGACTCGGTAGTGGCCTTCTTCAATCCGCTCACCGAGCACGAGCACTTTGCGGTCCGCAACGATCTCAAGGTAGTGATCGTCACCGACTCCGAGGGCCAGCAGCAGCTCCTTCGCTACCCGGTGCTCGACCTCCTGAGCCCGATCGGCCGCGATGAGGTGCTCGCCGCCACCTTCACCGCCACCTACCGGATCGCCGGCCGCGACTCGGTGGTGCGCTACGGCACCCAGAGGGGGATCGAACCGGTGCGCGCCAAAGCGCTCCACATCCCGGAGGGCCTGTACCTCCTCGACGGCGACTTCTACAGCCGGATGGACTTCTGGTACCCGGTGCGCCGGCTCGAGCTCAGGAACATCTATAGCCTGGGCGGCACCGACATCGACCTCGCCACCTTGAAGCTGAGCGTCAAGCGGTCGGCCGCGGACGACCCGCTTCACTTCCCGGGCGACACCGATGCCACCTTTCTCCGCGGCCTCGGGGTGGACAAGACCGACGTCAGCGGCCAGCCAAATTTCGACGAGCGGATCGACCGGGAGTTCGTGAAGCCGGAGCTGGGGCTCATCATCCTCCCCGACCTGCGCCCATTCGCCCCGGCGGCCGAGGATACGGTGTGGCCCTTCTTCCGCGCCGATCTCGACATTGACGGCCACCCGGCGAACCGTCCGGCCTTCTTCGTCGAGGAGCACGCCAACCGGACGGTCTACGACAAGCGGACCGCGAATCCGGGTGTCGACCGCAAGTACTTCTTCGATGTCAGCTACGCCACTCCCCAGACCCAGTTCGTGCTGAGCGCCCCCGGCACCATACTCGAGGGCTCCGAAACGGTGGTGGTGGATGGAAGACATCTGGCGCGCGGGACCGATTACAACATCGACTACGAGACCGGGATCGTAAACCTGATCGGCCAGACCCAGCTCCCGCAAAACGCCCAGATCGCCATCGACTACGCGTATGCGCCGCTCTTCGCTCTCGGGCAGAAGACGCTGATGGGTTTCCATGCCGGCTGGGATCCGGGGACGGGGACGGGCGGCCGCCGGTTCGGCTCCACCTGGCTGTTCGAGAGCGCCGGGGTCGCGGACCGGCGCCCGAAGCTCGGCGAGGAGCCCTCGCGCACCGTGGTCGGAGATGTGAACGGCGGTTTCCAAACGAAGCCCTTCTTCATGAACCAGCTGGTCGAGGCGCTCCCCGGAGTTCGGGCCAGCGCCGACTCCCGCCTCGATTTCACCGCGGAAGTGGGACTCAGCCTGCCCAACCCCAACACCAAGGGCCAGGTCTACATCGATGACTTCGAGGGGGTGAAGGAGAACTCCATTCTCTCCCTGCAGCGGGAGGACTGGTTCTGGGCCGCGTTGCCGGACACGATCCGACAGGTGTCGCCGCAAGCGAGCCGGCGGGGCGGGCTCATTTGGTACAACCCGGTCAACTCACCGGTGTTCGAGCGGGACCTTTTCCCCGACCTCGAACGGGAAGAGGGCAACAACCGCAAGCTGGTCCTCACCCTCTCCGTCGACCCGGTGGACACTCTCGGCGTGGAACCGGCCAGCACCTGGGTGGGCCTGACCCAGGGGATCTCGGCCAGCGGCGCCGACTTCACCCGCAAGCAGTTCATCGAGATCTGGATCAATGACTCCGGGGACGATGCGTTTCGCCAGGCCCACCCCCGGATGTTGGTGGACCTGGGAACCATGAGCGAGGATGCCCAGTGGCATCCCTCCGATCCCCCGAACGGGGAGTGGGATCGGGAGGACAAGAATGAGGACGGCATCCTCGACCGCAGCGAGGACGACGAGCGCTACGAAGACACCGGTTTGGACGGGCTGGTGAGCGAGGCTGAGCCGGGGTTCAACCCGCCTTCGATCCCGGACCCGAACGATGACGACTTCGACTTCAAACGCGATGAAGCGGAGGGCCATCCGCGCGAGCCCATCCCCTATTTTGCCGGGGTCAATCGCTTCGAGAACAACAACCATCTCGACGACGAAGACGTGAACCGGGACCTCACCCCCCAGGACTCGTTCTCGGACAATTACTTCGAATACTCGATCGATCTCGGCGACTCGCTGTACGTGGCCACCAATGTCTGCGAGGAGTTTCCCGAGGCCTGCTCTCCTACCGAGAACGGGCTCAACGGTTGGCGGCTCTTCCGCATCCCGGTCGAGGCCGGGCGGGAAGTGGGAAACCCCAGCTTGAGCTCGGTCCGCCATTTCCGCCTGTGGTTCACCGGCTTCCCGCGACGTCCCGAGGGCCCCAAGCTGCTGCAGATCGCGAGCATCGACATCCTCGGGAACCTGTTCATGAACGAGCCGCTCCGCGACTTCTCAGGAGCTCCGGTCGCAGCGGAAGCCGGCGAGCGGTTCAAGGTCCGGGGCATCAACAACAAGGAAGATGCCAACGAGTACAGCCCTCCCTTCGAGCTCCAGGAGCAGAACCGCATCGAGGAGCGCGAGCAGTCCCTGGCCATGGACTTCGAGCTCCTCCGTGCCGGGCACGAGGGCTCGGCCTTCCGCGCCCTGCCCAGCGATCGCGACCTGACCCTGTACGAGACTCTCAAGTGGTATGTGTACGGCGGCGGTGATCTCACTGG
>Ga0184637_10000157_pt1 | contig 48157 bp, 62 predicted proteins | sample PLM3_127_b2_FD_133143 | JGI IMG/M metagenome (GOLD analysis project Ga0184637, IMG submission 133143) | Groundwater sediment microbial communities from an aquifer in East River, Colorado, USA - PLM3_127_b2 | ecosystem: Environmental > Terrestrial > Soil > Riparian zone | place: USA: East River...
CGGCCATCGACACGGCGCCGGCCGGAGCCACCATCGTCATCAAGCCGGGGGTGTACCAGCAGCCGAGCGGCGGGGGTGTGTACGCGCACTTCATCACGCTCTCACGCTCGGGCCTGACCATCCTGTGCGAGCCGGGCGTCTTGCTCCGAGGCCGGCGGACCGCCAATGCCTGGGACACCGCGGACATGACCAACTCGGGGCCCTCCGGTGAGCGGTCGGTCATCCTCGCCATCACGGGCTCGAGCAACGTGGTTGACGGTTGCGACCTGACCCGAGCCGGAACCGGGAGCGTGGCAATCAGTGGAAACGGGAACATCCTCCGGGGCAACTACATCACGGACAGCTTCAGCAGCGGCTTCGGGATCTCGGGCGCGGGGAACGTGGTCGAGTGGAACGAGGTCTCGAACTCCATCCACGGCGGCGGCGGCGGAGTCAGCCCCGCCTCGTCCACGGCGACCGCGACCGGGAACATATACCGCCACAACTTCGGGCACCACAGCGGCCGCTACTGGAACGGATCGGCGTGGGTCAAGGTGCCTTCGATCCCCGGAGATCCTGACGGCGGCGGGAACAGCGACGCCTTCGGGGCCTCGAAGTATTGCAGCGACGGGCGCTCGTCCAACGGCTGCGCGGGCACTGTGCTCTACGCGAATATCGGTATCGACAACGCGGACGATAACATCGACGTAAGCGTAACGCAGAGCCGGATCGAGGCGAACGTGGGCGCGCGCAACGGCCCGGTGGGGTGCCGCGTCATCAAGACGCTGCGCTCGTGCCCTTCGGGATGCGTGGCCGAGGGGAATCTCGGGTGGGGTTCCGACCCGATGTGCGAGTCGGGAAAGAACAAGGGGATGGAGTTCGCGGGCGCGTGGACGGTCACGAACAACCGCGACTATGGCCACCCTGCCGGCCAGGGGATCCGCGTCAACGGCGCCGTGGCGGGCGGGACGAACGTCCAGGCCACGGCTTACCCAGGGACGGTGGACCTAACTCCTCCGACCGGTGGCCGGCCATGGGAGCGCTATCGAACAATGTGGGAGCGCTTCCGCGCGGTGAACCCTTGGATGCCCGCGCTTCCCGCGTATCCCGGGATGATCTGGGGACCGCAGCCGTCGCCTACGCCCTTGCCGAGCCCCACGCCTTCACCCAGCCCTACTCCGAGCCCGACGCCTACACCTACTCCGTCGCCTTCACCCAGTCCCACGCCGTCACCGACACCAACGCCCAGCCCGAGCCCGTCCCCTACGCCATCGCCGGTGACGTATTGCTGCCCCACCGGCTGGACACTGAGCGGCACGACCTGCAGCCGGACCGAGACGCAGCCGGCGACCCCATGCGCGAGCCAGACGCCTTCCCCGAGCCCGACGCCTCCGCCGCCCTCGAACGGGCTCGAAGGCTTCGGCGCGGTCACCAACGGGGGCAACAGCGACCAGGCCGGATGCCCCGTGAATGGGCTCCATGACTCCGGCTTCGGGTCCTTGCGCTCGTGCTTCGAGGGGAGCGGCATCCGGAGGGCCGTGTTCTCCGGAGCCCCACTGGCAGGTGGAACCATCAACGTGCTGTCGCCGATCATCGTGAGGTCACCGTTCCTGACGGTCGATGCTACCGGGGTTGCCCCGCCTGGCATCACGCTCGACTTCTCGGGGCTCGCGGGGAGCGGGGAAGGCGGGCGGCACTTCATCATCACGGCCGGCGCTGACGACACCATTCTTCGGGGCATCCGCTTCGCCGAGCACTACGCCGCCCTGATCGACGCGGACACGAACCCGGACCGCAAGCTGTCGCGCGTGGTGGTCGACCATTGCACGTTCGCCCCTCGCGACGGCGCGGACTCGGCCTTCGACGTGCACGGCGCAGTGGAGGACGTGAGCCTGACATGGAACGTCTTCCGCGGGAACAAGGTCCAGTCGATCAGCGGGCCGAGCGCGAGCGCGGTCAAGGCGAGGCTCACCGTAGCCCACAACGTCTACTCCGGAGAGGAGCGCAACCCCCAGGTCAGGATGCCGACGCAGCTCCTCGACCTCGTCAATAACATCGTCGCCTACTGGGGCATCGCAGGGACGCGCTTCCGCGCCGACTCAGGCGAGGGGTTCGTCTCTGCTAACGTGGTCGGCAACGTCTGGCTCGCGGGCCCCAGCTCGCGCACGACGTGGGCCGTGGTCTACGGGACCAGCCCGGGCCGCGGCGACGACGGGGCGACTCAGACGTACGCGCTCGACAACGTGACCCCGCCCGCCGTGACAACCGATCTCCGCTCGACTCTACCGGCGCCGCTGCTCATCCCGCCCGCGGCGCGGGTGCAGACGTGGCCTGCGTCCGAGCTGGCGGACCGAGTCATCCCGTTCGTGGGCGCGGTCAACGCGCGGACCCTGGACGACGACGCGTTCCTTCAACGGCTCGCTCAGGACCTGCGTCAGTGAGCACCACGGCGCCTGAGACCGAAGGGACAGTCTCTTCGGAGCAAGTGCGCGCGCCGTTGCGTCGCTGCGTCCCACGCCTGCCAGAGTTGCCAGACGACAGCTTCGCACCATTCGCCGGCCTGAGGGTCTGCGTCTCTCTCGCTGGTCGCGCCCGTCCAGATCACTACGATGGCGATGGAAAGTGCTACTGGTGCTCAACGGTGTGCGTCGACGGGCTCACGGGACAGTACACCGCTTCCACAGTTACTTACGATTCCCCTTCGCCGGCAACCGAATGGTGCGGAGCCGGCGCACTCTCGCCCCAGCATCCCGCCGCCCGTAAAGCCGGGCTACCTTCCGGCCCGCCGGCAGCCAGACGCGCGGTCAGGCTCTCCGGCGGGCGTCGTACGGTGCGCGCGTGACGGCGGCTCTCTGGGACGCGTTGGCCGGACTCGCCGGGGCAGCCACGATGCTCTGCCGGTGGCTGCTCTACTGGGCTGCCTGCTTGATCGTCGTGGGCATTCTCGTGGGGGCCACGCTCTCCGCGTCCGTGATGGCCACGCCGTGGCTACGAGAGGGGATCGCTCGCTGGTGGCGCGAGCATTCGGAGAAGCAGCAGGCCACGCCCCGCGAGAGCAAGGCAAACGCGGTGCCCCCCGCTGGCACGACCACCGACAACCCCATCGCCGACGCGAGCGCGGGCTTCTATGCGAGACGGAATTGACCCCGGAAGTCCAGCTCGAGCTCGCGAAAGCCGGGGGCGCTCTGGCCGTCGCGGCCTTCGCCCTCTTCGGGTGGTGGATCCGCAAGCGCGGGCCGAGTCGCATCCGTCGGCTGGAGATGAGCCACGATCGTCTTCAGCGCGCGTTCCTGGTCTCTGTCAATAGAGACCGGATCCTTTGTGATTGGATGCGCCGCGTGATCCGTGCCGTTGAGAGGGGAGACGTGGACTCGCTCCGACGATTGGCGATCGACGAGCTTGACCCGTACAGAGAGGCCCTTTGGCGTCGAGAGGGGTCCCCGAAGCGTCCACGGGGGCGAGAGCGCATTGAGAACCTACTCGCAAGGGACGTGATCATCCTTGACCCCGGAACCGAGGGCTGATGAACGAATGGACACGGTGGGCCTTCGAGGCTCTCGAGATTGCCGGGATCTGCTGGCTCCTCGTCCGCAGCTTCGGCGGTGGCGGAATCGCGCGGTTGCACAGCGATCTCTTCGCGCTACGGCAGAACCTGGAAAAGGACACCGAAGAGATCCGGCATGATCTGCGGAGAAACACGGCCGAGATGCGAAAGGACGCACTGGCTTTGACCGCTCGAGTAGAAACGCTCGAACGTGAAGGCACGCGGATGGCGGACTTCCGGGGTGATGTTCTGGACCGCCTCGCGGTGCTGGATGACGACGCGAAGGACGAGATGAAGTTGCTCACCGAAATCTCGGCGGAGCTGAAGGCCGCAACGAAGGCGTTGTCCTTCCGCCTGGAGCAGGTCGCCGTGACGATCGACAACGTGAAGCGGGTGCAAGACGGCCTCAAGCTGGTGGGCCCAGGGCCTTCCGCACGTCCGGCGTCAGACAAGTGAGTCCGTGGGCATCATCGGCGACTACAAGCTCTACCGGCGCGCGAAGGGCGCTCTGAAGAGGTTCAAGGAGGAAGCCGTGCTCAATGGGATTCCGGTCGCCGTGAAGCGGTTCGTGCTCGTGGTCGCTCCGCCGGTCGTGGCTTACGTGTCGGCCGCGTGCCCCGCGCTCTTCAGCTCCACCGGGGTCGTGGCCCTCGGTGGAGCCGCGATCGCCGCGGTCCTCTCGGGGCGCAAGAGCCAGTCCGCCGGCAAGGCAACGGCAGCGGGCGTGGGCTCGTTCGTCGGAACCGTCGCCCTCGCATACAGCGGGGCCCGCGGGTGGATCGATGGGGCTTGCGGGACCACGTTCCTCCAGCAGCTTCCGACGCTGGCCACCACGGCGCTGAGCCTCGGCCTCGCGGCGTACATGCGGGGCACGCCGAAGGCGGAGGACGGGGGGAGGACCTAATGGAAGCAATCGGCAGTGGTAGGGTCGTCAGCGCGCAGATCGAGGCAACCGTGATCCGCGCCAACGGGACGCGCGAGGAACTCGGCGTCGTCAGCTACTGGCACAGGAACCCGCTCCGACGCATCTGGTACGTGCTCGGACGCATGTGGAGGCAAGGCAAATGAGCACCCTTCTTTTTCTCGCCCTCCTGCTGATGTTCGGCGCGACGGTCTATACGAACGCAGGCAAGGCAATCACGACCAACCGTATCAAGGGTGCCGGCACCGAGCCGCTGTTCGTTGCCTGGGGAACCGGCGCCGGGACTGCTGCCGCCACGGACACCACGCTCTTTACGGAGAGTGCGGAGGCCCGCACCAGCGGCACCAGTTCACAGCAGACCACGACCGTGACCAACGACACCTACCAAGTACTCGGGACGATCACGGCCACCGCAACCCGCGCCATCACGAACGCCGGACTCTTCGATGCGTCCTCCGCCGGGAACATGCTCATGAAGGGCGACTTCGCGACGATCAACCTGGCAACAAACGACTCGATCGCGTTCACGATGAAAGTGGCCTTCGCCTGATAGGCGGGGGGAAACATTGGCCGCTCTCGTCCACTTCGGCCGTCGCGACGCGACGCAGCGCACTACCACCTCGACGTCCGCGGTGGAGGTGACGCAGCATACCGTCAACTGGTCGGATCTGACGGGGGCGGGCTTCGCCAACGGCGACGAGGTGCTCATCCTCGTCAGGGCGGCGCTCAACATCGACAGCGCGAATGGCCTCTTGACCTACGCGGCGGGCCGCGGGACGACGTTCGCGGGACGCACGCAGTGGGCGGACTCGGTCTCCACGATCGAGGGTCAGTCGACGACGGCGACGCGGGGACACCACTACGGGTGGTTCCACAAGCACACCCTGGTCACGGACGAGAACATCTACTTCGCGCTGACCGCAGTCGGCGGGACGAACACCGCGCGGGTCACCGACTTCAGCGTCGTCGTCCTCAAGCTCACGGGCCTCGGGGCGGACGACTACAAGTACAACGAGCAAACCGATAGCGGCGACGCGCCGACTTCATACGACACCACCGGAGCAACCGTCACGCTTCCGGGCAGCGCGAACTCCGATTGGCTTGTGCTCTCGTGCGTCCACTGGCTGATTGACTCCACGTCGGCCGACCTCCTCCACGCGCTCAGCGATGGCGGCTCTGACGTCGGCGAGCTCCAGTGGGAGGGGGAAGACGTAGCCGAGGAGCGCAACACCCTGGTTTCCCGGTACATCGCGGACGTAGCCTCGGACCGCGTCGAGCGCACGCGTTTCCGGACGGACACGGCGACCACGCACGACGTGGACATGACGAAGGTGTTTGCCCTCCGCCTGGACGCGTTCGTCGATCACAGCGGCGTGCAGAGCACCTCTACCATTACCCACACGGCTACCGCTACCTACCAGGAGGCTGCGGGCGTTCCGTCGCACCCGGTGACGGCGACCGGCGATCACCTCATCTTCGCAGAGAGCGTCTCCGATTCGTACCAGGAAGCGACCAAGAACCCCTTCAGTCGGATTCAGGTCGGTGGCTCCGATTGGCCCGAAGCCGGGATGGGAGACGGCGGCGGCGCCTACGGCCACGGCGCGGCCGACAAGCACGGGGTCTGTCAATTCGGGATCGCGAGCCTCAACTCCGGAACCGCTGACATCGACTGGGATCTCCAGGAAGGCGTAGACGTCACGCCGAACTACTCGCACAGCTATCACACCCTTGTTGCCATCTCGATGGAGCTGGCCGCCGGCGGTACCACCTTCAACCAGTCCGTGACTGCCACTTCCACCGCAACTTCCACGATGGTGCGGTCCTCCGGCAAACTGGTGAACGCGAGTGGAACCGGCACGCCCACAATGATCAGGCAGGCCGGCAAGGCCATGAGCGCAGCGTCGTCGGCCGCGGCATCCACGCTCAAGTCCGTGGGCAAGGCGCTCGCCGCGTCTGGTGCTGGTACGGCGACCCTTTCGAGCAGCCTGATCTTCGCGCGAACCTTGAGCGCCGTGGCGACTGGGACGGCTACCGTGGTGCGTCAGGCTGGAAAACTCATGTCGGCCTCGAGCACGACCGCGACCACGATGGTGCGGTCGGCGGGGAAGCTCGTCTCGGCCTCGGTCACGGGTACCGCGTCGATGGTCCGGAGTGTCGGGAAAATCCTCGCCACGATCACGGCCACCGGGACGGCGACGATCGAGAAGGGGCTCCAGTTCATCGTCACGATGACGGCGGCCGGGACGGGCACCGCAGCCATGGTCAGGCAGGCGGGCAAGGTCCTGGCCGCGGTCTCAACAGCAAGCGCCACGACCCAGAAGGCATGTGCGAAGGCGCTGTCCGCGTCGAGCGTGGCCGCGGCTTCCATGCTCAAGCAGGCGACCAAGACTCTCGCGGCCGGGGGCACGGGGACCGCCACGTTGGTCAAGGGCCTGGCCTTCGGAATGACCATGACAGTCACGGCCTCGGGCCTGCCCACCGTGGTCCGCCAGATCGAGAAGCTCGTTTCCGCTAGCGGGACAGGGGCGGGAAGTATGCAGCGGGCCGTGGGCAAGACTCTGGTGGCCACCGCCACCGCAAGCTCTACCCTGCTCAAGGCGGTCGGCAAGATCCTCGCGGTCGTGGCTAACGGGCTCACGACTCTCGGGACACTGTTCATCCCCGGGGGTGGGGGCGGGGTCACCCTCACCGGAATCGGGACCGTTCGGTCCATGGCCACCGTCCGCACGGCGGTGGCCACGAGGAAGACGTGAGCGCGCCAGACACCTACGCCGGACTGAACTACTGGCTCAAGGCTGACGCCCTGAGCCTCAGCGACAACGACCCGGTTGCGAGCTGGGCCTCGAGCGCCGTCACGTCTTCGGTGGCGATGACCCAGATCACCGCAGGGAAGCGGGCCACGTTCAAGGCCGATGTCTGGAACCATCTCCCCATTGTGCGCTTCGACGGCGTTGACGACGAGATGCAGTCCACGACTCAGATCGGAGCGATGGTCGCGAACAACCTCTTCACCATCGTCGCGGTCGTGGCGCCTCAAAGCGGTAGCAGCCAGGCCAGCATGTGGCTCAACGACTGCGTCTTCGGGGACCGAATCGGGTTCATGGGCATGTTCATCAAGGCAGGCCCTGTCGCCTGGGCCTTCAACTGGGACGGCAACTCCGATACTGCTGGCCCGCTGACCATCTCCGGCCCCCTCCCGAGCGTGGTGATGATCCGTCACCAGGGCGGGAATCTCTATTGCAGCGTGAACAACGGACCCGAGGTCAGCGCGCCGAGCGGGAACACCGGCAGCCTGGTCGGGGTCCTCACGATAGGCAAGTCCACGTCCGGCTCCACGGACTACCTCGACGCCGATGTGGGCGAGGTGTGCCTCTATAACAACGGCTTCAGCGATCCGGCCGATCGCACCGGACTTTTCGAGTGGCTGCGCGACAAGTGGGTCGCGAGTCCGTCAATCCACGGATCCAGCCTTAAGAGCCTGGTCCCCTCTCGCACCACGGAGCGCTCGTCATGAGCACGATCAGCGAAAACTACACCGAGGGCTACACCGGGGACATCATCTACCAGCTACTTGATAACGGCTTACCCTTCGATGCGACCGGAATGTCGATCGACATCGTCCTCAAGGACCAGGCGGGCCTAACGGTCGATGTTGTAGGAGACGTCTCGTGGGAAACCGCCGCCTTGAGCAAGCCCAAGTACATTCCAGACCCCACTGACTTCGTGGCGGCGAGGTCGCCCTACACCGCCCACTGGAAGGTGACCAACGGGACCAAGGTCCTCTTCTACCCTCAGGGCGCGCCCATCGTATGGCGTGTGCACAAGCAATGAGAGGACGAGCGGGCCGGCGTCGAGACCCCAGGGGTACTTTTATCGGGCGAATTGACCCCCCGCCTACGAGCCCGCGTCCTCGAAAACTCATGACCCCCAAAAAGCGACATAGCGGGCCGAAATCAAAGCCCGCGGGGGCGGCTTGAGTGCCTCGCGGAGGCCGGCGGCCAGGCGCAGGGCGCAAGCCCAAGCACCCGAAGCGCGCGAAGGCTCCAGCGCCGCCGAGGCCTGCCATCGACTGGGGGGCCGTGCGCGAGGCCGCGTCCTTTGGGTCCCCCGAGGAGACGATCATCCGGGGCCTCGACATCCCGGAGTCGGCGCTGCTCAACCAGGCGGAGCTGGCGCGGTTCCGTCGCGAGATCGCGATCGGCCACGCCAAGTACGAGCTCGAGCTGCGGCGGGCGATCCGATCCCGGGGCCAGAAGAGTGGGCGATGGGCGGGGTCCGTGAATGCGTTGGCGCTTCAGGCCCGGAACATCCTGGACTGGGACAAGCAGATCCCCGCCCAGGAGACGGAGCCGGACTTGGGTACCGCGCGCCAGCGGCTCCGCGATCTGTTCGCCCTCCTCGCGAAGTCGCGCTCGGAGACCGAGGGCCGGCCGGTGACCGTGCTCGAGCTGCTTCACCGCGAGGCGGAGATCCGCCCCGAAGGCGGAGAGGCTGATGCGTGATCGACGAGCTGCTCGCCGGGTTACCCGCGGACGAGTGCGAGAGGCTCTACAAGGCGGCCCGGTACAACTGGGGTCTGTGGGCGCGGCCGAACCAGATCCCGCCGGCGGGGGAGTGGGACGTGTGGGGGCTCATCGGGGGGCGCGGTTCTGGAAAGACCAGGCCCGGGGCGGAGTGGATGATCGGCTGCGCGCGGCGGATCCCGGGGGGCCGGGGGGCGCTGCTCGGTCGGACGGCCCGGGACACTCGGGACACGATGGTCCTCGGGGAGTCGGGGATCCTCGCCTGCTCGCCCCCATGGTTTCGGCCCCGATACTACCCGAGCCGATCCCTGGTTCTGTGGCCGAATGGGTTCCGGGCCCACCTCTACTCGGCCGACGAGCCGGACCTCCTGCGCGGCCCGCAGCATCACGTAGCCTGGCCCGACGAGTTCGCCACGATCACGAAGCCGGAGGCCTGGAAGAACCTTCAGGACGGCCTGCGGCTGGGGGAGCGGCCGCAGGTGCTCCTGACCACGACCCCGAGGCGCACGGAGTTGTTCCTGGACACGGTACTCGGTCCCCGGGACCCCACGACGCGGAAGCGGCCGATCACTCCGGAGATGATCGCGTCCTGGGCGTGGGAGTTCTCGACCGTTTCGCGGGACCACTACGGTCGCGCGGTCGCGCATCGGTCGGTGTTCCGACGATACCGGACCGAGGAGAACGCGCTGCATCTCGCGCCAGGCTTCGCAGCGAAGCGGCGCGCGGCCTACGGCGGCTCGTCCTACGGACAGATGGAGTTGGACGCCGCGATCCTCGAGATGATCGAGGGCGCGCTCTGGAACCTCGCGCAGATGGACAAGCTCCGGGTGCCGTCGGCCCCGGCTCACGTCCGGCGCGTCGTCTCGGTGGATCCCTCGCACGCCGCGGACGGGTACAACGACGCCTGCGGGATCATCGTGGCCGGGCTGGGCGAGGACTCGCATGGGTACGTGCTGGCGGATCGAACCCTGAACGCTTCGCCGAACGCCTGGGGTCACGCAGCCGTGGAGGCCTACGACGACTTCCGGGCGGACCTGATCATCTACGAGAACAACGCGCCGCCGGGGAAGCCGGACGTGGTGCCGGACGTCATCCGCTCCGTGGACCCGAAGGGGCGGATCCGCTGGCTTGGGGTCTACGCTTCGAGGGACAAGCGAACCCGCGCGGACCCGGTCGCCTCTCTCTACGAGCAGGGGCGAGTCCATCACGTCAAGAACCAGGACAACCCCGGACACCTCGCCCACCTCGAGGAGGAAATGGTCGGGTGGGACCCGTGGGACCCGAAGGCGAAGAGCCCGAACCGCGTCGATGCCCTGGTCCACGGCATCGGCTACCTGATGCTTCAGGGACCAGGGGCCGCGGTGGCGCCGATGTCGGTCGGGGAGAAGGACAGCAACTGGAGATGAGGCCATGAGCAAGCGGCGTCGAATGCAGCGGGCCGTGGCTCCCATGGCCGCGGTGTCGGCGTCGCCGGCCGCCGGGCCGAATCCAAAGGCGGTTCCGCTTGAAGAGATAGGCTCGTCCGGGCTGAAGCACTCCGGCGGCTTCTTGCAGGAGGAACGGCTCCTCGACCTCAAGGGCAACAGGGGCAAGGCGAAATTCCGCGAGATGGCGGACAAGAACGCGGTAGTCGGCGCCTGTCTCGGCTATATCCGGGCCCTGATCCGCCAAGTCCGTTTCTACGTTGACCCCTACAGCGCCTCCGACTCGGAGGACGTGAAGAAGGCGCAGTTCACCCACGAAGCCTTCAACGACATGAGCGTCCCGTTTCCAGAGTTCATCGGCGAGGCTCTATCAATGCTCGTGTACGGGTTCGCCCCGCACGAGATGGTGTACAAGCGCCGGCTCGGTGACACGAACGACGGGGAGACTCGATCAAAGTTTACGGACGGCCTGCTCGGCTTCCGCAAGCTCCCGCTGCGCGCCCAGACGACGATCTGGCGCTGGGATATCGACGACAACGGCGGCATTCAAGGCTTCTGGCAGAACGACCCGTCGGGGAAACGCAAGGGGCAGGTCTTCATCCCGATCTCGCGCGCCCTACTCTTCCGACCATCGAGTGAGAAGAACAACCCCGAGGGGCGGTCCCTTCTGCAGAACGCGTACGAGTCCTACTACTACGCGACGAAACTCGGCGAACTGGAGGCGATGGGGTTCGAGCGGGACGCGACCGGAATCCCGGTGATGCGGATCCCGGTGCGTTGCATGCTCCCGAATGCAAGCCCGTCAGACGCGGCGGTCTACGATGGGGCGAAGACCATCGTCAAGAACATCAAGCAGGACAAGGAGGCGGGTATCGTCATCCCCAGTGACTTCAGCCAGACCGGCCAGGAGCTCTACGAGCTGAAGCTCCTGACCACGGGCGGGAAGCGCCAGTTCGACGCCACGGAGATGATCAAGCGGTACGAACAGCGGATGGCGATGGCGTTGCTCTCTGACTTCGTCCTGATGGGGCACGAGAGCGTGGGGAGCTACGCCCTCAGCGCGGACAAAACGAACCTGTTCACGCTCGCGCTCGGCGCACTTGCGGACTCCATCCTTGAAGTGCTGAACCTCTACGCGATCCCGCGGCTGATGGCAGCGAACGGCTGGGAGACGACGAGGTGTCCCCTGATGAAGCGGGGCGACATCGAGCAGGTGAACCTGGCCGCCCTGGGCGACTACATCACGAAGATCACGGGGGCCGGGGTGAAGATGTTCCACGACCTGGAGGCGCACTTGCTCAAGGTGGCGAAGCTGCCGGAGCGGCGGGTCACGATCTACGGCCCGGACGGGAACCCAGTAGAGAACCTCGCGGCCGAGGGCCTGCCGTTCGATCGCAAGGTCGAGTCGGCCGGGCAGCTCGTCCGCGCCGGCTACGATCCGAAGGGCGCAGCCGCAGCCCTGGGCCTCCCGGCGCTCGAGCACATCGGCCTGCCGCCCGTGACGGTCCAGGCCCCCAGGCAGGGAGCGTCTCAGGATGGCCAGGGGGAGAACGCTTCAGGGGAGGAAGGCGCCTGATGGCTGAGGCGAAGCTGCCGGCGGAGGTCGCGGAGGACATACTTCCGGCGCCGACCCGCGAGGAGGCGGAGCAGCTCGTCCGCGTGTTCCGTGAGGGCGGGCTGTCCGGGCACGTGACCATCATCCTGCACTTCCATCGAGGGCAGCCGATGCCGAGCGACCTCGCTATGCACAAGCGGCAGGTCGGAGCTGGGCGAAGGGGGCCATCATGAACTGGGCCGAGGCGAAGCGGACTCTTCCGCGGCCGATTGCGGACGCCGAGCCGGTACCGGAGGCCAAGAGGGCGGTCAAGACGCGCGAGGAGCTTCAGCGCGAGTTCCTTGCGGAGGCCGTCAAGCGTGCCGAGACCGAGTTCGAACGCCTAGTAAAGACGTGCCGGGAATGTTCAACGCAGTTTCTTTATGTGCGTGACTACAAGAGGGATAACAACTTCTGTTCTGACGAGTGCCGTTCCACGTGGAACTATAAGAAACGTGTTGACAGAGCGGGAGTTGCTACTGTAGTTTCTGACTGAACCTGCCGTCGCCCGATAGGGTCGATTGCGGGGCCGATGGGGGACGGGACCTACCCAGCCTCGTCGGTCGTTTGCTCAGGGCGTAAGCCCTTCGAGCGGCGACCGGCGGGGCTTTTGCTTTCTGGGGGCTCATGGCCAGCGAAGTCACCAACAAGCCGAGCAACCGAAAGTCGGAGACCGGCTGCCGACCCGATCAGCTCTTCGGCGCCTGGTCGATCGAGCCGGTGATGTTCGCGGCCATGGCGGAGCAGGCCAGAGCCGCAGACCTCCCATCGCTCCGTGCAGAGATGTTCGACGACGAGCGGCCAAAGAAACCCCCCTACGACGTCACCCGCGGTGGCGTGGCCGTCATCGACCTGTGCGGACCGATGACCAAGTACCCCACGAGCTTCGAGGCCCTGTTCGGCGGGACCAGCACGGTAAGGGTACGTGAGGCAATTCGCGCTGCGGTACGGGACCCAGGGGTCCGCGGGATCCTCCTGCGCATCGACTCCCCGGGTGGGACGGTCGCCGGAACCTCTGACCTCGCCGCGGTCGTGAAGGAAGCCGACGGCAAAAAGCCGGTCTTCGCGTACATCGAGGACCTCGGATGCTCGGCCGCCTATTGGGTCGCCTCGCAGGCCCGGAAGGTCTACGGAAACAGCTCGGCCGTCGTCGGGAGCATCGGGACCTTCGCCGTGGTCTGGGACACCTCCGGCATGTACGAGCAGGCCGGGGTCAAGGTGCACGTCATCTCGAGCGCGCCCATGAAGGGTGCAGGGACCGATGGCGCGCCCGTGACCGACGAACACTTGGCCGAGTTCCAGCGCCACATCGGGGACGTGAACGACCTGTTCGTCTCGGCGGTTTCGAAGGGCCGCCGGATCTCGCCTTCGAAAGCCCGCGACCTTGCGGACGGCCGGGTCCACGTCGGAACGAAAGCCCAGGCCTTGGGCCTGGTCGACGTCATCGCGTCGCTGGAGACAGCGATTCGCGACCTCGAAAGGACGAAAGCCATGGAGAAGGAACTGGACGCCACCGCGGAGTACGAGGGGCGCGTGAAGGCCGAGGCGGAACTGGCCAAGGCGACGGCGCGGATCGCCGAGCTGGAGGCGAAGGCGCCCGAGCCCCCCGATCCGCTGGCCGGCCTCAGCCCCGAAGCGCGCGAGCGCCTATCGGCGGCCGAGAAGGACGCTGCGGAGGCCAAGGCCGAGACCGCCGCCCTCCGTGAGCAGCTCGAGCTGGCGAAGTACATGGACCAGGCCAGCGCGTTCAAGGCCCTCCCGATCAAGGCGGAAGTCTTCGCCCCGATCCTCATGGCCTGCGCCACCGGCAAGCCCCTGACGGCCGAGCAGAACACCGAGCTGGCCCGGGTGCTCAAGGCCGCGGACAACCAGGCCGTGCAGGCCGGCGTCCTTCAGGAGCGCGGTTCGAGCGCTGCCGGTGACGTGAAGCCCCCGATCGAGCAGATCAACGCGCTCGCCGCCGAGAAGGTGAAGGCCGGTGAGCATCCGACCCAAGCGCAAGCCTTCGCGGCGGTCTGCAAGGAACGCCCCGACCTCTACAAGCTGCACCGCGAGGCGCAGCGCCAGGGAGCAAACTGATGGCCTACGAGATCCCCGTTCTCACCCTGAGCCTGGTCGCCGGGGGCGACCTCAGCAGCTCGCAGTTCAAGTACGTCAAGCTGAACTCCAGCGGCCAGGTCGTCGACATCGCGGCCGCGACCGACATCCCCGTCGGTGTTCTGCAGAACAAGCCCGCGAGCGGCGTCTTGGCCGAGGTGATGGCTCTCGGGGTCAGCAAGATCCAGGGCGACGCGGACCTCGCCAAGGGGGCCCAGATCGGGACGAGTGCGGACGGTCAGGCCGACGCCAAGATCGCCGGCACGGACACGACCGAATATGTGGTCGGCCAGGTCATCGACGACAACACCGCTGCCGGGGGGCTCATCACGGCGACGGTCAACTGTCTCGCTCCGCACCGCGCGTCATAAGGGAGAAGAGCAATGCCTCAGCCCAGCCAGCAGGAAGTCCACATCGACGTTGCGCTGACCAACATCAGCGTGGCGTACATCCAGAAGGCCGAGAACTTCATCGCCGCGCAGGTGTTCCCGGTCGTGCCCGTCGACAAGCAGACCAACAAGTACTACAGCTACACCAAGAACGACTGGTTCCGGGACGAGGCGCAGAAGCGCGCGGACGGCGCGGAGTCCGCGGGCTCCGGCTACGGGCTTTCGACCGCAAGCTACGCATGTGACGTCTTCGCCCTGCACAAGGACGTGGGGGCGCAGGCCCTGGCGAACCAGGACGCGGCGGCCGATCTCGAGCGTGGCGCCGTCGAGTTCGTGACGCAGCGGATGCTCGTCCGGCGTGAACTCCAGTTCGTGGCCGACTACTTCGGCACCGGCAAGTGGGCCACGGACAAGGTGGGCGGGACGGACTTCACCAAGTGGTCCGACTACGCCGGCTCCGACCCCACGGAAGACGTGGAAGCGGGCAAGGAGACCATCCTCAAGAACACGGGGCTCCCGGCAAACGTTCTGCTCCTGGGGTATCAGACCTATCGGCGCCTGAAGCAGCACCCCGACATCAAGGAGCAGTTCAAGTACACCAGCTCGGACAGCATCACCGCCGCGATGCTCGCGGTCTACTTCGACATCGAGCGCGTGCTCGTGTCGCAGTCCGTCTACGCCTCGAACGTGGAGGGCGAGACCGCGGTGATGGACTTCACCGCGGGGAAGAACGCGCTGCTCTGCCACGTCGCCTCGAACCCCGGGCTCCTGACTCCGTCCGCCGGCTACATCTTCTCGTGGCAGGGGATCAGCGAGAGCCTCGGCTTCGACATCGGGGTCTCCAGTCAGTATCTCGGCACCCGCAAGTGCTGGCGGTACGAGGCCGAGACCGCGTGGGACAACAAGCTGGTGGCCACCGACCTCGGATATTTCTTCAGCGCTGCCGTCGCGTAAGGAGGGAGCTGCCCAATGAACGCGACCCACGAAGTCCTCCGGCGCTTCCCCGGGCCTGGCTCCGTCGTACTCCAGCCCGGGACACAGGTCGACGCGTCCAAGTGGCGCAACGCGTCGACGCTCGTCGAGAGCCGGTATCTCCGTACGCTCCCCGGGTCCGCTCCCGTCCTGGAGCCTCCCCGCCAGAGCGAGTCCAAGAAGGGCGGGAGGTAACCCATGGCCGTGAAAGATCGCGGCAAGCGCCTTTCCCCGGGTGCCGTGACGTTCGTCGACGTCACCGTTTCCTCGGCCGCGCTGCTCGCGCTGTTCGCGACGCCCAAGCAACTGGTGGCTGCTGTGCCTGGCCAGGCGATCATCTTCGAGGGCGCCGTCGCATACATGCCCTACAACGGGACCGCCTATGCCGGCGTCGCCCTCGGCGAGGACCTCTCCATCAAGTACACCGACGGCGCCGGGCTGGAAGTCGCGCAGTGCGAGACGACAGGTTTTCTCGACCAGACGACCAATCAGCTACGGCACATTCGCCCCCAGGCCGCGGCCGCCGCGGCCATCAGTTCCATCACGCCGGTCCCCAACTCGCCGCTCGTCCTCCACCTCCTCGTGGGTGAGATCACCACGGGGAACAGTGTGCTCCGACTGCGCGTCTACTACCGGCTCGTCCCGGCCACGCTGTAACGGATGAGCGAGCGGTACCCTCGGACGCTCTCACTCCTCCCCAACACGGTCATCACAACGGCCGTTACGGGGAGCGTGGGGCCCGTGGTCCTGCTTCCTGAGGGGCCGCGCTACCTCGCTCTCCAGGCAAAGTTCACGTACGGCTCGGGTGGAACGACCACGAAGGCGTGGGTGCAGACGAGCCTCGACGGCGGGGTGACGTGGCGGGACATCGCGAGCTTCGCCTTCGCCACCACGACCAGCCTCAAGTTCTCGGCCCTCTCGAACAGCATCGCCCTCGCCGCAGCGCAGGGTGCCTCCGACGCGGCGCTGGCGGACGACACGATCCTCAACGGACTCTTGGGGGACCGCGTCAGGGTCAAGTACACGACCACGGGAACCTATGCCGGCGGCACCACGCTGTCGGTCTCCGCCGTTCCAAAGGGATGAGCCCATGTCCTTCACCTACTCGCCCGGCGGGGGCTCCGGGGATCGGATCCGATTCTGGAGCGGGGACACGAATCCGGACGCCGTCGGCCGCCTCCGGCTCGAGAACGAGGAAATCGACGACGCCCTCGTTCTGGAGCCCAACGAGCTCATGGCCGGGGCCACGTGCTGCGATGCCCTCGCGGCCAAGTTTGCCCGCGAGCCGGAGGGGAACGCTGGCCCGCACGCGATCCGCCCCTCGAGCCGAGCTTCCGAGCTGAGGACGATTGCCGCTCGCCTCCGGCAGCGCGCCGCCGGCCAGGGCGTCGTCTTCGCCGGCGGCCTCGCGACCGAGGACAACCCCAGGGCCTTCGAGCCCGGCAAGCTCTCCCATCCAGAGGCCGGAAGCTGATGGCCACATTCACCCCCCAGTCCTACGCGAAGTGGCTGGACAAGTGGTATGGCTCCGGATTTGACCTCGCGGTCATCGACGGCGCCATGACGGCCGTAGAAGCGGACGCGGCCGAGTCGCGGGCCCGCGCGCCGCACAAGAGCGGGAAGCTAGCGGCGTCCATTCGGACCGTGCGCCCGAGGGTTGGGGCGGCTATTAAGAGGGGTCTCATCAGGTTTCGCCTCACGGCCGGGAAGCGCGGCATCAGTCCGAGCAGCGTCCCCTACGCCCAGGTGATGCAGACCGGGCGCGTCTCGCAGTTCGCTCCCGGTCCGTCACGAGGGCAGACGAAGACGGCGGCGCACCGGATTGAGGCACGCGGCGGTTCGTACTCAAGCGGCGGGTTCTCTATCACTGGCCGCCTGAGGTTTCAGGTGAGCGGGAAGTGGGTGATGGTCCCGGCGGTCGAGCACAAGGGCTCGAGACTGCGCGCCCACAACTACCTCCGGTTCCGCGAGGACCGCGTCGCGGGCGCGATCAATTCTAGCGTGCAGCACAGCCTGGACAAGGCGGCTTAGATGCCGGCGCCCACCGCCATGCATTCGGCGATCGAGACGAAGCTCTTCGACCTGCTGTCGGGGATCAACGCGGTGGCGTTCCCGAACTCCTACAACTACACGCCCCAGGGCGTGGCCCGCGTCGAGGAGTTCAATGTGGACTACCTCCGCGACGAAATGGCAACGGTCTATCTCCTGCGCCCGGGGCACGAGACCGAAACGAAACGCTCTACGTGCGCGTTCTTCCGCCGTGCTGAGTTCTTTGTTCTCGGGGCCCGCAAGTGGCAAGAGGCGAGCACCAATCCGCACCGCGAGAACCTCCCACGCTCCGAGGTCCAGTCCCGTCTGGAGGAAGACCTCAAGACGTGCCTGCTTCAGGACTTTTCGCTTGGTGGGCTGACCTACGACGTGCAACTGACCGACACCGAGTACGAGTTCGACGTCGAGGGCTCGTTCCAATGGGCGGTGGTCGAGGTGCGGCTGGTGGCGGACTACGTCTATCGGAAGAGGGTGGTCGCGTGACGCCGGAGGAAACGGCTCGCCTCGAGGAGCTGGAGGTGCGTGTCACCACGCTCGAGCAGGCCCTCGGCCTGGCGCCCGCACCGGAGCTCCCGAAGCCGGACCCGCTCGAAGCTGGACACCGACGGCTCGTCGGAAAGGTTCGAGCGCGAGAAGCGAGTGCGTAGGCCATGTGCTGTGGAAAGGACGGACCGTCCATGAGCGAGATCGAAGCCGCCCTCGGGATCGCGCCCTCCGTGTCAACCCTCTCCGGCCCGGTGCCGGCTGGGATGGTGCGCCTCCGGTTCACCGGCACTGGCCCGACGTTCCATACCGACTTCGGGCGGATCGAGCTGGGCGAGTTCGACTGCCCCGCGGCCCTGGCCGAGAAGCTGCTCATCGCTGGCGCGCGGACTGGCGACTACGTGCTAGCGGACGCGGCCATGGCTGCGGCGCTGCAAGCCTCCACATCGGCCGACCAGTTCGCGGCAGAAGGCTCGGACTTCGTGGTCGACGACGAACCTGAGCCCGCTCACAAGCGGAAGGAGAAGAAGTAATGGGCATCGCTACCGGCACGGCAACCAAGTTCGGATTCGCGCAGGTCACGGCCTCTCCCGTGTGGAACACCGGGCAGCCGCGGGTGCTCGGGGCGAACCACGGGTTCGAGTATGACTCGGATTCGATGGACCCGAAGGTCGACCTGGTCCAGAACTTGGGGATCACCGGCTCGCTCTTCCAGCGTGCGGGGTCCGCCGGGAGCATGAAGCCGGACACGACGATTCCGTTCGACGCCTACTATCGCTGCGGGTCGCTCGCCGCGATCTCGGGCGCGTTCGGTCTGGACACCATAGCCACGGCCGGCGGCAAGACCCTGCACACGATCACGCCGCAGCCTACCGACGGCGCGAAGTTCGGAACCTTGGCGAGCTTCGACGACCCGACGATCGGGCTTGGTGTGCGCGAGTTCCCCATGACCAAGGTGAAGACGCTGAACCTCACCTGCGGGGAGGGGCAACAGCGGGCGAAGTGGGAAGCCACGTTCATCGGGAACGACTACCGGCTGAACGTGGGCATCGCCGACGTCGACTTCGTGGTGGCCTCCGTCGCCGCGGCGAACGGCCCACTGACCATCCTGGCCGCGGCGCTCGTGGATTTCAACCCGTCTCCGATGACCTTCACGAAGGTCGCGGGAGTCACGGCGATCACCGTGACCATCGTGTACATCGACCGATGGAACATCCAGCGGACGATCGTGGTGGCGACCGCCGACTTCGTCTCCAACCTCTGGACCGGAGTGGATCCCGCCCGGCGCGTGGTCTCCGCCACCATCTCGGGCCTCGCCGGCACCGGAAGCGTGTCGATGGGGATCAACAACGGCGCGAACAACGAAAGCAACCGTTCGGCGGTCACCATCGTGGCGGACCGGGACGCGCTGTTCTTTGGCGGCCTTTCGGTCCTGCTGAACGCGCAGAGCGCGGGCGCCCTGGCCATCGCGGACGAGCAGTGCATCAGCGAGATCAACTTCGGATTCGAGCTGAACCACGACCAGCGGACGACGGCATGCTCGTGGCCTGGCATCGACGAGCCAGCCCGTGGTGGTTCCGGTTCGTTCGCGATGATCACCCTCGGACTCAACTTCTCGGGGGTCGGTTCCCAGAACCGCCAGCGCATCCTGGACCTGATCTCCAAAGACCAGTTGAAGGGATCGCTCACCTGGACCGGCCCAGTCGTCGTGGGGTCGTCTCCCGCGGTGGCCCACACCTTCGTGATCTGGCTCAACGGACTCCAGATCAAGGACGGGGCGCCCGTGGTCAGTGGGCCCGGGGTGGTCGCGATGGACCTCAGTCTCGAGGCCCACAGCGTGGGCGCGGTCCCCACGGGGTTCCCCGCGGGCTTCCTGCATGCCGCGGCGGTCGAGCTGACCAACGCGGAGACCGCGGCCTACTGGGCGTAACGAGTTCATAGACCCTCTCGCGTCGCGAGACAGCTAAGCGGGTCGCATTTCACGGAGTAGGTGATGCCGCTTGTTGAAATCTTCAACCCGGAGAGTGACGAGGGAGAGTGGATCTTCTGGAAGAACGACCCGGAGACGCAAGCGCCGGTGCGGTTTCTGATCCGGAGGATCCCTCCGCACATCGCAAAGAAGTTCCTCCGCAAAAACGCGAACAGCGTCTCGGTGGCGAAGCTCGAGAAGCAATCTCTAGCCGACGCAGTGGACCGCGGAACGGACATCTACGCCCAGCGCGCGGCCTTTGCATTGCTGGACAGCAAGAACTTCGCGGTCATCGCGAAGGACGACGAGACGGCCAGGGCCTACACCGAGATCCTGAAGCCCGAGGCGCCCTTCACCGCCGGCGCCGTCGTGACGTTCGATGGCAAGTGGCCGAAGCCGCCGACGGCGGAGCGCCCATGGGAGGCCGACAAGCTGCGCGGCCACATCCTGGAGGCCTGGCCACTGCTCTCGACGTGGATCGCCAAGAAGTCGGACGAGCTCTCGAAGTCGGAAGCCGACGAGGAGGCGGACCTGGGAAAAACCTAACCGAGTTCGTCTTCTTCCGGCTGAAGCGGCCGGAGGTAACGCACTCGGTTTGCGGGGCCTGCGTGATGACTCACGACCCAGAGGGCTACTGGGAGGCGATCGACGCGAGGACCACGTATCTGCTTCCACGGGATCTGGGGGCGCCATGCGACACGGTGGCCAATTTCCGCGGGCTCCGCGAGAAGAACGGGGAGTCCTGGATCTGCCCGCGCGTTGAGCTGCGGTTCGAAAACTTGGAGGCGCAGCAGGTGGTCCGGGCCCTGATCAACCAAGACACGCGGGAGCTGGCCGGGCGGGTCTTTGACCGTGCTGTGGCCGACCTTCCGATGGAGGAGCAGGAGCGCATCCTCAACCGCGTGCTCAACACGATGAACCACGCGGACATCGTGGAGATCCTGCACCCGAAACCAAAGCCACACGCGCCGCCCCCCACGAGACGTCGCTGATGGCTGTCGCCACCGTCATGCTCCAGTTCGAGCAAAAGGGTGGCGAGTGGATCGTCAAGTCCATCAAGGGCCTGAAGGACACAGGGAAAGCCGCGGACGAGGCCAAGAAGAGCCTCCAGGACATGTTCCGGGGAGACGCCTCCTCGGCCATGGACGCCCTTTCCGGCAAGACCGGCAAGCTCGGGCAGTATCTCAGCGCCCTGGGTCCGATGGGACTGGCAGCCGGGGCAGGTATCGGTGCTCTCGCCCTGGGTCTCGGGGCCGCGGCCGCGGCCGGAGCGGGGCTCATATCGTGGGCCGCGGATGCCACGAGGCACCTGATCGACGTCGGCGGCAGCCTCGCCGATCTCGCGGCGAAAACAGGAGTCGGAGTGGAGGCCCTGCAGGCGCTGGGCTTCGCAGGCTCTCTCGTGGGCGTCTCCATGGAGGAGATCGGCGGCAGCGTCTCCAAGATGCAGAAGGCGATCGCCGATGGAGACGCGTCCTTCAAGCAGCTCGGCTTGAGCATCGAGCACCTACGCAGCATTGGGCCGGAGCAACAGTTTGCCGAGATCGCCGCAAAAATCGCAGCCATCAAGGACCCGACTCAACAGGCCGCCGCAGCCATGGACGTCTTTGGCAAGAGCGGGACGCAACTCCTCCCGCTCATCAAATCGGACATGGCCGCTGCCGCGGACGAGGCGCGGCGACTCGGCATCATCCTCTCGTCCGAAACGGTCGCGGCGGCTGATGCTCTTGGCGACCAGGTCGACGTCGCGGCGAAGGCGTGGGAGGCATTCGAGAACCAGGCGGCCGCGGCGCTCGTTGAAACCGGACTCCTTCAGGACGCCGTGGCTCTGGCAACTGATGTCTTCGGCACCATGACCACGGTAGTCAAAGAAAACAAGGGCGCATTTAGGGAACTCGCAGACGAGGCCCGGCAACTCCCAGGGATCATGAAGGCCGTGGCCGACGCATCGAGCGCGGTCACTGGGATTGATCTTGCCGGATGGATACGGGGCGGAATCGGCGCCTTCGCATCGTCCATCCCCGCGCTTCAGACCTTCGCCGGAATCCTGGATACCATCAGCGCGAAGTTTCAGAAGGCCAAGGAGACCGCGGCGTCAAAAGGTGTGGCCGCGCTGGCTGGTGCGGAGTCACCCTTCTCGCAGTGGATCGCGACCCCATCGCCCCTTCAGGGCGCTCCTGGTGTCGGAGTTTTGAAGCCAGGTACTACCTACGACAGCCAGACTGCAATCAAGGCCAGAACAGCGGCGGAGAAAGCTGCTGCCCAGGAGATGGAAAAGCTCCGCGCCGAAGGCATGAAGGCGTGGGAGGCGGGGCTCAAACAGCAGGTTGTGCTCATTAACGCGAGGTACGAAGAAGAAAAGCGTCTGCTGTTGGAGGTGCAGGGGATAGCCGAGCAGTCCCTCGCGGCCGAGTTCAAGCGCCAGGATGCGGCATTCGCAGCGAGCCGGATCGAGGTGTCAGCTTTCGACGCGAAGGTTGCGATGGCGCGACAGGAAATCCTTGACAAGAAGACCCTGCTCGCCGAGCAATTGAAGATCAACGAGGCGCTCTTCAAAACTGGCGCGTTGAGTAAGTCCGAGTTCGCAGAGGCGCAGGCTGGAATCAAAGAGCAGCTCTCCGGAACAAAGGAGGTCGTCAAGGCCACGTTCGATTGGGAACAAGCAATCGGCCAGGTTGCGGACGCCTTTGCCATGCTTGGATTCGGGGCCGACTCTACGATTGGAAGAATCATCGGTGGGATGGGCGCCGCCGCCCAGGCCGGCAAGCAGTTCAAGAATGCAATCGACTCGTGGAAGACGGCCAAGTCTGGAAGCGACAAGGTTGGCGCCGGCGTGCAAGCGGCCGGCGCCGCCTTCGGGGTCGCGGGGGACATCTACAACTCGGCGAAGGATGAGCGGAGCGAAGGCAAGCGTATCGGCATCGGTGCCGGCAAAGGCGCCGCGTTCGGCATGCAGGTTGGAGGCCCATACGGCGCACTGATCGGGGCCATTGTCGGTGGCGTCATCGGTGGATTATCAAAGGCGAAGTGGCAAGGAGCCGCAGAAACGGCCGAGAACGTTTTTGCAAAGCAGTTCGCCGGAGGCAAGATTTCTCAGGCTCTGTCAGAAGACATTCTAAAGACGGCTAAGAAGATCGGCCCACAGGTCAACCAGATATTTGGTGATACTGACAAGAGCGGTCTTGGTACTGCCGCACTGCTTCATATCGCCGACGTAATGGTAGAGAGCGGAAAGCCTGCGAGGGAGTTCGCGGAACAGGTCGATCAGCTTATCCGCATCGCCTCTGAGGGTGGTCCTATTGCCGCCCAGGCCATCACGGCGCTCGGACCAGCGTTCAGCCAGATAGCCGAGGAGTCTCTCGCGGCCGGTGAAGTGGGGGCTGATGCTCTGGTCCGACTGATCGACTCCGCGCGAAAGCTAGGTGTGGAGGTCCCAGAGATCAAGGCGCATGTCGAACAGCAGTTGGCTCAGGCCACGGCCGGAATCGGCGCCGGGATCGGCGGCATCAAGCTCGTCACGCCGGAAGACGCGAAATCCCAGGCCACGATCGCTGGCGTGACCTTCTGGGCCGTGTTCAAAGAGGAGGGGCTGCTCGCCGCGGGCGACGCCTTCGGGGAGATCAGCGCGAACCTCCTCGAATCGATCGAGAAAGTTGGCGGCGACACGTCCGCGGCCAAGGCGATTCTCGGGCCGATCCAAGCGATCGTCGACCTCAGCGCAAACGACCTCTTCCGCGGCGCCGCCGAGGGCGCGCAGGGATTCGCGGACACGCTCTCCGGCCTGGCCAACTCAGCGATTCCGCTCACCACGGGTCAATTCGGCGCCTTCGGTCAGCAGGCGCAGGCCGCGTTTGCACAGGCGAAGGAGGGCGGCGCGTCCAGTGAGCAGGCGTTGCTCGCGATCGCCCCACTCCTGCAGACGCTCCAGAAGGCCAGCGCCGCCTACGGGATCGAGCTGGACGCGAACACGCAGGGCCTGATCGATCAGGGCAAGGCGGCCGGGATCGCGTTCCCCACGGAGCCCATGGACCGCGTCGTCACCGTGCTCGAAGCGATCGCGCGGGCCCTCGGCGCTGAGCTGCCGGTCGCGGCCGCCGCGGGGGCTGGGGCAATCGGAGCCGCGGGTGACGCGATGTCCGAGGCCCTCTCGGCGACAGGCGAGGCCGGCTCGGCCGCGATCCAGGGGATGCTCAGCGACTGGCAGAGCGCGGCTGCGGGAGGGATCAGCGTCCCGGTGAGCTTCGAGCCCGGAGCCATCCCTGGTGTCCCCGGGCTGGAGTCCCCGGCGCCTGAGAGCTTCGCGGGCGGCTCCGGCGGATTCCAGGACTTCGGGGCCGGGACGCCCGCCGTCCTCCATGGCGTCGAGGCGGTCATTCCCTGGAGCGACTTCGCGTCCGGAGGCGTCGCGGGAGGCAAGGGCGGGGACACCGCGATCGAGATGCACCTGAACTTCGCTCCTGTCGTGAACGGTGCGGGGAACCAGGAAGAGATCCTCGCGATCATGAAGGACGCCTGGGTCAACAACTTTGATGGCATGGTCACCGACGCCGTCGAGGCGATCCAGGGCCAGCTCTAATGCTCTCCGCGAACCTGAAAGCGGAGGCCATCGCCGTCTCGTCCTCGTGCGTCTTCCTCGTGGAGCTGGGGCTCCCTGGCGGGACCCTCCGGTACGCGCAGGAGCCGGTCTCGCAAGGGCTCCTCTCGGCCGGCGCAGCCTCGCTCGGCCACTACGCCGGGTCCATCAAGACCATCTCCGGTCTGGCGCAGCCGCTCAGCGACCGCGCGGGAGGCCTCCAGTCCATCTCGCCGACGGTGACCATTGTCGATGACGCGAACCGCACGCTCGAGCGGATCTTTGAGGGCGCGGCCGCGTTTAGCGTGCGCGGCTCGTCGGCTGTGGTCAAGGTCGCCGCCAACCTCACACCTTCCGACTGGCACACCTACCGCACGCTCGAGATCGACGGTTGGAAGAAGAGTTCGGAGATCACCTGGGAGCTGAAGCTCCGCTGCCCAGACCTCCCCCTCCGCCGGCAAATCGACCGTAACAAGATCATGGACTACGACTGGCCCAACGCACCCCAGGCTTCGCTGGGGAAGAGCGCGCCCCTTCTCTACGGCCGGTTCGACTCTCGCCGGTGGGGAGCCGGAGGAATGATCCCCACCATCGATATCAACAGCTCTGGCTTCGAGCGAGTGGTCTGCCTCGGACGCGCGTGGGCCGTGCCGCGGGTCTTTAAGATCGGGACCGGCCTTCTCACGCTCACCACGGACTACGCGATCGAGTACCAGACCGTGAACGGGCGGACGTGGACCGTCATCGACCTGGTCGCCGCCCCCGGGTCCAACGCTGTGTCGTGCGATGCGTACGGCTACGAGACGGTCGGCGATGGAACCGGGAGCCCGATCCTGAACCCGGCGGACCAGCTCAAGCACTTCTTGGTCAACTTCGTCTTCGGCGACTACGGAGAATCGGGCACCACGCTCTGGGCCGCTGACGGATCAGCGCCGGTCAACGTCGCCTCATTCGCGGCCGCTGCGGCCTTCCTCACGAGCCGCGAATACCGCGGGTCGAGATACCTCGCGGAGAGCAAGACCGGGCTCGACGAGTTGAACCAGTGGTGCCTCGACCACTGGGCGAAAGCCTTCTGGACGCCTGGAGGGGAGATCGGGATCCACATCGCCGATCCGACCGACATGGATATCTATCAAGACAACCGCCTCATCGTCTGCCAGAAGCAAGAGCGCGACCGCTTCGCGATGGACTATGACGGGCAGAACCTGGTCGGGCGCATCATCGTCAGCTACGCCTTCGACAATGAGACCTCCGGCGGGGGCATCAAGAATATCCTCGAGGTGCGCAACCAGCTGGTCACGGAGAACGCTCCCGAGGAGGTCTCCGTAGAGTGGGCCGACGCCCACCCGACGACGCTCCCCAACAACCTCATTGGCTATGCCGCAAACACCCTCGAGCTGTGGTTCCGCGGGGACCAGATCTCGGGGAGGGTCGACGGCGAGACGGTCTCGCAGTGGAACGATGAGTCGGGGGCCGCGCGGCACTTTACCCAGGGGGCCGACGCGGACCGACCGCACTTCCGCTCGCACCGACATGGCATCAATGGTTTGCCCGCGCTCGAGTTCGATGGGACGACGGAGTTCATGGCCACGACGGCGGTGCTCAGCGACGTGATTGGCGCGGGGATCTTCACTCTCTATTGCGTCTTCCAGGCGACGACCATCGACACGAATGCGGCGAGCACCTGGCAGAACGACGCTCTGGTAGCAGACGCTGGAGGGTTCTGGGGCCTCTTCCTGAAGAGCGCGACGCCGACCGTCCACGCCTTCAACTGGGACGGATCGGACGACAACACCAGCCAGCCGATCACGACAGGCGTCCCGTACCTGGTCCGCGCGCGGCACGCAAGCGGGACGCTCTTCTGTTCTGTGAACGGTGGGGTCGAGTCCTCCGTGGCAAGCGGAAACACATTGACGCTCACGAACGTGCTCCGACTGGGCCGCTCGTCCTCGACGAACTACTACAGCGGTCTCATCGGTGAGCTCTGCCTTTTCTCGGTGAACCTCGTGACGCCGGACCTTCTCGAGCTGGACGAGTACTTTCTCCGGAAGTGGGGCATCTGATGGCTGTCGTTCCTGCCAGCATCGATCAGGTCCGGGAAGCGCAGTCACGCCGCCTGTTGGACTATTCGCAGCAGCACGTGACGTTCAAGCCCGAGATCGGGCCCGAGGGACTCGACTTCGAGCCCGGGCAAATCCTGAACGTGGTTCACTACGCCGGGCCCCGTGGGGACGCAGTAGAGGGCGGGTGGACGCAGGACAGGCCGAACCGCCGGATCATGCGGTATTCCGGCAACGAGGTCGACGCGAAGACCCGCCGCGTCCGAGTGCATCTCGAAGACCTCGAGTTCGCGGGCCGCTTGGCCACGTTCCACGACTCGATGCGGAGCCGACGCAGCGCGAGCAACCTCGAGGATGGGGTCGCCCGCTTCCATACGGGAGGAGCGCACCTCGCCTTCTCACACGGCAGCGCCGCATGGGCCGAGAACCCGGGGGACGGGAGCATCGTCCGGTACGAGGTCAACCAGAAGAGGCTCACGAGCAAAGGACTGCTCCTAGAGCGCTTCGGCCAGAACTACGTGTTTCGTGGTGCGTTCGACAACGGGGTGGTCAACTGGCTCTCGACTCCGGGATCCGGAACCATCACGGTCGTCGACCTGACGGGGACGGGCACCTCATCGCGGTTCTTCGACCTGTCGATCACCGCCAACTGCGTGCAGTTCACCGCCGGATCCCCGCAGAGTTTCGCCACGGACATCCATGAGAACGGGATTCCGGTCGCAGCCGACCTCCCCGCCAACGACATCATCACCTTCAGCGCGGCCCACCTGGACATGGACGGGACGGCCCAGAACTGGTGGCTTCAGAGAGTAGTTGATAGTTTCTGGTGGAACGACGCCACGGCCGCGTGGCAGAGCGGGGTGCCCAACAACGCCTTTCCTATCACACCGACTACGACCACGATCGTCCGCGACAAGTCGAAGCCGATTCCGATAGGCGGGACGGCGACAAAGATGAACGTCTTCGTTGGTCTCGCCACTGGAGGCACGGACGGCCGCCGGAACCGGATCTATCAAGTTCAACTTGAATCCAAGCGGTGGGCGAGCTCGCCGATCGTCACCCTTGGGACAGCGGTCAACCGGTTCCCAGACCTGTACACCGTGACCAACCACAGCGGAGCGCGGGTATGGCATGCGACCAGGGGCTCGGGGCACGCCCGGGTGACAACGCTCTGGTCCACGGCCGACATCCCGGGCGAGTTCTACTACTTGCTCCGGGTGGTGTATGACGCCAACAACCTCATCGAGGTCTACTACCACGGCACGAATGGAACCTGGGTCTTCAGGCGCCTCGCCGGCGGCGTGGACTCCAGCGCGACCATCCCATTCACAATGACCGCCGGAACTCAGGTCGCCGTCGGGTGGCGATGGGAGAGCAGCGAAGGGGAGCTGGAGTACAAGTACGGCGCGAGCGCCTCAGGCAATTGGGGCGACATCTGCGTCAACGGCTCGTGGTCCGGGGTGACGGCCGTCCAGAGCGCAGCTCCGACCGAGACGTCGCGGTCCTGGCTCGAGATCGGTCACAACGACGGGCAGTGCGTCGAAGGCCATCTCGGGGACTTCTGGCTTCGTCAGTGGGTGATGTCCGACGAAGAGATGGGGAGGGCCCTGGCGTGAGCGCTGCACTGCTGATGACGGGTCGCAGGCCGAACCTCTTGGCCCGGGCCAGGGTGGTCACGGTTTCCTCACAGGACACGAAGTATCCCGTCGAGAACATCTACAACAACGACCCCGCGACTCCGTTCCGCTTCGGCAGCGCAGGGACCGACGTCGTGATCACAGGGGACCTGGCGGCCTACACGAACGGGGACTTCGAGATCTTCAGCGCCGGGCAGTTCACTGGGTGGAGCGTGTTCGGTCCGGGGGCCGTCGCCCAGACGGCGAGCGGCCAGGGCGGCTCGACCTCCGCGCTCTCGATCCAGCGAGGGGCGACTCTCACCTACGAATACCGCGATGTGTCCGTGCGGGCGGGCGAGGAGTGGCGCCTGGACGGGTGGGGGCGGAGGGGCGCCGTCGGGACCGCGACGGCCACTATCAGGATCCAGAACCGCGCCACGGGGAAGTATCTGACCTCGGGCGGGGCGTGGCAGGTGGCGGTTGCGGACCTCTACACCAACGCGACCACGACCTACACGAATGCCCTTCTGACCTTCATCGTGGAGAGCGCGGCGCTTTGCCAGGCGGACGAGGTCCCTCTGCGCCTCGAGCTGATGGCCATCGGTGGCGGCGCCTCGACGGATACTGCTTTCTTCGACAACGTGTGGATGTGGCCGACCTGGGACTACGTGAGCGCGCACGGGCACAACATTCCGCCCGGGTTCATCGTCCCTGAGATCCATTCGAGCACCGACAACTTCAGCGGGAGCGACACGACGGAGGCGCCCACCTACCCGAGCGCCACCATCACGGCCCTCCAGCCGACCTTCTGGGCGCGGCTCTCCGCGCGGAACATCCGTCGGTACTGCCGCCTCAAGCTGGTGGGCACCCCGGACACCATCATCTACATCGGGGAGCTGGCCTTCGCGCAGGCCGCGGCGATGAGCCAGTGCTTCGGGTATCCGATCGAGAAGAGCAGGACGCCAAATGCGCACTACGAAGAGACCGGGGGCGGGAACGCCTACAGCTACCTGGTCTCTTCACAAGACCCGCGCACGTACGTCCTCGACTACCAAGCGAACACGCTCGCCGCCTACGAGGAAGCGGAAACCGCTGTGGCGCGAGCCCGCGGGAGGCACTATCCCCTGCTCTTTGTCCCGAACGATTCCGAGAGCGTGGTCCTTCACGGGCGTTTCGATGAGACGTTCACGTCGAAGCGGATCCAGGGGACCGTGACGACCTACCCGCAGCGGATCAAGGAAAGCGCGTTTCCGGGGGCGATCCTCTAGTGCTGTCGTCGCGAGCCGGCGGCCGCCTTCCCGCCCGCCCGCGCGATCCGGCGTCGCTTGGTGCGGGAGAGCGCGGCCGCCCGTGCCGGCCCGCCGGCGAGGCCCCCATCCCGCGCGATCTCAGCGCGGCGCTCGGGCGTCTGCGCAGCGAGGCCGCGGGGGCCCGCCGGGAGTAGCCAGTTCTTCGCGCCGCAGCCGGGGCAGCGCGGCGGGGGAGAGCAGCCGATTAGGTGGGGCGGTGCCTCGGGGTTTCGTGGGACATCATCGTACGACGGGCACTTGCAGCGCGAGGTCCATTCGCGGCCGCAGCGTGCACAGCGGCAGTCCCAGCCTGGCATCAGGATGGGGTTAGCGCGTCCTGCTCCTGCAACTTCGTATGGTGGTTCCCTCTCGGTCATTTTCTCCTCCAGATCAGAGTACACCTCGGCTTCGCAGGCTCACGAAGCGGGCCTCGCCGGTGATGATGTGGTCGAGGACTTCGATCCCGAGCAAGGCGCCGGCCGCCGCGAGCCGGCGTGTGAGCGCGATATCGTCCGCCGACGGGTCCGGGTCACCACTCGGGTGGTTGTGGCTCAGGATGATCGCCGCCGCGCCGGCGACGATGGCGGGCCGGAAGACCTCGCGGGGGTGCACGAGGCTCGACGACATCGAGCCCACGGACACGGTATAGAGAGCCTTGACCCGGCGACGAATGTCGAGGATGGCAATCCGGAAGTGCTCGCGCTCGTCATCCTTCGGGGCCGTGGCGAGGAAGAGCGCGCCGGAGTCCGACTCGTTTCGGAGGATTGCCGCGGGGCTCAATTGCGAGCCGTCGCGGACAACCGAGACGGTGATGTTGGCGATCCGGTGCTGGTTGCGGCCCGTCTGCGTCGCGTCGTCCGTGCTCTTCATACAAGACAATATAGCAGCGTGCTGCGCTATAGTCAAGTATTGGACGCCCGGGTGTGACCTGGATCACCGTTCGGCGCTGGCCGATGCCGCGTCAGTCGCAGCGGCCGGTCAGGCTGAGGGTCAGCCGCCACGCGAACTCGACCCGGGTTGACCTCCCACCATCGTTCGTCCGCGGGCCGGTCTGACTCGCTCTCGTTTGGATGTGGATCTCGTCGCCGGCGACCAGGTCGAAGCGAGCCGGGTGAGTCTTCCAGCCATCGTAGTTCCGATCGGTCTCTTTGTGATCGGAGCGCTCGGCGAGCCGCGTGCCCCGCGCGGTCATGTCGAAGCCGGCTTCCCCGATGGATCCGCGGTCCCAGGCCAGGAAGCTCCGCACGGAGCACAGGGTGGCTTGCAGGGGGACCTGCAGGAGGTAGTCGGCGACCGTCTGGTCCTGCCCGAGGTAGAGGACCTGGGGGCCCGGCGAGAACTCGGCCGAGGCGCGGCCAGAGGCGTCAGGGAGCGAGAGGGTCAGCACGGCGGCGCCGTGGGCAGCGGGGGCCACTGCCAGCGCACTGTAACTGTCGCCCCCAACTGAGGACGGCGAGGGTGGCGCAGCGTCCACTCGTAAGTACGCGCCGCCGTTGGGCCGTGGCGACCCTGGCGCCATGACCTCGCGGCCCAAGGCGCCTTGAAGTCGATTTGAAGGCACACCGTCTCTATTATGGATCAACGACTTAGGTGGAGATTCAGGACCAACTATCAGCGTTCCGACAGCGAGAGCTAGGAGGATCATGCCGGACTGGGTAGCACGTCCGGTGCCGAATGCCTCCGGCATGCGGTTACCCGCGCCTTCGATGGAAGGCCTCGAGCTTGGACGCTGCATCGCGCAGGTCCTGCTCGGTCACCACGGCGTACCTTCGGTAGATGGACTCGGTCTTGTGCCCCACGAGGCGCATGGCGATTGACCGGCTGATCCCTGCCCGCTCCATGTTCCTGGCGGCCGTCCGCCGGAAGTCGTGGCGTAGCCGGCCGGGCAGGCCTGCCGCCTTCGCGGCTGCCTTCCACGGGCGATCCCAATCCTTGATGGGCGCTTCCGTTCCGGTGGAACACCCAGGGGACCACGCGCTCCTGCTTGTGCTCCACGCGGTCGGTCTCCTCGCGCAGGGCCCGGAACACGTCTAGGAGCGTCCCATCTTCGAACGGGTAGTTGAGGGGGAACATCCGCCCCGCACGGTTCTTGTCTTCGCCGGGCTCGAGGCGGAGCCAACCCTCCTCGAGGTCTACGTGGCGCCACTGTCGCGTGTGGAGTTCTGAGGGAATCCGCCAGCCGGTCACGTAGGCCACGTCCACGAGCCGTTGTAGAACCAGATCGCCGAGGTTCGACCGCACGGCCCGATACTGCTGCGGCTCGAAGAAGCCCTTCCGTACGTTGTCCTCCCTCAGGAGACGGATGTGCGGGCGCCTTAGGACGTGCTGGGAGTGCATCCCCAGGATGAACCCACGGCGGAGCATGGCCAGCTCTCGGTTGACGGTCGCGTTCGCTGCCCCCTCCGCCAATCGAGCCACCGCGTAGGCCGCGATCCGGCTCTCCACGATGTCGACCGCGCGGGCGTCATCTCCGAAGAACAGGCGCAGGTGCTTCAGGATCCCCGGGAGAGATCCTGCGGTCCGATGGCGGTTCAGCGCGTAGTCGGTGGTCACGTATCCTAGGAGATCCCCGAGCGTAGTGCGCTCGATCTCTGGGCCAATCGGGAGCCCCTTGTCCTGCCGGGAGAGAGTTTCTCGCAGAGCCCGCTCCGCCGCAGCCTCGGAGCGGAAGCCGCCTTTGCGGATCGTCCGTCCCTTCCTACGGTCGTAGAGCTGGTAGGAAAAGCTGGAGGTGGTGCGCCACTCGCCGGCCGGGCCGCGGTACCGCGCGCGGAAAACTGTACCAGTACCGCGCGCGCGGGGGCTCATCGGATTCGGAGGCCCAGGCACGCGCGCACGTAGTGGCGGGTGCGCATGGGCGAGGGGGAGGGGGCCCCTGGGTAGTCCTCAAGGCGAACGATCTCCAGGGCCTCCAGGATCAGCGCGCGGATCGTCTCTCGCGGGTGGGCGTTGATCGTGGTCCGCGCGTGGACGAGCTGGCCCCGGACGCGGTCGGTGACTACGCGCAGCCGGCGCTGGCGAGGAGCCTCGCGGGGGCTCACGACTCGCGCCCCGCCATCGCGCGCAGCGCCTTCTCCGTGGCCCTCCTGAGCCAGGAGCGCGTGGTCTCCAGCCGGGCCGTCACCGTCGGGCTCGGCGTGGACGGCGCTCCGGACTCCAGCCGCTCCACGCAGCCGGCGGCTTCTACCCGCGCCTGCGCCAGCGTTTTCTTCCCGGGGTTGACCCCGCCCAGGACGGACACGACGAGGCCGTCTATCAGGGCCAGCAGGGCGCGCCCCTCGGGGGTCCTGGCGGGGCTCACCGGGATGCCCTCGCGCGGCCCCGCCGGAGGTAGCGGCGGCGGTAGTGTTGCTCCCCGGCAAGGTCGAGCTTCAGCGCACGGAGGAGCGGGGCAACCGCCATCCATGCCTCCTCCTGGCTGGCGCCTGCTTTTCTGGCCTGCTCGAAGGCGGCGCGCGCCTGTTGCTCGAACGCGCTCCAGGGAACCGACACGGCCTCGTGGAGACCTTTGAGGACATCGACCAACCCGCTAACACCGTCCACCGCAGCGATCAGAAGGGCGTTGCCTTCTGTGGTGCGGGCGGTCACGCGTTGGCCTTGGCGAGAGCCGTCCGGAGCCGGGATGTGTCCACCTCGTGTGGCTCCTTCGCGTCCAACCGCTGAAGCAAGTCTTCGGCGGCACTGACCACTTCTTCGACCAACCGGGGGCGCTCAACTCTGGCCTCAGTCATGCGGAGTTCGCGCTCGATCTGGTCGGCGTGCTCCGGGCAGCCCCAATACGTCGAGCCCCATGGCGCCAGGATCCGCACGACATCCGGATGGTGATGGCCCTTCGCGCAAGGCTCGCTCATCGTCCACCCTCCAGAACCACCAGCGCCGCCTGAAGGTCAGCGATGAGGGCCCGCACTTCGACCGGGCCGCCGATGATCCACTCGGCGCAACGATGGGGCAGAAAGGCCGCCGCGTGCCCGCCCGCGTCCTTTATGACGGTACCACCCCAGCCGATGCGCTCCTGGATCTCGTAGTATTCAGGGCTGAACTCTTCGACAGCCGCGAGCTGTTCCACGTCGGCTGGTGTCACGACCTTCAGCTCTCCAGCTTCGTAGGTCACGGCTTCCTCCAGCTCAGGACCGCGGCCTCCAGTTCGGGCCAGGGGCAGCCGGGTGCGTGTTTCGGCGCCAACGACACTCCGTCGAGGCATCCGGTGCACAGCGAACCTTCCCGCTCGCGGGTGATAGCGTCGGCCGCCCTCTCCAGGAGCCCCCGCAGGCGCTCGACATGTTCGGCCTCGGACCAGACACGCTTGAGTGCCAGGACTAAGCGGGGGGTGACGGTTGGCGATCCGGACTCTCCAGCGGCATGTTCGATTTCTTCATCTTCGATGAACTGCGCCACTCTTTGCGCTGGCGTCATCGGGTCCGCCTCCAGGTCCAGCGGGGGCGCGGCGCTCGGGTCGCTCACTCGTTGTCCTCGACCGCGGGCCGGATGTACTTCCGGATCACGTCCTGTAGATCCAGGTTCGCCGGGACGTCGTCGATGCCGAGGTCTGACGCCCAGGTCAGGAGAGACGCGCGCGCCCCGGCGAGTTCTGTGAGGGCTCCGGCCAACTCCATGTCGGGGTCGTCACCGTCGGCCCGCACGGCGTTCATGGCCTGGATAAGGCGCAGGTGGTTTGCACGCGCGCTGCCCGCAAGGTAGGCGGTCTCGCGCCTGTCCTCGGCTTCGGTTGGCTCGCTCATCGTCCGCCCCCCATGGCGTAGTAGACCACGTAGAGCCACCCACCAACCCCGTGAAGGATGGCCCAGAGCACGCTCTTGTTCAGGCTCCAGGAGATGCAGATGGCGAGGGCGGAGCCGAATCCGAGGCCGCTCTCCACGAGGACCTGGCCGGGCGTGCGGTTGCTCATCGTCGCCTCACGATCTCGGTCAGCGCACGCCATTGAGCCGGAACCGTGCTTTGCGTTCGTACCCCGTCCACACGACGCGCAGCTCGTTGCCTTCCACGAAGACAGTGAGCGGGAACCACGCGGTTAGCGCATCCGCCTCATAGGTCGCGCCCAACCGGTTCCCGTACTGCTTGCGCTCCGGTTCGGATATCAGCGGCTGGATGACGCGCGCGGCGTCGTCTGCGCCCTCGGGCATGATGACTATGGCCTTCACGCTCCATGGGCTTCCACTTAGATTCGCCGGGTCCGCATGAATGCGGAGCCACCCGGGCCTCACCAGGGCGTTAGTAACTTGCTCAAAGGTCAGCGCCTGGTATTTCTGGCGCTCGAGGAACGCCGCCTGAGCGACGCGCCCGTATGGCGTGCTGTACGTGACGGCCGTCCCGTGCCCCTTCAGGAATCCAGCTCCCGGGATGTGGAGGATGTCCTTGGCCGCCTCTCCGGCCTTGATGGCCTCTCGGATGCGCTCTGGGGTCATCACGTAGACGACCTGAGCGTGCACGGCGGGCGCCAGGAGCAGGAGCACGGCGGTCAGTGTCTTCATGGCGAGCCTCCTAAAGAGGGATGCTCGAATCCTACGCCCGGCGGGGTACCGTGGTCATCCCCCATTTGGGGGTTGCGCCCCTGTTCGTGCCGGGTGTACGGTGGCGGTCCCTCTCCAACCGCGCCCTCCAGCGCGGCGTTCACCCTGACGGCGTGTCGCTCCTGTGCAGCCATGGGAGCCGCCCGTGTCACGCACCGCGACGCTTGTCGTTAGCGTCCAGGTAGAGCTTTACGGCTTCGTTCAACACGGAGGCCAGGCTCCGCTCACGAGACGAGGCATAGGTCTTCGCCCGCGTCCGCAGTTGCGGGTCCATCTTCACCGATGCGGTGTTGCCCGCCTCCTGCTTCTTCGGCATAGCGCTCCTTCGTCCCCGGAGACGTCCAGTGCGGGCCGCCCCAAGCACACCATACAACAAAGTGGAGGACTACGCAAGTCTCTTTTTCCTCTTTTTTTGATAATTCTTCTTGACTTCTCTACGGCTCTACGAGTAGATTAGTGGACGTGGACGCTTAATGGGCACCAAGTACAACAGCGACGGGCGGGTACGAGAGGTCATCCGGGCATGGGCTGGCAATGTCCAGGCCGCCGCCGACGCTCTTGGAGTAGCCCCAAAGAACCTCCGGGCGAGGCTGCGGACGTTGCAGATCGACCTCACCCCGCTCAGGGCTGCCCGCCCTCTACCGGTACGTACCGATACCCACCGGTACCCACCGGTACGTACCGGCCTAGTGAGTGGTACCGGGTCACAAAACGCAGCCGATACCTACCGCGAATCTACAGAGGAGTCTACCTTGTTGACCATGCAGACCGCCGAGGCCGACGCTCCAGACCTTCCGATTCCGACGATTCGGGGCCAGCAGAAGCCGACGCGGCTGAAGCCTGCCCAGCAGGACCGCCTCAAGGCCGCGAAGTTCGACCTCCAAGCCGCGTTCCGAGTGGAGACGGACGAGAACGCCCTGCTCCAGGCTTTCTTCGACGAGACGTTCGATGCGTGGTTCGAAGCCAAGATGGCCGAGAAGCCGGTCCCCATTCGGAAGCGGGCGAAGGACGGGGAGCCCGGCCGATGACCCCCACCCAGAAGGTGAAGGCCGGCGCGTGCGTCGTGACTCCCGAGTGTGGCCACTTCCGGGTGGCGAGTCCCTCGGGCAAGACCTACCAGGTGTTCCCCATGGGAGACGACCGCGCGGTCTGCACCTGCGTGGCCGGGAAGCACGGGCTCCGATGCGCTCACGTCGAGGCGGTGGCAGCGTTCGCGGCGCAGGTGCTCGCCCCAGGCGCGCGCGTCCCTGACGAGAAGTTCTGGGCTCGGATTGAAGCGGACTGGCGACCGACCGTCTCCCTTACCGGGATGGTCAGTTCCCTGGGCCATGGGAAGCCATGCAGGCGTTCGCCACGTGGCACGATTCACAGGACGATGGCGCGGCTGTCGTCTCAGCAATCTGGGAGTCGGGCAGTTAGCTGACGGGAGTTCACAGAGCCGTATCTGTCAATGAGCGCTGGAGGTTTGTACGTGGCCGAAGAAGCAATCACCCCGCAAGAGACGCCGCCCGGCCCGGAGGGCGCGGATCCGACGCCGGAGGCTGGCGAGGCGGCGTCACCGCCCCTCGTGACGATGGTGATCACGCTGGAGGCCAACCTCACCGTGTCCGTGCGGGGGCCGCTGCCGAATCAGCCCCTCTTCGAGATGCTCCTGAACGGCGCCCGGATGGCCCGGGACCGTTGGGAAATGGAGGCGGTCGCGGAGGCGCAGGCCCGCGCGGCCGCGGGCGGTCCGCGCATCGCGCCCGCGACAATCGTTCCTCCAGGCTTCCGGGGATTCAACCGCGGGACCCGACAGAGGCGCGGATGAGCGTCCCGGTTCTCGCCGGGCTGAAGGTGATCGTGACCGCCGGTTGGTGGCACTGCCCGGACTGCTCCTTCCGCCGTTTCTACCAGACCGGTGCGGGCGCCCTCAACGGTGCCGCGCGACACCTGGCCGGTCATCAGACCCGCCTCGCGCTGCCGCTGCGGCATCACTCCGGCTTGCTTGGTGGTGGCCGATGACGCTGAGGCTCCCCGGCATGACTTCGCTCGACTGCCGCTTGGCCATCCGCGCCGAGGGCACGCAGGTCAATGCCTACATCGCCCCGCTGAAGACGATGGACGGCGCGATCCTGATTGGGTCCCTCCTACGCAGTGCGGCTCAGGACGATCCTCAGCTCTTCGACGACTGGAAAGAGGCGCTCTGCCTCTGGCAGCAGCGGCTGCTGAGCGGCATCGTCGGAAGCGAGGTCACGTCCACGACTCGGCCGGCACCTGAGCACGAGCGCACGGGTGACGCATGAGTCTCCCTGTTCCGTCAATCCCGCCCACGCCGACCACAGCAGCTTTCAAGGTGGTTTGCTCCTGGTGCAAGGCTGTGCTCGTCGAAGGCGACCCTGGAGCGCCGACCACGCATAGCTGCTGCCCCGATTGCGTGGCCAAGGTGCTGGACGACGCGGGCCTGCCGCCCGCTATCCCGTGCACCTACTGCGGCACGCCCTCGGCCAGCGGGGATTGCGGCGTGTGCGCGCTCTCGGCAGACCAAGTCCAGGAGTTCGTCCGCCGGAGGCTCGCGTGAAGCTGAGCGAACTGCGTCCCTGCGATTCTTGCGATGGCCCGCTGATAAAGCCTGGCTTCGCCACCTTCTACGTAGTGGAAGTAAGTCAGGCGCTGCTGGTGCCGCACGCCGGGAATCAGGTGCTCGGTCTGACGCAGATGTTCCGCGGGTCGGTCGCGCTAGCGGAAGTGTTTGCTCCCGAGCCGGACGTGGTCAACGTCATGGGAGACGAGGACCCGGAACTGAGTACCGAACTGCTCCTATGCCCAGAATGTGCCGGCCTTGACCCGAGGCGCGGTGGGGTTCTGCTCGCCCAACTCTGCGAGCGTCGCAACGACCAGGCGGAGAAGGAGAAGCGAGAAGTGAGCGCCCTCGCTGCCTTGGGCCGACCGCCGGAGACAGAGGCACTCGTGGCCGAGGCGCGCGAACTGGTGACAGGCGCACACCCACCACGCCACCGCGGGCGGAAGAAGACGCCGGAGCAGGAGGTACGGGACCTCGAGCGCGCCATCCGCCCCCGCGTCCGGATGTGGCGCGTCAAGCACTGGATCGGGGATTACCTCATGGAGCTGCTCGCCGGATTCGCAGTGGCCACCGTGTGCATCTATGCCGCCGTGGCGTGGTGGGTGTGGTGACCAGCGCTCCCGCGATCGTCCGGACCGAGCGGGAGGCCTGGCTCGCCGAGCGCCGGAAGCTGATAGGCGCGTCCGAGGTCGCGGCCATCCTCGGCGTGGACCCGCGCATGGGCCCGCTGGCGGTCTACGCGTCGAAGGTCTCCGACACGGCGGATGTCGAAGAGACGCGCTGGATGAAGTGGGGGCGCCGTGTCGAGGGCGCGATCGCCGACGGGTACGCGGACGAGACGGGCCGGCCGGTCGTGGACTGCGGGGCTCACGAGATCCGGCGCCACCCCTACGCCCCGTTCCTCGGCGCAACCCTGGACCGCCTCACGGGCGGCAGCCTGGCTCACCCGGAGCCGATCGAGGGGATGCTCCGGGTCCCGCTCGAGGCCAAGGCCGTCGCCGGGTTCAAGGCGAAGGAGTGGGCAGAGGACCCGCCCCTGCATTACCAGGTGCAGCTCCAGGCGCAGCTCGCGTGCACGGGCGCGCAGTGGGGAAGTCTCGTCGCCCTGATCGGCGGGATTTCGCTCGCGTGGCGCGACCTCCTGCGCAACGACGCCTTCCTGGCCGCCGCGCTCCCGAAGCTCGAGGAGTTCTGGCTACGAGTCGAGCGGCGCCAGCCTCCGGACGCGGACGGACTGCCGGGGACGACCGCCGCGGTACGCGCGCTCTGGTCCGAGGAGGACGGGGAGACGGTCCCACTCGACGTGGAGGCGCTCGAACTGGTGAGCCTCTGGGAGAAGGCGAAGGCCATCGAGAAGGGCACGGAGGACGAGATCGAGACGCTCGGCAACAGGCTCCGCGCCCGCATGGGCTCCGCGTCCTTCGGCGCCCTGCCCGACGGCTCGATGCTCACGCTCCGCACCACGAAGAGGGCTGGCTACACGGTCCAGCCCACGGAATACCGAGCGCTCCGCCGATGGTGGCCGAAGCTTCTAAGGAGGGGATGAACGATGGCGACACAGGAGACGAAGCCGAATGGCAGCGAAGGCTTGGTACCCCAGGCAGCCGGGACGGTTGCGCGGCAAGAGTTCGGAGCAACGCAGCTCGAGATCTCGGGCGAGACGGCTGGGACTGCCCTCGCCGCCCAGGCCCGGGCCATGGTCGAGGCACGGTTCATCGTCGCCATGCGACGCCCTCGGGACTGGGACGACGTGCGGACGAAGCTGCTCAAGGCGTGCGAGCGGCCCGGCTTCGCGGGCTCGGCCACCGAGAAGATCTGGGGCGCGGCCTGGTACCGCAAGCCCGTTGGTGAGGGCGTCGAGGGGTTCTCCGTCCGATTCGCCGAGGAGGCGGCCCGGGCGATGGGCAACATCGACGTGCAGGTGGTGCCCGTCTACGACGATCCGTTGCGGCGGATCGTCACCGTGACGGTGATGGATCTCGAGAGCAACATCGCCTTCCCGACTTCGATCAGCTTCGAGAAGACCGTCGAGCGGAAGTTCCTGAAGAAGGGCGAAGTCGCGATTCGCGTCCGAGTGAACAGCGAGGGAAGGCCGGTCTACGTCTTGCCGGCCACCGACGACGACGTCGCGACGAAGCAGGCCAACCTGGCATCGAAGGCGCTCCGGAACGGGCTCCTGCGGATACTCCCCGGAGACATCGCCTCAGCGTGCCGGAGCCGCATCCTCGAGATCCGGAACGGCGCCGCGGCGAAGGACCCCGACAAGGCGCGGCGCGAGCTGGCGGACGGCTTCGCAGCACTGAACATCCTGCCTTCGGCCCTGAAGGAATACCTCGGCCACGAGCTCTCGTTGTCCACGCCGGCGGAGCTGACTGATCTCCGCGAGCTGTGGATGGAACTAAAGGAGGGCAAGACGACGTGGCCCGAGGTCATGGAAGAGGTCCGGGCCGAGCGAGGGCAAGAACCCGGCGAGGCGCCGCCCAAGCCGAAGCCCGGGCTGGACGGCGTAACCGAGACGCTCAAGGCCAAGGCTGCAGCGCGTGAGCCCGGCTCCGACGACGGGTGGCCGGCCCCCGGCTGCGAGCACCTCAGCGTGCCCCCGAGCCGCGTCGCCGCTCTGCCGGCCGGGAAGTCGATCGTCTGTCCCGACTGTGGGGAGGAGCTGAAGAACGCCGTCGGAATGCGGCCCGCGGTGGAGCCGGCGGCCGATCCTCGCGCCGCTGTCGCGGCCGTGGCGAAGACCGCGGAGAAGGGGCGCCAGGGGACCCAGAAGCGGCTCGACGAGTAGGGAGGGAGTTCGATGAGCACCAAGAACGGTCGCCTGGACGTCGTCGCGGTCGAGATCCGCGATGTCCTCGGCGCGAAGGAGTTCCGCCTCGAGCCGGGCCAGATCAACGTGCTCGAGGGCCGCAACGGGACTGGCAAGTCGACCGCCCTGGCGGCCTTGCAGGCGGCGCTCGGGGGAGGGAGCCTCGCGAAGCTGGCCCGAGTCGATCCCGCGGGTGCGGAGACCGAGCCCGAGGTCGTCCTCGTCATCGAGGGCCAGGGGAACGAGACCTACCGCGTCGAGCGGACTGGCGAGAAGGTCCGCGTCCGCGCGCGCGTGGGGGACACGGCCGCCTTCGAGGACGTCGGCAAACCACAGGGTTGGCTCTCTTCGCTCTTCGATGGCAGCGGTTCGAATCCGGTCCGCTTCCTGACCGCCCCGGATAAAGAGCGGGCCCTGCTCCTCCTCGAGGCGCTCCCGCTGAAGTTCGATCGGTCCGCGCTCCTGGCCGAGATGGAGATCGCTCCCGCCGAGATCCGTCCGGTCCCGGCCGGGCTCCACCCGCTCGAGGAGATCTCCCTCATCCGGCAATCCGTGTTCGACACCCGGACTGGCGTCAACCGCGACCAAAAGAGCGCCGCCTCTTCCGCCGATCAGCTTCGGCGCAACCTGCCGGCGGTGATCCCCACGGCGAACGGGACCGAGGTCGAGGCGGCCACGGCGCGAGTGACCGAACTCTCAGCCTCGTTTGCACGCGATGAGCAGCGCGCGGAGTCCGCCCTGGCGCAGGCGCTCACCGAGGCGCGGTCGGAGCACGACCAGGCCGAGGCTCGGATCCGGGCCGAGCACAAGGAAGCGGTGAGGACGAAGCGCGCGGCGCACGATGCCCTCGCCGCCGAGCTCCGCGCCGCCGTTGAGCGGCAGATCGCCGAGGAAGTGGCCGCCATCGAGGCCCAGGTGGAGGCCTTGCGGGAAGAGACGAACGGGAAGCTCGAGAGCGTCGCGACCGTCCTCGGCGCGGCGCAGGACGAGGCGAACCGCGACCGCGCGGCCGCGGACCGTGGACTCGCTTCGCTGCACGAACAGCTCGCCCAGGCGAAAGAGACCCTGGCCGTGCTGCGCGAACGGGCCGAGGGTGGCGCGAAGGCGCGCGCCCTGGCCGAGCAGGCGAACGAGTTCGACGCCCAGGTCGACCGGCTCTCGGCCGAGAGCGAGCGGCTGACGAAGGCGCTGGTCGCGCTCGACGCCCACCGGCGGCGGCTGGCGGAGAACCTGCCGATCCCGGGACTCTCGATCGAGGACCGGGTGATCCGAGTCAATGGAATCGAGTTCGGCCAGCTCAACACGGCCCAGCGTGTCGGCATTGCCGTCCAGGTCTCTTGTCTTCGCGCGCAGGGGCAGAGGCTCCCGGTCGTCTTCGTCGACGGAGCGGAGGCCCTCGATCGCGAGCACTTCGAGGCGCTCGTCTCCGCGCTCAAGGCAAACGGGGTGCAGGCCTTTGTGGGGCGCGTGGCGGATCACGACCTCACGGTTCAGGTCGCATGATGGAGCCGAAGCCGGGGCGAGACATCAGAGCTCCGAACAAGGTCCTGCGAGATCCCTCCGAGCCGTCGTGGCTCCGGCTGAACGCGGATTGGCTCGTCCTTTCGCTGGCTCTGGCGGCGTTCCTCGTGGCCGCCTTGATCACCCTCACCATCCGATGAAGAAGCCTCCATCCGTCGCCTTCGCGGGCTTCGTCGGGGAACTCCTCTCGGCCTCCGTCTTCTGCTTCGTAGGCGGAGCGACGGTGGGCTTTGGAGTCTTCGTGTCGATCGCGGTCTGGACCTGGGCGACCGGTGCGCCGCCCGCGTGGGGTTGCTCGCAATGACCCTTCCTCAGCTTCTCCTCGTGGACGCGCTCGAGACCGAGCTGCGCGAGTTCGCGCAAGACATCGCTAAGGGGCTAGCGTGATCATCGCTCCCCGCGACGTCGAGATCCGCCACTTCCATCTGTTCTGCGGCCTGGGCGGCGGCGCCAGGGGTTTCAATGCCGGCCGCGCCCGGGTGGGCCACGCCGAGGCGCACTTCCGTTGCATCGGGGGTATCGACTCAGACCCTGCCGCCATTCGCGACTTCGATCGCCTGGCCGGCGTGCGGGGGACCGCACTTGACCTGTTCGCGCGCGACCAGTACGCGGCCTTCCATGGCCACGAGCCGCCCGAGGGCTGGCGTGAGGCGGGCCCCGACGACATCCGACGTGCGGCCGGGGGAGAGCGCCCGCACATCCTCTTCGGGTCGGCTCCGTGCAAGGGCTTCAGCGGGCTGCTCTCGTCGGAGCGGGCTGCGGGGGGCCGCTATCAGGCGCTCAACCAGCTCGCGATCCGCGGCCTGTGGCTTGCCCTCGAGGCCTGGGTGGACGACCCTCCGGAGTTCTTCCTCTGGGAAAACGTGCCCCGTATCGCGACCCGCGGCCGCGAGGTCCTCGACGTCATGGTCCGGCTGCTTGAGTCCTACGGCTATGCGGTAGCCGAGACGACGCACGACTGTGGAGAGCTGGGGAATCTGGCGCAGAGCCGGAAGCGGTTCCTCCTGGTGGCGCGTCACCGCGAGAAGGTCCCCCCGTTCCTCTACGAGCCGGCGCGGCGGCCGCTCCGGGGAGTTGGGGAGGTGCTCGGCGCATTCCCGCTTCCGGACGATCAAGGCGCTGGCCCGATGCACGCGATGCGACGGCTCCAGTGGAAGACCTGGGTCCGTCTCGCGTTCGTTGAGGCGGGCGGGGACTGGCGGTCGCTGGAGACGCTCCGGGTCGAGGCCGGGCACCTGGCCGACTTCGGCATCGTGCGCGAGGGGATCTACCGTGGCGTCCTCGGAGTAACGCCGTGGGACGAGCCGGCAGCGACGATCACTGGTGCCGCGACGCCGACACGCGGGGCCTTTTCGGTAGCCGATCCTCGCGTGCCGTCTGGGTACGGAGAGTATGGGCAGCTCGGCGTGATCCCCTGGGGCAGTCCCGCGGGCGCGATCTCGGGCCAGTCCACTCCGGGCGGCGGGCGCTACGCAGTGGCCGATCCCCGCCTGCCCGAAGCAAGCAACCGACATGCAACGGCCCTCCGAGTGGTTCCCTGGGACGGTACGGCGGGGACCGTGATCGGTCCACATCGGCCCGGCGGTGGAGACCAGTCCGTAGCGGACCCGCGGATCGGGGCCAACGGTCCCAGGTTCAACAACGTCTACCGAGTCGTCCGTTGGGGTGACCCAAGCTCAGCGGTCACGGGGCCCTCGGGTCGTGGCCTCTCGGTCGCTGATCCCCGCGCCGAGGGCTGGGGCGGCCGCGGCAAATACCGGGTCACGCGCTTCGAAGATCCGGCTGGTACCGTCATCGCTGCGAGCACGACTGGGAACGGGGCCTTCGCGGTAGCGGACCCGCGGTCGAAGCTCGGCAATGGGGGCTGGCCCAGCGCTGGCTGCGCCTATGGAGTCGTGCCGTGGGATGCGCCAGCGGGGGCGGTGTCCGCCTCGGCCGGGCCAGATAGCGGGCGATTCAGCGTCGCGGATCCGCGGAGCCTTCGTGGAAATCCGACCTCAAATGAGGGCGAAAAACTAGAGAGCCTCCCTGCCCCCGACTTCCGGCTCGTCGCCCTGATCCGCGCCCTCGACGGCACCTGGCACCGGCCCTTCACGACGCTGGAGCTGGCCGCGCTTCAGGGGCTCGTCGACCCGGGCGAGCACCTTGAGCTCCAGGGCGCCTCCGACTCCGCGTGGCGCGAGCGCATCGGGAACGCGGTTCCCTCGCCAGCGGCCGCCGCGATCGCGTCCGTGATGGGGACGACGTTACTCCTGGCCTGGGCGGGCGAGACGTTCGTCCTCAGCTCCGCGCCGATCTGGGTCCGGCCCGTCGTGGTAGCGCTCTCGGTCGCACAGCCGGAGGCCCGGGGGTGAAACTGCGCGCCCCGTTCCCTTGGTTCGGCGGGAAGTCCCGAGTCGCCCACGTCGTGTGGGAGAGCTTCGGCGACGTTGCCAACTACGTCGAGCCGTTCTTCGGGAGCGGTGCCGTGCTCCTGGGCCGTCCGCACGAGGCCCGCGTTGAGACCGTGAACGACCTCGACTGCTACCTGGCCAACTTCTGGCGGGCGATCTCGGCAGACCCCGACGCGGTGGCCGCGGCCGCGGACTGGCCGATCAACGAGGCAGACCTGCACGCGCGGCACCGTTGGCTCGTGGACCAGACCGCCTTTCGCGAGCGCATGAAGACGGACCCCGACTACTTCGACGTGAAGATCGCGGGGTGGTGGGTGTGGGGGCTGTGCCAGTGGATCGGGAGCGGTTGGTGCTCGGAGCCCTCGTGGACCGGCCGGCCTGGCTGCCACAACGGGGCCCGGGGGATGTTCACGACCAGGTGGAACTCGCGGCCTGCCATGCAGGAGATGGGCGTCCACGGGCGGCGGCTGGTGCGGAGGCGGCCGAGGCTGGGCGGCAAGAATGATGTTGGCGTCCACAAGTCGGCGCTTTGGGCCAAGCGTCCAGCGTGGCGGCGCGGAGGCGTGGGGGTCAACTCGAATGGCCAGGGCGACGCCCGGAGCGCGGCCCTGCGCGAGTGGTTCGGGAGCCTGCAGGACCGGCTGCGGCGCGTCCGCGTGTGCTGCGGGGACTGGAAGCGGATTCTCGGGCCGAGCCCGACCGTCCACATCGGCGTGACCGGGGTCTTCCTCGACCCGCCATACGAGCCGACGGAGATCGCCAAGGGCGCGGGCCGGCACGGGTTAGCGAAGACAGACAAGCTCTACTCGCACCACACCGCCGGCGTGTCGGCGGAGGTGCGGGCCTGGGCCCTCGAGCACGGGGACGATCCAAAGCTGCGCATCGCGCTCTGCGGATACGAGGGCGAACATGAGATGCCCTCGAGCTGGTCCGTGCACGCTTGGGTAGCCTCAGGCGGCTACTCGAACCGCGGCAAGAACCCTCGCCGTAACGCTGGGAGGGAGAGGATCTGGCTCTCTCCACACTGCCTGAGGCCGGCGGCTTCCAGCCCCCTGTTCGCCGAGATCACATCGTGACGCACCTGGTGCTACGGCCGATCACGCTTCGGGCCGCTAACGGCGTGATCGCCCGAGTACACCGGCACCACGGGCCTGTGCGCGGGGCGTTCTGGGCGTTATCGGCCTGGCGCGCGGACCAACTCGTGGGTGTCGCCACTGCGGGCCGTCCCGTGGCTGAGGCCCTGCAGGACGGGCTCACCTTCGAGGTGACGCGGGTGGCGACAGACGGGACCCGGAACGCTTGCTCGTTCCTCTACAGTGCAGCCTGGCGGGTTGCGCGGGCGATGGGCTACGTCCGCGGCTGCACGTACGTTCTCGCTGAGGAGTCGGGCCACTCGCTGAAGGTGTCGGGCTGGACGAGGGGGCCCAAGGTCCCGGCGCGATCGTGGGATCGGCCCAAGGTCCCGGCGCGATCGTGGGATCGGCCCAAGCGGCGTCGCGTCGACAAGCACCCGACCGGGCCCAAGGTCCGCTGGCAGGTGGGGGACTGGCCACCGGCGCTCTCTGTGGCGGCCACGCGGGGACAGCTCGAGCTGGAGGCGATCGCGTGACCTCCCAGCTCCCGCTCTCCTTCGACGTTCCCGCTCCGCGCCGCCGCACGTCCGCGCTCGAGCACTTCCACGCGAGGGGGGAGACGGTACCCGAGGCACTGGCCGGGGAAGAGCGAGCGGCCAGGCAAGAGGACGACGTTCGGGGGCTCTTCGAATCTCTTTCGGCCGGGACGAGGCTCACGCCCTGGGACGTGGCTGAGCGCCTGGGAATCTGCATCAACAGTGCGCGCCGGGCGTGCACGAATCTCACCGATGCCGAAGACCTGGTGTGCCACATCGACGACCGGCGTCAGGCCGGTCCGTACGGGCAGAAGAGCAGGACCTGGAGCCTTCGGTGAGTGAGACCTCGATCCAATGGGCCGGGAGCTTCTGATGGCAGGCACGAGGACAGGTGCGATCGTTGGTGCAGCCCGGAGGCTTTGCCGGCCCGTTGAGGAGCACGTCGCCCGTGTCACGAGCGGCGAGAAGTGGTGCACCCGCTGCAAGCGGATGCAGCCGCGGTCCGACTTCGGCCGCGACGCGTCGCGCGGAGACGGACTGGCGGCTGCCTGCATCGCGTCTCGCTCTACCGGCAGGCCGAGGGGCTGGCATTCGCTCCCGCGCGTGAACCCAGTCACCGGACGTCCCGGGCCGGCGCCCGCGCCGTCGCGCGATGGTGATCGGAAGCAAGCGCGGCAGCGCGTCAATGTGGAAGTACGTACCGGTCGCAGGCCACGGCCCGGTTCACTTCCATGTAAGGACTGCGGCCACTTGGGACCAGAGCGCCGGCACGAATACGACCACCATCTTGGATACTCCGCTGAGCATCACCTGGACGTCGAGCCGGTCTGCACGATCTGTCATTCGGCGCGCGAGCGCGCTCGCGGCGTCTACCCGAGGAAGACGGCGTGAGCGTCACCAGCATCGAATGGTGTGATCGAGTTTGGAATCCAGTCCGCGGGTGCTCGCGCGTCTCCGAGGGCTGCCGCAACTGCTACGCCGAGCGCATGGCCGCGCGGTTCTCCGGGCCCGGGGCGCCCTTCTTCACGTTCGCGAATCGCCGCGCCCACGGCGGTCCCAATGCCGCGTTCTGGACCGGCAAGGTCGAGCTGATCCCGTCGAAGCTCGACGAGCCCAGACGCTGGCGGAAACCGCAGCGCGTCTTCGTCAACAGCATGAGCGACTTGTTCCACGAGGCCCTCCCGGACGAGGCCATCGACCAGGTGTTCGCCACGATGATCAAGGCGCAGCGTCACACCTTCCAGATTCTCACGAAGCGGCCCGAGAGGATGCGTGCGTGGGTACAGAGCCGTGGTTTCCATCCCGCACAGATGCGGCACGTCTGGCTCGGCGTGTCCGTCGAGGACCAGGCGACCGCGGACGAGCGTATCCCGCTGCTGCTCGAGACTCCGGCGGCGGTGCGATGGGTGTCTTACGAACCGGCATTGGGTCCGGTGGACTTCTCTCAATGGATGGGCGGTCGCGATGAAACGCAGCGAAGAACAGGTGTACCCGCATGTGCTCAGCGGCCTGTTGACGATCGACGTCGAGGGGCGGGTGTGGAGGAGCGGCTTCAGGGCGGAGAACCGGACAACGCTCGGCTATCTCCAGGTCCGACTGATGATCGGAGCGAAGCGGCATCACGCGCTCGCCCACCGTCTCGTCTACCGGCACTTCTCGGGGCAGCCGATCCCGGACTGAATCACCGTCAACCACAAGAACGGGAAGAAGGACGACAACAGCCCGGAGAATCTGGAGTTGGCCACGTACTCGGAGCAGGCGCTTCACGCCAGACGGATCCTTCATCGCGGGCGGCTCGATCAATCTGGCGAGCGGAACGCGATGGCCAAGCTGACGAACGCCCAGGCTGCGGAAATCCGCGCACGCAGGGCGACGGGCGAGCGCCTGAAGGTCATCGCGCAGGACTATGGCGTAACGGATCGCACCGTCTCGAAGATCGCCCTCGGCCGAAGTTGGACTGGATAGTGTGCGGAGGGGAATCCGGATCAGGGGCGCGGGCGTTTGATCTCGCTTGGGCGCGCGCCACGGTAGCGCAATGCAAGGCCGCAGGCACCGCGTGCTTCATGAAGCAGCTCGGGGCGCGACCGGTCACCACAGACCCGGAAGAGACCGGCTTTCCGGCGCGTCTGTACCGTGACCGCTTCGGTGAGGATCCGCTGGACCTATGGGCCTTCACGCTGCGCAACAAAAAGGGCGGTGACATGTCCGAGTGGCCCGCTGATTTACGCGTGCGCGAGTTCCCAGCATGACG
>Ga0184637_10000158_pt1 | contig 48157 bp, 39 predicted proteins | sample PLM3_127_b2_FD_133143 | JGI IMG/M metagenome (GOLD analysis project Ga0184637, IMG submission 133143) | Groundwater sediment microbial communities from an aquifer in East River, Colorado, USA - PLM3_127_b2 | ecosystem: Environmental > Terrestrial > Soil > Riparian zone | place: USA: East River...
GAGGTAAGAGCGGCCTCCTACCCCCGTATCCGCAAGTTCTCGTAGGCGACCGTCGGAGTCGCAAAAGAAACGGTGAGCCCCTCGACTTCCGGGCGGGCGAATCGGTAGGCCTGCTCGTGGAACAGAGGAATCAGGAGCGCGTCCCGGACGAGGATCTCCTCGGCTTCTCGATACATCGCGGGGCTCGCCGCCGGCCGTGGCCACCTTCATCAAATGAAAGCGCTGTTCGGCGCCGGCCTCCACGAAGTAGACGGACTCTCCGTCGTGCGCGAACGTCGGCATCAGGGGGAGTCCCTCTCATGCGCTATGCGGATCCGAGGACCCCCCGCGAGTTCCAGAAGCCAGAGCTCCCACACGTCCGGACCGGGAAGTCCCACCGCGATCCGCCGCCCGTCAGGATGGAGCGCGGGGCGCATCTGGGAAGCGATGGGCTCCTCGACCAGCACACGCGTCGTTCCGGTCCTCACATCGAGAATCGAAACCGAATCGCTTCCCCGCACTTTGGCCACGTAGACCAGCTCGTCGTTCGAGACGGGGATGGGGCTGAGCTCGAGCCCCGCGGCTTCCGTGATACGCGTACGCGCGCCGCTCGCGAGGTCGAGCCGCCAGAGGTCGAGGTCGCCCTCCTTGGCGAACGAGTAGAAGACCACGGTCCCATCGAGAGAATAGACGGGATCGAGATCGAGGGCCGGCTCGTCGACGAGAACGCGTTCCTCGCCGCTCGAGACGTCGATCTCAACGATCGACGTCTCGTCTCCGCGGTCGCGAACGAAGACCAGGCTCCGGCCGTCGGGAGACCACCGCGGGCGGGAATCGAGATCGCGGCCCCGGGTCAGCCGGCGCGCCCGCCCCGAGGCTTCGTCGTAGATCCACAGGTAGCCCCCGAAATCGCGACCCCGCTCCCGTCGGGGGAGGGAGCGGGGTCGGACGGTCCCGGGTTGGGTTGAGGACGGGAAGCTCGAAGCGCTCGAGATAGACGTGGTGGTTGAAGCCCGCGACCTTCGGATACCGATGGGTCCACTGCGCCCAGAGAGCCCAGTGAGCGAAGAGCGCCGCGTGAAGCGCGAGCCCGAGGATCGGAAGCACCTCAGAACTCCCGGAGCGAGGCCACGTCCGCGGCGGTGAGGCGCTCGATCATCTTCACCACCAGCTCCACCGTGTGATCGTAGTCCACGCGGTCGATGACTCCGGACTGGCTGTGACCATACCGCGTGGGGATGCCGATGTTGACCGCGGGAACGCCTCGGGCGGATTTCTGGATCATGGCCGCGTCCTCGCCGTAGCCCGTGACCGACTCGAGCTGCACGCGGATGGTGTTCTCGTCGGCGAGCTTCAAGATCCACTCGATGTACTGGTTGTTCGGGATCATGCTCCCGTCGAACACGAAGATTCCCGCGCCCTGTCCCAGCTCCTCCTGGGAGAGCGCTTTCGAGGTGAGAAGCGGGAAGTCGCTCGCGATCCCGATCTCGAGGTTGATGACGATGTCGGGGCTCGTCGAGGCCGTGACTACTGAGGCGCCCCGGAGGCCGATCTCCTCCTGGACCGTTGCCGCTACCAGCACGCTATTCGGGTGAGCGCGGCCTTGAAGCCGCCGAAGGGCCTCGGTGATGACCGCGAGGCCGACCCGGTCGTCGAAGGCTTTCGCCAGGTAGCGCCGCGTGCCGTTCAGAATCTCAAACTTCGTCGCATAAGCGACGGGAAGCCCCGCGCGAAGACCCATCCCCTCGGCCTCGGCGCGGCTCGAGGCGCCGACGTCGACGAACATGTCGGCGAGCGGGATCATCCGGTCTCGCTCCTCGGGCCTCAGGATGTGTCCCGACTTCATCCCGGTGTAGCCGAGGACCTCTCCCCTCGCCGTCAGGATCGAAAGCCTCTGCGTGAGGACGCTCTGATCGAAGTAGCCGCCGGCGTTGTGAATGTAGAGATAGCCGTTCTCGTCGATGTGGCGCACGAGGAACCCCACCTCGTCCATGTGCGCCATGAGGAGCACCCGCGGTGAGTCCGTGCTCCCTCGAAGCGAGCCGATCAGATTTCCGAGGCCGTCGGTATGGAAGTCCGTCAGGAGGTCCTTCCACTCCCGTCTCAAGATGTCGCGGACCGGGCCCTCGAAGCCCGAAACCCCGTGCGCGTTGGTGAGCTCCGCGAGGAGCCGCTCGGTCTCGTCGCCTTCCGCAAGAGACGCGGCGAGCACGCCGCACAACAGGACGACAGCTTTCATGTTTTTCCTTCCTCTCCCGTCTCGATGGGACGCGTTTCGTCGGCGGACCACTCGGACCACGAGCCGGGATAGAGCCGGGCGCCAGGGAGCCCGGCGACGTCCATGGCGAGCAAATTGTGGCACGCGGTGACGCCCGATCCGCAGTAGGACACGACGGAGCCGGCGGGCCGGCTTCCCAGAATCGATTGAAAGCGCGCCCGGAGCTCGGAGGGCGCGAGGAACCGGCCGTCGGCCCCGAGGCTCGCCGCCGTCGGATGGTTGCGAGCTCCGGCGATGCGGCCCTTCACCGGATCGAAGGGCTCGACCTCGCCGCGGAAGCGTTCGGGCGCACGGGCGTCGATGAGGAGATGCTCCCTGCGCTCGCGCTCGAGGGTGTCGGCGTCCACGCGCATCGACTCCCGCGGGCGGGCGATGAAGCTCTGCGCCGCACGGCCGACGCGACCGCTCGCGAGAGGGAGTTTCTCAGCCTTCCAGTTCTGGAGACCGCCGTCGAGGACGGCCGAGGCGTCGTGTCCGAGGTATCGCAGCATCCACCAGAGTCGTGCCGCCATCTGTCCCTGAGACGTGTCGTACGCGACCACCTGGACTTCGTCGTCGATGCCGAAGCGAGAGAAGCGCTCGGCCACGATCTCGGCGCTCGGCATCGGATGCCGGCCGTTTTTTCCCGTGCGGGGTCCCGCGAGGTCCCGATCGAGGTGAGCGTAGACCGCCCCCGGCAGGTGCTCCTTCTCGTATTCGGTTTCGCCCTTAGAAGGCTCAATCAGGTGGTACCGGCAGTCGAAGATCGCCCATCGAGGATCTCCGAGATGAGGCGCGAGCTCGGAAGGCTGGATCAGGTTCGAGAACACCGGGCGGGAGAATGGTCCAACGTCCGGAAAAACGCAACCCTCGTTTCTGGCGCTCTCGCCGCGCGCGGTGATAGTCTCCCGCGCGATGATGGAACAGCGCCTCGTCTTCTCCATGCTTCTTTTCGTTTCCGCGGCCGCGTCCGCCGAAGTCCCCTATCCCACCTGCGAGGCGGCGGGGTGCAGCGATCCGAGCGACTTCGCGAATTATCTCTTTCGCCGCTCCGGCCAGGTGCCCGACGACTTCGATCCTTCGTCTTCCGGCAACTGGAAGTACAAGCCGTTCATCGGGATGAGCGTGTTTCCCGCCTGGAGGATCTCGACCGGCCGCCCGGACGTGGTGGTGGCCGTCCTCGACAGCGGGATCCGGTGGAACCGGGCCGATCTCGCGCGCAAGGTCGCGCTCAACACCGGGGAGCTTCCCGTTCCTCCCGGCTGCGCTTCCCATGACTGCAACGGCGACGGGTTCGTCAACGTCGAGGACTACCGGGGCGTTGCCGACGCCAACAGAAACGGCATTCTGGACGCGCAGGACTTGCTGCGGGAGCTCAGTAACGGTGTCGACGACGAGCACAACGGGTACGTCGACGACATCGCGGGCTGGGATTTCTACCAGAACGACAACGATCCGGACGACGACGTCGAGTACGGCCACGGCACCGGGCAGGCGGAAGACGGATTTGCCGAGGCCAACAATGGGCAAGGCACTCCTGGATTCGCGCCGAGCGCCATGTTCCTTCCGTTGCGGGTCGCCGACAGCTTCATCGCGGTCGGAAGCGAGTTCTCCCAGGCCGTGGTCTACGCGGTGGACCGGGAGGTCTCGGTGATTTCCGAGGCGCTCGGCGCCATGAGTGCCCCCCCGGACGCTCAGTCCGCCATCGATTACGCGTACGCCCGAGGCATCCCGGTGGTCGCGAGCGCCGCCGACGAAGAGGCCCGCCACCACAACTATCCCTCGAATTTCGAGCACACGATCTGGGTCAACTCCATCGTCCACGGCGATGGAGTGGTCGTCCGTCAGAAACGGACCTACGACCTTTTGAACGGCTGCACTAACTTCGGCGGCCGCGCCTGGGTCGCCATCTCCTCGAATAGCTGCAGCTCCGAGGCGACCGCCCGGGCGGGCGGCCTCGTCGCGCTTCTCGTCTCGCGCGGGAAGAACCTGATCGACATGGGAAAGCTCGATCCCTATCCAGGCCTCTCGACTCCGTTCTCGGCGGAAGAGATCCGCCAGCTCCTGCGGGAGTCCGCGAAGGACATCGACCATGAGGGGACGCTCGACGACCTGACCATGCTGGGCCCGCTTCATCGGCTCCTCTCGGCGCCCGCGGAAGGGCTCTCGTTCGAGTCCAGGCGTTTTCCCACCCAGGCGGGCTGGGATCAGTACACGGGATACGGCCGGCCGGACGCGCTCCGGCTTCTGCTCTTCGATCCAAAGAGGATCCCGCCCGAAGCGGATCTTTCCGGAAGCCTAGAGTGGTTCGACACCGTCGACCCGGCTCGCTCTTCCGAGGTGGCGGTGATCGGCTCCGCAGCCGCGGTGCGCGCCTCAGGTGCGTTCACCTACTACGTCGAAGCCGGCTGCGGGGTCCAGCCGAAGGAGTTTCTTCCCATCGGAGCGGGCCGGTCCGCAGCGCGGATTTCGAAAGCGGTCCTCGCGACGTGGCGTCCCGCCGACACCGCCGCTGCTTGTGGGTTCGACCCGCGAACGTCGATCGACGAGCCCGACGCTCACACCGTGACGCTCAGGCTCCGCGTCGTCGACCGGCGCGGCAACGCCGGTGAGGATCGAAGGACGGTGGCCATCCACACCGACGGGAGCCTGGCGCGGCCTCCGGTCGAGGTCGGAGCTTCGGTCGAGTCGTCCCCCGTCCTCGCGGACGTCGACCGGGACGGCGTTCTCGACGTGGTCTACGCGGCGTCCGACGGCCGCGTCCACGCGATCCGCGGAGACACCGGAGCTGCGATCGCCGGATTTCCCGTCCGCACCGATCCGATTCCCGTGCACGCCTCGCCGGCCTACGCCTCGTTCGAGGTCGAGATCCCTCACGAGGCGATCCTCGCTCCCCTGGCCGCGGACGATCTGGACGGGGACGGACGGGTCGAGATCGTGGCCGCGTCGATCGAGGGAAAGGTCTACGTCTTCGACGATCGAGGGCTACGGCGCCGGGGATTTCCCGTCGCGACCGATCCGAGCTTCTCCGATCCGAGAAACCGAAATGCGCTGAATGACGCCGACCCGGGTATTTTCGGCGCGCCCACTCTCGCCGACCTGAATGGAGACGAAGGACTCGAGATCCTTGCGGCGGCCTTCGACGGACACCTCTACGCCTGGGACCACAGAGGGGCTTCGGTCGCCGGCTTCCCGGTGCGCATCGCGGATCGGTCGAAGGTCGATATCGTCCCAGAGACCGGGGTCGCGCGGCCGAAGCCCGGAGTGGACGCCCGCGAACGCGCGGCCAAGATCGTGAGCTCGCCCGCCGTGGGCGACCTCGACGGCGACGGGCGGCTCGAGATCGTGGTCGCGAGCAACGAGGAGTACGGCGGCGAGGTCGAGGGACTTCCCGCGGACACCCGGCTCGTGAGGCTTTTGAACTTGATCGGCCGCCTCGACGTCGATCTCGGGGACGAGCTGTCGCTCGACGTCCGGGGGCGCGTCTACGCGGTCCACGCGGACGGGAATCTCCATGAGGGAGGACCGTTTCGCGCCGGCTGGCCGGCGCCGGTGATCCTTCTCGCGCCGGGCGTCCTCCCGACCATCGGCACCGGGACTCCGGGCTCTCCCGCTCTCGCCGATCTCGACGGTAGCGGCCTTCTTTCGGTCGCGATCTTCGGCGCCGCGGGGCCGGTGCATCTCTACGATCCCGATGGCGCTCCGGTTCTCGGGGAAGTCCAAGGCCGTCCTCGCGTCCTCGCCATGGACTTCGCCTCTGGCTTCCCCCACATTCCCGCAACCGCGGGCTCGGCCGATGCGCCTTTCTTCGGCTCGCTCGGCTCCGGCGCTTTCGGCGACCTGAACGGAGACGGACTTCCCGAGTACGTCGCCCCTACCGGAGGGCTCCGGAAGCTTCTCGACGTCGCCGCGCCCGCGAGCCAGACGTTCGGCGATCATCAGGTAACCGCCTGGAACCCGCGCGACGGAGCGCTTCTCGAAGCGTTCCCTCGTCCCATGGACGATATGCAATTCTTGTCGAGCCCCGCCATCGCCGACGTGGATGGCGACGGCGCTCCCGAGATCGTGCAAGGGAGCGGGAGCTACCTTCTTCGCGCGTACCGAGCCGACGGGAGCGAGCCCGCGGGCTGGCCGAAGTTCACCCACGGCTGGCTCATCGCGTCGCCAGCGGTCGGAGACGTGGACGGGGACGGGCTCAACGAGGTCGTCGCGGCGACGCGGGAAGGGCGCCTCTATCTCTGGGACACCGAGGCCGCCACGAGGGCCGACAGCATTCCGTGGCAGCGCTCTGGCCGCGACCGCCGCAACACGAAGAACCTCTCGTCGGGCGTGAGCCCGCTCGGGAGGAGATGAAACTGGAGGATGGAAATGAAGCTTCTGGGCCGCTCTCTCGGCGCCGTTGCCGACGCCCTCGACCTGAGGAGCTCTCCCCGGCTGGGGGAGGGCCTCGGAGCCGATCTCAGCTACGGACTCCGCATGCTTCGGAAGAGCCCCGGGTTCACTCTCGTCGCCGTTTTTCTTCTCGCGCTCGGGATCGGAGCCACCACCGCGATCTTCAGCGTGGTCAACGGTGTCCTCCTGAAGCCGCTTCCCTTCAAGGACCCCGGAAGTCTCGTCATGGTCTGGGAGCACGCGTACAAGCGCGATCGGGAACGAAACGTAGTCGGTCCTTATAACTTTCTTCGCTGGCGCGAACGGGCTCGCTCGTTCGCCGCGATGTCCGCCTTCGTCTCCTGGGCCGCGAACCTCGCGGAGGGGGAAGGAGAGCCGGAGCGAGTCGCGATCGGCTACGTTTCCGCGGATCTCTTCTCGACCCTCGGCGTTTCCGCCGCCCGCGGCCGGGTGTTCACTCCCGAGGACGGAGTCCCAGGCAACGACAGAGTGGTGCTCCTGGGAGACGGCCTCTGGAAACGGCGTTTCGGAGGGGCTCCCGACGTCGTGGGAAAGACGCTTCGAGTCGACGGCAATGAGATGACCATCGTGGGGGTCCTCCCTCCCGGAGTCGAGCTCTCTTCTCAGCAGATGGGAGGCTCCGTCCAGATCTGGAACCCGATGGCGTTCACCGATCAGCACCGCGAAGCGCGGGGACGGTACATGATGGTGATGGCGCGCCTCGCGCCCGGAGTAACGCTCGAGCAGGCGCAGGAGGAGATGACGCGCATCGCGGCCGGCCTCGAGAAAGAGAACGCCGACTTCAACGCGGGTTGGAGCGCGAACGTTTTCCCGCTCCAGCCCGAGCTGGTCCGGGACGTGCGCGGAGCCATTCTGGTTCTCTTCGCCGCGGTCGGAGCGGTGCTTCTCATCGCATGCGCCAACGTCGGGAACCTGCTCCTCACCCGGGCCGTCGCCCGGGAGCGCGAGCTGTCGGTGCGGGCCGCCCTCGGGGCCCGGCGCTTCCGCATCCTTCGCCAGCTTCTGGTCGAGAGCCTTCTCCTCGCCGGGGTCGGCGGGGTTATCGGTCTCGCGCTCGCGGAGATGTTCCGTCGCGCGCTTCTTTCGGTCCTGCCCGCGGAGCTTCCCGCGTTCGCCGCGATCGGGCTCGACTCCCGGGTCCTCGCGTTCACATTAATAATGTCGGTCGCGACGAGCATCCTCTTCGGCCTCCTCCCCGCGCTCCAGGTTTCCCGGCTCGACCTTGTGGAGCCGCTCAAGGAAGGGGCCAAGAGCGGCGGGAGCGCCCCCCGGCAGAGACTGAAGAACGCGCTCGTGGCCGCCGAGATCGCCCTCGCCGTTGTTCTCCTCGTGACCACCGGACTTCTCATCCGCAGTTTCTACTCGCTTTCCCGCGTGAACCCGGGATTCCAGCCCGCGGGGCTCACCGCCGTCCAGATCAACCTCGCGGGCCCTCGATACGAGACGGAGGAAGCCCAGATCACGTTTTACCACCAGGCGCTCGCGAAGCTCCAGGAGATACCGACGATCGAGCGCGCGGGGGCCATCAGCTGGCTTCCTCTCGGAAGCGGAGGGGGCTCGGCGACGAGCTATCGCGCTCCCGACAAGCCCGACCCGCCGCCGGGCGAGGAACGCGTCGCCGACGTCCGAATGGTTGCGGGGGATCTATTTCGCGCGATGGGAATTCCGCTTCTCGATGGGCGCGGGTTCGAGGAGAGCGACCGCGCGGACTCCCGCGCCGTGGTCGTCGTGAACGAGACTCTTGCGGACGCCGTCTGGCCGGGAGAGAGCGCCGTCGGAAAGATCGTCGAGATGAGCTGGGGCGACGATATCGCGGCCGAGGTCGTGGGCGTCGTGGGCGACGTGCGGCTCACAGAGATGGAGACGGCGCCGCGGGCGACTCTCTACTGGCCCCAATCGCAGCTCACGAACAGCTTCATGACTCTCATCGCGCGCGGGAGAGAGGGCCGGCCCCCGTCGGCGGCGGATCTGCGTGCGGCGATTGCGTCCGTCGATCCCGAGCTTCCGCTCACGAGCGTCCAGGAGATGGAGGACGTCGTGGCGCGCTCTCTCGAGCGGCCTCGCCTCACGCTGTCGCTGATGAGCCTCTTCGGCGGAGTGGCGCTTCTTCTCGCCGCGATCGGTCTCTACGGCGTCGTGGCCTTCAGCGTGAGCCAGAGGGTCCGGGAGATCGGGCTCCGGATGGCCCTCGGCGCGTCTTCATCCGACGTGTCCCGGCTCGTCCTCTGGGAAGGCCTGAAGGTCGCGCTCGTGGGCGTCGGTCTCGGAGTCGCGGGCGCGCTCTTCGCGGCGCGCTTTCTCGAAAGCCTGCTCTACGAAGTCGAGCCACGCGATCCGATGACCCTCGTGGTCATCGCGGTGCTTCTCGTGGGAGTCGCCCTCGTCGCCTCGTACCTTCCCGCGCGGAGGGCGAGCCGGATCGATCCGTTCGTCGCGCTCCGGACCGAATGAGGGCGTGGCAGGGAGTGGAGAGTCCTGCTAGCATTCCTCCCTATGAAAGCGATTCTTCTCCTCCTTTTCCTGTCGCAGACCGAGTCTTCGTTCGACGTCGTGATTTCCGGCGGGCGCGTCGTCGACGGAACCGGGGCTCCGTGGTTTACCGGCGACGTCGCGATCTCGGGTGACCGCATCGCGGCGATTGGCCATCTCGGCGACGCGACAGCGGCCAAACGGATCGACGCCCGGGGACTGGTCGTCGCTCCGGGGTTCATCGACATGCTGGGCCAGTCGGAGTTCGTTGTCCTTGTCGATGGCCGGGCGGCGAGCAAGATCACCCAGGGCATCACGACCGAGGTCACCGGCGAGGGAGGCTCGATAGCACCCTTGAACGACCGGATGATCGCGGCCCGGGCTGCGAGCTATCACCACTACGGCGTCGAGCAGGATTTCCGGACTCTCGGCGAGTACTTCCATCGGATCGAGACGCGGTCGAGGATCGCGATCAACATCGCCACTTTCGTCGGCGCGGGCGGACTCCGAGACTACGTCATCGGGGGCGAGAATCGCAGAGCGACCGAGGCCGAGCTCGAGGAGATGAAGAAGCTCGTGGCGCAGGCGATGGAGGACGGCGCTCTCGGGCTTTCGACCTCGCTCCAGTACGTTCCCAGTCGCTTCGCCTCAACGGAGGAGCTGGTCGAGCTCGCGAAGGTCGCCGCGAGTTATGGCGGCATCTACCTCACCCACCAGCGGTCGGAGTCGGGCCGCATCTTCGAGTCTCTCGATGAAATCTTCACCATCGCGGAGCGGGCGAGTATTCCCGCCGAGGTCTGGCACCTCAAGACCGCGTACCGGGCGAACTGGGGGAAGATGCCCCAGGTTCTCGAGCGAATCGAGGCGGCGCGAGCCCGGGGGCTCGACGTGAGCGCGAATCAATATCCCTACGACCGCGCGTCGAACAGTCTCGATGCCTGTCTTCCCATCTGGGTGCGCGAAGGCGGCGCCGACGCCATGGTCGAGCGCTTGCGCGACCCCGCGCTGCGAGAGCGCATCAAGACGGAGATGGAGGACCCTTCCCCCGCCGACTGGGAGAACCAGTGGTACGGGTCCGGGGGCGGCGCCGGCGTCATGGTGAGCTCGGTTCTCGACGCATCGCTCCGGAAGTGGGAGGGGAAGACCCTCGAGCAGATCGGCCGCGAGATGGGAAAAGACCCGCGTGATGCGCTGATGGACCTGGTCATCGACGACCACGGCGAGACGTCCTGCATCATCTCGATCATGAACGAGGACGACGTGCGCTTCGCGCTGCGGCACCCACTCGTGTCGATCGACACCGACTCCGAAGCGCGAGCGGAGGATGGGCCCCTGTCCGAAAGTAAATCCCATCCCCGCGCCTGGGGAACGTTTCCCCGGATCCTGGGAAAGTACGTGCGCGAAGAAAAGCTCCTCACGCTCGAGGAAGCCGTCCGCAAGATGACGTCGCGCTCCGCGGCGCGGGTGGGCCTTTTGGACCGCGGCATCCTGCGCCCGGGCCTGGCCGCGGATATCACCGTCTTCGACCCCGCGACCATCCGGGACGTCTCGACGTTCGAGGACCCGAACCACTACTCGGTGGGCGTGCGCTACGTCCTCGTGAACGGCCGCGCGGTGATCGAGGACGGAAAGATCACCGCCGAGCGCCCGGGCCGGATTCTCAGGGGACCCGGATACCTGCCGCGGCGCTAGGCGCCTAGTTGGAAGGTCCCTTCAGTTCCTGCGGGGCTCGGGGCCAAGGAGCGCGAGGATCTCCGGATCGCCGCGGCGCTTCGCCCACTGGCGGGCGGAAACGCCGCTCGAGGTGGTGGCGTTGGGGTCGGCCCCGGCCTCGAGGAGCATCCGCACGATTCCGGGGCTTCCGCGCTCGACCGCCCACATCAGGCTAGTCCAGCCGTTGGTGAGAGCGGCATTCGGGTTCGCGCCGGCGTCGAGCAGCATGCGCACCGTACCTCCGTGGTCCTGACGAGCGGCGAACTGGAGCGCGGTCGCGCCCTCGTGCGTCTCCCGGAGGTCGGGCGAAGCACCCGACTCGAGGAGCGCGCGGACGATCCCGCCACGGCCGAAATACGCGGCGCGCATGATCGCGGGCCACCCTCTCTCATCGACGGCGTTCACTTCGGCGCCCGCTCTCAAAAGGATATCGACGACTTCGCCGTGGCCGGCCGCCGAAGCCAGGATGAGCGCCGTCCCTCCCGCCCCTTCGTTCCAGTCGGAGGGGATCGCCTCTTGGTCATTCTCGGGCTGCGGCAGGACCGCGCGCGCGTTCACCTGCGCGCCCTCTTTCAACAGGTTCTCGACCACCTCGGCCCGCCCTTTGCCGCAGGCTTCGAGGAGCGCCCGATCGAGATCCGGCGATGCTTCCTGGACGGACAAGAACAGAGGAGCAAGAAGGATCAACAATTCTGGCATCGTCTACAAACCTCGTTTCCGTTTGGCCTCAACGGCGCGGCGGGCAAGCCAGTATGGCGCGCGAGGGCAAAGGAGGAAAGCCTTCCTCCAGAGCGTGCGAGTGCGTTACACCTATCACCCCGTAGCCGAACCGCTCGAGATCCGCGAGGTGCCAACAGTGCTCGACGGGCGAGAACGCCCCTTTCCCAGCAGGCGGTCCCGGTATCGAGGCTTGCTCCGGAGTGAGGCCGGAGAAGGTCACAATGAGAAAGTCGGGCATGGCTTCGAGCTCCCGAAAGAGCTCGGCCCGGGCGTCGTTTCGCTGCATGAGATTTCGCATGTCGAAGCTAATGTTATGATCCCGTCCGGAATCTGTCATGCCAATGCTCGTCGTCGAGGGCCTTCAAAAGACCTACCCCGGAACGAGGAAGAGCCCACTGGTCGAGGCGGTGCGAGGGATCTCGTTCGAGGTCCAAAGCGGGGAGTTCTTCGGCCTGCTAGGTCCAAACGGCGCGGGGAAGAGCACGACGCTCGGATGCATCACGACCCTCATCCGGCCCACTTCGGGTCGGATCGAGGTCGACGGTATCGACGTGACCCGCAATTCCACGGGGGCGAAGCGCCGCATCGCCGTGGTGCCGCAGACCCGCAACCTCGATCGAGATCTGACGGTGCGCGAGATCCTCACCTATCACGGTCGCTACTTCGGCCTTCCCGCGGGGGAGAGGGAGTCCCGCGCGAGCCGCCTTCTCGAAGAGCTCCACGTCGCCGACAAGGCGAACGCCAAGCCCCAGACCCTCTCGGGCGGGCAGCAGCAGCGCGTGATGATCGCCCGCGCCCTGATGCACGACCCGAAGATCCTGCTCCTGGACGAGCCGACGACCGGTCTCGACCCGCAAGCGCGCCGGCTCCTCTGGGAGACTCTCCGCGAGCTCCACGGCCGCGGTCTCGCGATCATTCTCACCACTCACTACATGGAAGAGGCCGATCGGCTCTGCCAGCGGCTGGCCATCATCGACCATGGGAAGATCCTCACCGCGGATACTCCCGAGGCGCTGAAGCGATCGCCCCCCGGCGGACAGATCCTCGACCTCTGGATCAAGACCGCGGACTCTCTCGGACCGGTGCTGCTCCAGATCGATGGCGTTCTCCGTCACGAAGAGGTCGAAGTCGAGCTCGAGGAGCGCGACGGGCTGAAGCGCCTTCGGCTCTTCGTCGATCCGCGCGACGGGGTCCTCGACGACATCCTCCAAACCGTGCGAGAGAAAAAAGCGGCGCTTCATCACGTGAGCCTCACGACGCCGAGCCTCGAGGATCTGTACATCCATCTCACGGGGAAGGAGCTTCGGGAGTGACGGCGTTTCTCGCACTTTTGCGGCGCGACATCCACGTGACGTTTCGAAGCGCGTTTCTCCTCCTCAGTGGGACCCTGACTCAACCCATCCTCGTGGTGCTGGTGTTCGGCAACATCCTCCCTCGTCTCGGCCTCGTGGCGGACGAGTTTCGCACCGTGCTCGTTCCCGGGCTCATGGCCATCACCATGATGATGTCGGGAGTGCAGGCGGTGCTGATGCCGCTCATGGCGGATCTCTCCGGATCGCGGGAAGTCGACGAGAGGCTCCTCGCTCCTATCACTCCCTTCGGAGTCGCCCTCGGCCGGGTGGTGGCCGGCGCCATTCACGCCAGCACCGCGGGCCTCATCGCCCTTCCGGTGATGATGGTTCTGGTGCACGAGGTCTCCGGGGTCGAGGTGCACCCGCGGTGGCTCTGGCTCTTTCCCCTCGTCGTCTTCTGCGGCCTTCTCTCCGCCTCCTTCGGGCTCAATCTCGGCACCCGGGTCGAGCCTCGCTTCAGCGGTCTCCTGTTCGCGGTGGTCCTGGGGCCGATGATGCTCTTCGGCTGCGCGTATTATCCCTGGATGAGCCTCGAGGTCCTGGGCCCGCTCCAGTGGTTGTTTCTTCTGAATCCTCTGGTCTTCATGAGCGAGGCGATGCGGCTCGCGGTGACCCCGGAGATCCCGCACATGCCTCTCGCGTTGATTCTCGCGGGCCTCCTTCTGTTCACGACGATCCTGGCGCTCGCAGGTGCTCGGTCGTTCGAACGGCGGACAATTCTTTGAGGGTCTCTGAGGGTCTCTGAGGGCTACTCCGCGAGCAGCGCGTCGATCTTCGCGACGAGATTTTCGAAGGGCTGATCGGTGCTCGGAGCGGGTGTCAGCCGTCCCTCGCGATCGATGAGGAAGTTCGCGGGATAGCGTGCCGTCGTTCGATAGATCTCGGGCACGTCACCGTCGACGGTCAGAAGCGGATAGCTTACGGAGAGGGTGTTCTCCGCGAAGTCCTGCTGGGTGGCGACGTCCTCGGTCGATAGGCCGAATGCGATGAATCCCTGGTCGCGACGCGCTTGATAGAGCTTGTCGAGGTCGGGCATCTCCTTGCGACAAGGGGGACACCAGGTCGCCCAAATGTTGATGAGCACCACCTTTCCCTGGTGATCGGAGAGTCGGTGTGTCGTTCCGTTGATGTCGACCGTCTGGAACGGAGGAGCTTCTACGCCCTCGAGCGAGAGAAGTTCGGCTTGCTTCGCTCTCGCCATCGCGCCCTGGATGGGAACCCAGGCGAGGGAGACGGACATCGAGGCGAGGACGAGGCCTATCACGCCGCGTATTCCGAGAGGCCCGCGTCGTTTCTCGAAGAACGCGACGACGCAGGTGAGGAGGAAAGGTATCGCCATCACTACCGCGGTAGTCGCGAGCCGGAAAACGAAATCGGCGTCCCGATCCGAGCTCGCCTGCGTGAGAGTCCAGTACGTGAACAGGCCGAGGCCAGCGGCGGCGAAAGGCGCGGTGATGCCGATGAGAAGGGTCCGGTTGGAAGCGCCGACGTTACGGCTCATGACGTGCACGCTAACACGCACCGTCTTGGCGAGGCAATCGGACTAATCCTCGAGGTCCTCCAGGCGGATGCCTAAACCCTTTCGCACCGCCGCACGCGCCCCGGCGATGCGATGGAGGAACTCGGGGTGGTTCTCCAATCTGTAGTCGAGCCAGTCTTCTTCGGAGTCGAACCCGATAAGTACTCCTGCTGGCCGGCCGTGACGCGTGATCACGATCTCTTGCCAGACGGCGAGGCGCAGGTACTTCGAGAGGTTGTCCTTAACCTTGGCCAATGCCACCTCGCGCGTCGGCTTTGGTGACGATCGCGAGGATTTCGACGGCGGTTTCTGTGACGTCATAGAACAACCTTATCTCGTCAATCAAGGGGGCGGAGGGGCCATCCCACGACGTCGAGCCTCTCGGCGAAATGCACCAGCGGCGGGTTTGGAGGAAGGTCGATGCCGAGCAAGCGCGTCACGTCGAGCGTCTCGATCTCGACCTCGCCGTTTTGGAGCGGCCACGGCGGATGGTGGATGTCGCCGCGGAAGAGCGTTCCGTCGATGTTCGCGGCGTAGAGACAGTAGCGCTCCGTGAGCCAGCGCTCGAGCTCCGACCCCCGGGCGCTTCCCGTGCCGCCGTACCTCGCGGCGAAACGAGCCTCGGGAGCGCCGCGGTGGGCTCTCTCCGAGCGGTAGTCGACGAAGCCGTCCCTCCGCGACGACGACATGCGCGCGTCGAAGTAGGGGAGATGAAAGAACCGGCGCGCACCCCGGACCGCCAGCCGGCTCGTCGCGTCGAGGCTGAAAAACCACACACCGGGCTTTCCCTCGCCGACGACGTACGTCCGCACGTTCAGCTCGACGAAGGACGAGATCCCCGGCAGGGGAGCAAGCCACCGCGGCCGAACTCCGGTCATGTGAAAGGGGACGACGCCGAGGAATGCCTCGTTCTCGAACGTGTCGAGCGTGAGCCCCGGGGGGATTTTCTCGCGCAAGCTCTCGGCCCGCACGGGCCAGTGGAGGAAGGCGAGATCGTGCCAGCTCATGGCCATGACCCACGGCGAGGGCGGCAGAGGCCAGGGGCGGTGGTCCGTTCTCTCGAGCGCCGGATGCCGGCCCGGCATTTCAACGCCCCCTGGTCTCGAGGTCCAGGACGTCGAGAAGAAACGCGTAATCGAGAGCCGTCTCCCGGTGGTGGCGGTAGCGGCCGGAAGGCCCGTGGTGCCCCGCGTCCATGCTGGTCTTCAGCAGTATCCGCGCGTTCCCGGTCGTCGCCGCGCGAAGCTTCGCGACCCACTTGGCCGGCTCCCAGTACTGTACCTGGGAGTCGTTCAAGCCCGTGGTCACGAGAAGGTGCGGGTACTCCCTGGGCTCCACGTTGTCGTACGGGGAGTACGAGAGCATGTAGTCGTAATATTCCTTCACCCTCGGGTCGCCCCACTCCTCGTACTCGCCCGTCGTCAGGGGAAGACTGTCGTCGAGCATCGTGGTGACGATGTCGACGAAGGGCACATGAGTCACGGCGGCCCGGAACAAACCGGGCCGAAGGTTCAAGACCGCGCCGACCAGGAGACCGCCGGCGCTCGCTCCGAGTGCCGCGATTCTCTCCCGATGCCCGTAGCCCTTCTCGAGGAGGTGCTCGGCGCACGCGACGTAATCGGTGAAGGTGTTCTTCTTCTGAAGGAGCCGGCCGCCGTCGTACCACGGCCGTCCGAGAATCTCGCTCCCGCGAACGTGGGCGATGGCGAAGACGAACCCCCGGTCGAGAAGACTCACCGTTTCGAGGGAAAAACTCGGATCGTGGATGAGCCCGTAGGCGCCGTAGCCGTAGAGGAGGAGAGGCGCCTCACCGCGGGCTTCGAGGTCGCGGCGGTAGACGAGGGAGATGGGAACGAGCACCCCGTCTTTCGGTTCGGCGAAGAGCCGCTCGGTGACGTAGTGCGAGGGATCGAAGCCGCCTCCGACCCGGTCCTGCTTCAGGAGCCTTCTTTCGCGGGTCCTCATGTCGTAGTCGAAGACCGAGGGCGGGGTCGCGAGGGAGCTGTAGGCGAAGCGAACGACGCTGGTATCGGGCTCGTAGTTGTCGCCGAGACCGGCCGCGTAGGCGGGCTCGTCGAACGCGATCTCGTGCTCGCCTCCGCCATCCCAGGGGACGACGCGAATCCGCCGCAGCCCAAGGCGCCGCTCCACCAGCACGAGAAAATCGCGGAAGACCTCGAGGTCCTCCAGGATCACGCCCTCGCGGTGGGGAACGACTTCTTCCCAGTTCTCGAAAGAGGGCGCTTCCACCGGCGCTTTCACCAGGCGGAAGCTCGGGGCTCCTCGGTTGGTGAGGATGTAGAAGTGATCGCGGTGGTGGCGCGCGGAGTACTCGTGATTGTGCTCTCGAGGCACGAGGACGCGGAGCTCTCCCTCGGGGTAGTTGGCTTCGAGGATGCGGTACTCGGTCGTGAGGACGTGCGCCGAGACCACGACCAGAAACCTCTTCGATCGGGTGCGCGAGAGCCTCAGGTGGAACGCTTCGTCTTTCTCCTCGTAGATGAGGACGTCCTCGCGCGGGTCGGTCCCCAGGCGATGCCGAAAGACCTGGTGGGAGCGAAGCGTCGCGGGGTGCTGCTTGGTGTAGACAACCGTGCGATTGTCTCCCGCGAAGGCGACGGTCCCGGTCACGTCCGGGAGGACGTCCTCGAGGAGCGCTCCGGTCTCGAGGTCCTTGAATCGCACGGTGTAGATGCGCCGCCCGCGGGTGTCGACGGCATAGGCGGCGAGCCTCTGATCGGGGCTCACGTCCGAAAAGCGCAGCGAAAAGAATTCGTGTCCCCGGGCGAGCTCGTTGCCGTCGAAAAGAACTTCCTCCGGCGCCTCGAGGCTTTCCTTCTTGCGGCAGTGGAGCGCGTACTCCTTCGTCGGTTCGTACCGATAGTAGTGGTAGTAACCGTCCTTCCGGTAAGGCACCGAAGAGTCGTCGGGATCGATGCGCGCGGTGATCTCTCTGAACAGAGTTTCCTGGAGCTCCCGAGTGTGCGCCATCGCCTCTTCGGTGTAAGCGTTCTCCGCCCGAAGGTGCGCGAGGACCTCGGGATCGTCCCGGCGATTGAGCCAGAAGTAAGGGTCGTGGCGGACGTGGCCGTGGATCTCGAGCCTCTCGTGGATCCTTTTGGCCTCTGGAGGCCGCGGAGGCGGAATGCGGCTATCGATCGGTCGCTCCCGCGGGCTCGAGAACGTAGCGATTCTCGGTGACGGACTCGATCTTCTCCCTCGAGTAGAAGAGCGGGAAGTACTGGTGCTTCGCCCAGAGCTGGAACAGATCGCGATAGTGCGGGCTTTCGGGGTTGCCCGACTGCCCGGGGGAGTTCGTGGCGACGGAGTTGTCCCAGTCGGCGACGTCAAGTACCACGCGGAACGTCGCGCCCGAGGTCTGGTTGTCTCCGCTTCCGGTGTTGTTGAGGGTCGAGTCGTTGCCCCCCCGGGGCGCCGGTCCGACGTCGAGCTTCTTCCGGGTCTCATCCGATACGGCCGCACTCAGCGGATGGTGAATGAGGACGTGCTTGAGCTTTTCCTGTCCGTAGCGCCAGGCGTTCATGTCCGCTCCGAGCCGCTCGGTGAGCTCCCCCACCGCCTCTTCGAGGCTCGCCTTCAGGACCGCGTCCCGCCCGGCGATGGGATCCTCTCCGAACCGTCCGTCGGGAGCGGCGAGCCAGTCGATGACCCGTTTGGTGTTCGGGCGGCCCAGTAGTTTCTGCGCCGCCTCGGGCACCACCTTGGCTTTCACGTTTTCGAGGAGTCTCCTCTCGAAGCTCACGTAGATCGCGGCGGCGACGGACTCCTTCGCGAGGACGAAGTCCCAGTCGAGGAGCTTCGACAGCGCCTGCCGTGAGCGGGGCTCCGGGAGCTCGAGGTGGCGGAGGAGCGGCACCAGGTTCCGCGCCGGGACCGAGAGCTCGTCGTGCTGGAACACCATCATGTCGACGAGCGTGAAGCGGCGTCCCGTCGAGAGGAGCTCGTCGACACGGAGGCCGCGCATCTCGTCGCCCCACTCCCAGTGGAGCGCCTCGGGATAGGCGAACTCGTCGGGCACCATGAAGTTGTTCGCCGTTCCCCAATATCCTTTCTCCGGGTTCTTCACCTTGGGAAGCGCTTGAATCGGAAGATACCCGTCCCACTCGTAGCGTCCGTCGCCGGGAACGGGGACGAGGCCGCTCCAGTTCCGGCGGATGGGCGAGATTCCGACGGCGTGGTAGCCGATGTTCTTCTGTACGTCGCCCCAGATCATGTTCTCCGCGGGGATGCGGCTGTAGGCGCAGGCGTCCGCGAACTCTTCCCACGTCGTCGCCTGGTTCATGCGAAGGCTCGCGAGGTAGGGCGAGGAGCCGATCTCCATCCAGGCGGCGCGAAGGGCGTACGCCTTGTGATGCTCGCGGTCTTCGTAGAGAACCGGCCCGTGGCGGGTGTATTTGAGCTCTACGGTCTCCGGAGATTCGCCCTCGATCGGGATCGTCTCCTTCGAGATCCGCATGTCCTCCCAGCCGCCGAGATAGCGGTATTGATTCGGGTTCGCGGGATTCGTGTCGTATACGTAGAGGTCCTCGTTGTCCTGGCCGAAGATGGTGAGTCCCCAGCCTCCGTGCTCGTTGTGCCCGATGGAGATTCCGGGAAGGACCGGCTCGCCTCCGCCGATGACGTTCCATCCCGGCGCCGACAGATGAACGAAGTAGCGAAGCGAAGGTGCTATGAGGGCGCGGTGGGGATCGTTGACGACGTAGGGGTAGCCGGTCTGCGTCAGCCCGCCTCCGACCACCCAGTTGTTGCTTCCGATCGCGTCGCTTCCGTCTCCGGTGGGAAGGGCGGTCCTCATCACCTCCGCGAGCCGCTCGTAGCTCGCGCGGGCGCTCCTTTGGGCGGGGACGACGTCCTCGGGCCGGAAGGCGATGGGCTCGCGAAAGGCACGGTAGACCCCGAGGATCTCTTTGTTGAGAAGAGAGCCGTCGATTGCCGGATCGAGAGCGAGCTCGGGCCGTCCCGGCCGGTACCAATCGAGCTCCCGCACTTTTTCGGCTCCGATGGCGGCGACCGCGATCCCGACCTCGAGCTCCTCGGTCACATTCGAAAGAAGGCCTTGATGCCGCGAGATGACGACCTCGGGAGTCCACCTTCCCGGCTTGATTCCCAGAAGCTCGAACTCCATCGGAAGGAGCGACGGGGTCTTCTCGGTCTCGGCGATGGCGGCGTTGATGCCCTCGACGAACGACGTGATGATGAGCTCGCCCTTGGGGTGATAGTGAGCGAGCTCCTGCTTCATGTCTTTTCGGAATCGGTGAAGTCTTGCGCCGATGTCGCGGTTGAGCTCTCTTCGCCCGAGAATCTCCGCGACCGTTCCCGTCGCCTGTCGTCTCCAGATCTCGAACTGGAAGAGGCGATCGCGGGCCGCGGTGTAGCCCTGGGCGAAGAACAGGTCGTGCTCGTTCTGGGCGTAGATGTGCGCGACTCCCCATCGATCGACGAGGACCTCGACGGGGTCTTTCAGGCCCGGTACGGCCGATTGGGAAAGACTGGCCAGGGTGGTGGCGAGAAGTAATAGGTCCATATGTGGTCTCCGGTCTCAAGGTTCGTTCGTCGTGGGCGGTCTCGATCCGAGCTTCCGATCCAGGAAGTCCGCGGATGCCTCGAACGCTTTCAGCCAGTTCTCGTGAAGGAGGAAGTCGTGGACGTCGTCGGGGAAGACGAGCTCCTCGTACTCGACACCCTGCTTCGCGAGCGCTTCCGCGAGATCCACGGATTCGCTGAACGGCACGTTCCGATCGTCATCGCCATGGATGAGAAGCACCGGGGAGCGCCAGCTCGCGATGCTCGCCATGGGGGAGGACTCGAACGCGCGCCGGGCCACCTCGGCGTTCTTCTCCGCCTCGTAGCTCGGCACGAAGTTTCGGATGACCACGTTCCAGTCGTGGACGCCGTGAACGTCCACACCGGCGGCGAAGAGGTCGGAGGCGCGGGCGAGGCCGAGTGCGGTGAGATAGCCGCCGTACGACCCGCCCCAAAGCGCGATGCGATCGGGGTCGACGTCGTCGCGGCCCCGCAGGTAGAGGCCGGCTCCGACTACGTCCCGGAACTCGCTCGCTCCGTTGGCGCCGTAATCGAGCGCCTCGCGGAAGTCGAGGCCGTAGCCGATGCCGCTGCGGTAGTTCACGGAGAGCACCACATAGCCGCGGCTCACGAGGTACTGATTCATCGCGTAGCCGTTGTGGTAGTAGTACATGTAGTGCCAGCCGAGAAGCATCTGGCGGCGCGAGCCTCCGTGAAAGAAGATCGCTGCCTTGTGACGCTCGCCCGGACGGTGACTCTTTGGCCGGAAAAGCTGGCCGTGGATTCGCATGCCGTCGGAAGCGGAAATGACGACGGGCTCGGGCTCGACCAGGGCGTCGCTCGGAAAGGAGGGAGGGAGCGTTTCCGGTGCGAGGGCCCGCGGATTGCCGTCGCCCACCTTCACCATGGCTTGAGCCGGTCTTGTCGCATCGGAAGAGAGGAACGCAAGGGCGCTTCCGTCGCCGGCTTCGACCGGCGACCACTCGAGGCCCTTCCCGCTCGTGATTGCGCTCGGCGGGCCGGCGACGACCGACACCTTCCATAAATGTCTCCGGTCGATGTCTCCCTGATTCGAAGAGAAGACGACGTAGCTTCCGTCGTGGGAGAGCGCCGCGTGCTCCACCTCGAAGTCGCCCGGCGTCAGAAGCGTCGTGGCCCCGCCGCTCGCCGACACGGAGTAGAGCTGCGTCCATCCGTTCTTCTCCCACGGAAAGAGGAGACGATCGCCCTTCGCCCAGAGGATCTGATTCTCCGCAGCCACTCCGTGAAACGCGCTTCCTCTTCCCTCGTCGGCTCGAAACACGAGCCGTCCCTCACCGGTTTCCGCATCGGCGACACGGATGGACCAGGCAAGCGCCTCGCGCTGGGGAACGAACGGCAGCACCTGCCGTTCGTTCGGGGATCGGAGAAACGCGACGCGGCTCCCGTCGGGAGACCACGCGGGCTCGACGTCATGTCCGAGTCCCGGGTCCAGATAGTGAACGCCTTTGTTCGCGAAGGAATAAACGCCAATGAAGGAGTGGTCCCCCCGATCGCTCACGAACGCGAGCTTCCCTCCGTCGGGCGAGAAGCGCGGGGAGCCCGCGCTCCCGCGGGTCTTCGCGAGCTCCTTCGCCTCGCCCTCTCCTTCGGCGGGAGCGGTCCAGATCTTTCCCGCTTTCACGAACAGAACCGTCTTCCCGTCGGGGGAGATCCGAGGGTCCTCTCCCTCGCCGATTTTTCGCGCCTTTCCGGTTCCATCGACCCGCGCGATCCAGACCGCCTGCGAAGCGCCGGCGGGATCGCTCACCGGGTTCGGAATCTCGCCAGCGCGGTTGGGACCACCGCCCCGGACGAAGACGATATGGGTCGCGCCGGGCCCGAAGCGCGGCTGGGTCAGCTCCTGGCCCTCATCTCTCTCGTCGCGGAAGATCGCGCGCGCGCGGAAGGAGGGGGCCGACCCGACCCATACGCTGCGGAGCCCCCGATCGTTCTGGGTCCAGGCGAAAGCGCCTTCGCCCGAGACCAGGTCCGCGGGAAAGGGCGAGCTCATTATTTGCTCGAGGGTGAACGTCTGCGCCTCGACGCGCAGCGAGACCGCCAGCAGGAGTGGGAATAAACACTTCTTCATAATGACCCCTCTTCCCGAGCGAGGACGCTCGATCGCGGAATGATATCATCCGCGCATGCGAAGCGACGCCATCAAGACGGGAATCTCGCGGGCGCCCGCGCGGGCGATGTTCAAAGCGATGGGCCTGACCGACGCCGATCTGGAAAAGCCTCTGGTCGCGGTGGCCAACACCTGGACCGAAGTGACTCCCTGCAACGTCCATCTGCGCGAGCTCGCGGTCCACGTGAAGCAAGGGATTCGCGATGCCGGCGGGACGCCTCTGGAGTTCAACACCGTCGTTGTCTCCGACGGGATCGCGATGGGCTCCGAGGGCATGCGGTCCTCTCTCGTGTCCCGCGAGATCGTGGCCGACTCCATCGAGCTCGTGGTGAACGGCCACCTCCTGGACGCCGTGGTCGCGATCTCGGGGTGCGACAAGACGATTCCGGGGACGGTGATGGCCCTCGCGCGGCTCGACCTTCCGTCTCTCATGATCTACGGAGGGTCCATTCTCCCGGGCCGCTTCCAGGGAAGAGACGTCACCATCCAGGACGTCTTCGAGGCGGTGGGTGCCTGCGGCGCCGGCCTCATGACCGAGCAAGACCTTCTGTCGCTCGAGGGCGCGGCCTGCCCCGGCGCGGGCGCCTGCGGCGGGCAGTTCACCGCCAACACCATGTCGACGGCGATGACCTTTCTCGGCATCTCCCCCATGGGGGTCAACGATATTCCCGCGACCGACCCGCGGAAAAAGGAGGCCGCTCGCCGGAGCGGCGCCCTGGTCCTCGACCTGTTGAAGAGCGGCACCACCGCCCGGCGCATCATTACCCGGACGGCGCTCGAGAACGCCGTCGCCTCTGTCGCTGCCACCGCGGGCTCGACGAACGCCGTTCTTCACCTCCTGGCCATCGCCCGCGAGGCGGGGGTCGATCTCACGCTCGAGGATTTCGACCGGGTGTCCGCGAGAACCCCGGTCCTCGCCGACCTGAAGCCCGGGGGGCGTTTCACGGCGCCCGACGTCGATCGTGCGGGAGGACTTCGCCTTCTGGTGAAGCGGCTCTTCGACGGCAAGTTTCTCCAGGACGCGCCGACCGTCAGCGGGAAGACTCTCGCGGAAGAAGCGGCGAGTGCCAGCGAGACGACGGGTCAGGAAGTGATTCGCCCGCTCTCGTCCCCTGTCAAACCACGGGGCGGCATTGCCATTCTGCGGGGCTCTCTCGCGCCCCAGGGCGCGGTGGTGAAGCTCGCGGGCCACGATCGCATGCGCCACCAGGGCCCGGCCCGGGTGTTCGACTCCGAGGAGGAGGCGTTCGCGGCGGTCCAGGCGGGAAAGATCCAGGAGGGCGACGTGGTCGTCATCCGCTGGGAAGGTCCCAAGGGCGGGCCGGGCATGCGGGAGATGCTCGCGGTTACCGGCGCCATCGTCGGCCGGGGGCTCGGAGACTCCGTGGTCCTGGTCACCGACGGGAGGTTCAGCGGCGCGACCCACGGCTTCATGGTGGGACACGTCGCTCCCGAGGCGGCGGAAGGCGGGCCCATCGCCCTCCTGCGCGACGGAGATCTCATCACCCTCGACGTCGAAGCCCGATCGATCGACGTCGACGCGGATCTGGAGGCGCGGCGGAGCTCGTTCCAGCCGAGGGAGCCGCGCTATCGCACGGGCGTTCTTGCGAAGTACGCGAAGCTCGTCTCCTCGGCTTCAGAGGGCGCGGTCACCGGCTGAGAAGGCCCTTCACGCAGATCGGGCAGTTGAGGTTCCCCCGCGGCACGGCAAACGGATGGTCCGCGTTGTCGAGCTGACCTCGGTCTCCTCCCAGGTCGTGGAAGAGCTCGCACTCCTTGTAGAAGCGGTCTTTCGAGGCCGGGACCACCTCGAGGTGGAAGAAGGAGTAGTGGCCGACGAACGCGGAGAGGGACTCCCGTAGATCGTGGTCCGCGCGGCCGACGCGAGCGGCGACGGCGCGGTCGTGGCCGAGAACGAAGACTCCCGGCGCGCGCGGCGCGCGGGCCTTGAGAACCGAAGGCTCGAGCCGATGAGGCGGTCCCTCGGGCTCCTCGAAAGGATTCGTGGGACGGTGGACGTTCGCGGCCTCGAGCCCGAACTGCTCCTCGGCGCGCTCCATCATCTCGCGGACGTCCGAGCGCGAAAGCGCCTGTGTCCTCCCGGGGTCGCTTCCGCTCGGGCGCTCTTCCCGGCGAAGGAGCCACTGGATGGCTTCGGCCGACACTGTCGGGACGCGAATGAATCGAAGCCCGTACCCATCGGGCTGGGCCGAGGAGGGCCTTCGGGGACCGCGGTTCTCCCAGGCGACGACGGCCTCGACTTCCACGACGCGGGAGAGCTCGGGAATGTCGATGGCCACCGAAAGCTGGGCCTGGGGGAGGAGGCTCAACGGGGTCGCCACGTAGCCCCCGCCCTGGGAGAGAGTCACGAGCTTTCCTTCTCCGCGGTTCAGCGCGGTGCGAAGGCGGACGTGGTAGCCTTCGATGAAGTCGACGCGGCGCGGAGAAGTGTTGGGCGCGAAAGGCTGGGGGGTGGTCACGATGCCTCGTATCCTTTCCGGCGCAAAGCGGAAAAGCCGCATTCTACACCCGAAGGGCCGGCGGAGTATCGGGAGGATCGCGAAAATGCCGCTCCGGTTGGTGAGCTCGGTGTTCGAGCACCTGGGGCAGATACCTCGGCGATACACCTGCGAGGGCGAGGACGTATCCCCGCCTCTTTCCTGGACCGATCCGCCCCCGGGCACCCAAAGCTTCGCGCTCCTGGTCGAGGATCCGGATGCTCCCGACCCCGAGGCGCCGAAGATGACCTGGGTGCACTGGGTCCTGTACGACATTCCAGCGGGCGCTCGCGGTCTCGAGGAGGGTGTCTCCTCCTTGCCCGAAGGCACGCTCGAGGGCAGGAACGACTGGAAGCGCACCGGCTACGGCGGCCCGTGCCCGCCGATCGGCAGACACCGCTACTTCCACAAGCTCTACGCCCTCGATGCGAGGCTTCCGGATCTCGGACGCCCCACGCGGGAGCAGCTCCTGAAAGCCATGGAAGGACACATCCTCGGAGGGGCAGAGCTCATCGGGACGTACTTAAAAGGAATAAATGGCCAAAAAGGAGATTGAGTGAGTGTTGGTTCACACGTTCGCTTCGCGACCGGCGATAGCATGACCTGAGAGGGACGAAATGCTGATCTGGATGGCGGTTCTCGTTGGGGTCGCGGTGCCGGGGCCCGTGGCCTACCGGGTGTCCGGGGAGGAGAGCCGGATGACGGTCCACGTGGGAACGGCGGGCCTCTTTAAGATGTTCGGGCACGAGCACAATATTCAGGTGAAGGGGATTGCGGGCCGGGTCGAGTGGGATCCCGAGGCGCCCGGGAGCTCGCGCTTCGTCCTCGAGATCGGCGCCGCGTCGCTCACCGTCGCCGACGAGGAGCTCAGCGTGAAGGATCGCGCGCAGGTCCAGTCCGACATGGAAACCAAGGCGCTCGCGCTCCCGCGGAATCCCAAGATCGTTTTCGAGTCGACTGAGGTCCGGGTCGAGAAGTCCGAAGGCGCGAACCGCCGTCTGAAGCTCCGGGGGACGCTGAGCCTCCGCGGAGTCACGAAGCCCGTCGAAGTGCCCGTGACGCTCGAAGTCGCCGAGGGCCGGCTCACCGCCAAGGGTGAGATGGAGCTCGATGCCAAGAGCTGGGGCGTTCCTCAGATCTCGGCCGTCGGTGGGTCGGTGAAGACGAAGGAAGAGCTGAAGCTCGCCTTCGAGATCGTCGCCGTTCGCGAGTGAGAGGGACGCTCACCAGAGCGTATCTACGTGCGGGTAAGCGGAGCAGTTTCTCGTCCTTCGTCACCAGTTTGGCGACCAGGGTGAGCGCGGTCGCGATGATGATCCTGTCGGCAGGGTCGTTGTGTTGTCACTGGCAACTGGAAACCGAAACTGGTAACTATTGGGAATGGCCGTGACGCGTCACCCCTTCGGAACCCATCCCGATATTCCCGACCACCGGGACCACAAGTTCCGGGCGCCGGCGCGGTTCAAGAAATCGCTTCCGCAAGCGGTCGACCTCCGGCCGCTCTGTCCTCCCGTCTACGATCAAGGGAAGCTCAATTCCTGCTCGGCGAACGCCATCGCCGCCGCCATATGGTTCGACGAGATCAAAGAGGAAGCTCCCGAGCCTTTGTCGCCGTCGCGACTATTCATTTATTACAACGAGCGGGCTCAGGAGGACATCCAGGCGAAGAACGTTCCCGTATCCCTCAGGGACGGATACAAGAGTGTCGTGAAGAACGGCGTTTGCCACGAAAGAGAGTGGCCTTATCTCGCGAAGCGATTCGCGGTGAAACCGAAGGCTCGTTGCTATCGGGTCGCCCGTTCGCAACGGGTCATTCGTTATTTTCGTCTTCGACGCGAGCTCCTGCATTTCGAGTCCTGTCTCGCCGAAGGGTATCCGTTCACCATGGGGATCTCGGTTTACGAAAGCTTCAAGAAGAGCGAGGTCGCCCGAAGCGGGATCGTGCCGATGCCGCTCCGGCGGGAGAAGCACCTGGGAGGGCACGCGTTATTGGTCGTCGGCTACGACCGGCGGCGGCGCCTGTTCATCGTCCGAAACTCGTGGGGAGCCCGCTGGGGTCTCGGGGGCTATTGCATGATGCCCTACCCCTATCTTCTGAACCCCGATCTGGCCTGGGACTTCTGGACGGCACGCCGCATCTCGATCCGGCGGCGGCCCCAGTCGGGAAGACGCGCAAGAAATAGGCTGCGGGGGCCGGAGCCGAGACCCCGGCCCCCTGGAGTCTACAGCCTAGCCGGGTAAGCCCACCGGCTTCTTCCGCTTGGCTCTCTTCTTCGCGGCCTTCTTGGCGGTCTTTTTCTTCGAGGCTTTCTTCTTCTTTGCCATCGAACCTCTCCTTTCGTGTCAGGTACGGGTCGCGGTCATCGAAATGACCAAATCTCCATCCCCATTGATGGAGAACTGTTGTGAGCTCAGCGAACGAGTGCGGCTTCGCTCGGCTCGTGAAGCGGCGACAGAACGAGCGGCGCGGACGGCATTGCGGCTCCATGGAGCGAGGGGCACGACCAGGCCCGGGCGACTCCGCCGGCCGAGCCGCGACACCAGAGCGTAGAACTTTTCGACCACCCGAGACTCGGGAGCGTAAGTGCCTAGAGGCACCGCGAGGCTCAGGTACAGCGACCGGTCCCGCAGCATCAGGCCGTCCGCGACCAGCCTTTCGAGCGAGGCCGCGATCGGCCGCTCGGGACCGAGGCTCGATTGCAGTCGAACGAGGTCGGTGGTCGCGTCACAGAGCTCGTAGAGCTCCTTCTCGAGCCCGTCGAGCACGCTCAGCGCCCGCCGCCTTACCGGTCTCAGATCCCAGATCAAGAGCTTCCCGCCGACGCCGACCGAGAACAGGTCGCTCGTTCCATGGACGCGCTTCCAGCGGCGAAGGGCCGCAAGAAGAGGACCCACGTACCGCTTGGGCTCCTGCGGCTTCTGGTAGCCATAGTCGAAATAGTAGGCAAGATTTGCGAGGGTCGATTTCGGCAACCCGCGAAAGACGTGCCGATACGACGGCAGGGGCTCGATGTCCCGGAAGCCAAGGGTCTCGGGATCGGCGAAGCTGGGGCTGAACCGATCCATGCGCAAGGGATAGACGCCGTTCGGCGGCGTGAAGTGCGTGAGCAAGGGAACGAGCTTCGCCATCCGCGCGTACTCTTCTGGAGCTTCCCCCGGAAAACCCCAGAGGAGGTTCCAGTAGGGCTCAACCGCGAACTCCTTGCACCACTTCAAGAGCTGGACGTTGTGAAGCGCTTTGACTCCTTTGCGCATCCTCTGGAGGACGTCGTCGCTGAAGCTTTCGATACCGGGCTGGAACATCCGCACGCCGGCGGCGCGCATCAGGCGAACCTGTTCCTTCTTGAGGTTGCTCTTGGTCTCGATGAAAAGGCCGAAGTCGAGCTTTCGTCGGGCGATCTCGGGGAGCAGCGTCTTGAAGTAGCCCATATCGAGGATGTTGTCGACCACCTGCAGATCGCAGTCGGGATGCTCTGCTTTGAGTGCGATCATCTCCTCGAGTGCCCGGCCGGGCGACTTGCTCCGATAGGCCATCGACGAGCCGTTGAGACCACAGAACGTGCAATGCTGCCGCTCTCCCCACCAGCAACCTCGCGAGGTTTCGACGAAGATCCCGGCCTGCCAGTTCTTGTCGAACCGGCTGTGCTGGAAATCCTCGAAGTAGTCGCTCACCTCCGGATAGGGAAGCTCGTCGAGGTGCGGAACGCTGGGAGCATTCGAGAAGCGTCCGCTCGCGAACTCTTCGGCGAGGCGTTCCCGGGTGCGCACGCCCTGGAGACCTCCAATCGGCTCCCCGGACAGGACCCGCCGAACCAGGGCGGGAACCGCCACCTCCCCTTCTCCGGAGACCACGGCATCGACGAACGGGAATTGACGCAGGGTCTCCGCTCCCATGATCCCTTCACAGTTGGCGCCGCCGAACAGAATGAACGTGTCGGGGAGGGCCTGTTTCAGCCGCCGGGCGAGAGCGAGCGATGCCAGATGCTGCTCGAACATGCTCGTAAAACCGAGGACCTTCGGCGGCCGCCGGACGATCTCCTCGACGCACCAGTCGAGAAAAGCAATCGCCCGGTCGCGGGCCTTCAGGATATGGTTCAGAAGGCCCCGGGATACGGGCTTGCCCTTGGAAGGATGGGCGCTTCGCTTGACCAGGATGTCCTCGATGTAGCGGTCGACGTCTCTCGGCGACTCGTCGAACAGTCCCCGCGAGAAAACCCACTCTCCCGCGAGCTCGCGCGCCACCACCTCGCCGTTGAGAGCGATACCGCTGTACGCGGGCTCCCCCACGAGCTCCGCGAATGCGATGGTGAAGTAGCGAACCTCTACCGAGATACCGGTTCGCACCAGGGCCGACTTGAGGAGGCTCAAGCCGAACGAAGGATTGAAGAGCGGCCCGAAAGGCATCGACACCAGCACCACGTCACTCGCGCTGCCTTCGCGCACCTGGCGCGCGAGCGCCCGGCCGTATCTCGTACCCAGCCGCGGAACGGATTCGGTAGTTATCGGCGCCTCTGTCTCCTGGCCGTCATGCGTGACCACGTCTCGCTTCCAGACCGACGATCTCATACTGTGGGCCGAGCCTCGCTCCTCTTTGCCACGGCACTTTGTCGTATTCGACGCTGAAGTCCTTCGGATCGTAGAAATTGTCCGGTGGATCGAAGGGCAGAAGCCCCAGTCGCATGAAGGTGGCCGCCACCAGCTCTGCGCAGTACATCCTTTTGTCCGTGGTCACGAAGTGCAACTGGCCGGCCAACCAGTCCCCCGCCATGTGGAGCAACGATGGAAACGGGCGTCCCTCGAGCTCCTGGACGACCTCTGTGGCCATCCTTTCGAACTCGTCGGTGCGTTCGAACTCCAGCTGGCGGACGTAGGGCGTATCTCCGAACGCCGGTCGATTCATGGTTCGAAGCGCCTGATCCAGGTAACCGAGCTGCGCCCCTCCGTGTTTGCTCTGAGTGCGCGGGTCTTCCACGATCGGATCCGGACCCGTCTCCCACAGCATCGGTGGTCCGTCCGTTTCGGGCCGGTAGATCATCGCCGCGTGGGAATAGCGACTGCCCGTGACCCGCTCGATCGCGCGGCTCGCGAAAGAAACTCCGTGGAACACCACCACGTCCCCGGTACGAAGCTTTGGAACGAGGTCGTCGTAGGCAATGGCGTCGAAGGTCGGTCGGTTCGCTTTGCTTCCCATGCCGCTCTCCCTTTTCGGCCTTTTCGGATGGTCTCGGTGTCTTCCGATCGCCGCGCATTATAAACTGACTTCTCCGGATTCCTATCAAAGTTTTACTCTCGAAACGCGCGCGACCGACGATGACGGACTCACTCGACGAGCGACCGAAAAACAGAACTTCGAAGCCGCCCTTCTTTTGGCTCGCCCTCGCCGTCGGAATCGGCTTCTTCGTTCTTCTCGCCTACGAGTCTGTCAACGCCTTTCGGTACGGGACGCTCATTCGCGACGCCCGCTGGTCGGTGAGTTTGGTCGGGGGAAGATGGCTCGTGACCGCCGTCGACCCGGACGGCGCTCTTCAGGCGAGGGACGAGGTGCTGGCGATCGACTCCGACCGCCGCGTCGCGCGAACCGGACCGCGATGGAAGCTGCAAGATCGCGAGCCCGGTCCCTACGACGTAGAGTTTCGTCGGGACGGTCGCACGGAAGTCGCTCGATTGCGTCTTTCGATTCAGGACGACTTCACCTACTTTCCGTGGATCTTCATCTACCTCGGCTGCTCGCTCTCGTTTCTCGCCGTGGGCAGCCTGATGGCGCTCGCCCGGCCCGAGAGCCGAATGATTCGGTGGGGTTTCGCGAGCTGCCTCCTGACGGCGGCGCTCATGCTGGGCGAAGCGCTCCACGCCCTCGGAGGTATCCGGCACGACTTCACGGTGATGGCGCTCGAGTCGGCGTTCCCCCTCCTCTACGTCACCGGATATCTGTTCTTCGCTTCCTTCCCGGAGCCGGTCTCTGCATCTCGGCGGTGGAAGATCGTCTTCTACGCCGTGGCGACGCTCGGCCTCTCGCTCTGGGTGCCGCGCACCACGCTGAACATGCTGCGAGTCATGGGTCCCGAAACGGCGATGGAGGTTCTCGACCGCCACTTTCAGCTCCTCCATTTCTATTACGCGGCCATCGAGCCGGCGGAGGTCCTTTATGCCGCGGGAGCCGCCCTGACGATTTTTGCCGTCTTGCGCAGGAACTACGTCCTGTTGCCCGAGGGGAGCGGCCGCCGCCGAATCCGGTTCGTGGTGTGGAGCCACGCGCTCGCGCTCGCTCCCATCATGCTCGGGGGAATCGCGAAAGGCGTCGGGTATCTTCTCGCCGCCTCTGGTGAGACGGCAGCGGCGCTCGACCTGACCGCGAAGCTCGCGAACGGATTCACGATTCTCGCCCCCATCGGCCTCGGCTACGCCGTGTTGAAACACCGGGTCCTTGGCTTCGGCGTCGTCCTTCGAATGGGCTTGCAGTACATGCTGGCGCGGAACGTTCTTCGCACCGTGGTGCTCCTGCCCCTCGCCTGGATCGGGCTCACCATCGCCACCGACCCGAATCGGACGCTCGACGAGCTGCTCTTCACCGGCTGGTCGAGGCTGAACCTGGCCGTTCTCGCCGTCGCCGCTCTCGGGCTTCGTTATCGGGCTCAGCTCGCAACGGCCATCGACAAACGTTTCTTCCGCGAGGCTTACGATCAGCAGCGAATCCTCCTTTCTTTGATCGAAGCGATCCAGAAGAGCGACTCGCTCGCGGAGATCGCGGAAATGGCGGCCGCGAAGATCGACGCCGCCCTTCACACCCCGCGGGTCACCGTGCTCTATCGCAGCCCCGAAGGCAAAGGCTTCTCGGTGGAGTACTCGTCGGAGAGCGAAGCGCGCGCCCTTCACCTGGAGGAGAGCTCACCCATGCTTCGAGAGCTGCGGGTAAGCTCCGCCGCCCGAACGGCAAAGGAGCTCGCCGCGGTGTCGCCTGCCGACGAGGCGTCCTGGCTGGAGCGTCTCGGGGTCGATCTCGTCATTCCCATCCAGGGTGTGGAGCGAAACTCTCTCGTAGGTCTCCTCATGGTGGGACAGAAGCGCTCCGAGGAGCCGTTCACTTCGAACGACAAGAGCCTCCTTCAGCTGCTGGCGGCGCAGATCGGAGGCGTTTATGAGGTCCTCACGCTACGGGGAGAGATCGGCCGACACCGACGGATCCAGCAGGAAGTGCTCGCCCGCTTCGACCGCGAACGGCTGAACCTGGTGAAGGAATGCCGCGCATGCGGAGCGTGCTACGACAGCTCGGCGGAGCGGTGCGAGAAGGACGGCCAGGAGCTCTCAATCGAAGTGCCGGTGGAGCGCGTCGTCGAGGGCAAATATCGACTCGAGCGGGTCATCGGACGCGGTGGGATGGGGGCGGTTTACGAAGCTACCGACCTTCGCTTGAACCGCCGCGTCGCGGTCAAGGTGATGACCGGGCATCTCATCGGAAGCGGCACGGCGCTTCGTCGATTTGCTCGGGAGGCCCAGGCCTCCGCGAGGCTGGAGCATCCGAACATCGTGCGGGTGTACGACTACGGCCCCCTCGGCGACGATTCCGCCTATCTCGTCATGGAGCACGTTCAGGGGGTTACCTGGGCGGACGAGATCGGCCGTCTCGGCGCCTTCCCGCTTCCGCTCGCCGCGGACGCGCTCGACCAGGTGCTCGACGGCGTTGAGGCGGCACATGCCGCCGGCATCCTTCACCGGGACTTGAAGCCGAGCAATCTCATGCTCCGGCGGCCGAAGGAGGAAGGTCCGGTCCAGGTCAAGATCCTCGACTTCGGTCTCGCCAAGGTCAGGGAGCTGTCCTTCGCCGACCCGAAGAGCCTGACGGCTCAGGGAGTCACCCTCGGGACGTTCGGCTACATGGCGCCCGAACAGATGCTCGGGGAAGAGGTCGACGAGCGGGCCGACGTCTACTCTCTCGGCGTCATCGCGCTCGAGACCTTGACCGGGAGACTCCGTATCGCCCAACAGTTCTTTCACCGAACCATCGAATCCGAGCTGGTAGAGCGTCTCGTGGTCCCCGCCCGGAACGCTCCGCAGCGTGCGCTGGCGGAGGCGCTCAAAGGCTGCCTCGCTCCGGCACGCGGCGTCCGAACGGCTTCGGCTCGAGAGATGCGCCGGATCCTGATCCCCGCAATCCGTAGCTGCGAGGACCTTCCGCTGCCTCCGCCGCCCGGGGAGCTCGCGTGGACAGAGGACAGCACCCCGCGTACGCGATTCCGCTCGCTGCCCTCGGACGAGCCGACCCAGAACCGCAGCGTCTCGCGACGCCGAAAAGAATAGAGCGAGGCCGGCTCGACGAGCGTGACCCCTCTGGCTCCCAAACCCAGTCGAGCACTCTAGAACGACTTAGTACAGGATTTCATTAATACGGTCACGTATCGCTCTAACGCTACGGCACACAGGGGGAAGGAACGCAAAGACGCAAAAGACGCAAAGGACGCAAAGGCGCAAAGAAGAAATACAAGGGGGATGGGGCGATAAGAGGAGATGGGGAGATGAATATGAATCAGGACCTATTGGCCAATTTATCCCGCTATCTCCTCCTGTCACGGAACACCCAAAAGCGGCCACTGAGGAACGGTTCAAACCCGGCCACTCGGGCGGGGAGGGGTTGCTTCTTATCCACTTTCAGGTAGTTTCCCAAAGAGTTCCTCCTCCGCTTTCGGAGGAAGGATCCTCGAAAACCCCTACCCGATGTGGCCGGTTTTGAGGTGTTCCTGGCTGGCCGCTTTTAGGTGTTCGCTAACACTCCTCCTGTCCCCGTATCCCCCTTGTATTGGATTTCCTTCTTTGCGCCCTTCTGTTCCTTGCGCCTTTGCGTTCATTCCCATTCGTGAGCGTAATTCAGGAGCGCAGTACTTAGTGGCCTACGTCCGCCCAGCGCGAATCGCCGAGGGCGAAGAGAATCGCATGTCGAGCCTCGTGTCGCAAGGCTCCCTTTCCCGGCACGTAACGAATCACTCCCAGATTTTCCCCCTCGGGCTCGGCGCGGAAGCATCCATAGACGAGGAGGACGGCGTGCAGCCCAGTTTCCCCGCAGTAGAACGGCTCTCGCTCGGCTTCAATACGGAAAGCGTGCGCAGTGACCTCATGCGGGTCGCCGTTTACGGCGGGTTGGAGGCGGACGAGATCGCCCTGGGCTTCTTGCCACTCGCTGTCGGGATCGGCGGTCGGTCCGGGAACAAACGTTAGAGAGGCATCGTGCTTCAGCGCGCACGCGCTACCAGTGACGACGAAACCAACGAAGAACAAAGCTCGGATCCGACTTCCCCTTCCGAAGCTCCGCATGGCTCCGCCTCCTGTCCAGCGGCAGGGGGGAAAACCGAGAGGCTGTGTTCCGATTCGAAGGGTCCCGAGTCCTGGAACTGTCTATGCAAAAGTCGTGCCTGTTTAGGGCTAGAGTCGTCTGTTGTGTTGGGAGGGGTTGCGGCGGGACCGCGTCTTCGACTATGATCGCCGCCTCCAAACAGAAGAAAAGTCCTTATCCAAAAGGAGGATTAGGTAATGTTACGAAAAAGTGTTTCAGCTGGTCTGATGCTTCTCTTCGGCGCCGGTCTGGTTCTCGCTCAAGCGAAGGCAACGACGAAGGATGCTGAGGGTACGGTCAAGTCCGTGGCGGCAGCCTCCATCACCATCACCGACGATGCGAAAAAGGAGTGGACCTTCATCGTCGACAAGGACACGACGGTCACCGCCAAGGGCGCGAGCCACAAGATGCGCGAAGCCGAGGGCGCGAATAAAACCACGAAGATCACCGACTTCGTGATGGAGAAGCAATCCGTCACACTGAAGTACGAAGAGAAGGACGGAAAGCTGTACGCCAGAGAAGTGAAAGTGAAGTAGGAAGAATCCTCTCGCGCCGGCTCCTCCTCCTTGAGAGGAGGCGTCGGCGCCACATTTAACGGTGAGGAAGAGCTTCGGGCCTCTAATCTAACGCGGCGCCGGACCCCAGCTCGGAGTCGCATTCTGCCCTTCGAACGTGAGCTGGTGGATGTTCGAGCCGTCGCGGTTCACCGTAAATATCTGCGAGTCGCCCGTGCGCGTGGACGCGAAGACCAGGTGGCGTCCATTCGGCGCCCAGCTCGGGCTCTCGTTCAAGCCGTGCTGGCCGGTGATTTGACGGATGTGCCTCGAGAGCAAATCGTGGACCACGATGTCGAAGATTCCACCCCCGACGCGGCTGGCGTAGGCAATCTCGCTGAAGTCGGTGGACGGGGACCAGGCGGGCTCGGCGTTGTAGGATCCGACGAGCGAGATCCGCGTGAGGTTCAGACCCTCGGCATCCATGACGTAGATCTGCGGCGACCCGCTTCGGTCCGACGTGAACGCGATCTCGCGCCCCGTCGGAGACCATGTGGGGGACACGTCGATCCCCGCATGATCCGTGATCCGCTGCAAGCGGCCTCCGTCACGATCCATCACGTAGATTTCCGGATTGCCGTCCTTCGAGGACGAGAATGCGATCTTCGCGCCATCGGGAGACCAGGAGCCGGGGAAGACCATCTTCTCGGACTCGAAGAGAGCTTGGGGCGCGAGACCGCCGGTCGCGAGGGCCAGCATCGGGAACGCTCCTCTTCGAGGGTACGAAAGGTAGAGGATGGAGCCGCCGTCCGGTGACCATCGCGGTCCGAGCTCGAGGAAGCCCGCGCCGATCTGCCTCTGGCGCGCTCCGTCGTAATCCATACGGCCGATCGTCTTTCGCGGCTCGGAGCCGCGCCGGCTCGAGAACGCGATCTGAGTCTGGGCGACGCCCAGGACGCCCGCCTTCGCAAGGACGTCGTCCGCGATTCGATGCGCGAGCCGGCGGGCCTCTCCTGAAGGCGCTCGATACTCCGTCGCGAAAGCCTCCCTTTTCGCGATGAGATCGCGGAATCGCACCTCAGCAAGGAGCGACTCTCCAAGGGTCGAGACCCTTCCAGCGATCAGAACGTCGGCCCCTTGTGCACCGTCCGCTAGAACGAAGATCGAAGCGAACTCCAGGTCGTCCCGGAGCACCGCGGTGAGCTCCGAAGCGATCTCCCTCGCCTCTGGGGTCGCTGGGTCGAAGTCCGCGACCGCGAGGCGGGTCGGCCTTCCTCCACCCTGCCGGATGTCGAGGATCCATTCGTCGAGCGGCGCTTTTGGTCTATCTTGAGAGGCAAGCGCTCTCAGAGCGAGGAGCGCGGCGAGCGCGAAAACCATGAGCCAGAGTCTTTTCATCGAGATGTCAGCGATGGTAAGCGGAGTCGTGATCGGGGTGGAGCGAGACCAACCGCAGGAAATCGCCGTCCCGGTAGGCGATCGCACGGACCTTCTGGCTCAAGCGGAGCGAATAGACCTTGGCGCCGTTGGGAGCCTCGAGATGCTCGACGGCTTCCCAGCGATAGCCCGTGTGACGGTACAATCCATTCCAATCCAACGCCCGCAGGCGCCCTAGTGACGAGACCACCTGCTTCAACTCGCCCGCCTCGAGGCGAAAAAAACGTCCTGGAATTCGGGGCTGTTGAGGTCCAGGCGGACGCGACTACTTGCGAGAGGCACGCGCGCGCCCCGGTCTCCTCTTCCGGCGCTTCAGCAGGTCCTCGACGCCGGTTTCCGCGGGCAAGGTCTCCGCGGCCCAGCGGAGACCGCGCGCGATCCGGGAACGGTCAGGCTCCTCGAGCGTCCAGAGCTGGCTCGCCGGCACCATCACTACGTCGGTGAGCAGTATGGTTCCGTCCTCGCGCCGTTCGAGACGCAGGGTCTTGCCGGCATAGCTCTTGCCGAGCGAAATCTGCCCGCTTTTTCCAACGACTTTGATTTCGGCGCCGCCCCCTCGTCCCATGGGGAATTTCCTGCCATCATGCTAATCATGCCGCCGTGCTGGCGACAACAACGGTTTTGGCGCGCAGGAGGTCACATCCCCGAGCGGCCCCCGCCCCGATAACCGCCTTGTTGAATGCCTTCCGGATCCGGGGTAAGCTCGGACCGGTTGGGAACGGGGGAACCCAACGCCCTCCTGCTCGACCGCTTTCATAGCGGAGTTCATTCATGTTCGGATCGTGCCGTATTTGCTATCAGCCCACGGACAAGTGGCAGGACTTCTGTAACGAGTGCGCACTCCTTGGCTCGCCGCCGCGATTGCGGGTGATTCCGGGAGGGCGGAGCGAGTGGGAGCGTCCGGGCCCGAAGCCGCCGCGCACCCATCGCTGGCTTCAGCCGGTTCCTCGGCGGCGAAGCGCGCCTCGGAGCACGACCTGAGCTTCTTCCGTCAGTAGCTCCACCAGGGAGTCGTGGCGCCGTCGGGTTTTCTCCGCAGCATGTACTGAGCGATCTCTCGAAGTCTCTCCGCCTCAGTGACGGGGCCGATCCAGCAGTGGGGCTTGCGGTCGCCGTACAGGAAGAACCCCTCGTAATGCGGGTTCTCCGTGGACTTCATCCACTCCTGCATCAGAACGACGCCTTTGTCGAGATAGAACGTGTCCATGTCGCCCGTATAAAGATGTAGCTTCCCCTCGATCTTGGGTCCGAGAGTCGCCCAGTTCTTCTGCATGTAATAAAGGAGGTCGTAGTTCTCCTTCCAGTACCCGGCTACCTCGGGATCCATGACTCCCGTGAGCTTGTCGAAGACGGGCTTGTAGTAGCCGTCCTCGCCCACGGGCCCATAGACCGCGGACCAGATGTCCATCTGGTACCCCGAGCGTCCCTTGGTGCCGCAGACGAGCTCGAAGTGGTTCTTCTGCTCCGCCGTGAGCCGCACCTGTCCGAAGGTGTCGCGGACGTTGGACGTGGGCACTCGATACCAGCCGTAGTCTTTGTAGAATGCGTTCTGGTCCTTGTAGATATCGATTCCCTCGTAGGCCGAGAACGTCACGGGGTCCGGGCAGTAGGCCCAGGTGCCGCCGAAGAAATCCGGATGGAACAGCTGGAGGGCGAGCGCTTCCCAGCCTCCGGTCGACCCTCCCGTGAGGGCGCGCGCCCAGGGCTCGCGGATGACGCGAAATCGCCGCTCCACCTCGGGGATGAGCTCTTCCATCAAGGCGTCGCCGTAGGGCCCGACGTTCGCGGAGTTCACGGCGTAGGAATCGTCGAAGTACGGGTTCGGGTGCTGAAACGTCACCACGATCATCCGCGGAAAGTTGTCCTCCATCCAGTCGCGATGGAGCTCTCCGCCCTCCTCGAAGCGAAGCGGAGCCTGAAGCGAGAAATGTCCCTGGTGGTAGACGACGGGGTAGGAGATTTCTCCGGCCTCGTAGTCCCGCGGGAGCAGCACGGTGGCGCCGAGGGCGATCGGACGACCCCAGAACTTCGTGAGCCGCGGGCTTTCGAAACGGAAGCGCTTCACCCATTGGCTATCGGGCGGGATCTCGACCTTCGGGATCACCTGGTCGGCGACGAGCGAGACCTGGTATCCGCGCTCGGGGTCGAGCCGAACCTTCGAAACAAGGCTATAGAGATTCCCGGGAGAGACGTTCCACTTCTGCCCCTCCCATCGATCGTCGTGCATCCAGACCACGTGGCCGTCGGAACGTCGGAACTCGGAGTAGACGTTCACGAACGCCTGAACGAAGTACTCACCCGCGGGGATCTGCTTTAGCGAGGGGACGGGCGAGCCGAGGTCGGTCTCGTCGAGGACTACGGGCTCGCCCGGCGCGAGCCGCTCGACGTCGCGGCCGAAGAATGGCGTGCCTCCGGTCTGGCTGATCTGGAGGCGAGGCTCGGTCTCGTTGGTCCTCGAGATCATGACATAGACCCGGCCAGTGATGGGCTCAGCATGGGCCTCCGGGGGGAACAACACCTCGAACCGGGTCTCCTGAGCCTCTCCGCGGACGGCGAGGAGAACGAGCCATAGCGAAAAGCGTCTCATCCCTCGTTCCTTTCGTTCAGCCCACGTATTGAGTAAGCGAGAACGCGTTTCCCTCGGTGTCGAGCACCTCGGCGAGCTTGATGGGCTCGCCCGGACGAGTCTGGGGCGGGGATGCGATCTTGCCTCCGCCCGCTTCGAGCTCCTTGCACGCCGAGGCGATGTCCCGCACCTGGAGCGATAGTCCGGTCTTCTGGTATCTGCCGGTGCCCCTTCCGTGGAGCGCGACGACCGCGTTGCCGAAAGTGAGCTCGGTCCATTCCCGCGACTCGAAGGCCACCTTGAGGCCGATGACGTCGCGGTAGAACCTCACCGCCCGGTCCATGTCCTGGGCCATCAGCATGTACTTCACGGATTCGACGACCATTCTTATACCCCTGCCTCCCGCAAGGCCCGCTTCGCGGTGCGGGTGATGAGTATCGTGACCCCCAGGGTCGCGAGCAAGCCTACCGCCTGGAGCGCGAAACGATAGCTCTCGGCGCCGCTCCCCGACGCCGCCTCGAGCCCGCTTCGCCCCAACGTTCCCAGATAAACGTAGAGAAAGGTCCCCGGGATCATTCCGATCCAGGAGGCTAGCACGTACTGCCAGAACGAGACACTCGTGAGCCCGTAGGCGTAGTTCTGAAAGTTGAAAGGGAACGCCGGAGAGAGCCGGGTGAGAAAGACGATCTTCCACCCCTCGCGGGCCACCGCCTTGTCCACGGCGACGAACGCCGACTTGCGCTGAATCCAGCGTTCGACGCGCTGGCGCGCGAGGTGCCGTGAGACGAGAAACGCGAGGGCCGCGCCCAGAGTCGCCCCGAAAAGGACGGTGACGAAGCCGGGGAGAAGGCCGAAGCTCGCGCCGGAGGCGAGTGTCAGGAGCGAGCCCGGCACCAGGAGCACCGTGGCCGCGGCATAGAGGAGGGCGAAGAGGATCATCCCGGCGACGCCGAGCCCCACGACCCGCTCGTTGAATGCCGCGAGCCAGTCCGCGAGAGGAAGCATTCGCGCGGCGACGGCGACGACGGCCACCGCCGCGAGGACCAGGCCGAGCTTGAGGTAGCCTCGAGCTCCCATCAGCTCCGCCTCCGCCGGTACAGCCACCGGAAGAGACCGGCGACGCGGGGAGTGAGCCTGGTCTTTTGAAAGGAGTCCGCGACCCTCTGCACCGACGATGAATAGGTGGGATACGCGTGAACGGTGCCCGAGAGCTTGGAAAGGCCGATTCCGTGCTTTGCCGCGACCAGGAGCTCGTGCATCACCTCTCCCGCGTGAACTCCGACCACCGTCGCGCCCAGGATCGTGTCCTTGCCGCGAGCGGTGAGCACCTTGATGAAACCCTCAGTCTCGGAGTCGGTCACCGCGCGGTCGAGATCGTGCCAGTCGTGGCGAAAGACGCCGTATTCGAGATTCTTCCCGCGAGCCTCCTCCTCGGTCGGACCGAAGTGCGCGACCTCGGGATCGGTATAGGTCACCCAGGGCATCCACCGGTAGCTGGCCTTGGCCTTGAACCAAGGGAGGAGGATGTTGCGGACCACGATGCGCGCCTGATAGTCCGCGGCATGAGTGAAGGCGTAGGGACCGGCAACGTCTCCGCAGGCGAAGATGTGAGGCTTTGAGGTGGTGAGGGTCTCGTCGACCGAAACCCCGCGGCGGTCGAACTTCACTCCGGCCGCTTCCAGCCCGAGAGATTCGACGTTCGGGGTCCTCCCGGCGGCAACCAGGACGGCCTCGGTCGTGAGCTTCCTCTCGGCTCCGTTCGCCTCGATCGTGACCGAGATGCGGCCGTCCTGGCGCTCGAAGCTCACGGCTTTCGTTCCCGTCGAAACCTCGACGCCCTCGCGCTCGAGCCGCTTGCGGACGGCTTCGCTCGCCTCGGAGTCGTCGCGGGGCAGGAGCCGGGGAAGAAGCTCGACGAGCTTGACCTCGATTCCGAGCCTCCCCGCGACCTGAGCGAGCTCGCAGCCGATGGGACCTCCGCCGAGGACGAGCATCGATTCGGGTCTGCGTTCGAGCTTGTCGAAGAAAGTCTCGTTCGTGTAGTAGGGCACCCGGTCGAGGCCGGCAACGGGGGGAACGAGCGCGCGGGTTCCGGTAGCGACGACGAAATTGCGCGCGCGAAGCCGGGTCCCGTCGTCGATCTCGACCTCGTGGGGCGAGAGGAACTTCGCCCTTCCGAGAAAAACGTCGACCGAAAGCGCCTCGAATCTCTCCTTGGAGTCGTTCGGCTCGATGCGGGCGCGGCGCTCGCGCATGCTGCGAAAGACGTCCTCGAATCGAAACGAGGGCTCCATTGGCGAAAACCCGAGCTCCGGTGCCCGCCGGATACGGTCGAGGAGCTTGGCCGAGGAGATGAGAGCTTTCGAGGGCACGCATCCGAAGTTGAGACAGTCGCCGCCCATCTTGTTCGCCTCGATGAGCGCGACTCGGCCCCCAAGACCCGCCGTCCCAGCGGCAGTCACGAGACCAGCGGTGCCGCCGCCGATCACGACGACGTTATAGGTCCCCTGTCCTTTTTGGTCTCTGTGCATAGCCCGAGCGCGATGGCATTCTCCCGTCCCGCCGCAACCGTTGCAAACCGAACGCCCGTGGGAAACCATACTCTCCGTGATCCTCGGCATCGACGAAGCTGGCCGCGGTCCGGTTCTGGGCCCCCTGGTGGTGGCGGGCGTGGTGCTGAAGCCTCAGGCGGCTTCGGCCCTCACCCGGAGGGGAGTTGTCGACTCGAAATCCTTCGGCGCCGGCGGCGAGGCCCGGCAGGAGCGGGCCGAGCTCGCCGTTCATATCCGGAGGCTTGCGGCCGACGTTCAAGTCGAGGTCTTCGATCACGGGGAGGTCGATCGCTTCGTGGAGCGCGGCCTCTTGAACGAGCTCGAGCGGCGCGCGGCGAGAGCGATCATCGACCGATGCCCCGCGGTCAAGCGCATCGTCGCCGACGGCGCCAAGGTCTTCGAGCTCCTTCGATTCCGATACCCTCATCTCGAAGCCCGCGACTTCGGTGAAGAGCATCACGTCGCCGTGGCAGCCGCGTCGATCGTCGCCAAGGACATGAGGGATCGTCTCTTCCAGGCCATTGCACTGCGGTACGACTCGGAGTTCGGACCGATACGCGGAGGCGGCTACGTGAACGCGGCGACCGCCGACTTCCTCAGACGCTACCACGCGCGCTATCGATGCCTTCCCGAAGAGACGCGGCGAAGCTGGGCCTGGAAGGTGCTGGGCGAGCTCGAGCCGAGGCCGCTTCCCCTCTTCGACGATAGAGAGTAGCAGGGGAAAAAAAACGCAAAGACGCAAAGGCGAAAGGACGCAAAGAAGAAAATACAAGGGGGATGGGGAGATGGGAGGAGATGGGGAAATAAGGCAGTCGAATCGGGAAGTCTAAAACTGTATCTCTGATCCTTCCGTTCTCTCCATCCTATTTTATTTCTTCTTTGCGCATTTACGCCTTTGCGTCAGATTCTTTTCCTCGAAGGGGGGGGAAAGGCAAACGCGGTCCGGAGCGCTCTTCCGCTGCACTTCGCTCGACGATCCGCCGGGCGATGAAGCACTCCGGATTGCGCTCTCGCCAGCTCGCCTGCGTCTTCGCCCGGCGCTTGCGCTGGCACTCCGACGCCGAGCCAGACCGCTGACGCGTCCCTACTCGACTATCGGGAAGAAACCAGTTGCGACAAAATCGACAAGGACGCTTTCGGGCTCGCTGAGACATCTTTAAGCTTGCCCCATGTCCTCATCGTCAGAACCCGCCTTGCCCTCAGCATCGTCGTCGCCTGTGGGCACGAGGTCGGCTGACGAACGATCGTGCTTGGGGTATATGGCTCTCCAGCAGGAGGTTCCTTGTAGGAGCTGTGGGACCCGGAGTCCTCGGAGGGTTTCCAAGCGGCTTGTTGGAATCGCGAAGCGATTCAAAGGCCCTGTGGAAGACTTGTCTGGGCAAGGACGGGAACGAGACTCGGAGCTACTTCAAGTCTTCCACAGGACCGTCAGCCGCGGCAGCTCCCACAGGACTTTGACGTTGGAGCCAAGTGGGAAAGAGGGCAGAGAGAAATTTGGCGGAGGGGCGACGAGCCAGCCCAACAACCCGGACCAGTTCTCATAAGCACACCCGGGGCACTTCTCGTAAGCGCCGAAGTTCACGATTCCGCTTCAATTTTTCGATCGCGTCGACCGTGACGATTCCCCGAGACGAATCCGCTGGTCGAGCTCCTGACGATCTCCAATCGGGAGCAGTGCAGCATTGGGTGCTCCCTTGGACCTGGTTGGGACTGAACTCGAACCGCAGCAGGTCCGCGCGCGGACAGCGGAAAGTGTTGAAGCTCCTCACTCCAGAAAGCCGCGCGGGGATGGGCGAGCAGCCCCGCCCCGCTGGGTGTCAATGGATTGGGAGCGAGGCCGGCTCCCGCTCCATGCCGTGTGCGTCCCCTCCCTGCGGGGAGAGGCCGACTTGGGCCTCCTTGCGCTCTCTCTGCTTGCGAACAAGCTGCTTGAGCGCCGTGGCGTCGCCCGGTGTGGCCTCGATGGCCCTGAGCTCTTCGATGTCCGTCGCCAGCCGCTGACGGAGGCTGTCCAGCATGGAGTTGACAATCAGGGGGATGTCCCTGAGGAAATCCCCCTGGCGAAATTGGAGCTGGAAGCCGAAATCGCCCTCAGCGACGCGAACCAAGCACTTCTTGGTCCGGTACAGCGGTCCAGCGATCTGATTGCTCATGTAGAGAGCAATAAGGCTGAGAACGATGAATCCGAACACAGAGACGAACACCAATGCAACCGCGACGAGCGTGGGAAACGAGTAAAGAGGCGCCATCCCGGGTCTCGGCTCGAGCGCATAGAACTGCTTCAGGTGGCCTTCGAAGAGGAAGTAGAGCACCACTGCGAAGAACAGCGAGTTGGCGACCCAGATGGACATCAGCGTGCCGATGAGCCGGTACTGGAACAACCAGTCGACGATGTACTGCCTTTTGTGGAGCGGCGGTCGCCTGCCCCACCCATCTGCTTTGGATTCGGCGTTGCTCATGGAAAACCTCCGGCCTTCACTTCGATGCAAGCCTCCCGCGAGCGGGAATGCAGGCGGGGACCGATGATGTTCGTTGCATTGCGGCTCCGGAGAACGCTGTAAAGAGCTTGGGATGTAATCCGAGAGTGCTCACAAGTAGGTTAGCATCCCTCGGCGTCCGCGACAACCCCCTCCCGCCAAACGTGTGTTCGGGCACCCGTAGGTCCTCAAAAGCTGCATCTAACATCACCATAGTGGGGCTTTCACTGCAGGAGTCCACCGCGGTAGGTCGGCTTGGTGAACTCGCTGTGACCAGGCGGGTTGAGGGAGTCCCAATTAAAGGCGTCTCCGCAAGTCGCGCGAGTTTTCCTGCCTCTGGGACCGGAGAAACCCCACACTTCGATTCCCTCCACCGCGAGCGCTTTGCCTCGGAAGTCGTGGCGATGGAGATATTTCTGACGGACCGAAGGTCTTGGAACAGACCTTGCTGCAGTGGGTTGGGGAGCACACCGATCGGACGAAACTCTCGAGGGTTCCGAGCGGAGGAGGAATGCCATGAATGCTATTTCCCGAAGTCGAGCGCAGGGCTTTTCGCTGATCGAAATCATGATCTCACTTGCGCTCACCCTAATAGTGTTGGCGTCGGTCTTCGCCTTACTCCATCGCGGGCAACGCTCTTTCCAGCGCGAGCCCGAGATCTCGGACATGCAGCAGAACGCGCGCGGTGGGCTGGTTTGGATCAACCGGGATCTCTTGATGGCCGGCTACAAAACTCCGCCAGCTATGGCGGTCCTCTGGGAGGACGCAGGGGGAATCACTCCGGACTCGATTACGATCGTGTTTGCGGACCCGGACGTACCGACGGCGAGTCCGGTTACGGGCGCTGCGGGTTCCACTATCGAGAGCTCGTCGACACTCTTTCTCGATACGTCGACCCTGGACCCCGCCCCCGGGGATCCCGGCAATTCCTACGCGCAAGGCATGACGCTCATGGCCATCGAGACCGCGGACTGCAACGGCGACGGTCAAATAGGCTTCCACTTGTTTGATACGACTCAGGATTCTCAGTGTACTTCTGCGGGTGGGCCGGGAGGTCCCCCGATCGCCGGCGGGGGAGGCGGGTGCGACACTCTTATGGTGAATCACAACCCGTCGGCCACGTCCGGTCTCAACCCACCCGGAGGATTCAACGGTTCCGTGCAGGCGGACTGCGCCATCGTAGGATTCTTCCGCATGATTCAGTATCGAATCAATCCTCCACCTCCCGCGGCAAATCCCTCTCTGGAACGGAGGGATCTGAGCATCAACCAACCCTGGACCCCGGTCGCCAATAACATCGAGAACCTTCAGTTCCGTTACCTGATCGCCAACAGTCCGCTCGAGGTGGATGCTCCGCCGGCGGCGCCGGATCCAGCGAACCCCCTGACCTGGATTGTCGGCGTGAACCCGACCGTGTCGGGGAGGACTCAGAGCGTCGACCTGGAGGGAGCATCCCAAGGCGTATTCGCCGCGGAGGATACCCACGTGAGAAAAGCCTTCTCGACGTCAGTGAGTCTGCGGAACGTTGCGGCCTCTGAGTCGAGGATAGAGGTGCGTTAACCAGCGTGGCAGCGGCCAGCCCCGTGTACCGTCGCATCCGCTCCTCGGGAGCGTTGGTCCAGCCTTCTGCTTGGGTTGCGCTATACTTCTTATTGAAATCTGTGCCCAATCCGCCATGAAGAAAGGATGTTTCCGGGGATTCTGAGAAAGTTTTCTGAGAAGTTGCTGAACGCGGTCTCGGAATTGGGTTGGGCCTTTCAGTCAGCTCCCTCCGAATCGCCCCTGAACCGAGGTAGTTCATGGACGTGCCACTCCGCGTCCTCTTCCATTGAAGATTCCGCTCTCGATACCGAGCTCGAGGAGCGCGAGCTCAGAGACGGCGGGTTCTTCTTCGTATCCAAGCGCGTCGAAACTCGTGAGGAGCTCACCCGTGCGCTGAGAACCTTTGCCCCGAAGCTCGTCATTTCCGACTACTCGCTGCCGAACGGGTTGACGGCTCTTCAGATATCGGGAAATCCTTCCCGAGGTTCCCTTCCTCTTCGCCTCGGGGACGATCGGCGAAGAACGGGCGATCGAGAGTCTCAAGAACGGCGCAGCGGACTATTTTGCTTCGCCGCTCGGGAGAATCGACCCACCTGCGCTCGGGAGTAATGACCCAGTCAAGGAACGAGATCAGGGATCGAGATTCGGTTCGCCGAGGCGGTTTGGTAGAGAAGTTTCTTTTGTTGCTCTTGAGGCTGTGGGCAACACCGTGGTCGTCGCTGGACCGCGGGACCGGTCCGCTCCCGTCTCGGAAGCGGCCGGAGTCTGCGGGAGTTGTCTACTCCACTAATAAGGGCATCTTCCGACAGAAAGGATCTCTCTCTTTTCGTTTTGCTTTTTCCGATAGAGATCAAGAGGGGGGGCCTGTGGACGCTTGTGGGAAACGCCCGGCCACGACCCTCCCGAGCGTGCTTGGCTCTCCGGGGGCGTTTTCCACGGTCGCGGCAGCGTCCACACGCCATCCCACTACCACCTGACTTCACCCACAACATCTCCGGAAGACCCTATTCTTTTATTCCGCTTTCGTTGCCGTGAGCGTGGGCTCCACGGTTTGGAAGTTTAGAAGCCCCGTCCTATACTGGCCGTCGGGGAGCCGATAGATTTTTCGTTCGGCCGGTCTCCGCATGCGTCGGAACGGCTTCGGAGTTGCTGCTTGCGATTCACAACCGTCAGCCGACGATCCTCCGGCTTTTTCGTTGCTGTCGCCACGCTCGCAACCGCTGCGGCCTCGGGCGAGACCTCCGCCCCTCCCGCCTTCGAGCGAAAGACCCTCGAGGAGCACGTTCGCTACCTCGCCTCCGATGAGCTCGTAGGAAGGGGCAACGGCAGCCCCGGTCTCGAGGACGCGGCGCTCTACATTCGAAAAAGCTTCCAGGTTTTAGGCCTCGAGCCCGCGGGCGAAGGCGGGACGTACCTGCAGGCGTTCCGAGTAACGACGGGTCAGGAGCTCGGGCGCCACACCGAAGCGCTCCTCCGAACCCCGGACGGAGTGCGCACTCTCGAGTACGGACGCGACTTCGAGCCTCTCAGCTTGAGCGCCTCGGGAGAGGTCGACTCTCCGGTGATCTTCGCTGGTTACGGCGTCACCGCCCCCGAGTACGACTATGACGACTACGCCTCCGTCGACGTTCGCCGGCGGATCGTTCTTCTCCTTCGCTACGCTCCCGACGTCTTCGGCGAGCAGGGCTGGCACGCGACCTTCGTCCGCAAGGCGCAAAACGCCGCGACCCACGGCGCCCTGGCGGTTCTGGTGGTCAACGGTCCGCGCCATCATCGGGAGGACAAGATCGTTCCTTTCAGCCTCGACGTCGGCGCCGGGGAGACGGCGTCGATTCCCACGGTGCACTTGAAGCGCGAGCACGCGGACGCGCTCCTTCGTGCCTCTGGCCGGAGCCTTCTCGAGCTCCAAAACGGCATCGACCAGACGCTAACGCCGCGGTCTTTCCCCATCGACGGGGTGAAAATGGCGTTGACCGTCGACGTGCGGCGCGCCACGGTCACGGTGGCTAACGTTCTCGGTTATCTTCCGGCGAGCGGAGCCGGCTCGAGGCGGCGGGAGCACATCGTCATCGGCGCTCACTACGACCACCTGGGACTCGGAGAGAGCGGAAGCCGCGACCAGAGGTCCCGGGGGCTGGTGCACAACGGCGCCGACGACAACGCTTCGGGAGTGGCGGGAGTTCTCGAGCTCGCGCGGGTCTTTTCCCTGGAAGCGAATCGGCCTCGCGGGATCCTCTTCGCCGCCTTCGCCGGTGAGGAGCTGGGGCTCAAGGGCTCCTACTATTACACGAATCACCCCGCGCTCCCGCTTAAGGACGCCGTCGCGATGATCAACCTCGACATGATCGGGCGGCTGCGGCATAACCTTCTCTACCTCGGCGGAATCGATCGTCTCCCGCAGCTCCAGGGATGGATCGAAAGGCGCCTCGAGGAGGAAGGTCTCGCTCTCTCCGGACGGTTCACCGCCGACGAGGCGAGCGACCATGCCCCCTTCATCCGCGCGGGGGTCCCGTCGCTCTTCTTTTTCACCGGGCTCCACGGCGACTATCACAAGCCGACCGACGACCTCCAGTTCATCAACGTCGAGGGGATGGAGCGCGTCCTCCGCGCCTCCTATCGGGTGTCGAGCGACCTCCTGAACGGCCAGGAGCGCCCGTCGCTCGTCGCCGTGGAGCCGGGCGTCGAACCCTTTCGGAAGACAGCGGCCGCTTACTTCGGCATCGGGGTCGACACCCGCTTCGATGGCGAGGGGGTCCGCTTCGCGTACGTCGCCATCGACGGGCCGGCGGCGCTCGCGGGCCTCGAGGCCGGCGACGTCTTACTGGAGCTCGACGGCCGCGCCATCGGCTCGAGCGATCGCGCCTCGAGCATCATCATGCAGCGCCGGCCCGGCGAGACCGTGAACGCGAAAATTCGGCGCAAGGACCGGATCCTCGAAGTGAAGGTGCGGCTCTCGAGCTGGCCCTGATCCAGTTTGCCCTAACTGGCCCGGGCCTTGTTGTAAAGGCCGTTCTGCTCCAGGTAACGCCGCAGCTTCTTCACGTGCTCCCACATCGCCGGCTTGAGCTTGGCGTTGTAGAGGAGCGCCGCCGGATGGTAGAGGACCATGAACTGGATCCCGGGATAATCGGCCAGGGTGAAGAACCTTCCCGCC
>Ga0184637_10000159_pt1 | contig 48112 bp, 54 predicted proteins | sample PLM3_127_b2_FD_133143 | JGI IMG/M metagenome (GOLD analysis project Ga0184637, IMG submission 133143) | Groundwater sediment microbial communities from an aquifer in East River, Colorado, USA - PLM3_127_b2 | ecosystem: Environmental > Terrestrial > Soil > Riparian zone | place: USA: East River...
GAGGGCCTTCTTGCAACCCCTCGACTCCCTTGCGCGCGATTCGCCCGCGCCACAGCGACACCGTCTGCATGGACACGCCCAGCGCTTGCGCAATCGACGCCGTGGAGCGACCTTCGTTGGCCAACAGCGCAATCTGCGCTCGCCAGACCTGCCGTTGCTCGGCGGTGCCGCGTCGGGTCAACGACTGCAGCGCCTTGCGCTCTCTCTGCGAGAGCCTGACTGGCTGTGCTCCACGGCCCCGACCCATGCCGCCATGTTTAGATCATGCCCCTCATTTATTCAACTTATTTATGAGATGTTGTACTAGTCCTAAACAGCCACCAAACTGAAAACGGCCCCCATCGGGGCCGTTTTGCTTTGTTGCCTGAACTTGCGCTTCAAGCCGACTTCGCGAGCAACTCGAAATGCTCGACCGCCGGCGGTGCCGCGAAAAACGGCCCGACGATCGCACGCCACTGTGCGAACAGCGGCCCCTGGCGAAAGTCGACGGTGTGATTCTCGAGCGTGTCCCAATAGATCATCAACAGATAGCGCTGCGGCGACTCGATGCTCTTGTTGACCTTGTAGCCGCGAAAGCCCGGGCTTTGACAGACGATGGTGTCGAGGCCCTTGCGAATGGCGATGTCGAACTGCGCGTTCTGGCCCGGCGCGATGCGGATGTCGGCGACTTCGAGAATCATCTGTTGCTGCTCCGTTGAGGTTCAAACGCCGAGCACTCGGGCGAGCGCTTCGGGCTGTTGCGCCAATGTCGCCGATTCGCCGTGCAGCACGATCAGCCCCTTCTCCATCACGACGGCGCGGTCGGTGTGAGCGAGCACGGCGCGATAGTTGCGATCGACGATCAGCGTGCTGATACCGGTGGCGCGGATCTCGCTGATCACGCGCCAGATCTCGGCGACGATCAACGGCGCCAGACCTTCGGTCGCTTCGTCGAGGATCAGCAACGGCGGGTTGGTCATCAGCGCTCGGCCGATCGAGAGCATCTGCTGCTCGCCGCCCGACAGTTGCTGGCCGCCATGCGCCAGCCGCTCGCCCAGGCGCGGAAACGTTGCCAGCACGCGCTCGAGTGTCCAGTCGGCGCGGCCGTTCGGGCCGGCGCGCGCCGCCATCACCAGGTTCTCGCGCACCGAAAGATTTGGAAAGATGCCACGCCCCTCGGGCACGTAGCCGATACCGAGCCGTGCCACGCGTTCCGGCGGTTGGCCGGTGACGTCGCGATCCATCCAGCGCACGCGGCCCGAGGTCGGCAGCACGTAGCCCATCAGCGTGCGGATCAGCGTCGTCTTGCCCATGCCGTTGCGACCGAGCAGGCCGACCGACGTGCCGGCGTCGATGGAGACGTTGACGCCGCGCAGCACATGGCTGTCGCCGTAGTGCGTGTGCAGCGCGTCGATGTGCAGCATGCTCAGTGCTCCTCGCCGAGGTAGGCGACGAGCACCTCGGGATGGGTGCGTATCGCCTGCGGCAGGTCGCTTGCGATGACCTCGCCGTTCACCATCACGGTGATCACGTCGGCAACGCGGAACACCGCGTCCATGTCGTGCTCGACCAGCAGCACCGCGTGCGTGCGCTTCAGCGCTTCGAGCAGCGTGAGCATGCGGTCCGTTTCGGCGGCACCCATGCCGGCCAGCGGCTCGTCGAGCAGCAGCACGCGCGGGCGCGTGGCCAGGCACATCGCGATTTCGAGCTGGCGCTTTTGCCCGTGGCTCAGCAGGCCGGCCGCGCGCGCAGCGACACCTGCAAGCCCGGTGCGCTCGAGCGCGTCGCGCGCCACGCCGTTGCTGTGAGGGCAGCCTGCGGCCGACTCCCACACGCGCCACGGGCGCTGTTGTGCGGCTTGGGCGCTCAGGCGGCAGTTCTCGAGCACGCTCAGTTCGGGAAAGATGGTCGTGCGTTGGTAGCTGCGCCCCACACCCGCGCGCGAGCGCGCCGGCTGCGACCACCGCGTGATGTCGGCGCTGTCGAGGAAGATGCTGCCGCTCGTCGCAGGCAGCTCACCCGACAGCATGTTGATGAGCGTCGACTTGCCCGCGCCGTTGGTGCCGATCACCGCATGCACCTGGCCGACCTGCAACGCGACCGACACCGCGTTGACGGCGGTCAAGCCGCCAAAGCGACGCGTCAGCCGCTCCGCCCGCATCAGCGGCGCTGCGGGCTCATTCATCGGCGGCCTCCCTGACCGGGGCGCGGCGCCGCTGACGCAGCATTTGTCCGGCGCCGATCAAGCCCTTGGGCAACCCCGCGACGAAGGCAATGATCGTGAAGCCGAGCGTCATTTGCCAATGGCTCGCCAGCGGACCGAGCAACGACTCGGATTGGAAAAACTCCTTGAGCAGCGTGAACGCGAACGCGCCGATGAACGCGCCGCGCAGATGCCCGAGGCCGCCGAGGATGATCATCAGCAGCACGGCACCGGACTCGTGCCACGACAGCAACTCGGGGTTCACCGCGGCGTCCTTCACCGCGACCAGAAAGCCCGCCAATCCGGCGAAGGCGCCGGCGATGACAAAGGCCGCGAGCTTGTAGCCATAGGTCCTGAAACCCGCGGCGCGCATGCGCTGCTCGTTCAAGCGGATGCCCACCAGCGCATGGCCGAAGCGCGAGCGCAGCAGCAGCGCGAGCAGCGCGTAGGTGAGCGCGAGCGCGCCGAGCGCCAGGTAGTAGAAATGGCGCTTGTCCTCCAGATCGAGCCACACGGCGCCGCCGGCGCCGAGCACCGGCCGCACGTACATGAAGATGCCGTCGGTGCCGCCACCGAGCTTGGTGTCGTGGAAGACGAAATACGCCATCTGCGCGAACGCCAGCGTGACCATGATGAAGTAGACGCCGCGCGTGCGCAGGCTCAACGCGCCGACGAACAACGCGTAGGCCGTCGCCGCGAGCATCGCCAGCGGCACCAGCCACACGATCGACGCGGGTGCGCCTTGCGGTGACGCGAGCACGGTGACATACGCACCGATGCCGAAGAACGCGGCGTGCCCGAGGCTCACGAGCCCGGTGGTGCCGACCAGCAGTTCGAGGCTGAGCGCGAACAGCGCGTAGACGAGGATCTTAGCGATCAAGTCCTGTTGGTACGGTGAAACGAACCACGGCAACGCGGCCAGCACGAGGCCCGCTGCCACCGGCAAGAGCTTCGACAGCCGCGAACGCGATGACCCCGTTGATGCGGCCTGCATCTCAGCACCCACCGGGCCGCCCCAAGGGGGCTGAGCGCCCCCTTGGGGGGCAGCGAACGAAGTGAGCTTGGGGGCGTTCCATCCTAGGCGCCCCGCTTCATCAGCCCCTCGGGGCGCCAGATCAGGATGATCGCCATCAGCAGGTACACGCCGATGCCGCTGTATTCGGCGTAGAACACCTTGCCGAAGGTGTCGACGAAGCCGACGAGCAGCGACGCGATCAGCGCGCCGGTGATCGATCCGATGCCGCCGATCACGACGACGACGAAACAGATGATCAGCACACTGCCGCCCATGCCCGGGTACACCGACGACAGCGGCGCCGCAATCATGCCGGCCAGCGCGGCCAGCGCGACGCCGCCGGCGAACACGATGCGATAGAGCAGCGTGATGTCGATGCCGAGCCCGCGCACCATGTCGCGGTTGCTCGCGCCCGCGCGGATCATCATGCCCAGCCGCGTGCGATTGACGACCCAGTACAGCAAGATCGCAACCACGATGCACGCGGCGGAGGCGAACAGGCGGTACACCGGATACGACATGAGATCGCCGAGCGCGAAGCTGCCGGAAAGCCACGCGGGCGCCTGCACGCCGTGCACGTCGTTGCCGACGAGGAGGCTGCGCGCCTCCTCGAAGACGAGGATCAGTGCATAGGTCATCAGCACCTGTTGCAGGTGCTCGCGCTGGTACAGGTAGCTGAAGAAGATCCACTCGAGCACGAAGCCGAACAGCGCGGCCAGCAGCACACCGATCAGCAGCATCAGCAGGAACTGCTGGCCGAACCACGGCGCCAGCACGAACGCGAGGTACGCGCCCAGCATGTAGAAGCTGCCATGCGCGAGGTTGATCACGCCCATGATGCCGAAGATCAGCGTCAGCCCGCTGGCGACGAGGAACAGCAGCAGCCCGTACTGCACGGCGTTCAGGCACTGGACGAGGAAGGTGGCTAGATCCACTTGCGGCGATCGGCAGGGCAAGAAAAAGGGCGGCGCAGCGACCGCCCGCTCACACCCGAAACGCGAAGACTACATCCTGCAACCGGCGCCGGGGTCTGCCAACGCCTTGACGGCGATGCCGCGCGCCTCGTTGTTGTTGCCCTTGACCTCGCGGGTGTAGAAGTCCTGCACCGGGTTGTGCGAGGCCGACATCGTGAACTTGCCGCGCGGGCTGTCGATGGTGGCCTTGCGCATCGCGGCGACCAGCTCATCGCGCTTGCTCAAGTCACCCTTCACGGCGTTCAGCCCGACGGCGAGCAACTGCGCCGTGTCGTAGCCCTGCACCGCATACACGTCGGCGTTCGTCTTGTAAGCGAGCGCGAAATTCTTGCGGAACGCGTTGTTGCGCGGCGTCTCGAGGTTGTCGGCGTAGTGCAGCGAAGTGATGAGGCCCTGCGCGGTGGCGCCCTGCGCCTCCAGCGTGCCGTCGGTGAGGAAGCCCGTGCCGACGAGCGGGATCGTCTTGTTGAGCCCCGCCGCTGCATAGTCCTTGACGAACTTGACCGCGCCGCCGCCGGCAAAGAACGCGAACACGACGTCGGGCTTTTGCGCGGCGATCTCCGTCAACAGCGCCTGGAACTCGACGTTCGGAAAGGGCACCGTCAGATCCTTCAGCACCTTGCCGCCGCTTTTCTCGAAGGCCTCGGTGAAGCCTTTGACCATCTCGCTGCCCGCGGCGTAGTTCCACGTGATGGTCATCGCCCGCTTGTACCCTTTCTGGCCCGCAATCACCCCGGTGGCGTAGCCGGGTTGCCAGTTCGTGAACGAGGTGCGAAAGATGTTGGGCGCGCAGGCGGGCCCGGTGATCGCGCCGGCGCCCGCGTTGGGCACGATCAGCAGCGTCTTACTCTCCTTGGCTACCCTCGCCATCGCCATCGCGACGCCGGAGTGCACCGTGCCGACGATCACGTCGACCTGGTCGCGCTTGATCAGCTTGTTGACGTTGTCGGTCGCCTTCGACGGTTCGGATTCGTCGTCGACCTTGAAGTACTGGATCTCGCGGCCGCCGAGCTTGCCGCCCTGCTCCTGCACGTAGAGCTTGAAGCCGTTTTCGATCATGTTGCCAAGCGAGGCGTAGGTGCCCGTGTAGGGGAGCATCAGGCCCACCTTGATCGGCGCACTGCCTTGCGCATGCGACAGGCACGCGGCGCACAGCGCGACCATCGCGGCAAGGGTTCGGGGAAACAAACGCATCTCGGTCTCCTTCATTGCATCAACGGGGCATGGTAGCGCGCGGGCTTGCGGCGCCCATCGGGGGTTTCATCGGTCGCGCTCAGCCCACGTCGACCGGCATCGGCGCCGGCGCCTTCACCTCTTCCATGCAGATCATCGATCGCACATCGTCGACGCCGGGCAGTTGCATCAAGCGGTCGGTGAGGAACTGCGACAGGCTCTTCAAATCGCGCGCGACGACTTTGAGCAGGTAGTCGCTGTCGCCCGACACGGTGTGGCACTCGAGGATCTGTGGAAAGGCCCGGATGCTGGCTTCGATCTCGCGCACCTTGCCGAACTGCCCGCCATCGATGTTCAGGCTCACATAGGCCATCACGCCGAGGCCCAGCGCCTCGGGCGCGAGTCGCACGGTGTAGCCGCGGATCACGCCCCGCTCTTCGAGCGAGCGAACGCGGCGCAGGCACTGCGGAGCCGACAGGTGCACGCGGGCCGACAGGTCGACATTCGAGGCCCTGCCGTCCGCCTGCAGGGCATCGAGAATCCTGCGGTCGATGGCGTCCAAACTCGCCTGCGGTAGTGAATTCATCGGAAAGTGCGAAAGTTTCCTGCGCCAAAGAGCTTATCAGCACAAGAGTTAGCAAACAAATTTCGCAAGCCGATGGCTACAGTGGTGACATGGCCCACCCCAGACATCCGCACCCTGTCTCGCCGATCGAACTGGAAGCTCGCCACGGAGCGCGCAACTACGACCCGTTGCCGGTGGTGCTGACACGCGGTGAAGGCGTGTACCTCTGGGACGACACCGGTCGCCGTTACCTCGACATGATGTCGGCGTACTCCGCGGTGAGTTTCGGGCACGGCCATCCGGTGCTCGTGCGTGCGTTGACCGAGCAGGCGCAACGTCTCGCGGTGACTTCGCGTGCGTTCCACAGCGATCGGCTGGGGCCGTTTCTGGCCAGGCTTTGCGCACTGACCGGCATGGACCGCGCGTTGCCGATGAATTCGGGTGCCGAGGCGGTGGAGACGGCGATCAAGGCGGCGCGCAAGTGGGCCTACAAGCGCAAGCGAGTGAACGCACACGCGGCGCAGATCATCGTCGCGGCCGGCAATTTCGCGGGGCGCACGACGACGATCGTCGGCTTCTCGAGCGAGGCGCAGTACCGCGACGGATTCGGGCCGTTCGCGCCGGGTTTCGTGTCGGTGCCCTTCGGCGATGCGGCGGCACTCGAGGCGGCGATCACGCCGAACACCGCGGCCTTCATCGTCGAGCCGATCCAGGGTGAGGCGGGCATCATCGTGCCGCCCGCGGGCTACCTGAAAGCAGCGCGCGAGATCTGCACGCGCCACAACGTGCTGCTGATCTGCGACGAGGTGCAGACGGGACTCGGCCGCACCGGTCGCCTGCTCGCTTGCGAGCACGAGGGTGTGCGCCCGGATGGCCTCGTGCTCGGCAAGGCGCTCGGCGGTGGGCTGCTGCCGGTGAGCGCATTCCTCGCACGCGAGGACGTGATGGCGCAATTCACCCCCGGCGATCATGGCAGCACGTTCGGCGGCAATGCGCTGGCAGCGGCGCTCGGGGAAGCGGCGTTGGACCTGCTGGTGGCAGAGGACCTGCCTCGCCGGGCGCACGAAGGCGGCGATCATCTGATGGGGCAGTTGCGTGCGCTGCGCCATCCGGCGATCCGCGACGTGCGGGGCCGCGGGCTGTTGATCGGCATCGACATCGATCCTGCGTTCGCGAGTGCGCGTGCGGTGTGCGAGGCATTGATGAGCGAAGGTGTGCTCAGCAAGGACACGCATGGCAGCGTGGTGCGTTTCGCACCGCCCCTCGTGATCACGCAGTCGCAACTCGACGAAGCGGTGGCGGCGCTGCGCTGCGCGTTGGCGTGCCTGACAAGCGAGCGCGCAACCAGCGCGCTCGCGTCCGCCTGAGCCTCGCGCCCGCCTCAGACGCGCTCGACGATCAGCGCGATGCCCTGCCCGACGCCGATGCACATGGTGCACAGCGCGTAGCGGCCCTTGATGCGGTGCAGCTGATTGATGGCCGTCGTGACCAGCCGTGCCCCGCTCGCGCCGAGAGGGTGACCGAGCGCGATCGCGCCGCCGTTCGGATTGACGCGCGCATCGTCATCGGCCAGGCCGAGGTCGCGCAGTACCGCCAGGCCCTGCGCGGCAAAAGCCTCGTTGAGCTCGATCACGTCCATCTGCGCAAGCTTGAGGCCGGTTGCCTCCAGCACCTTGCGCGTGGCCGGCGCCGGGCCGATGCCCATGATGCGCGGCGCCACACCGGCCGTGGCCATGCCGACCACGCGTGCGCGCGGCATGAGCCCATGACGCGACGCGGCGGCATCGTCGGCGAGCAGCAGCGCGCAGGCGCCGTCGTTCACGCCGGATGCGTTGCCCGCGGTCACGGTGCCGTCGGGCTTGACGACGCCCTTCAGCTTCGCCAGCGCCTCCAGGCTCGTCTCGCGCGGATGCTCGTCCTTCGCGACGACGATCGGATCGCCCTTCTTCTGCGCGATCGTCACTGGCGTGATCTCGGCGTCGAAGAACCCCGCTTTCTGCGCGGCCACCGCCTTCAGCTGCGATGCCAGCGCCATGCGGTCCTGCGACTCGCGGTCGATCTTGAATTCGGTGGCGACGTTCTCGGCCGTCTCCGGCATCGAATCGACGCCGTGCATTTCCTTCATCAGCTTGTTGACGAAGCGCCATCCGATGGTGGTGTCGTAGACGGCATTGGCGCGCGAGAACGCGGACTCGGCCTTCGGCATCACGAAAGGCGCACGGCTCATGCTTTCCACGCCGCCGGCGATCATCAGCTGCGCCTCGCCGCTCTTGATCGCGCGCGCCGCCGTGCCGATCGCGTCCATGCCCGAGCCGCACAAGCGGTTGATCGTCGCGCCGGGCACGGCAAGCGGCAACCCCGCGAGCAGCGACGACATGCGCGCCACGTTGCGGTTGTCTTCGCCCGCCTGGTTGGCGCAGCCGAAGATCACGTCGGCCACCGCCGCCCAGTCGACCTTCGAGTTGCGCGCGATGAGCGCCTTTAGCGGAATAGCGCCGAGGTCGTCGGCACGTACCGTAGAGAGTGCGCCGGCGTAGCGGCCGAAGGGAGTGCGGATCGCGTCGCAGATGAATGCGTGTTGGCTCATGTCAGGCCCTCGTCAATCGTGGTTTGCTCACTGGCGCGCGAGCGGCACGCCGGTGACCTTCTGCAGCTCGTCGAAGCTCAGGCCGTCGACGCAGTCGACCACTTTCAAACCTTGAGGCGTCACGTCGATCACCGCCAGGTCCGTGTAGATGCGGCTGACGCAGCCGATGCCCGTCAGCGGATAGCTGCACTGCGCAACGATCTTGCTCTCGCCGCCCTTCGTCGTGTGCTCCATCATCACGTAGGTCTGCTTCGCGCCGATCGCGAGATCCATCGCGCCGCCGACCGCCGGGATCGCGTCGGCCGCACCGGTGTGCCAGTTCGCGAGGTCGCCGGTGGCCGACACCTGAAAGGCGCCGAGCACGCACACGTCGAGGTGACCGCCGCGCATCATCGCGAAGCTGTCGGCGTGATGAAAGAAGCAGCCGCCCGGCAGCAGCGTCACCGGCTGCTTGCCGGCGTTGATGAGATCGAAATCTTCCGCACCCTTCGCGGGTGCCGGGCCCATGCCGATGACCCCGTTCTCGCTGTGCAGAACCACTTCCCTGCCGCTCGGCAGGTGATTGGCCACCATCGTCGGCAGGCCGATGCCGAGGTTGACAACGGCACCATCGGGAATGTCGCGCGCCACACGTTGCGCCATCTGCTCACGGCTCCACTTGTGCATTGCGTGCATCTCCTTCAGGCCACCTGCTTGAAACCGCCGGCGCTCGTCGCGACGCGCCGCACCTTCACGATGCGCTGCACGAACAGCCCCGGCGTCACGACCGCTTCCGGGTCGAGGCTGCCCAGCTCGACGACGTCGTGCACCGTCGCCACGGTCACCGTGGCCGCCATCGCCATGATCGGCCCGAAATTGCGCGCTGTCATGCGGTAGCTCAGGTTGCCCCAACGGTCGCCGCGCTCGGCTTTGATGAGCGCGAAGTCGGCATGGATCGGTGACTCGAACACGTACATGCGCCCGCCGATCTCGCGCGTCTCCTTGCCCTTGGCGAGCTCGGTGCCGTAGCCCGTCGGCGTGAAGAACCCGCCGATGCCGGCGCCCGCCGCACGGATGCGTTCGGCCAGGTTGCCTTGCGGCACCAATTCCAGTTCGAGCTGCCCGCTGCGATAGAGCCGGTCGAAGTGATGGCTGTCGGTCTGGCGCGGAAACGAGCAGATGATCTTGCGCACGCGGTTGGCGGCGAGCAGCGCCGCCAAGCCGGTGTCGCCGTTGCCGGCGTTGTTGTTGACGATCGTCAGGTCCTTGGCGCCCTGGTCGATCAGCGCGTCGATCAACTCGTTGGGTAGCCCGGCCGTACCGAAGCCGCCGATCATCACGGTCGCGCCATCGGGAACGTCGCGCAGGGCGTCGGTGACCGAAGCGAAGACTTTGTCGATCACGAGGATCCTCCAGAGAAGTTCGTATATGGAACTAGAGTTCTGTAAAGGAACAGTGTAGCAGCTCGGCGGTGCCCGATCGAATCACTGTGGCATCAAGCGGCGCGCGACAACTCCTGCGAAGCGTAGACGGCACCGAAGCGATTGGCGAGAAACTTGTCCAACGCAACGTCCTCCTGCCGCACGAAGCCTGCAGTCGGCAGTTGCCCGCCGGCCAGCAGATCGAGCATCGCGCAAAGACTCGACGCGGTCGTGATCTGGATCGCGCTGCGCAGCTTGCCGTGCATCACATGGCTGTAGATCTTTCGGGCGTAGGTGTCTTGCAGCAAACGACCTTCCTTCATCCCGCTGACCGTCACGAAAACGATCACGACGTCTTGCATCGTCGCCGGCACGGACTGCTCGAGGATGTCCTTCAGTACATCGCGCCGATCGCGCAGGCGCAGGTCGTGCAGCAGCGCTTTCATGATCGCCGCGTGACCCGGATAACGGATCGTGCGGTAGTTCAAGGTGCGCACTTTGCCGGACAGGCTTTCGCACAGTGTGCCGAGCCCGCCCGAGGTGTTGAAGGCCTCGTAGAGCACGCCGTCGAGCGAAAACTCCTCACGCTCCTCGAGCGCCGGCACTTCGCGGCGGACGCCGTCGACGATGGCCTCGCAGGGCTCGCAATACTCGTTGATGACGCCCTCGGTGCTCCAGGTCAGGTTGTAGTTCAGCGCGTTGCTAGGATAGGCCGGCAGGGCGCCAACGCGCATGCGCACGCTGTCGAGCGTGTCGAACTCCCGGGCGAGCTGGGACGCGACGATCGAGATGAAGCCGGGCGCGAGGCCGCATTGCGGAATGAACGCGCTGCCCGCGCCGAGTGCCAGTGCGCGCACGCGCCGCGTGCTGACCACGTCTTCAGTCAGGTCGAGGTAGTGCACGCCCGCCTCGCGCGCCGCGCTCGCCACCTGCACGGTCAACTGGTACGGCGCGGCACTGAGCACAGCGAACTTGCCCTGCAGCGCTGCGCGCAACTGCGACGCGCTCGTGACGTCCAGCGGCAACGTCGTCAACCGATGGGGCTTGCGCGGATCGGCGTCGATCGCGCCCAGGAGCTCAGCGCTGCGATCGGCCAGCATGACGCGATAACCCGGGTCCGAGGCGTTTGCCAACAGCTCAGCCACCACCGCGCCGATCTTGCCGGCCCCAATGACGAGGATGTCATGCATGTGCGCGCTCCTTCGGCGACAAGCCGCCGCAAGCTGATTCTGAGGCGCCGCTCAGCAATTTGCAGCCATACATCGGCCGATTTGACGGCACAGGATCGTCGATATGAGAATAGTGGCTGATCACAATGACGACACCAGCCCTGGACGAGACCGACCGCGACCTGCTGGCGCTGTTGCGCGAAAACGCGCGCTTGCCGACCGCCGAGCTGGCACGCCGGCTGAAGCTGTCACGCACTACCGTGCAAAGCCGCATTGAAAGGCTCGAGCGCCAACGAGCAATCACCGGCTACACCGTCGTCGTGCCGGACGAGCTGGAGGCCTCGCTCGTGCGCGCACACGTGATGATCACCCTCGCCCCGCGCCGAAGCGGCGTCATCGAAGCGACGCTGCGCAAAATCGCCGAGGTGCGCGTCCTGCACTCGGTGAGTGGTCCGTTCGACCTGATCGCGATCGTGGCCGCACGCTCGATCGGTGAACTCGATGCGTTGATCGATCGCATCGGTGAACTCGACGGCGTCGAGCGCACCACATCGGCGATCGTGCTGTCCACCCGCATCCAGCGTTGAGCGGCGCGGCGGGGCCGCCCACGAAGGATCATTTTCTCGGTAAGAATGGCAACGTAGTTCATGTCAACGCATGGACCCGCTTCGACCATGAATCCTGTTGAATCGCTGCTCGAAAACAAACTCGCGGGGCTGCGCACACCGATGGCGGTGGTGCTGCCCAACGGCAATCGCATCGGGTCGATCGACCCGCGCGTGACGCTCAAGCTGTCCGATTTGGCGACGCTGGTGCACCTGGCCAGGGGCCAGATCGGACGCGTTGCGCAGGACTACGTCGAAGGTCGACTCGACTTCGATGGCCGGCTGCGCGATCTGATGGCAGTGGCCGCGCAGATGATCGACGGCGATCCGACGCGTGCGGAAAACGGCCTCAAACCCTTCGAGTGGTGGAAAGGCTTCACGCGGCGCAGCAAATCGCTTGCACGTCACACCCAAGGTGCCGACGCGAAGCAGGTGCAGTTCCACTACGACGTGTCGGACGATTTCTACGCACTGTGGCTCGACGAGCGACGCGTTTACTCCTGCGCCTACTTTCGCGATCCGGACCTGACGCTTTCGAAGGCGCAAGAGGCCAAGCTCGACCACATCTGCCGCAAGCTGATGCTGCGCGACGGCGAACGTTTTCTCGACATCGGCGCCGGGTGGGGCGCTCTGTTGCTGTGGGCGGCCGAACACTACGGCGTCTACGCCAAGGGCATCACGCTGTCGAAGAACCAGCACGCACACGTCAACCGGCTGATCGACGAGCGCGGCCTGCGCGGCCGGGTGACGATGGAGTTGCTCGACTACCGCGACCTGAACGAGGACGAGAGCTTCGACAAGATCGCTTCGATCGGCATGTTCGAACATGTCGGAATCGTGCAATTGCCGCGCTACTTCTCGAAGATCTACCGCCTGCTCAAACCCGGTGGCCTGCTGATGAACCACGGCATCACCGCTGGCGGCACCAGCAACGATCAGCTCGGTGCCGGCATGGGCGACTTCATCGAGCGCTACATTTTCCCGGGCGGCGAGCTCATGCATGTCTCGCATTTGCTCAACGTGATGGCCGATGCGAAGCTGGAGGCGCTCGACATCGAAAGCTTGCGCCCCCACTACGCGCGCACGCTGTGGGCGTGGTCCGACGCGCTCGAGGCGCGGCTCGGTCGCGCACGCGAGTTCACCGGCGAGTCGGTCGTGCGCGCCTATCGCCTGTACCTCGCGGGCAGCGCGATGTGCTTCGAGCACGGCTGGCTCTCGCTGTACCAGATGCTCGCCGCGCGATCGAGCGGCAACGTCGGCGACGGGGCGATGCGCGGCGCACAATCGGCTTACCCGTTCAACCGAAGCTACATCTACAGGTGATCTACAAGTTCAAGTCCAAGGCTGCGGGCGACGTGATCATGATGGGCCCGACAGGCGACGAGATGTTGCGAGCGATGGGGCGCGAGCCCGCCGCCCAGGGTATCGTCGAGCCTGACGCGATGCCAGCCGCGATCTCTGCTCTCGAGCAGGCAATGGCTGCCGCCGAGGCAGACCGCGCGCGGGCCGAAGCCGAAGCGGCGGCGGCCGGCGAAAAGCCGCCGTCGCGCCAGGGTGTCGGCTTTCGTCAGCGTGCTTGGCCGCTGATCCAGATGCTCAAACGCGCGCATGTCGCAGGCGAGTCGATCGTGTGGGGTGTCTAGTCGCCACGATTTGCGTCGGTCGCGCCGGGCGAGTTGCCGTGCGGTGGAGCGTTTGAAAACGAGGAGAGCAGGATGAAACTCCGGAGCGACAGCTGGGCCAATGGCGAGCAAATTCCGAGCCGTCATGCGGCCGGCAAACCCGACCCCACGAGCATCGTCACGTTCTCCGACAACCTGAACCCGCATCTCGCGTGGAGCGAGGTGCCTGCAGCGACGAAGTCGTTCGCATTGATCTGCCACGACTTCGACGTTCCCAGCCGCGGCGACGACGTGAACAAACCCGACCGCGAAGTGCCCGCCGACCTTCCGCGCGTCGACTTCTTCCATTGGGTGATGATCGATCTGCCGCCTTCGGTGCGCGAGATCGGCGAAGGCGAGTTCAGTCGCGGGTTCACCCCACGCGGCAAGCCAGGGCCCGCGACCCTGCACGGGGCGCGGCACGGGTTGAACGATTACACAGGCTGGTTTGCCGGCAACCCCGAGATGGCGGGCCAGTACTATGGGTACGACGGCCCGTTCCCACCGTTCAACGATTCGCTCGTGCACCACTACGTGTTCACGCTGTATGCGCTGACTATCGAGCGCGTCGCCGTCGACGGCGCGTTCACCGGCGCGCAGGTGCGCGAAGCGATCGCCGGCAAGGTGCTTGCTGAAGCCACGCACTCGGGCACCTACACGCTCAACCGGCGCTTGATGGGAACGTGAGCGCAGAGGCCACCGCATGCCAATGAACGGCGCGCACGCGCACACCGAGTCCGATACCGAGGACGCCCCGACCCGCATCATCGCTATCCGGCACGGCGAGACGGCGTGGAACGTGCTGACGCGCGTGCAGGGGCAACTCGACATTCCGCTCAACGACACGGGTCGTTGGCAGGCGCAACGCCTGCGGCTCGCGGTGGCCGACGAATCACCGGCCGCCGTGTATTCGAGCGATTTGCAGCGCGCCAGCGAAACCGCGCAGTCGGTGGCTCACGCAGCCGGTGTGCAGGTGCGCCCCGACAGCGCGCTGCGCGAGCGATCCTTCGGCGTTTTCGAGGGCTACACCTTCCAGGAAATCGAGCGGCGCTGGCCCGACCAGTCGTTGCGGTGGCGCCAGCGCGATCCCGACTTCGGCCCCGAAGGGGGCGAGACATTGCGCGAGTTCTATGCGCGCTGCGTGAGCGCAGCGTCGCGGCTGGCGGCAGCGCACGCAGGGCAGACGATCGTGCTCGTCGCGCATGGCGGCGTGATGGACTGCCTGTACCGCGCTGCGGCGCGCATCAGCCTCACCGCCTCGCGTACATGGCAGCTGGGCAATGCCAGCATCAACCGCTTGCTGTTCACCAACGCCGGCTTCACGCTCGTCGGCTGGAGCGATACGTCGCACCTCGATCGCGCGACGATCGACGAAACGAGCGACGGCGCCGGCCCGGAGCCCGCGTGATGAGCGCATCGACGAGCCGCGTCGGTGACCCGCTCGCCGCCATCGACACGCCCGCTCTCGTGATCGATCTCGACGCGCTCGAGCGCAACATCGAGCGCATGGCCTCCTACGCGACGCAACGCAATCTGCGCTTGCGTCCCCATGCGAAGACGCACAAGTGCGCGCCCATCGCCAAGCTGCAGAAGGCAGCCGGCGCGGTGGGCGTGTGCGTGCAGAAGACGAGCGAGGCCGAAGCGCTCGCCGACGCCGGCCTCGACGACATCTACATCAGCAACGAAGTGATCGATGCGGCGAAGCTCGAGCGCGTGGCCGCGCTCGCAAGGCGCGTGAAGCTCGCAATCGCGGTGGACAGCGCGCTCGGTGTGGATCGGCTCGCCCACGCGCTGCACGCCGCCGGCACGATGGTCGACGTGTACGTCGAGATCGATGTCGGCCAGGGGCGCTGCGGCGTGCCATCGACGCAAGCCGGCGCGCTGGCGCACCAGGTGGTCGCCAAGGGGCTGCGCTTCGCCGGCTTGCAGGCCTACCACGGCCGGGCCCAGCACCTGCGCGCAGCCGCCGAACGCGAACACGCGGTGCACCACGCGGTGACGCTGGCGCGCGCCGCGCAGGCCTCGATCACTTCGGCCGGCATCGTCTGCCCGCTGGTCAGCGGCGCGGGCACCGGCACCTTCACGTTCGAAGCCGGCAGCGGCGTGTACGGCGAACTGCAACCCGGCTCCTACGTGTTCATGGACCGCGACTATGCCGACAACGAACCCACGCCGCATGCACCGGCGTTCGAGCATGCGCTGTTCGTGAAGAGCCAGGTGATGAGCCGCGGCGCCTCGCATGCAGTCGTGGATGCCGGCCACAAGTCGTATGCCATCGACAGCGGGCTGCCGCGCGTTTGGCGGCGTGATTTGGAGCTCGCCAACGGCGGCGACGAGCACGGCATCCTGCGCTCGCGCGGCGAGGCGTTGCCCGCGCTCGGCGAGACCGTCTGGTTGATCCCCGGCCACTGTGATCCGACGGTGAACCTGCACGGCGCCTACGTTTGCGTGCGCGGCGGGCTCGAGCGCGGCGTGGTCGAAGCTGTCTGGCCCGTACACGCACGCGGCTGCGTCGCCTGACGGATCGCCGAAAGGTCTCAGCATGCAAGACGCTCGGATCATCGTGCTCGCGACACCGGTCTTCCTGCTGCTGATCGCCGTGGAATTCTGGGTCGGCCTGAAACGCGGCCGCAACACCTACCGCCTGAGCGATGTGCTGTCGAGCATCGGGCTGGGCATCATGAGCCAGCTGACGGGCGTGTTCGCCACCGCGATCACCATCGGCATCTACACGTTCGCGTACTCGCACGTGGCGCTGTGGGAACTGCCAACGAACGAGGTCTGGGTGTGGATCGTCGGCCTCGTGTTCTACGACCTGTGCTACTACTGGCACCACCGGCTGGGCCACACCTGCGCGCTGTTCTGGGCGGCGCATGTGGTGCATCACCAGAGCGAGGACTACAACCTGTCGACGGCGTTGCGCCAGACCAGCAGCGGCTGGCTCGGCGGCTGGCTGTTCTATCTTCCGATGGCCGTGCTCGGTTTTCCGCCGCTCGTGTTCGCGGTGGTCGCGCTGATCGACCTGCTGTACCAATACTGGGTGCACACGCAGCAGATCGGCAAGCTCGGCTGGTTCGACCGCTGGTTCTGCGCACCGAGTAATCACCGCGTGCACCACGCGGTCAATGACTGCTATCTCGACCGCAACTTCGGCGGCATCTTCATCGTGTGGGATCGGCTGTTCGGCAGTTTCCAGCCCGAGCTCGACGCCGAGCCTTGCGTCTACGGCACGCGCAAGCCGCTGCGCAGCTGGAATCCGCTGTGGGCCAACCTCGAGGTCTATGCGGATCTGCTGCGCACAAGCTGGCGTGCGGCGCGCTGGTCCGACAAGTTGCGCGTGTGGTTCAAGCCACCGGGTTGGCAGCCCGAGGACGTTGCGCAGCGCTTCCCGAAGCCGCAGTTCGATATTCGACAGGTCCGGCGTTTCGCCCCGCCAGCTTCACGCCGGGCCCTGTGGGCGGCCGCCACGTTGTTCGCGCTGCTGCTGGTCGCGACACTGATGTTCCTGTGGGTTGCGCACACATGGCCACTCACGCAGCAACTCGCGGCGCTGGCTGCGATCGTCGGCGGCCTGTGGATCGTGGGAGCGCTTTGCGAAACACGCACCGCTGCATCGGCGAATCGCTAGTGTTGCTCCGCCGGCGGCCGCGTCGCAATGCGGATTGACCCGATGGGTGGCGCCACTACCATGCGTTCAGCCCAACGGCTACACTGAAATCGGCGCAGCTCCAGTGGAGGATGCCATGACGATCAAGCGAATGACAAAGACGGATGTACCGCGTTCGTTCGGCGCCTTCAAACCGGTCGGGCATGTGGTGATTGCGTTCGACAACGACGAGCAGGCGACGCAAGCCGCCGAGGCGCTGCGCGCGAGCGGATTCAAGGACGAAGACATCCTCCAGTACAGCGCGGTCGAAGAGGCCGAACAGATGAAGGAACTGCTCGGACACGCCAGCGGCTTCGCCGAGTTCGGCCATGAGGTTGCGCTGATGCGCAAGTACCGCGAACTGGCGAGCGAAGGCTGCGGCTGGCTGATCGTCTACGCACCCGAGCATGCCGACGCGGAGCGCGTGGCTGAGGTTGCGCGGCGCTTCAACGCGCGGCTCGCCGAAAAGTATCACCGGCTGGTTATCGAAGACCTGCTCTGAACGGCCGCGACGGCGCGCTCGCAGATCAGCGTCGCTGCTTCGCGTCCTCGGCGCGCCGCTCGTTGATGCGGCGCGCCAGCACGGTCAGTTCCTGGTCGAGTTTCGTGAGTTGTGCTTCCAGCTCGCTCATGTTCGCCGTGTCGCCGCGCGACTGTCGAACTTCGAGCGTCATCAACTCGGTCATCAACCGGTTGTGCTCGCGGATGTCGACCAGACGCGCGCGCATCGGGTCGGCGGCGTCGAGCTGCAGCGGCGCCAGCGTCTTGCCGATGGCGCGATACGCCGGAAGGTGACGCGAGTGCATCGCGTCGATGAACTGCGCATGCGTCATGCGGCCGGCCTTGAGCGCGACGGCGTCGTCCTTCAGCGCGCGTTCGGCGTGTCCCAACTCCGCAGACAACGCTTTCATCGCCGCTTGCGCCTCGAATCCGAGTCGATGATCGACGCCCGGCCGTGGCGTCGTCACGACCAGTCCCACGACGACGGCGCCGCAGGCGAGCGCCGCCGCCACGCGTGCGAACTGGCGCTTGCGCTCGCTGGAAGACTCATCGATGCGCTCGATCAGCAACCACGCGATCGCTGCGCCCGCCAGCAGCCCGCCGACATGCGCCGCGTTGTCGATGCCCTGCTTGCCGAAGCCTTGGAACATCGCGTACGCGACGAACACGCCTTGCCCGGCGATGAGGCGGCGCGAGGTCAGTTTCGGTATGCGCTCGCGATGCTGGATCGCTGCCGCAACGAGCCCCCCGAGCACGCCGAATACCGCGCCCGAGGCACCGACCGAAACCGACTGCTGAGATGAAAAATGCAGGCTGCAATGCACTGCCGACGAGCCCCGCGCCGAGGTAGATGAGCAGGAACTGCGCATTGCCGAACCAACGGCACAGCTCACGCCCTGCGTCCCACAGCCCGAGCATGTTGAGCGCCAGGTGCAACAAGCCGCCGTGCAGGAACATGGCGGTCAGCAGTCGCCAATACTGCTGGTCGTGGACCACCGCCGACGCCGAGTTCGCGCCCCAGACGAAGAGTTGCGACGCGTCGGGCGCCATGAAATGCATGCCCGTCGCGAGGTTGATCAGCCAGACGATGAGGTTGACCGTCACCACGCTGTACAGGCCCCAGGGGCGCGGCGTCAATTGCAGCAAACGCGCTTCCAAGGCGTCGTGCCGGCCAGCGTCGACCACGCTGGGCGGATCGCCGAGGCCGGCCGCTTCGCGTTCGCGCAGCAAGCGCGCGGCGAGCGTGTCGAACGCCGTCTGCTGATCGGCAGGCTTGAGCAAGTGCAGGTTGATGTGCGGCTTCGACGGGTTGCGTCCGATCCACTACCGGCGCCGATCGGCGCGGCCAGGCGCCGGCTTCAGTGTCATGCGCAGGATGCAGGCGTTGTAGACGGTCTGAAGCTCGGCGTCTTCAAGATCACGCCACGCGATCGGCTCGGCCAATTGCGGCGAGCTGATGCCGTGCTCGGTGAACGTGAGCACCGGCCGCCTGTCGAAGGCCTGACGCGCGAGGATCCAAATCAGCGGAGCGAACACCGCCGCCATCACCGCGACGGGGATCCACATCCACCCCTGTTGGCCGGCGGGCATGGGCACCAGCGCCGGCAACGCGAGCGTTGCCACCAGCAGCGCCGACAGGAAAACCAGCAAGATGAACGAGGTCCTGCGGCTGTTCTGCTTGAACTCGATCGTCACGAGCTCAGGCGAACAGGTCGTCGTTGCGTTTCGGGGGTGCAACGCCGAGGTGGCGGTACGCGGCGAGCGTTGCGACGCGCCCGCGCGGGGTGCGCTGCAGGTAGCCCTGCTGGATCAGGTACGGCTCGATGACGTCCTCGATCGTGTCGCGCTCTTCGCCGATCGCGGCGGCGACGTTGTCGAGGCCGACCGGCCCACCGTCGAAGCGGTGGATCACCGCTTCGAGCAGCTTGCGGTCCATCACATCGAAGCCTTGCGGATCGACGTCGAGCATCACGAGCGCGCGATCGGCGATCACCTTGCTGACCGCGCCGTCGGCCTTCACTTGTGCATAGTCGCGCACGCGGCGCAACAGGCGGTTCGCGATGCGCGGCGTGCCGCGCGAGCGGCGCGCAATCTCGTGCGCACCTTCGGCGTCGACCGGCACGCCGAGCAGGCGGCCCGAGCGCGAGATGATGCGAGTGAGCTCTTCCGCGCTGTAGAACTCGAGCCGGGCGACGATGCCGAATCGATCGCGCAGCGGATTGGTCAGCATGCCGGCACGCGTCGTCGCGCCCACCAGCGTGAAGGGTTGCAGGTCGAGCTTGATCGAGCGTGCCGCCGGCCCCTCGCCGATCATGATGTCGATCTGGTAGTCCTCGAGCGCGGGGTACAGGATCTCTTCGACCACCGGCGACAGGCGATGAATCTCGTCGATGAACAACACGTCGTTGCGCTCGAGGTTGGTGAGGATCGCCGCCAGGTCCTTCGGCTTTTCGAGCACCGGCCCCGAAGTCTGGCGCAGGTTCACGCCGAGCTCGTTGGCGATGATGTGGCTGAGCGTGGTCTTGCCGAGGCCCGGTGGGCCGAACAGCAGCACGTGATCCAGCGCCTCGCCGCGCTTTCGCGCCGCGCCGATGAAGATCTCGAGCTGCTCGCGCGCCTTCGCCTGCCCGACGTACTCCTGCAGCGCCTTCGGGCGCAGCGCCCGTTCGATCGCTTCCTCGTTCGGCGAGGCCGGCGCGGCGCTCACCACACGCCGGGCCGGGGCAGCGAAGTCGTCGGTCTGAATGGCCATGGCGGATTATCGTGCGCGGATAATTCGCTTCGAACAGGAACCACGATGAAACCGCATCTGTATTTCGCAAGCCTTGTCTTCAGCGCCGCGGCGTCCTGCGCGAACGCGCAGGAATTCAAACACGGCAACTTGACGGTGGCCCAACCCTATGCGCGTGCCACCGTGCCGGGTCAAGCGGCGGGCGGCGGCTATCTGACGTTGCACAACAAAGGGCCTTCCGATCGCTTGATTGCGGCGAGTACGCCGGCGTCGAACACGGTCGAGCTGCATTCGATGACGATGGAAGGCGACGTCATGCGCATGCGCCAGCTCGACGGGATCGAACTGCCGGCCGGCAAGACCGTCGAACTCAAGCCCGGTGGCATGCACCTCATGCTGATGGGCCTGAAGGCGCCGCTCAAGGCGGGCGACGGCGTCGTGCTGAAGCTCAGGTTCGAAAAGGCCGGCGAAGTCACGGTGCAGGCCAAGGTGCGCGCGGCAAACGCCAGCGCGCACGACATGAAGCATTGATGCTTGGCGCCGGCGCCTCACTTCGCGAGCGACTTCAACGCGAGCTTGATGCCCTCGCTGACACCGACGTCGGCAGGCAGGGTCTTCAACGTGGCGGCCGCCTCGCGGTCGCTGTAGCCGAGCGCGACGAGCGCTTGCAGGATGTCGGTTTGCGCCGGGTTGGCCCTGCTTGCCGGCGCGCCGAGGTCCGCGCCGAGCTTGCCCTTCAATTCGAGCAGCAATCGCTCGGCGGTCTTCTTGCCGATGCCCGGCACCTTGACGAGCCGGCCACTGTCTTGCAGTGACACCGCCTGTGCCAGTTCGGTGACGCTCAAGCCGGAGAGGATCGACAACGCGGTGCGTGGCCCGACGCCGGAGATCTTCACGAGCTGCCTGAAGGTCGCGCGTTCTTCATGCGTCAGAAAGCCGAACAGAACCTGCGCATCCTCGCGCACGACGAAGTGGGTGAGCAGCGTCACCGGTTCGCCGAGTGCCGGCAGGTTGTAGAACGTGCTCATCGGCACGTCGACCTCGTAGCCGACGCCGTGCGCGTCGATCAGCAGCTGCGGTGGGCTTTTTTCGGCCAGCAGGCCGCTGAGTCGTCCAATCATGGCCGCATTATGGCTACGGCCGGCGCACGCGCCTTCACATCGCTGCGCGATATGAGCCTTCGCCGCAAGCGCCTTTCGGCGTTGTGTGCGGCGGCCAGCTTCGCTCTTAGCGGCGGAACAGCCCGAGGCGTTGCGCTTCGAGCGCGGCCTCGGCACGCGAGCTCACGTTGAGCTTGCGATAGATCTGCTTCACGTAGTCGGCGATCGTGTGGCGAGACAGGCTGAGCTGCACGCCGATCTCGGGCAGCGTGAAACCCTTGGCCACGCGCAACAGCACTTCGCTTTCGCGCTCGGTGAGCGAGACGTGCGGCATCGCGTGCGCTTGCGGCTTGGCTTGCGCGGCGAAATACGCGATCACGCGGCGCGCGATCGACGGCGACAGCGGCGGCTCGCCCGAGCCGATGCGCTGCAGTTGTTCAATGATGAGGTCGCGCGCCTGTTCCTTGAGGATGTAGCCGAACGCGCCCGCCTGCAGCGCCGGAAACAGGTGCTCGTCGTCGTCATGGATCGTGACGACGACCGACTGCGCCTCGGGCTGCGTCTCGCGCAGCCGCGCCACGACATCGACGCCCGAGCCATCGGGCAAACCCAGATCGATCAGCGCCAGATCGAAGCGAACGGCCGACACGAGCTCGAGCGCATCGTGCACACGCGCCGCCTCCGACACATGGGCCTGCGGAAACACCTGCAGCACCAGCGTCTTCAGCCAGGCACGAATTTCCGGAAGGTCTTCGAGCAGCAGGATGGTGTTCATGAGGGTTCGCTCGCTTTCGGCAGACGGAGGGTCCGCTTGATGGTATCAGCGGGTCGCCGCGCGCCGCCAGTGCGATCGCATGATCAGAGCGGAAGCGTGAGGCGGATCACGGTTCCGTAGCCCGGACCCGACTCGACCAGGCACTGCCCCTGCAATTGCTTGGCGCGGTGCTTCATGCTGGCCATGCCGTGACCGCGGTCGAGTTGGCCGTCGAGCTCCATCGGGATGCCGTTGCCGTTGTCCTGGATCGTCAGCACGAAATCGCTGCGCTTGACCGCGCCGGTTACGGTGCAACGCGACGCGCCGCTGTGCTTGATGATGTTGCTGATCGCCTCGCGCAGGATGCGCGTCGTCTGCACGTAGGCGCGCGCGGGCAAGGTCTGCGGCGGTTCTTCGGCCGGGCTGGTCCACTCGGCCCAGATGCCGGCTTGGCCGAGGCGGGACATCACCTCGGCGCGCCAGTCGCCGAGCGCGTCGGCCAGTCGCACCGGCTTGCCGGTGAGCCCACGCACCGACAGGCGCATTTCCTCGAGCGCCTCGCGTGCGAGCGTCGAGATGCGGTCGCTCTCGCTCGTGTGCACGATCGTCAGGAGCTTCGCGCCGAGGTCATCATGCAGATCGGCGGCGATGCGCTTGCGTTCGCGAGCCGTCACCTGCTCGACACGCATTTCCGCGAGTTGCGCGAAGTTGCGCTCGATGTCCGCGGTGATTTCGGCGACGCGGGTCTCGAGAGTGCTGCGCCCCGCTTCGGCGGCGCCGAGCGCCTTCGCGTACACCTGCATCAGGCGCAGGCCGACGGCGATGAAAGTCACCGGCACGACGAAATGCAGCACATGGATGCCCCGAACGCTCAACTTGCCGTGCTGCACCGCCAACTCGATGACGACGATCAGCGACACCAGCGACATCAGCACCACCATGATCCAGAACTCCTTGCGGTGCGCACGCCAGGCGAACCACAAGTAGACCCACGCCGCGATCAGCACCTCGGCGGCGAGCAGCACGTACCAGGCGTTGGCGAGCACGAACACGCGATCCGGCCCGGCGAGCGCCAAGCTGGCCGGCACCATGGCGCATTGGACGAGCAGCGCCATGTCGATGGCGCGTTGCACGAGGCCTGCGTAGCGAAGCAGGAACAACACCGCGCACGCGGCGACCAGCGGCACGATCGCGCACACCAGCCATTCGATCACCTCGCCGGGAACAGGTGCTTCGCGCAGCCACAGGCGTGTCGAGAGCACGGCCCAGCCGAGTGCCATCAGTCCGAAATAGGTCAGGTGGCTCTCGCGCCGGTTGAGCCAGCCCATCGCGAGCATCAACAGGCTGAGCACGAGCATCGCCGCGCCGACCATGCTCGGCAGCGTGATGCTCCAGAACAGGCGTTTGTCGTGGTACGGGGCGAGTTCCGCGTGGTGCCCGAACACCACCGCAGACAACCCCCCGGAGCGTTGGCGCGCCGACACGCTGTGCAAGGGCTTGCCGACGACCTTGACGTCGAGCACGTTGCTGCCGCCGCGCAGCAACGCCTGTGGAACCAACACGAGCTGCGGGTAGTAGCAATTGCGCGTCACCGGCTCGGACATGCGCCCGCCGCTGTAGATCCGATGGCCGTTCAAGTGCACTTCGAGATTGGTGCAGGCCCGCTTGATGTAGAACGCCAGCAGATCGTCGTCACCGATCGACGCGGGCGAGGGAAAGCGCATGCGGTACCACACCGGACCCTCGGCGCGCCGCCGGCTCACGGCCCAGTCGTCGGGCAGCGCCACGTCGACGGCGGCCTCGTCCTCGGGGAAGTGCAGGGCATCGCTTTGGACCGACAGGGCTCGATCGAGTTCGATGCCGACCGCTGATGCCGGTAGCGCGCCCAGCGAAAGAAGCGGCGCCAGCAGCCATCGCAACAGCCACAGGCGCGCGATTGCGAGATTGAAAGCGCGCGGCATGGCCGCCGATTGTGCAGGAAGCTGTTCATGCGTCGCTGGCGCGACAATGCGGCTTTTTGCAGCGCGAGCCCGTGTCGCGCGCTTGTTCCGAGGGTCCTCCTGCCGATGGCCGCTTCGTCCGCCGTGGTCTTGCGCCATGCCTTCATTCCGCTGGACAACGCGCGGCTGGCGCACTTGTGCGGCACGCTCGACGAGTACCTGCGCAGCATTGAGGCGGCGTTCGACGTGAGCATCAAGCGCCGCAATGAATCGTTTCGCGTCGAGGGCGCACGGCCTGCTGCCGAAGCCGCGGTCGCTTTCCTGCAGACGATGTACGACCGCGCAAAGAAGCCCATCCCGGCGGAGGCTTTTCAGCTCGCGCTGGTCGAAGGGGTCAGCGGCGCGTCGCTGACCGCCTCGCCGCCGAGGGCCGGCCCGGTGGACGGCGAGATCGTGTTGCACACACGCCATGCCGACCTGGGGGGCCGGACGCCCAATCAGGTGCTCTACCTGCGCAATATCCTCGGTCACGACATCACGTTCGGCATCGGTCCGGCGGGCACCGGAAAGACTTTTCTTGCGGTGGCCTGCGCGGTCGATGCGCTCGAGCGCAGCGGCGTGCAGCGCATCATCCTGACGCGCCCCGCAGTCGAGGCGGGTGAAAGGCTCGGGTTCCTGCCCGGCGACCTGGCGCAAAAGGTCGATCCGTACTTGCGTCCGCTCTACGACGCGCTGTACGACCTGATGGGCTTAGATCGCGTGACGAAGGCCTTCGAGAAGGGGCTGCTCGAGATCGCGCCGCTGGCCTTCATGCGCGGGCGCACGCTCAACCACGCCTTCGTGATCCTCGACGAGGCGCAGAACACGACACCCGAGCAGATGAAGATGTTCCTCACGCGCATCGGCTTCGGCAGCAAGTGCGTCGTCACCGGTGACGTGAGCCAGATCGATCTGCCCAAGGGCACGAAGAGCGGGCTCATCGAGGCCGAGCGCATCCTGCGGCGCGTGCGTGGCATCGCGATGACGCGCTTCACCGCGATCGACGTGGTCCGGCATCCACTGGTCGCGCGCATCGTCGAGGCATACGATGCCGCGCGTCCGGACGGGGCATGAGCCCTCCGCCCGGCCGCCCGAAGGAGGGCTCGCTCCCGCTTGGCGGGACGGCGCGCAGCGTCAAGGGTGCACCAACAGCCCCGATGGCCCACCCCGCGCTCAGTCTGTCGCTGCAGTTCGCCGACCCCTCGCACTGCGCCCAACTGCCGCGCCATCGGGTCGCGCGCTGGCTGCGCGCGGCGCTGCGCGCGCCGGCGCAGATCACCGTGCGCATCGTCGATGAAGACGAAGGCCGGCGCCTGAACCGCGAATTCCGCGGCAAGGACTACGCGACCAACGTGCTCACCTTCGACTACGAGCATGCGCCGGCGGTCGTCGCCGATCTCGTGCTCTGTGCGCCGGTCGTGGAGCGAGAAGCCCGCCGGCGACGCATCGATCTGCAGGCCCACTATGCGCACTTGCTCGTGCACGGTGCGCTGCATGCGCAAGGCTTCGATCACGAAAAGAGGGCGCAAGCCGCGCGCATGGAAGCGCTGGAGAGCGAAGTGCTGGCCGGCCTCGGCTTTGCCGACCCCTACGGCGGCTGACTTGCACCGCCCGGCTGCGGCTGTGCCGGCGCAGCGGTCCGGCGCTGCGGCCACAGCACCGAGGCGATCGCGACGACCATCAGCACGACGGCTGCGCCGTCCTGCCAATGCAGCGTCTCGTCGAGCCACAGCGCACCCGAGGCCACGCCGAGCACCGGGATCAGCATCACCGACAGCGTCGAGGCGACCGGCGGCAGCGCGCGTGCGAGCATCAGCCAGGCCGGCTGGGCATAGCCGAACACGCCGATCGCGTTGAACACGATCGCGCCCCACACGGCCGGCGTTGGCCCCTTCCAGCGCTCGTGCTCGAATGCGACGGCGAGCACCGTCATCACCAGCGTGGTCAGCACCGTCATCCAAAACGCGATCGCGAGCGTGGGGACCGTCATGCGCGTGCGGCGAAATTGCTGGGTCCCGAACGCCCAGACGGCTGCGGCGACGAGCATGCCGAGCGCGCCGAGCGGGCGGCCGCTGAACTGCGCGAACTCGTGCCACAGCAAGAGCGCCACACCCAGCGATGCGGCCGCCACGCCGGCAAGCTGCCGCGGCGCAAGGCGTTCGCCGTACATCGCGGCGCCGCACAACGCGGAGAACACCGGCATCGTGTAGCCGAGGATCGCGGCGCGCCCCGACGACAGGGCCTGGATCGAAAGGATCGCCAGCACATGCCAGACGATCATGTTGCCGAGGGTCAGCGACGACAGCTCACGCCAGTGAGCGCGCGGGATCGCGAGCGGCACCTTCAGCAGCAGCACGGCGGCGCCGAGCACCGGCAAGCCGAGCCACATCGACAGCGCGCGAAAGGTCAGCGGCGGGAAACCGGTGACGCCGACCTTGAGAATCGGCCAGTTGATGCCCCAGATCAGCGTCAGCACCACCAGCACCGCAAGCTGGCGCGGCGTCAAGGTCATCGGTGCGTGTCCAGGAATCTCTTGCGCCGAAAGAAGAGCACCAGCCCGATGCCCACGGTCGCCATCAGACCGAAGGCGATCCAGAAGCCGACCGCGCTGTGGATCAGCGGCAACGTATCGAAATTCATCCCGAAGATGCCGGTGATCAGGTTCAAGGGCAGGAAGATTGCGGTCAGCACGGTCAGCGTGCGCATGATGTCGCCGGTGCGGTGGCTTTGCGCCGAGAAATGCATTTGCACCGCAGTCTCGGCCGCCGCCTCCAGGCGACGCACATGGCCCAGCACACGCTCGATGTGTTCCTGCACGTCACGCGAGCGCACCTGCAGCAATTCGCGTTCGCGCGCGGCGCCGGCGTCGGCCGGGGTCGGCCATTCGGCGAGCGCGTCCATCCACTCCTGGATCGCGCTGCGCTGGTCCTCGCAGATGTCTTCGAGCAGGTGCAGCGCGTTGCGCGACTCGAGCAGCATCTGCCAGTTGTCGAGGCGGCTGCGCGGCTTGAACAGCTCTTGCTGCAGTTGGCCGAGCTGGCGCGCCAGCAAACGCCGCAACTCCAGATAGCCGTCGACCATGTGGTTGACCATCCGCAGCATCAGGTCCGCCGGGTTGGGCGGAAGGCGCAGCACCGTGCGCGATTCGATGTTGCGGGTCTGCTGCTGCAGGCGGTTGGCGAAGAACTCGCGAACGATGCAATCGGTCGGATGCACCGTGATCAGCACGCGATCGAACAGCGCAAAGCCGACCGGGCTGGTGTCGATCGCTTCCAGCGCCAGCTTGGCAGTGCCCAGCGTGCCGCTGTGCTCACCGAGAAACAGGCCGCGGCTGCCGGCCCCCGCGGCAAGACGCCGAAACACCAGCATGTCGTACCACGACGTGTAGTCGAAGTGCGAAGGCAACTGGTTGTTCAGCAAGTCGGTCACGTGCAGGTCGACGAGCTGACCGCCGGTCCAGCGCTGCAGCGCGTTCTGCAACTCGGATGCGCGCAGCTCGAACTCGCGACGTGCGCTGCTGACCCACAAATACCCGTCCGGGGGCAACTGTTCGGGCAATTCGGGCAGTTCGGTTAACTGGTCCGCTGCGACGTGAAAAGCGCGCATGGCGTCGGTTGACGATGAGCCCGCCCTAGCTGTCGCGCAGCAGACGTGCGGCGTCCAGCGCGAAATAGCTCAACACGCCGTCAGCGCCGGCACGGCGAAACGCGAGCAGCGACTCCATCATCACCGCGTCGTGGTCGAGCCAGCCGTTGGCGGCGGCCGCCTTCAGCATCGCGTACTCACCGCTCACCTGGTACACGAAGGTCGGCATGCGGAATGCGTCCTTCACGCGCCGCACGATGTCCAGGTACGGCATGCCGGGTTTCACCATCACCATGTCGGCGCCTTCGGCCAGGTCGAGCGCCACTTCACGCAGCGCCTCGTCGGTGTTGGCCGGGTCCATCTGATAGACCTTCTTGTTGCTGCGGCCGAGCTGGGCCTTGCTGCCTACCGCGTCGCGAAACGGTCCGTAGAACGCGCTCGCGTACTTCGCGCTGTAGGCCATGATTCTGGTGTGAATCAGCCCCTCGCCTTCGAGCGCCTGACGGATGGCGCCGATGCGCCCGTCCATCATGTCACTCGGTGCGACGATGTCGACGCCGCAGTGCGCCTGCAGCAGCGCCTGTTGGCGCAGCACCGCGACGGTTTCGTCGTTGAGGATGTAGCCGCTCGCATCGATCAGCCCGTCCTGGCCATGCGTCGTGAACGGATCGAGCGCCACGTCGGTGAGCAGCCCGAGCGCCGGGAAGCGACTCTTCAGCTCGCGCACCGCGCGCGGGATGAGTCCGTCAGGGTTCAGCGCCTCACGCCCGTCCTCGGTCTTCAGTGCCGCGTCGATGACCGGGAACAGCGCCAGCACGCCGATGCCCAGCGCAACACACTCCTCGGCCACCGGTAGCAGGCGGTCGACGGTGCGGCGCAACACGCCGGGCATCGAAGAGACCTCCTGGACCTGATCGCGGCCGTCGAGCAGAAAGACCGGCAGGATCAGTTGGTCCGCCCGCAGATGGCTTTCGCGCACCAGGGCGCGCGTGAACTCGTCGCGTCGCAACCTGCGCGGCCGGCTGGCAGGGAAGGGGGGCGGTGTGTTCAACGGCGGCTTTCGTGGTTGTTTTTGCAGGTGTTCTCGAGACGTCGATCGCCGGGTAGCGGACCTGTGGTGCAGGGCTGCGGCAGACGTGGGTAAGTACCCGGGGCGCAGGCAATGTCAAACCGGTATCGCTGGTGCTAAAGTAGCGGTCGAATGATAGCCGCAAGGCCGTCATTCCCTGCTTTTCCTCCCTGAGCAGGAGCCTTACCGTGATGACAGCGATGAGGCTTTGCAGCCCTGGTCTTATGGCCAGGGCTTTTCTTTTGGCGAGAGGCCACAATCACATCCCCGATGGATAGGTTTCCGGCTCATCCGATGAGCGTCGTCGAACAGCCTGTGCAGATCCCTCCGCACCGCCTGGAAGCGTTGCTGGGTATCCCGGCAACGGCGCGGGGCCTGGTGATCTTCGCGCACGGCAGCGGCAGCGGGCGGCTCAGTCCGCGCAACCAGCGTGTCGCGACGGCGCTGCGCGACGCGGGCTTCGCGACCCTGCTGCTCGACCTGTTGATGCCGCATGAAGAATCGACGCGCGCCAACGTGTTCGACATCGGGTTGTTGGCGACTCGGCTCGGCGAAGCGTCCGCATGGGCCGACACGCAGGCCAGCCTCGCATCGCTGCCGCTCGGGTATTTCGGAGCCAGCACCGGTGCAGGGGCGGCGCTGGTCGCCGCCAGTCATTCCGATGCACGCGTCGCTGCCGTCGTGTCGCGCGGCGGCCGCCCCGACCTGGCCGGGCCGGCGCTGCCCAAGGTGCGCGCGCCTACGTTGCTGATGGTCGGTGCGCTCGACACCCAGGTCATCGAGCTCAACCGGCAAGCGATGGAGCGCCTGGGTGGCGAGCGTGCGATGGCCATCGTGCCCGGAGCGGGCCACTTGTTCGAGGAGCCTGGCACGCTCGACCAGGTCGTGCGGCTCGCGACGTCGTGGTTCCGGCGCCACCTCGCGGGCGCCGCCGCCGCCGATCCGTCGCGACAGTGAAGCGGTTCGCTGCGCGCTGTCTGCCCTGCACCCCTTCGCAAGCACCAGGAGTCACGCCATGAGAAAGCCACTGATCGCCACCGTTGCCGTGGCCGCCGGTGCGGTTGCGATGTTCTACCTCGACCCGCAAGGCGGTCGGCGCCGCCGCGCGGTGATGCGGGACAAGGTCAGTGCGGCCTACCACGATGCACGCGACCTGGCCGAAGCCAATGCGCGGCGCGCCGCCGACCGAGCGCGCGGCATGATCGCCGAAGCGCGCCGCCGTTTATGGCCGTTCGGGCGGCCGAGCGATGCTCAGCTCAACGAGCGCATCCGTTCGCAGCTCGGCCGGCTCGTGATGAATCCGCACGCGATCAAGAGCGAAGTTGCAGCCGGCTGCCTGCGCCTGCGCGGCAAGGTGTTGCGTCATGAGGTCGGCACGCTGATGGGAGGCCTGTGGAACGTGCCGGGGGTGCAGCGAATCGTCAACGAGCTCGCCGTGTACACCGAGCCTGGCAGCGAGCCCGATCTGCAAGGTGAGCGCCGCGTCTCGCAACGTCGCGCCGTCGCCGCGCGGCTTTCTGCGCCACCGACGCTGGTCCTGCTTGCGTTCGTGGTGCCGGCGCTGCTTGCGATCGTCGGCGCGCGCCGGCCCGCCCGTCAGCTCATGCGGCGACCGAACGCGCGCTTGCCGCGCTCCTGAGGGGTTGCCGCCGCGGCGCTCGGCCCGGGCCGCACGCCCTGCGCGGCGTGCTCGCGATAATGCGCCGATGCTTTGGGTCAAGGCCTTTCACATCGTGTTCGTCGCGAGCTGGTTCGCCGGGCTCTTCTACCTGCCGCGCATCTTCGTCAACCTGGCGATGGTCCCGGCCGACAGCCACGCCGAACGCGAGCGGCTGTTGCTGATGGCGCGCAAGCTGTACCGATTCACGAGCCTGCTGATGGTGCCTGCGTTGGTGCTCGGCTTGGCGCTGTGGGGGCTGTATGGCGTCGGGCGCGGCCCGGGCAATGCGTGGCTGTATGCAAAGCTGGCGCTTGTGGTGCTCGCGATCGCGTATCACCACGCCTGCCGTTCGATGCTGCGCAGCTTCGAGCAATCGAGCAACCAGCGCAGCGAGCGATGGTTTCGGGCCTTCAACGAAGCGGCGATCGCGATCTTCGCCGGCATCGTCGTGCTGGCGGTCGTCAAGCCCTTCTGAAATCCGTTCGCCAGCACGATGCCAACCCGCCGCAGCTCCCTCGCGCCGCTGCTGTGGGTGTGGATCGCATTGATCGGCTACGCGAGCCTGTACCCGTTCAGCGGATGGCGCGCGGGCCCGCCATCGCCGGCGTTGCACTGGCTCGTGCTGCCCTGGCCGCAGGGCTCGGTGCGCTTCGACGTCGCCGCGAACCTGCTCGGCTACCTCCCGTTCGGCGCGCTGCTCTACGCGGCACTGCTGCGCAACGGGTCGAGTCCGGTGCGCGCGCTTTGCGTGACGCTCGGCGCAGGCGCGCTGCTGTCGCTTGCAATGGAGGAGCTGCAAAATTTCCTGCCGCAGCGCGTGCCGTCGCGTCTGGATTGGGCGCTCAACATGCTCGGCACAGGGGTCGGCGCAGGGGTGGCGATGGCGTTGCACCGCGCCGGCGCGGTGCAACGCTGGCAAGCCGTGCGCGACCGCTGGTTCGTCGAACACAGCGGCGGCGCGCTGGTGCTGCTGCTGCTGTGGCCGATCGGGCTGCTGTTCCCACCGCCGTTGCCGCTCGGTCTCGGCCAGGCGATCGCGTACGTGCCGGAGTGGCTCGCCGAAGTGCTGGCCGACACGGCATGGGCGTCGTGGCTCGCCGACTGGGAGCCCGGCGCCTTGACGCTCGATCCGTTGTCTGCGGCGGCGGAAGGCATGGCCGTGATGCTCGGGCTGCTTGCGCCGTGCCTGCTCGCCTTCTCGGTGGCTCGCACCGGATTGCGGCGCTGGCTGCTCGCGCCGGGGATCGCGGCGCTCGGATTCGCAGCCACCACGTTGTCGACCGTGCTGAACTTCGGCCCCGAACACGCGCTCAGTTGGCGCACTGCCGCAGTCGGGCCGGCGTTCCTCGGTGGCCTGGCGCTCGGCGCACTGCTCGTCGTGCTGCCTCGCCGCGCGTGTGCGGGGCTCGGCCTCGTGGTGCTGACCGCGCTGATCGCGCTGGTCGCGCAGGCGCCAGCCGACCCGTACTATGCACAAAGTCTCCACGCCTGGGAGCAAGGACGCTTCATACGCTTTCACGGCGTCGCGCAATGGGTCGGTTGGCTGTGGCCTTATGTGACGCTCGTGTATCTGCTGGTGCGGGTTGCGCAGCACGATGGCAGCGAGTGACCGCGTGTGCGGGCCGTGGCCGGGCGCTGCCTACAATCCCGAAAATGAGCTACTACGAGCACCACATCTTCTTTTGCCTCAATCAGCGCGACAACGGTGAGAACTGCTGCGCCGATCACCATGCGAAGGCGGGCTACGAGCATTGCAAGGCACGCGTCAAGAAAGAAGGCCTTGCGGGGCCGGGCGGCGTGCGCGTCAACAAAGCCGGCTGCCTGGATCGCTGTGCCGGCGGTCCGGTGGCGGTCGTCTACCCTGAAGGCGTCTGGTACACCTACGTCGACCAGCACGACATCGACGAAATCGTCGACTCGCACCTGAAAGGCGGGAAAGTGGTCGAGCGTCTGTTGCTGCCGCCGACGGTGGGCCGCTGAGCCGATGAATCCGCACACGCGGCGCGAGCAGATCGCGGGCCCCGCGGGGGCGCTCGAATGCGCGATCAACGATCCCGCTGACGCACCGCGCGGCGTCGCGGTCGTCTGCCACCCGCACCCGCTGCACGGCGGCACGATGGACAACAAGGTCGTGCAGACGCTCGCGCGTGCGTTCGTGCAGCTCGGTCACCGCTGCGTGCGCTTCAACTTTCGCGGTATCGGCGCGTCGCAAGGCGCATGGGACGAGGGCGCGGGTGAAGTGGACGACGCGCTCGCGGTGATCGCCGCGTTCCGCGAGCCCGCAATGCCGCTGCTGCTGGCCGGTTTCTCGTTCGGCGGCTATGTCGCGGCGAGTGCCGCCCACCGCTTGCCCGAAGGAGCGAAGCCGCAGCGCCTCGTGCTCGTCGGACCCGCGACGCGCAGCTTCACCACACCGGCGGTGCCGCCCGACACCCTCGTCATCCACGGCGAGCACGACGACGTTGTTCCGCTGCAGGCCACGCTCGACTGGGCGCGGCCGCTTTCGCTTCCCATCACCGTCGTCCCCGGGGGCGGACACTTCTTTCACGGGCAGTTGCCGCTGCTCAAGGACATCGTGCTGCGCGGCCTGCATTGAACGCAGACCGCGAAGCCGCATCGAATCGAGACCCATGAGATCACTTGTCACCTTCGCGCTCATCGCAGCCCTCGCCTTGTCGGCGCGCGCCCAGACCCCGCAGCCCCCCGAGCTCGCCGCCAAGAGTTACCTGCTGCTCGACATGACCACCGGACGGACGCTGGCCGAGCGCGACGCCGACGCGAGCGCCGATCCGGCGTCGCTGACGAAGCTGATGACCGCCTACCTCGTGTTCAGCGCGATCCGCGACAAGAAGCTGACGCTCGAGCAGACGCTGCCGGTATCGATGCGCGCGTGGGCCGAGCGCAAGGGAGGCGGCTCGCTGATGTTCATCGACACGACGATGACGCCCAAGGTCGAGGAACTGGTGCGCGGCATGGTCGTGCAATCGGGCAACGACGCGTCGGTGGCGCTCGCCGAAGGCGTGGCCGGCACGCTCGACAACTTCGTCGCGATGATGAACCGGCAGGCGCAGGCCTGGGGCCTGAAACACACCGCCTTCAAGAACGTCACCGGTCTCACCGAGGCCGGGCACAGGAGCAGCGCTCGCGACCTGGCGGTGATCGCCTCGCACATCATCAGCGACCACCCCGACTTCTACCCGTATTACTCGATCAAGGACTACAAATACAACAACATCTCGCAGCCCAATCGCAACCTGTTGCTGCGCCGCGATCCGAGCGTGGACGGCATGAAGACGGGTTACACCGAGGCCGCGGGCTACTGCCTGATCGCAAGCGCCGTGCGAGCGTTCCCGAACCTCGGGCAAACCGGATCGGTCGGCGGCGGCAAGCGCCGACTGCTCAGCGTCGTGCTCAACACCACATCGATGGAAGCGCGCGCCGGCGAGAGCCAGAAGTTGCTGAATTGGGGGTTCCAGGCCTTCGACGCGGTGCGCCTGTTCGACGACGGCAAGCCGATGGTCACGCCCGAGGTCTGGAAGGGCACTGTCAAACAGGCGCAACTCGGGGTGGCCGGCGGCTTGTTCGTCAATGTGCCGAAAGGCGAAGGCGGCAAGCTGCAAACGAAGATCGAGCGCACCGAACCGCTCGTCGCGCCGCTCGCCAAGGGCCAGCGCGTGGGCACCGTGAAGGTGACGACCATGGCCGGCGCCCCGGTCAGCGAGCTGCCGCTGGTCGTGCTCGAGCCGGTCGCGCAGGCCGGGATTTTCGGTCGGGCCTGGGATTCTCTGCGGCTGTGGGTACGCTGAATGCTGGCGCGATGCCATGCGGCCGGGCACACTAGCCGTCGGCCCTGATCGGAGTCGCATGAGCGCCTTGCCTGAGACCCTTTGCTACCTGAACGGTGAATACCTTGCGCTGGCGCAAGCCAAGGTCAGCGTGCTCGACCGCGGCTTCATCTTCGGCGACGGCATCTACGAGGTGGTGCCGGTGTACCAGAGGCGGCTGTTCAGGTTCGAACAACACATGGACCGCATGGACCGCAGTCTGTCGAAGATCCGCCTCGTGAACCCGTTGTCGCGCGCCCAGTGGCTCGAACGCTGCCGCACCTTGATCGCCGCACAGGCGGCTGAAGACCAGCTCGTCTACATCGAGCTGACGCGCGGCGTGGCGCTGCGCGACCACGTGATGCCGGCCGACACCACGCCCACCGTGTTCATGATGACGAGCGCAATGAAGCCGCCCACACCCGAGCAGCGCCACGCCGGCGTCGCCTGCGTGAGCGCGCGCGACTTTCGCTGGGAGCGCGCCGACATCAAGAGCATTTCGCTGCTCGGCAACGTGCTGGCGCGCCAGATGTCGGCCGACCACGGGGCGGTGGAGACGATCATGTTTCGCGACGGCTTCCTGACCGAGGCGTCGAGCAGCAACGTGTGGATCGTGCACGAGGGCGCGCTGCTCGGTCCGCCGAAGGGCGAGCATGTGCTCGAAGGCATTCGCTACGAACTGTTGCGCGAGTTGTGCGAGGAGGAAGGCATCGCCTACAACCTGCGCACGATCCCGGAGGCCGACGTGTTCGTCGCCGACGAAGTGCTGCTCAGCTCGGCCACCAAGGAGGTGTTGCCGGTGACGAGCATCGACGGGCAAGCGGTCGGCCACGGGGCCATGCGCGGCAAGCCGGGCCCGGTGTATGCGCGGCTGCACGAGGCGTATCAGCGTGCCAAGGCCACGCTGTCGATCTGACGCGAGCATGGCAGGAGTGCTGAGGTGCCGGTGGTGCCTGAACCTTCGCTGATCGAGTACCCGAGCCGTTTCCCGATCAAGGTGATGGGCGCCAACGTCGCAGGCTTTGCCGAGGCGGTTACGGCCATCGTGCAGCGCTTCGATCCCGATTTCGACGCGACGACGATCGAGGTGCGCGCCAGCAAGGGCAACCATTACCTGGGCCTGACGGTCACCATCACCGCGACCAGTCGCGAGCAGCTCGACGAGTTGTACCGCACGCTGTCGACGCATCCCATGGTGAAGGTCGTGCTTTGAGCGTCGGCCTTCGTCGCACCGCTCCCCAAAGACCTTGAGGAAGGCTCGGGTATGCATCCGCGGCCGGCGCGCTGTTCTACGCATATGGCGGTCGAGCTCGACGTGATCGCCGGTGAGAGCGTAGACAATCACGCTCGAGCTGGCACTTCCTTCGCTAGGCCGCTCGGCGCCGGGCAACGGCGCCCCGAGCCGTTGTCAACATGAAAGTCCTGACGCTTGGGCGTTGCGATTGCGCCGCGACGCAGCTTGCCATGCGCGAATTCACCGCGTCGCGCACGGCGGCCACGCCCGATGAAATCTGGCTGTGCGAACACGATCCCGTGTTCACGCAAGGCATCGCCGGGCGCGCCGAGCATGTGCTCGACGCCGGTGCCATTCCCGTCGTCTCGACCAACCGCGGCGGGCAAGTCACCTATCACGGGCCGGGTCAGGTGGTCGCGTATCCGCTCATCGACCTGCAGCGCCGCGGCATCGATGTGAAGGAGTACGTGTACCGGCTCGAACAGAGCGTCATCAAGGTGCTCGAAAGTTTCGGCGTGACGGCGCACCGCGTGGCCGGCGCGCCCGGTGTCTACGTGCGCCTTGCCGACCCTTTCGCACATGAGGGGCTCACCGCCCCTGTCGACCCGCGCGACCGATTTCGCGGGCTCGGCAAGATCGCGGCGCTCGGCATCAAGGTGAGCCGTCACTGCACCTACCATGGCGTCGCGCTGAATGTCGCGATGGATTTGCGACCCTTTGCGCGGATCAACCCTTGCGGCCACGCCGGGCTCGCGACGGTCGACTTGGCTACACTGGGCGTCACGACGGATTGGGGAACGGCGGCCGCCCGGCTGACAGACAAGCTCAACGCGTACCTCGGTCCCTGACTCGTTCGAGTCGATGCCTGGAGTTTTTTTCCGATGTCCATTGAACACGGAGCCCAAGAAGCACAGGGCGGCCAGCCCTACGATGCCTCTGCCAAACAGAAGGCGCGCGACAAGACCGCACGCATCCCGATCAAGGTGGTGCCTGCCGAGGTGTTGAAGAAGCCCGACTGGATACGCGTCAAGGCAGGCTCGCCGACGACGCGCTTCTACGAGATCAAGCAGATCCTGCGCGAACACAAGCTGCACACGGTGTGCGAAGAGGCCTCGTGCCCGAACATCGGCGAATGCTTCGGCAAGGGCACGGCGACCTTCATGATCATGGGCGACAAGTGCACGCGGCGCTGCCCGTTTTGCGACGTCGGCCACGGTCGTCCCGATCCGCTCGATGCCGACGAGCCGCAGAACCTCGCGCGCACGATTGCTGCGCTGAAGCTCAAGTACGTCGTGATCACGAGCGTCGACCGCGACGACTTGCGTGACGGTGGCGCGGCGCACTTCGTCGCGTGCATCGAAAAGACGCGCGAGCTGTCGCCGTCGACGACGATCGAGATCCTGACTCCCGACTTCCGCGGCCGCATGGACCGGGCGCTCGACATCCTGAAGGCCGCGCCGCCGGACGTGATGAACCACAACCTCGAGACCGTGCCGCGCCTGTACAAGGAAGCGCGGCCGGGCTCGGACTATGCGTTCTCGCTGAACCTGCTCGAGCGCTTCAAGCAATTCGCGCCCGACGTGCCGACGAAGAGCGGCTTGATGGTCGGCCTCGGTGAAACCGACGACGAGATCCTGCAGGTGATGCGCGACATGCGTGCACATGCCATCGACATGCTGACCATCGGTCAGTACCTGGCGCCGAGCGGCCATCACCTGCCGGTGCGTCGCTATGTGCACCCCGATACCTTCCGCATGTTCGAGCGCGAAGCGGCGGCTATGGGCTTCACGCATGCCGCGGTCGGCGCGCTGGTGCGGTCGAGCTACCACGCGGATCAACAGGCCGCGGCTGCCGGAGTGCACATGGCCGCAGCGCTCCCGGCGCCAGAGGCGAACTGACCCGAGCGGGGCTGCCGCGCATGACGGCCGACGCGTTGCGCTGCGGCAACTGCAGCGCCGCCATGCAGCGTCTGGTGCTCGACGGGCACTAGGGGCAGCGGGTCGAGATCGATCTGTGTGCGCCCTGTCACCTGGTCTGGTTCGACGCCATCGAGTCGGCTCGGCTGACCGGTGCATCCGTGCTCGGTCTGCTCGGCAGCATGGCCCAAGCGCAGCGCGAGGCGCATCGGATGTTGCGCGAGAACGTCGAGTGTCCGCGCTGCGCTGGCGCGTTGAAGCCGGTGCACAACCGATCGCGCTGGGGTCGCTCGGTACAGCTCGAGTGCAAACGACGGCACGGGGCGTATCAGAGCTTCGCGCAGTTCCTCTCGGAAAAGGGCTTCGTGCGCCCGTTGTCCTCGGCCGACCGCGCGTTGCTGACACTACCCACCGGCTCGTTCGATTGTCTGAACTGCGGTGCGTCGCTGGGTCCTGCGGACCCACGCTGTAGCTATTGCGACACGCTGCCCGGCGTGTTCGATGTTGCTCGGCTCGCCCGCGCGCTCGATCCCGAAGGCGCCACCGAGGGGCATGCCGTGCGCGAAGTGGCGGCACATTCCACAACGCTGCACTGCCTGGCATGCGGCGCGCCGTTGCCGCCGGGGCCGGCGATGCAGTGCGGACATTGCGGCGCGACATTGGCCGTTGGCCGCCTCGCCGAGGCGCATGCAGCCGTCAAGGGGTTGGAGTCGGCGTTGCGTGCGCATCAGCACCAGCCCGGAGCGCATGTACGCGCGCGTCGGCTCGAGCGGCTGCGCGATGACTTGCCGCGCCGGCGCACTTGGGTTCGCGACATGGAGGCGTCGGCCGGCGCGCAGCACGACGCATCCGACGATGACTCACTGGAGGAGTTGTTCGAAGATCCCCCGCACAAGCGCTGGGTGGCCTGGCTCACGTGGGGAACCGTCGCGTTGCTGGTCGCCTGGTGGCTCGGCGCTTTCCGCTGAGCGTTCCGTGAGCCTCACGCTTCGGCGAGACGCCTCGGCCGCTCGGCCGTCCAACAGTGCGCAGGCACTGTTGGAGCCGCGGCCTCACGCTTCGGCGAGCAGCAACTCGACGAGCTTGTGCAGCGCCGCGAAATCCGGCTCGCCGACGTAGCGCTTGACGATGCGGCCACGCTTGTCGATGAGGTAAGTGGTCGGCGTGAGGCGCACATCGCCGAAGCTCCTTGCAATGGCTCCGGTGTTGTCGATCGCGACGCCGAAGGGCAGCTTGCGCGACTCGGCGAAGTTGGCGACACGGGCTGGCGGGTCGTAGCTCATTGCCACGGCCAGCGTGTCGTAGCCGCGTGACTTGAACTTTTCATGGGTCGCGACGATCTGTGGCATTTCATGGACACACGTCGTACAGCTCGTGGCCCAGAAGTTCACGAGGACGACCTTGCCGCGCAGTTGCTCGATGCTGCTCTTCTGTCCATCGAGCAAGGTGTAGCCGATGTGCGGCGCGCCTTCCTGCACAGCTGTGCTGCGATAGGCACCGTAGGACACGGCCCCAATTGCCAGAACGGCAAGGGCAACGGCAACATGGCGAGACAGTTTCATCGGGAGGCGTGCATGCGACGGCGCGAGTTTATTTCAGCGACCTTGCCCACGACCCTGCTTGGGTTGCTGCACTCTTCATTGTGTGCGGCGGACCTCAGCCAGGCCGATGCCACCCTGGGTCTGCGCACCGCCCTCGAACGCGGCGCCGGCGCGGCGGTCTCGTTGCTCGGCCGCACCGATGGTTTCCTCGGCAACCCGAAAGTTCGCATTCCACTCCCAGGGTTTCTCGCCGATGCCGCCGAGTTGCTGAAGGCAGTCGGCCAGCAAAAGCGCGTCGACGAACTGGTGACGGCGATGAACCGCGCAGCCGAAGCCGCGGTCCCCGAAGCCAAGGCGTTGCTGGTGTCGGCCGCCCGGGCGATGAGCGCCGAGGACGCGCTGGGCATCGTGCGCGGTGGCGACGACTCGGTGACGCAGTACTTCGCAGCGAAGACGCGCGAGCCGCTCGGCATCAAGTTTCTACCAATCGTTACGCGCGCCACCGAGCGCGTGGCATTGGCCCGTAAATACAATGCCGTCGCCGGACGCGCCTCGGCGCTCGGCCTGTTGAAGAAGGACGATGCCAATCTTCAGCAGTACGTCACCGGCAAGTCGCTGGACGGTCTTTACCTGATGATCGGCGAAGAAGAGCGCAAGATCCGGCGCGACCCCGTCGGCACGGGCAGTGCGATTTTGAAGAAGGTCTTCGGCTCGTTGAAATGAGGATTGACGCATCCACGAAGCTCGCTCGCGCGTACCGGACTCGATGAGTTTGAAGAACCCGCTCCCCACGGCCGCAGTGTTGACCGACGCGTTGCTCGACACGACGCACTCGGCGCGCGCCCGGTTCTTGACTGCGCTGCCTGCGCGCAGCGCCCCGGCGCGCGTGCTGGTGCTGTTCGGCGCCGACTGGGATGGCCGGCTGCTGCCGCGCTACGAACGCGGCGGTCGCTACCGGTTTCGCGAGCACGGCTTCGACTTGTTCAGCTTCCCGAGCAACGCGCGACTGATGTGGTTCGACGTTTGGCGCTTCGTCCAGAGCCTGGTGAAGCGCTACCGGGGCGAGATCGACGCGGTGTTCAGCTCGAATGAGCAGTTCGGCGCGTTGGCTGCGGCGCTCGTTGCGCGCGAGCTCGGGTTGCCGGGCGCCGACCCGGAAGCGGTGCTGTGCACGCAGCACAAGTACGAAGCACGCGTTCGCCTGCGCGACTTCGCGCCCGACCTGTGCCCTGGGTTCGAACTGGTGCCGTACACGGTCACGCTCGACGCGGCGCGAGCGTTGAGTTTTCCGCTGTTCGTCAAGCCGGTGAAAGCGACCTTCTCGGTACTGGCCCGCCGCTGCGACACGCCGGAGCAACTCGTCGAGCACTTGCGCTTTCGGCCGTGGGAAAAGCACATCATCAAGCGCCTGATCGAGCCGCACAACCAGGCGTTGAAGCGCTTCCCGCGTTTCAGCGTCGGTTCGGACAATCTCGTCGTCGAAGAGGTGCTCGAAGGCAGGCAGATCAACGTCGACGGATTCGTGCATGGCGATCAGGTCCACCTGCTGGGCATCACCGACGAAATCATGTATCCGGGCACCGGGTCTTTCATGCGCTTCGCCTTCCCGGGCGTCGCCGACGCAGCGTTGGCTGCCCAGGTGCAGGATGCCGCCGAACGTGTCGTGCGCGGCTACGCGCTTGGGCACGGCTTCTTCAATCTCGAATTCTTCGTCGATGAACGCAGCGGCGCGCTCAAGCTGATCGAGGTCAACCCGCGGCTGGCTGCGCAACTGGCGCAGTTCTACGACTGGGTGCTCGGTGTGGACACCTACGAGCTGGGTTTCGCGATGGCGCTCGGCCGCCCGCTGCCCTTTGCCCATGCGCCGCGCTTCGGCGCCGCAGCGAGTTTCGTGTGGCGCAGTTTCGATGTCACTTCGTGTCCGCGCCTGCCGACTGCCGACGACATGGCATGGCTTGCGCGCGAATACCCCGAGGCAAGGCTCGAGATCTACCCGAAGCGCGGCGGCTCATTGCGGCGCGACCTGAAGTGGCTCGGGTCGCATCGGTGGGCGGTGCTCAACATGCCCGGTCATGACGAAGCCGATCTGCGCGAGCGCTACGAACGCATCTGCGCCCGGCTGCGCTGGCCTGCGTCCTATTGAAGTCGGGCTCAGAGCCCCTTCGACAGTTCGAACATCAATGCCGACGGCAGCGACGTGACGATCGCGTCGCGGCCCACCCGTGTCGATTGGGCGCCGGTGAAGCTCGAAATCTCGAAGTCGTTGCCTTCTTCGGCGATTTCGATGAAGGCGAGCTCCGGTGCCTCTGCCAGCAAGTCGTCGCGCAGCTGTTCGAAGCGCTCGCCGCCGAGCGCCGATTCGTAGACGATCGCGTGCGGCAAGCCGTCGTGGCAGAACTGGGCGGCCTCGGCGATCGACGGCACCACGTCGATGATCAGCCCGGTGCTGCGCAGTGCCTCGACGACCTGCGCGCGCACGTCGCGGCGCGAGGCGACGACCAGCACCTGATGGCCGGCCAGCGGCTTGGATTGGGTCGAGGGCGCAAAGCCTTGATCCAGCTCGGTGCTGCTGACCCCTTCGACTTCATCGTTAACGGTGCGCGGGAAGTCGATAGTCAGGGTGGTCTGGTTGGTTTCGTCGGCGCGCTCGATGGTCACGCCCATGGTCCATGCGGTTTGCTGCACGAGTTGCCAAGTCAGCGAGTCGAGGCCAGCTGCCAGCAATGCCGACGGCGCTTCATTGCCGGGCAAGCCGTCGGGGCGGCGCGCGAATCGGCAGGTCAGCCGCGCGTGCGACGACCCGGGCTTCATGTCGATGCGCATCTCGATGCCGATGTGCGCATTTGCGAGCGCCCAGTCGAGCATGCCGGTGAGCAGGCCGAACAGCAGGGATGCGTCGGCGATGACCTCGACGGGACGCAACAGCTCCGTGAGTTCGATGCCGCGCGCACGGATTTCGCGCGAACGATGGCTCAGCACGCCCTTGAGCGTTTGCGTCAAATGCATGCGTTCATGCGACTGGCGCAGTCTTCCGGAACCAAAGCGTGCCAATTGCTGGCCGATGATGCCGACTTGGCGTGCCGCCTCCAGCTCGTCGCGCAGGACGCGCAGGTTGTGCCTGTCGATCCGGCCCGTCGTCGCCAGCGCGTGGACGCGCTCGATTGCCGCCGTCAGGGGGCCCGCGATGTCGGCGCCAAGGCGGGCGACCAGCTCGCGCCAGTGCTGCGGATCGGGCTCGCCGCGCGGGGGTCGTTGGTCGATATCAGTCATGGGCCGGCTCTCTGATCGAACGCGGGCCTTTTTGCAGCGCCCCGACGAAGGTGGGAGCGAACCATGTTCAACGATGTTGAAGACAACAGCAACCTTCGGTCGTGGACAGATGCTCCGTTGACCCGCGGGAGGCATCCGCACCGCAGTGTGAGCGCGAAGCAAGCGCCGCGGTGGATTTTCCCCCGGGGCGGGGGAGTGAATATGTCGCGAAGCCTCGAGCCGGGCCCCGGCGGGATAATCCTTCGATGAATTCGCGCTTGCTGTTCTGGGGACCCCCTCTCGCGCTCTGCGCAGCCTGTGACCCGACGCTCAATTGGCGCGAGATCCGACCCGAAGGCAGCGGCGCGATCGCCTTGTTTCCCTGCAAGCCGTCGAGCCATGTGCGCACGGTGCGCATCGGCCCGACATCGGCGCCGATGGCACTGTACGCTTGTACAGCCGGGGGTGTCACCTACGCGCTCGCGCACACGGAGCTCGGCGACCCTCATCTGGTCGGTTCGGCATTGACCGAGCTGCGGGCATCGACCGCGGCCAATCTCGGCACGGTGGCGCGAGCGGATGGGGCCATCGAAGTGCCGGGCATGACTCCCAATGCGCAGGCCGGTCGCATTCGCATGGACGGCAAGCTGCCCAGTGGCGAGCCGGCGCAAGCCGCCGCTGGATTTTTCGTGAAGGGCACGCGCGTGTTCCAGGTCACCGTCGTCGGGCCGAAGCTCGACGCTCAAGCGCTGGAAACCTATCTCGGCGGGCTGAAGCTACCCGGATGAAGTCCATCGACGATGTGCACCACGGCGCACAGACCGTGGCCGCGAGCGCGGTCATTGCGGCCTTTCTGTGCTTTGCGTTCGCGTATTTCTTTTCGGCGCTGGCGCGCGCCGTGACGGCCACGCTGGCACCCGTGCTGAATGCGGAGCTGGGCCTGAGCGCGGGCGATCTTGGACTGTTGGCCGGCGCCTACTTTCTCGGCTTTGCCTCGCTGCAACTCCCGCTTGGACGCGCGCTGGACCGTTTGGGGCCGAAACGGGTGCTGATCGCTTTCCTCGCGCTGGCGGTGCTCGGTTGCGCCGCATTCGCGCTGGCGCGGGGCTTCGTGACGTTGGTGTTGGCGCGCGTGCTGATCGGCATGGGGGTGGGTGCCTGTCTGATGGCGCCGATGAAGAGCTTTCGCGAGCACTTGCCGGCCAGCGTGCAGCTGCGAGCCACTTCGTGGATGCTCATGACCGGATCGCTCGGCATGATCGCGTCGACGTTGCCGGTTCAATGGCTTCTGCCGAGCATCGGCTGGCGCGGGCTTTTCTGGCTGCTTGCCGCAGCTTTTGTGTTGGCGATGTCCATGATCGCCGCTTTCGTCCCGCGTGATCGTCCGGCGCTGCCGCAGCAGGCGGAGGAACAGGGGTATCTGGGGATCGTTCGCCAGCGCGGCTTCATGCGCTACGTGCCGCTAGGATTTTTCAACTACGGCGGTATGGTTGCGGTGCAGTCGCTGTGGGCTGGGCCATGGCTGACGCAGGTGTGTGGCTTCACGCCGGCCGAAGCCGCGGCAGGACTGTTCGGCATCAATTCGGCCATGCTGTTCACGTTCATGGCCTGGGGCGGCCTGCTGCCAAGGCTGTACCAGCGCGGCTGGACGGCGCCTCGCCTGAATCGCGCGCGGCCTTCCGCTCAGCCTGCTCGCACTGTGGGCCGCAGTCCTTGCCGGTGCCGGCGCCACTGCATGGGTGTGGGCGGCCTTTTGCGTCACCAGCACGTTTGTTTCGTTGGCGCAGCCCAGCATCGGTCAGTTTTTTCCCGCGCGGCAGGCGGGTCGCGCAATATCGGCCTACAACCTGGTCATTTTTGCCGGCGTGTTCGCGGTTCAATGGGGTGTCGGGCTGGTCATCGATGCGCTCAAACGCATCGGCTGGCCGATCGTGTCGGCGTTTCAGGGTGCGTTCGCGTTGTTCGCTCTGTTGTGCACCCTCTCATACGTGTGGTTCTTGTGGTTTCGAGGCGACTGCGCGGAGGCCCCACCACCATGATCGATCACCCCAGAACCGATAATCAGCGCTCATGCCCGGTCTTCTGATCATTGCTCACGCACCGCTCGCGTCGTCGCTGAAGGCGGTCGCGATGCACACGTTCCCCGACTGCGCGCGTCTGCTCGAAGCCTTGGACGTTCCCGCGGACATGGCCATCGACGAGATCGAGGAGCAGGCTCGGACGCTGCTCAGGAAGGTGCGCACGCCTCAGGCACTCATCTTCACCGACGTGTTCGGCGCGACCCCTTGCAACGTGGCGCAGCGGCTCGCCGATGGTGTCAACGTCAAGGTGGTGGCCGGCGTCAATGTGCCGATGCTGTGGCGTTCGCTGTGCTATGCGGACGAATCGCTCGACGCCACCGTCGCGCGGGCGGTCGCCGGGGCCACGCAGGGCGTCATGCAAGTGGCGTCGGCGCGCCCGCAGAACCAGAGCCAAAAACCTGGCGGCAATGATCAAACGCAGCATCACCATCAGCAATAAGCTCGGATTGCATGCCCGAGCGTCAGCCAAACTCACCAAGCTCGCGGGCTCGTTTGAAAGTGAAGTCTTCATGAGCCGCAACGGCCGGCGTGTCAATGCCAAAAGCATCATGGGCGTGATGATGCTCGCCGCGGGACTCGGAGCTGAAATCGAGATCGAAACTGCCGGCAGCGACGAAGAGGCAGCGATGAACGCATTGCTGCGACTCATCGACGACAAGTTCGGCGAGGGGCAATAGCTCCTCAAGCGCCGAGGAAGTGTTTCCGATAGCGCGCAGGAAGGTCCTCGATGCGCATGAGCATCGGCAGATCGGCGGTGTTGAAATCCGGATCCCACGCGGGAGGGCCGAGCACCTTGGCACCGCATCGCAGGTAGCCCTTGATGAGCGGCGGCGCCTCGGCTTGCAGGTCGTGCTGCAGTTCTTCGACGGGCAGAGGCAGGCGCGGTTGCACCTGCCATTCGATACTTGCGAGATGACTGGTCCGCAACTGCTGCCAAAGGCTCGCGGCGAAATGTCCGCCGTCGCGCATGCTGACGCTCGCACAGCCGATCATCGTGTCGAGACGATTGCGCACCATGAACTCGGCCAGCGCGCCCCACAACGCGAGAATCGCGCCGCCGGTGCGCCAATCGGGATGCACGCAAGAACGGCCGAGTTCGACCATCTTCGGGCGCAGTGAACGCAGCCTGACGAGATCGAATTCGGTGTCGCTGTAGAGCCCGCCGACGCGCTGCGCTGCCGTCGGCGTCAACACGCGGTAAGTGCCGATGACGGGCCCCGGTTCGCCGGCGGCACTCGCGGCGCGCACCAGCAAGTGTTCGCAGAAGCTGTCGAACATGTCGATGTCGTGTCGGGCCGGCGAACCGAGCGGAGGCGAAAGCTTTGCGCCCATCTCCTCAGCGAAGACCACGTACCTCAGCTGCTGGGCCTGACGGACCTCTTCCTCGTCGCGAGCCCAAACCACGTCAAAGCGAGTTTTGTCAGGCTGGTTGGCAGGTCGTACAGGGCCGTGAAGTGACCTCCGTGGCGCCGACTTCGGGTGCAAATCGGCAATGGGCATCGTCGGTAAGGGCAAATTCCTCATCGTGTTCTCCTGTGTAACAGCCCTCGCATGCTGCGCAGCGCTGGTGACTCGTCGATGAACGGCGCATGACAGGCCGGTGACAACAGGGTTCACACAATGCCCGCGCGAATGCCGTCTGTTGGCACGCGCGCTGCTACAGTGGCTTGCATGAGTTTCCAGGTCTTCGGTTTGCCGATTTCGCGCGGCGTGGCCATCGGCCGAGCGGTGCTTGTGTCGTCCAGTCGCGTCGACGTTGCGCACTACTTCATCGATGAGTCAGGCGTCGCTGCAGAGATTGACCGCCTGCGTGCCGCTCGAGACGAGGTCGCTGGCGAACTCACCGTATTGCAGCGTGAGCTCCCCGTGGATGCACCGCACGAGCTTTCAGCGCTGCTGGATGTGCATTTGATGTTGCTGCACGACGAAACGCTGACGGGCGCCACGAAGCAATGGATTCGGGAGCGTCACTACAACGCCGAGTGGGCGCTGTCGGCACAACTCGAAGTCTTGGCGCGCCAGTTCGACGAAATGGAAGACGACTACCTGCGCGGCCGCAAGGCAGATTTGGAGCAGGTTGTCGAGCGCTTGCTGCGCGCCCTCGCGCGCGAGCCAGCGATTGCATTCACGCCCGCCCCCGGGGTCGAGCCGCGAGACTTTGGCGGCGAGGATCCGCTGGTGATGGTGGCCAACGACATCTCGCCGGCCGACATGCTCCAGTTCAAACGCAGCGTCTTCACAGGCTTCATTACCGATGTTGGTGGCAAGAACTCTCACACGGCCATCGTCGCCCGCAGCATGGACATCCCGGCAGTGGTCGGCGCACGCGAGGCGAGCCGCATCATCCGGCAAGACGACTGGCTGATCATCGATGGCGATGCCGGCATGGTCATCGTGAACCCGTCCGCGATCGTGTTGGAGGAATACCGTTTCATGCAACGGCAGTGCGAACTGGAACGAGCTCGCCTTTCGAGGCTGCGTCACACGCCCGCGGTCACGCTCGACGGCCAGTACGTCGAGATGCATGCCAACATCGAGTTGCCCGGCGACGCGCACGCGGCCGTCGAAGCCGGAGCGGTGGGCGTGGGATTGTTCCGCAGCGAGTTTCTATTCCTCAATCGCAGCGGCGCACTGCCCGACGAGGACGAGCAGTTCGAGGCCTACTGCGCCGCGGTCGAAGCGATGCAAGGGCTGCCGGTGACGATCCGCACCGTCGACGTGGGCGCAGACAAGCCGCTGGACCGCATGTCGGTCAACGAGCTGCGCCACGAACATGCGCTCAATCCGGCATTGGGATTGAGGGCGATTCGCTGGAGCCTGTCAGAACCCAGCATGTTCCGGCTGCAACTGCGCGCGATTCTGCGCGCCAGTGCGCATGGCAAGGTGCGCTTGTTGATACCGATGGTGGCCCAGCTGAGTGAGATCAAGCTGATCTTCGAGGCGATCGCGCGGGCGAAACAGCAACTGCTGGACGCGGGTCGTCCGTTCACCGACGTCGAGGTTGGCGCCATGATCGAGGTGCCGGCGGCAGTCATGATCCTTCCGTCGATCTTGCGGCGGTTCGACTTCGTTTCGATCGGCACCAACGACCTGATTCAATACGCCTTGGCGATCGATCGCGCTGATGAATCGGTTGCGCATCTTTACGACCCTTGGCATCCGGCGGTCTTGCACCTGGTGGCGCAGACCATAGATCTGGCGCGCAGGGCAGGAAAGGGTGTCAGTGTTTGCGGTGAGATGGCCGGCGATCCGGCGTTCACCGAACTGCTGCTTGCGATGGGTCTGCGAACTTTCTCGATGCATCCGTCTCAAATACCGTCGATCAAGCAACGGGTGCTGCGCGCCGACTGCAGCTACCTCTCGTCGCGATTGCCGGCGGTGATGCAAAGCGAAGACGCGCAAGCGGCCAGCATCACGGCATGGCAGCGCTCCCATCTCCAAGAGCCTTCGGTCATGCACTGACCATTCTTGGAGGCTCGCCGCGAGGCGTGCTAGAGTGACCCTCTTGGCTACGCGCCGTGTATCCCAGTTTTCCGGGGTCTCCGGCGCGCGTAGCGGAGATTGAAAAAGCGGTCGGCGCTTGACGGGACTGTGAAATCCATGTCAGAATCCCATCTCTTTGCTGATCACTGGTCAGCGGCGCTCTCAGCAGCGCAGCTCTTTAACAAATCACAGCCGATAAGCGTGGGCGTTTGAAGGCGAATGCCAAGAGTCGCAAGACTCATGGTCGCTAGACCAAACGCTCACGGATGAAGAAGTGAAGTTCACTTCAATTCCGTATGAGCAAAATTCAAGATCGAACTGAAGAGTTTGATCCTGGCTCAGATTGAACGCTGGCGGCATGCCTTACACATGCAAGTCGAACGGCAGCACGGGAGCAATCCTGGTGGCGAGTGGCGAACGGGTGAGTA
>Ga0184637_10000160_pt1 | contig 47728 bp, 34 predicted proteins | sample PLM3_127_b2_FD_133143 | JGI IMG/M metagenome (GOLD analysis project Ga0184637, IMG submission 133143) | Groundwater sediment microbial communities from an aquifer in East River, Colorado, USA - PLM3_127_b2 | ecosystem: Environmental > Terrestrial > Soil > Riparian zone | place: USA: East River...
ACGCCGCCCGCTGCTCAGGACCACATCATCATTCAGAGCCTACTCGTGGACGCCGACTCCTCGTCCACGGACGAGCGTCGAGCGGGCTTCGAGCGAAACGACAGCGTGGTGGCGAGCTACGGGCTCGTGAGCACCAATAACGAATTCGAGAGCAGCTACGCCTTCTTCGCTGCCGTAACCACCGCGAGCTCGATGAAGCTCGAGAACACCTTCTCGACCTCGAACGCCGCCTACAGCGTCGAGGGAAAGGAATCCGTCATCCACGTCCTGCGCCTGACCAGTACCTCTTGCTGCAGTCTGCAGACCACGGAAGGGGCCGGGACTGTCACTGTAACCGCGCCTGCCAGCTTCCAGATGCGGTTCAACACGGCGGTGGGCGGCGGCATCGACGAATTGTTCGACTTGGCCGAAGACCCTTCCGTCGATCTCGCGAGTGGCGTGAACGACTTCCGCACGCTCTACGACTTCGAGGTCGCTCCGGCGAGTACAGGTCAAGACCACACGATCGAAGACAACAGCGCCGGTGCGAAGGTCGATATCCTCGAAGCCACGCCCACGAGAGTGCGCGTGCGCCAGGACGCGTTCTTCCAGCGGGATGGCGGAACCGCGATCCTCGGCGGGCTCAAGGGCACCGGCGACTACAGCGTCTATGGGATCGGACGAACGGCGCTCCGCTGGACCGAGACGGACTGGAACACGCCCGGATTCGACTACGCGAGGCGCCGGATGGGGATGGCGGCGCACTACACGAGCGGCTTGCCGCTCAGCAGCTACAACCCCTGCTACCAGGGCAACGCCCTGTGCAACACCTGGGGCGCCGCCGGTGGGCAAGCGGACTGGGTACTCGGGGTGCGCAACGTCGTCAGCGCCAGGACGGACTTCCTGACCATCTTGTCGGAGGACTGGGTGCAGGCGACCACGATGGAGTACTTACCCAACACCACGGTGGGTCAGGAGTACTTCACGCAGTATTGGCAGGAGCAGCCGGGGGGCGGGGCCACCGCGCTTCCCAGCCAGTCCTGGAACCTCCTTACCTACTTCAAGCCCACGAACCTGGGCAGCACCGCGAGCCCCTGGCTCGACCCCGCCGTGATCTCGCGGGGCACCGACTACAAGGTGCCGAGCGCCCTGACTACGCTCACGGGCGGCCCGTGGCATTTGGGGAGCGAGAACTCGTTAGTCGACGACTTCAACGAGGCGGAAGGGGCGTACGTCCTTACCATGGACCCGACGAACGGGATGATCTTCCGCATCGACGGGTCGGTCGCGACTCCTCGCTACCAGCCTTTCTTCAAGCTCCGGCAATGGCGGTCTCTCTCGGGACCGAGCTCGATCACGCTGCAAGGGGCGCCTCTCACCGCGGGCGTGGGCTTCCGGGCCGACGTCAAGCCGCTCTCGCGGGCCCATTTCGCGAACATCCTGTCCTGGCACTCCACCCTCCAGAGCGCGGCCGCGGTGACGGCTCCTGACGTCGGGAGCGCGGGAACGGTCACCGGAGCCGGCGTCACTTTCGTCACGGGCCGATACGGCAACGCGGGGAGCTTCGTAGCACCCGGGAACTACGTCACTCTGACCTTCGCCAACTTCAACATCGCGATCGGAACGATTGAGTTCTGGTACCGGCCGAATTACGAATGCCAGGCCGCGCCGGGGACCTGCGACGGCGTCCGCCACGTTCTGTGGATCATGGAGGGCGACGCGACCCACTTCCTTACAGTGGAGAAGACGACGGCGAACCAGCTCGATTTCGCCATTCGAAACGGGGCGGCGACCACCGTGGTGCGGGTGTCGATGCCCGATTTCGCCTGGCGCGCCAAAGACTGGGTCCACATCCGGGCGATGTGGAACGACGTGGCGGGAGCGGGCCAGAGGATGCGGCTCTTCGTCAACGAAAAGGAGCCGCCTCATCTCGACGTCGGCGGCGACTACAACTCCGCGGGGATGCCCGTGGGTCCGACCCGAGTCGGCGGCGACTCGGCGGGCGCGACCACCGCGGCGGGCCTGATCGACGAGTTCCACATCTACCGGGGAGGCGCGACTCCGACCCGCCTCGCATACGCGGGTCTCGCCGCGAGCGCGGACGAGTTCCTGGCCGTCGCGAGTGTCGCCAAGAACATCGGCCTCCTCAACCTGGGAGTGGACCCGAGCCTGCGCGGGCAGTACGTGTACTTCGGAGCGGACTCCGAGTTTTGGGGCCTCAATGTCGGCCTCGCAACCCCGGGCGCCGGTGTCGCGGACGGGGACCTCGCCTGGGAGTACTGGAACGGGACGGCCTGGACGAGCCTGGAGTTGGTGGGCGGCTTCAACGACCAGACCCGCTCTTTCAAGCAGTCGGGCACCGTCTCCTGGCAGGACCCCCCGACCTGGGCTCCCTATTCAGTGAACGGCGGGCCCGACCTCTACTACGTCCGCATCCACCTTCCCGCGCTCGCGAGCTACAGCACCATACCGGTGGAGGGTCTGATCAAGACGGACATTCTGCTCCTGCAGTACTGCGGGGAGATCACGTCGCTGGCGCAGGAATTCGCGATCGGAGCACCGGTGCCGACGGCGGTGACGCTTTCCTCGTTCTCCGCCGTCGCGCGCGACTCGGCCGTCGACCTCTCCTGGACGACGGCTTCCGAGCTCCAGAACCTGGGCTTCCACCTCTACCGCGCCGACGCCGAGGACGGTCGCTATGCGCGAATCACAGCGGCGGTGATGCCGGGCCTGGGCACCTCGGCTCACGGGGCGAGCTACCGCTACGTCGACTCCGGCCTTTCGAACGGGACGACGTACTTCTACAAGCTCGAGGACATCGAGACGACAGGGAAGACGACGCTCCATGGTCCCGTGTCCGCGACGCCTTCATCAGATGCGCCTTCACCGACGCCGGCAGCGTCGAGCCTCATCACCTACGGAACGCCGGAGGGAAACGTCTTTCGGGTTCTGAGGCAAAGCTCTCAGGGTGTCGTAGTCGAGCTCGTAACCGAAGGCTTCCATGCAGAGCCTCGAGAAGACGGAACCGTTCGTATCTCGATCCCGGGCTTCGAGCCCGAAGCTTCCATCCCAGTGCTCCGTCCATGGATCGAAGCCTTGGCCGGACGTAACGTGGTCATCACCTCCGTTCAGGCATCCGCGGTCGAGTCGTTCACCGGCTTGAGACCCGCCGGAGCCGAGGCTCTCGAGATCGTCGCCACCCGAGAGGGTACCGTCCGCGCCGGGAGGAGATCGAGACGCACTCTCCTGGAAACATCCGGGCTCTTCCCGAAGGAGGCTGCTCGCCTGTTGCGGGTAGGCTTTCAAGGGGATGCGAAGAAGGCGCAGCTCGAGCTCGCGCCGTTGCGATGGAATGGCTCGACGGGACAGCTTCTGCTCGCTCGAAAGCTCACCGTACATCTCGCCTTCCAGGGCCGCGTGGCAAACGAGCGGGGCCATCGCGAGAGAGCCGAAAGTGGCGCGCGAAACCTTCTCGCACGGCTCGCCACCACCGGGAAGGGACTCTATGAAGTGCGATACGAAGACGTCTTCCGCACGAGACGTGGTGTCGATGTGAGCCAGCTCCGGCTCTCCCGGCTGGGAAAGCCCGTCGCGTTGCACGTCGTACCCCAGGGAGAACGGTTTGTTCCGGGCTCGAGACTGTACTTCCTGAGCGAAGGTGAGGGCGCCAATCCCTACGCCCGCGAAGCCGTCTACGAGCTCGAGCTCGGCGCCGGCGGCCTCGTCATGGAGTTCGGCTCGGCCTCACCTTGGGGTGAAGAGCTCACCTCCTTCCTGAAAACCGATGAATACGAGGAGAACCGTTTCTATCAAGCGGGACTTCTCGAGGCTCCCGACCTCTGGCTCTGGGACGTCCTGATGGCGCCCTCGACGAAGAGCTTCCCCTTCGACGTGAATGACCTTCGATCGGGCTCATCGCGCCTCACGGTCTGGCTCCAGGGAGCGAGCGACTTCGAAGCCGATCCGGACCACCACGTGAGGCTCTACGTCAACGGGGCTTTTCAGCAAGAGCTCTTCTGGGACGGAAAGGAATCCCGGATAGTCGACTTCGACCTTCCCCCTGAAACGTTGCGCGAAGGTGAAAACGCTCTCGAGATCGAGAACGTCGGCGACACCGAAGCCCAATACTCGATGGTGATGCTGGACCGCTTCCAGGTGATCTATCCGCGCACGGCTTCGGCTGCAGGCGGAGACCTCGAGGGTTCCTGGCCGCTCTCCGGGACGGCGTCGGCACAGGGACTGGGCGCTTCTCATCTCCTCGACGTTACCGAGGAAATCCCTCGCTGGTTGAGCGGCGCGGCGCTTTCTGCCGACGGCAGCATTCGTTTCCGCGCCGATGCGGGGCGACGCTACATGGCTTTCCGCCACGACGCGGTCCTTCGTCCTTTCATACGAGCCGCGGCCCGCCCGAGACTCAAGAATGAGTCTTTGCGAGCCGACTACCTCGTCATTGCCCCGAGTGCCTTTTCCTCGACGGCGGCTCCCCTTCTCGCGCACCGCTCGAAGCAAGGCCTCGTTGTGAAGCTCGCCACCCTGGAAGACGTCTACAGCGAGTTTGGTTTTGGAGAGACGAGGCCCGAGGCCATTCGCGATTTTCTCTCCTACGCGTACCACCACTGGCAAGGTCCCAAGCTTCGCTACGTCTTGCTTCTCGGTGATGCCACCTACGACTTCAAAGACTTCTTGAAGACGAGCGTCACGAACCAATTGCCGCCCTTGATGGTGAAGACGTCGTACCTCTGGACGGTTTCCGATCCCGCTCTCGGAGCCGTCAACGGAGACGACATCCTTCCCGATGTGGCCATCGGAAGACTTCCCGCGAGAAATCCCGAAGAGCTTCGGGTGATGGTCTCGAAGATCCTCGCCTACGAGACGGGAGAGGCAAGTCTCGCGAGCCTACTGGTGGTCGTCAATGACAACTCCGATCGAGCGGGAGACTTCGCTTCCAACGCCGATGAGATCGCCCTGGGAGTGCTCGCGGGAAGACCCGTCCGAAGGCTTTCCCTCGAGGAGCTCGGAGGCACGATGAGGAGCGAGATCCTCCACGCTTTCGACGAGGGCGCATCGCTCATGAGCTACGTCGGCCACGGCGGGATTCATTTGTGGGCCAACGAGAACGTCCTGAACATCGGGGACGTAGCTTCGCTCTCTCCCCAGTCGCAGCAGCCGCTTCTTCTCACGATGAACTGCCTCAACGGCTACTTCCACTTCCCCTACTTCGACTCCCTCGCGGAGACGCTCGTCAAAGCCGAAGGGAAGGGAGCGATAGCGGCGTTCTCACCGAGCGGCCTCTCCGTGAACGAGCCGGCGCACCGTTTCCATCAGGCGCTTCTCGACGCCGTCTTCAACCAGGGTCACGTTCGACTCGGCGATGCCGTGCTGGCGGCCCAGGAAGACTATGCGGCGTCAGGCGCCTTCCCCGAGCTTCTCACGATCTACCACTTGCTCGGAGACCCGGCACTTCGCCTGCGATAAACGTCCCCCGAGCGAGACCGTGCTTCTCGAGGCGTCGCGCCCTCACGAGCGGCTCGAGGTGGTCCTTGACGGTGTTGCGATTGGCGCCCGTGAGCGCCACAGATTCACGCACCGTCACGCGTCCGTGCTGGCTCCCGCGCGGAGGGCTCGAGGCGAGACTTCGCCTCAGAGCCGAAGCGGCCTCCTCGGCGACTCTTGGGCGACTGGAGGTGACCGGGGAGTAGAAGCTCTTCCGTCAATTCTCCTCTTCGAGCAGGGTCTAACGAGAATCTCCTCGACCCTCGGTCGAGACCGGCGCGTCCTTCGCCGTCATGACCTTGGCGAGCACCTGACTCAGCTCTTCCATGCGGTACGGCTTTCCCACGACGCCCGAGAAGCCATAGGCGGCGTACTCGGCAAGGATGGGGTCGTTGGAGTAACCGCTGGAGACGATTGCCTTCGCCCCCGAGTCCAGCTCCTTGAGTCGCTTGATGGCTTCCTTTCCGCCCATGGCGCCGGGGACGGTGAGATCCATGATCACCACGTCGAATGGCTCACCCCGGTCTCGCGCTTCCCGGTAGAGCTCGATCGCTTCGCTCCCGTCCCTGGCGAAGCCGACTTCGTAGCCGAGAAAACGCACCAACTCGCCAGCGACATCCCGCACCAGCTTCTCGTCGTCCATAATGAGGAGCTTGCCCTTTCCAGAAACGAGAGGAGCTTCGGGCGCTTCTTCCTCGACCGCGGCATCTGCCCTGGACGCCGGAAGAAGAATACGGAACTTCGTCCCTCGCCCGAGCTCGGAGTCGAGCGCGATATGCCCGTCGTGTCGCCGGATGATGGAGTAGACCGTGGCCAGCCCCAGGCCGCTTCCGTCCTGCTTGGTGGTGAAATAGGGATCGAAGACCTTCCCCCTTTGCTCCTCCGGGATACCGACTCCCTCGTCCTCGACGGAGATCTCGATGTAGCGCCCCGGTTCGATGGGAAGCCCGTGGATTCCGCCCAGTTGAACGTTTCGAGCGGACACGCGGACGATGCCGCCGTCGGGCATGGCGTGGTCCGCATTGATGACGAGGTTGTGGATCACCTGGCCGATCTGGCCGCGGTCGGTGTTCACCGCCCAGAGATCTTCCTCGATGTCGTACTGGCTGCGAACCTTGGAGCCGGTGAGGGCGAAGCCCGTCGACTCCCGGAGCAGCTGAGAGAGCGTCGAGGTCTTCCGGATGGGAGCACCGCCCTTGGAAAAGGTGAGCAACTGATAGGTCAGCGCCTTGGCCCTGATCGTCGCCTTTTCCGCCTCCTCCAGCAGCTCCCTTCTCTTCCCCGTCAAGCCTCGCTTCGCCACCGAAACGTATCCCATGATGCCGGCGAGAATGTTGTTGAAGTCGTGGGCGATCCCTCCGGCGAGAAGACCTATGGACTCGAGCTTCTCGGCCTTCTGCAGCTCTTCCTCCGCCCGCTTTTGCTCGGTGATGTCCCTCAGAAGATTAATGGTTGCCGGCCTCGCGTCCCAGGTGATGGAAACGGTGTTGAGCTGGACCACGAGAGACTCGCCCCCCTTGGTCAGCGCCCGGAAGGAGTAAGTGCTGGGAACCTTCTCACCCGCCAATCTCCTTCGGTATCGATCGAGAACCATCTCCCGGTCTTCGGGATGGATGAGACCGACGAAGGGGGTCCGCGCGAGCTCCTCGGCGCCGTAGCCGGTCATCCGCTCGGTCCTGGGGTTGGGAAACTTGATCACTCCGTCCTGGGCAATGAAGATGGCGTCGTTCGCGTTCTCCACCAGGAGGCGATACTTCTCCTCGCTCTCCCGCAGCGCGGCCTCGGCGCGCTCCCGCTCGCCCACTTCTTTGCGAAGCTTCTGAAGCGCCACCGCCATGTCGGCGCGCGTCGCCTCATCGGTGGCCAGCAGGTTCTCGATCTCAGTTTCCAGCGAGCGCTCGGAGGGCCCGACGAGAAACTCGTCGAACTCGTCTCCCCGGGCGACGAAGGCCGTCTGCTCCGCCCAGCAGTTGGTGTCGAAGAGCTTGGAGCAGTAGCCCGCCATCTTGCCCGCAAGCATGCCGCTTCCCCACGAGACCCCGAGGGCTTTCTGATAGAGGCCCTCCCAGCTGTCCTTGACACGGAATCGGCACCGTCGCTCGGCTTCGTCGAGCGAAACGAGCTTCCAATCACCCCAGCCCGCCACCGCGGCAATGTTGGCGATAGCCCGATAGCCGCTCTCGAAATCGGGGAAGAGCGAGATGACCTTCCAGTCGGCCTCGACGCTCTTACGCCCCTCGCTCTGGAGCGCCAGGCTGAAACGCTCCGTCCCCACCATCGCCTGCACCCCCGACATGAGACCGGCGAGAGTGGTGTCCACCCACATCATAGCCACCGGGAGCTTCTCGAACGTGCAGGTGCCCTTCTCGACGTCCCAGGCGATCTCGATGCCCGAGAGCCGGATTCTGTCGGCCTCGCTGCTCACGCCCGCCGAAGGCGGTTTCGGGCGCCGGGACTCCTCTTGCTCACGTTTCATGGGGTGCCAAAAGCGATCGCCACGGTGGGCCCTCCCCTCGCGTGGCGAAAGCTACCACCCCGATGCGCGTTTGGAAAGCAGGGTGGTCCTAGGATTACCAAATATACTAGGAAGCCAGGGAAGCGTCGACCCTTCCGTGTTAGGCCGCTCGGGCAGGGCTTGCGCAGGCGGATCAGCGCCGGGCGGGCGGGACTTTCGCTTTCAGCTCTTCGGCCCAGTTGAGAACGACGTGGATGCGCGTCGGCGCCCTCTCCTCGGAGACGGCCTTGGCCAGACCGAAATCGAGAAGCTTCACTTTTCCATCGGGTGTGATCTTCACGTTGGCGGGCTTCAGGTCCCGATGGATGATCCCCTTCTCATGGGCTGCCTCGAGAGCCTCGGCCATTTGCCGAAAGAGGGAGAGGGATTCTCGAACCCCGAGAGGTCTCCGGTGGATCTTCTCGGCGAGGGTCTCGCCCTCGACCAGCTCCATCACCAGAAAGGGGCGGCCCTCGGATTCCTCGAGCCCATGGAGGGTCGCGATGTTCGGGTGGTTCAGCGACGCGAGGAGATGGGCTTCCCTCTCGAGCCGCTGAAGTTTCTCCTCGTCTCGGGCAACGAAGTCCGGCAGAAGCTTGAGCGCTACATCCCGGCCGAGCTTCGTGTCGCGAGCCCGGTAGACCTGGCCCATGCCACCCTCTCCGAGAAGGGAAAGAATCTCGAAGTCTCCGAGACGGGTGCCAAACGCGATTGCCACGGCGGGCCCTCCACTCGCGTGGTCAGGCTACCACCGGGCAATAGCGCTTTGAAAGCCTCTGCGCGACATGGCTCAATTACCCGGGGCACGCTGGACGTTGGTCATCCGGGCCAGGAACTCCTCCGCTTCCTCGCGCAGTCGCGGATCCTCGGACGTTTCGACCACGCGCTCCAGGGTACTCCGGGCCTCCTCGTACTGCCCTCTTTTCGCGAGGAGCTGGCCCCGGAGGAAGAGGAGCGATGGATCGTCGGGCGCCATCGCGAGCGCCGTCTCGACGAGCGCTTCCGCCTCGTTCAGCCGCTCGCCGCGCACGAGATAGAGGAATGCGAGAAGCTCGGCCGGCTCCTGCGCCGAGGGCTCGAGTGCGAGACTTTGCCTCAGAGCCGACGCGGCCTCGTCGGCGACCGCACCAGGGATGGAATCGACTCGGCGGCGGGGGTGCTCGGCGAGGAGAATCTCCGCGTACCGATAGAGTCCCGAAGCGCTCGCGGAGTCGAGGTCGATCGCCTCTTTCAAGTGAATCTTCGCCTGCGCGGGCTCTCCGTCTTCCCACTCCAGCAAGCCGAGTGCCTCCCGCGCGGTTCCGAGATCGGGGTCGAGGCGCACCGCTTCCTCGAGACAGACGCGGGCTTCCCGGAGCCTCGAGGTCGCGAGGAAGAGCTCGCCCCATCGCTCCTGCACCTCCGCCATGGAAAGCTGTCTCGAGAGGGCGGTCACCGCGCCCGCCGGTGAGAGATCGACTTTGATTCCCGACCACCGAAGCCGTCTCACGTATTCCTCGAGCGCCTTCTCCATCGCGCCTGGCTCCGAGCGGAAGGCGTCGCGAAAGGCCGTGACGGGCTCGACTCCGCTCTCGTGGAGCGCGAGAAAGCGGGCCAGGCGCTCCCGGCCCTCGGGAGCTTCGACGAGAAGATAGTGAACCAGCGCCCAGGACTGAGCGTGGAAGAGCGCGTCGGAATCGCCCGTCTCCTCAATCGAAACGAGCTCGTCTAACGGCATGAGAGGGAGCCGCGAGAGCAGGGTCCGGTGCCGGGGGTCGGAAACGCCCACTTCGGCGCTGTTCTCGTCGAGGCGGGCGCCGGCATAGAACTCGGAAAGGCCCTCCTCGAACCAGACGGGGAGAGCCCGCTCGCTCAAGCTCAGAACGAGGTGCAGGTACTCGTGAAAGAGGACCCGCTCGAACGCCGGAGTTCCGCCCGTGAGGTCGAGGACGATGACGTTCTCGGAGCTCCCCTTTCTGAAATATCCCGCGACCCGCGAGCCGCGCGGCTCCGAGGGCGGAACGAAGGGCTCGAGGCTGTCGTAGTCGCGAAACCCGTAGATTCGCGTCGGGCTCGACGTTCGCCGACGAAGCTCGGGGAGCACCTGTCCCATGGCCGCTCGGAACCTCTCCAGGGTCAGAAGGATGGACTCCGCGCGCTCCGGCGAGGCGTTCGTCACCAGCACGAAGTTCTCGCTCGATGCTTCGTGCCACTTTTCCTCCGCGTGGGCGAGGCACGAGACGAGAACGAGGCCGCAAGCGGCCGGAAGGAGGATTCGCATCTTGAGAAGGGAGTCTCCTAGAGAATACGGCAAAAGAGATAGAATTTCGACGGCATGGAACATCGCAATCTCGGACGTACCGGTCTCAAGGTCTCGCGCCTCGGCCTCGGCTGCGGGAATTTCGGGGGGGTCGGCTCCGACCCCCGCTTCTTTGGGAAGGGCGAGGGCGAGGCCGAGGCCTTCGTCCTCATGGATCGCGCGCTCGAGATCGGGATCAACTTCTTCGATACCGCCGACGCCTACGGCGGCGGGCGAAGCGAATCCTTCATCGGGCGGTGGCTGAAGACCAAGGACGCGAGTGTCGTCGATCGGACCCTCGTGAGCTCGAAGGCCTTCAACCCCGTGGGTGACGGTCCGAACGACCGCGGTCTCTCCCGCCGACACCTCAAACGACAGGTGGAGCGCAGCCTGAAGCGGCTCGGCATCGAGAGGCTCGACATGTTCCTGATCCACGAGCCCGACCCGGAGACGCCCCTCGAGGAGACCCTCGAGGCTCTCGACGATCTGATCCATCAAGGCAAGATCCACTACGTCGGTGCGAGCAACATCGAGGCATGGCGGCTCGCGAAGGCGCTCGGGGTGAGCGAGCGACTCGGCCTGAACCGTTTCGAGTGGGTCCAGAACGGCTACAGCCTTCTCGAGCGCGCGCCGGAGCGCGAGGTTTTCCCGCTTTGCGCCGAGGAGGGTCTGGGATTCACGCCCTTCAGCCCTCTCGCCGGCGGTTGGCTCACCGGGAAGTACGCCTCCGCCGACAGCTTCCCCCAAGGCTCGCGGATGACGGTCCGGCCCGAGCCCTACGCCCACCTCCGCAATGAAAGCGTTCTCCGCGCCATCGCTGCCTTCGGCGCGCGCGCGCGCGAGCGCGGCGTCACCATGGCGGCTCTCGCCCTCGCCTGGGTGCTGAGCCACCCGCGAACGACCGCCGTGATCCTGGGTCCGCGGCGGCCCGAGCACCTGGACGCCGGGGAGGAAGCGCTCTCGATTCGATTGAGCGACGCCGAGAGGAACGATATCTCCTCGCTCTTCGCGCCCGCGCCCGGACCTGGTCTCAGCTTATAAAGGGCCGCTCTTGAACATTTACTTGAAACTCACACAGGACTTCAACCAGGGAAGGCTCCGCGCGATCATCTGCAGCGGACAGGCCGTCGTGCTCCATCGGCTTGCGGTCATGAGCAAGGACGGCGATTGGGTTCTCCGGGAAGACGAGAGCACTCTCCGCCACGTCCTTGGCGTTCTCGAGAGCCATGGCGCTCGCTATCGTTTCGGCGCGCCGCTGGATCGCCGCTGGATGGCTGCCGGGTGGAGCTCGCATTTCGAGTTCCGCCACGACAAGCTCCGGATCCGTACGGACTTCTTCACCCGGCCTCCACGGATTGCGCCCGCGGACCTCGAGCGAATCTGGCGGGAGCAAGCGGAGCGCGACGTGCCGTTTCTCGACCTTCCCGAGCTCGCGGAAATGAAAAAGACCAACCGCGAGCGCGACTACGCGGTTATCGGGGAGCTCGCACGGCGGATGCAGAAGGTCGACCTGCAGATCCTCTACTCGCGGAGCGCGCGCGACCTGCTGGCGCTCGCCGAGAAACATTCCGACGTCGTCGAACGGCTTTCAGACCGGCGGCCCGTGCTGCGCTCGATCGCCGAAGGTCGCGACCTGCTGGAGGCCGCGCTCGACAGGGAGCGAAGGGAATCGATTCGCCGAAACGAGCGGCGGCTCGAAGCCTACGCCCACGCCGCCGCCTCCTGGTACGCGCTCTGGCCCGGCGTCGAGGCCGAGATTGCCGGCCTATCGCTCGGCAAGGCGCACGCGATCGTACTGATACGTGCGTCCGGCGTCCTGCCCTTTGGCGTGGACGTCCCGAGTGAAGGCGGATGAGATGACCGAGATGCGAGACGAGTTTCTCAGCGAAGAGGACTTGAGTCTCCAAGAGCTTAGCGACGAGGAGCTATTCGCCTACTGGGATTTCTGGCTCCTGCAAGCTCAGGCGACCAACGACCTGGACGAACGCGCCTACTCGCACGGGGTTTTCGAGATCGAGCCGCGATAGCGCCGCAACCTCTTTGCTACGGGTTTCCGTCCGTGGGCTTTGGACGCGTCTTCTCGTCGCCGTCTCCTGGCGGCTTCGCCCACTCGTAGCTTCGACCGCGCACGTGCTTCTCGAACCAGTCGAGCTCCACGTTGATCTTGAAGAGCTCGTGCCGGAGCTCGCGCCAGACGTGGGGCTCCCGGGGCGCCATGTAGAGCCGGGTCTCGACCCCGTTCGCCTTGAGCGCCCGATAGAGCTCGACGGATTGGGGCGGCGGCACCCGCTCGTCGTTCGCGCCCACGAGAACCAGCGTCGGCGTCTTCGCTTTATAGATGTCCTTGAGCGGCGAGTGCCCCCAGTAGAGGTCGATGGGGGCGTCTTCCTGCCAGGGGGTCCCTCCGAACCAGGGAGTCCGCTGGATTCGCGTGTCGCTCTGGGCGTACATCGAGATCCAGTTCGAAGCCCCGGCGCCGGAGGAAGCCGCCTTGAAGCGATTGGTGTGGGTGATGATCTTGTTCGTCATGTGCCCACCTCCGCTCCAGCCCATTTTCACCATCCGGTCGCCGTCCGCGATTCCGCGGGCGATGAGGTAGTCGACACCGGCCATCACGTCGAGGTGCGCCTGCTGGAAGTAGTGGCCCACCATGCCCCGGAGAAAGTCGTCCCCATAGCCGGTGCTCCCGCGATAGTTCGGCTTCAGCACCGCGTAGCCGAGCGCGGTCGAAACCTGCGGGTAGCTCCCCCAGTTACTGAACTCGAACTTGTCCGAGGAGCGCGGGCCCCCATGGGTGTGCACGATGAGGGGATAGCGCCGTCCCGCCTCGTAGCCGAGAGGATAGTAGAGGACTCCCTCCACCTCGACGCCGTCTTGACCCTTGAAGCGAATCGCTTCCTGCCGGGGGAGCTCGAACTTCTGCAGATAGTCGTAGACCGTCGTCACCCGTCGAGGCTTCGGCCCGTCCCGATCGAGAAGCCATAGATCTCCCGCGTTCTCCGGCTCGTCGACGGCGAACACGTGGGCCGCGAGCACGGGCTCGTAGCGCCACTCGGTCACCGTGTGGTCGCCCGCGGTGAGAGGCTCGTACTTCTCGGTCGCGAGATTCACGCGGTAGAGCTCCGCGCGGACGCCCGTATTGGCGACGAAGTAGATGGACTCGCCGTCTTTCGACCACTGCGCGCTCGACACCTCGTGCGGCATGTCGCGAAGGACGAGCTTCGGCGCTCCTCCCGAAGCGGGGACGACGAAGAGATTGCGGTTGTAGTAGAACTCGAAGCGATCGTTCGAGTCCGCGAGAAAGAGCACCTGGCTCGAGTCGGGAGACACCTCGGCCCCGCCTTCGGGAACGGAGTTCGAGGTCAAGCGCACCATCCCCGCGCCGTCGGCGTCCATGACGTAGACCTCGCCCTCGGCCGAGGCATCGAGAAGGGGCGAGGGCGCGCGGTGGAGCGCAATCTTCTTTCCGTCCCGAGAGACCCGATACTCGCGAACGGTGAAATCGCCCTCGGTGAGAAGGCGCGACGCTCCCTCCTCGACGGAATGAGCCCAGAGGCGCCGGTGCGTCCAGTTCTCGTCGAAAGCGAAGACATCGTCCTCGCGCTTCGCCCGCGTTTTTTCCTCTTCGCTCTTCGGATCGTCGGCGAGGAAGTAGACGAGCTTCCCGTCCGGGGAGAACGAGGGGTTTCCAATCGACGTCTCGTGGCTCGTGAGGCGCACGGCCTCGCCGCCTTTGGCGGAAAGCCGGTAGAGCTGGGCCGCTTCATCTCCCTCGCGCTCGGCAACGAAGACGATCCACGAGCCGTCGGGCGACCAGCGCGGGCTCGACTCACCCTTCTTCCCTCGCGTGAGCTGCACGCGATTCTCGGAATCGACGCCCGCCCGCCAGATGTGACTCACCCGCTCGTTCGCTTCCCAGTCCGCTTCGGCGAGAACGAACAGGATCTCCCTACCGTCGGGGGAGAGACGGGGATCGGTGAGAACCGGGACTTCGAGAAGATCGATGGGAGTCATCGGGACTTCCTTTGCTGGCTGTGCCGCAGCAGGTGTCGCGATAACGAGGGCGATGACGAAACGCACGAATGTCTGTTTCATGTGGCGACCTCCTCGAATGTGCCGACACTCTATAACAGCTCGTCTTGGTATCGTTAGAGCTCGACCGCGATCAGGGTGAGCGCCGAGAGCGCGGCCAGAAGCACGACGAACTGGCCGAAGGCGACGCGGTCTCCCGGGGAGCCGGGCTCGGCGCTGAAGGCGCGAAATCCCGCGGCCAGAAGCAGGAGCACCAGAAGTGCTTCCCTCGTCCAGAACCAGAGGGCCGCGAGGAGCCCCGTCACCCAGAAGCGCTCGCTTTTCGAAAGGGCGCGAAAGCCGCGCCCGCCGTCGAGCTGCCACACCGGAAGGAGATTGAAGAGGTTGATCCAGGCGCCCACCCGGGCGATGGCGCCCCAGATCGGCGCCTCAGTCAGGAAGAAGACGGCGGCGGCGGCGAGAGCTGCTCCGAGACCCCAGATCGGTCCCGCGAGGCCTACGCGGGCGTCCTCTCGCGCATCGACCGGATACTGCTGCATGCGCACCACGGCGCCGAGGCCGGGAATGAACATCGGCGCCGAAGCTCGGATTCCAAGGCGGTGGAGCGCCGCCACGTGTCCCATCTCGTGAACGTAGATCGAAGCGACGAGACCGGCCGCGAACTTCCAGCCGAACGCGGCCCAGTAGACGCCGAGCGAGAGGAACATCGTGAGGAACGTTCCCGACTTGGTGAGCCCGGCCAGGAGAAATTTACCCTTGGTGACGACGAAGACGACGACGGCGCCGATTCCCGCCCAGCGCCATGGGGACTTCGGCTTCTCCACCCGCTCCTCGCCGGCGCGGGAGAGCTCGCTCACTCTCGCGGCAATGGAGCGAGACTGCTCGGAGTCGGGAGGAAGCAGCTCGAGAGCGCGGCGCCAGGCGAGGATTTCTTCTCGGGGCTCCTCACGCCCCCGCGCGGCTTCCGCCTCCTTCGCGAGTCGCTCCAGCTCCTCACGGTGCACGAGGCGGTGGCAGACGGGACAGCTGAGGCGGGTCGGGGAGATCTCAGTCCCGCAGTCGGCACACTGCATCAGGCCGTCGTCTCTTTCGGCCGGGCTCCGATCTGGAACGGTCCTTCGATTTGAAGAGGCGAATGGGCGTTGACGCGCCATGCCTCGTAGAGCGCGAAGCCGATGATGAGAATGCCGATGACGTTCTGGAGTCCGGCGAGGAAAGGGGCGGCCAGCACGAAGAGGATCACCGCGGCAAGCGCCACGAAAAACGTCCCCGCCGTCAACACGACCTCGGGCTCGACCGGGGCGGTCTCTGCCGCTTCGGTCTGCTTACGAGCCTCCTCAACGAAGAACGGAACGTAGGTGCTGACGATCGCGACGTAGGTGATGGCGGCCGCGAGCACCTGATAGCCGCGCCCCCCGACTCCGCCCGAACCCCATCGAACGCCGAATCCCACCAGGAGCCCGACGACGATGGCGACGAGACCGATCTCGTAGCCAGTGACCGCGAGGACCGCATAGTAGATGCCGGCGCCGACGATTCCTCCGACGCCGCCGCCGAGGAGGGCGCGGAAAGCCCTTCCGAAGGGGGACCCCTCGGCGCGCGAGCTCTCGACTCGAAAGCGACATTCCTCACAGGCCGTCTGACCGTTGATCTCGTAGTAGGTGCCAAGAACATCGCGCTTGCAGAGAGCGCAGCTCAGCGACGGAGAGCCGCTCTCGTCGAACTTGGCCTTGTCGAAGCTCAGGCTCACCGGCTCGGGGTTGTCCATGGCCCACCTCGCTTGGAAATCTAGACGGGAAATCTGCAGTTCATTCATTATCGCAGGATCCGTCTCGTAGTTTCCACATCGGCCGGCCGCTCTCGTCGATGAGATCGTGCGCCAGGAGCCAGGCCCGGGCGTCCTCGGAGTCGCCTTCAAACCAGGCTTCCGTCGAGCCCAGGCGGAAGCTGTAGCCCCACTGGTCCATGTCCAGAAACATGCGCGCGCGCCCCATTCCCGGGAGAAACCCGGCGAGAAGAATCTGAAGGTAGCACACGGCGGACTCCTCCCTGTCGTCTCCACCCGCATCCCGCAAGAGAGATGCCCGCCGGGATGCCGTCATGCAGACGTAGTGGCTCGCTTCGTGAAGGATCGAGTGGACAGGGGTGTCCGCGCGCGCGTGGATCTCGTCCCCGACGACGCCCGCCTCCGACTCACCCCAGTAGCTCCCGGGAATCTCTTTCCCCGGCAGCGTTTCGACGAGCCGGAGCCCGAGCCTGGAGAGGAGCCCCGTCAGGTCCATGCGATCGACGCCGCTTGGAAGCTTCACCGAGGGCGATTGTCCTTCCGCGGGCACGGAGACTTCCAGTTTGATAGTCTCGTTTCGTGAACGCGAACGAGAGAGGGCTCGAGACCGCCGCCGCCTTCCTCCGAGGGGCGTCGAGCGTTCTCTTCATCACCGGGGCCGGCATCTCCGCCGACTCCGGGCTTCCCACCTACCGCGGAATCGGAGGGCTCTACGAAGAGGCGGAGACCCCCGACGGGATCTCGATCGAAGAGGCGCTCTCGGGCGAGATGATGCGCCGCCGCCCGGCGCTCACCTGGAAGTACATCCACCAGATCGAGGCTTCCGCACGGGGAGCCTCGTTCAACAGGGCGCACGCGATCCTTGCCGAGGCCGAGAGCCGTTTCGAGCGGGTGTGGGTGCTGACCCAAAACGTGGATGGGCTCCACCGGAGGGCGGGATCGAAGAACGTCATCGACATCCACGGCGACGTTCACGATCTTCTCTGCACGGCGTGCGAGCACCGCTCGACCGTCGATGACTACTCGCGTCTCGAGCCCCTGCCCCTCTGTCCGGACTGCGGCGCGCCCCTCCGTCCCGGAGTCGTGCTCTTCGGAGAGCTCCTTCCCCTTCCGAAAGTCGAGACGCTAGAGCGCGAGCTCCTTCGCGGCTTCGACGTGGTGTTCTCGATCGGCACCACCAGCGTCTTTCCCTACATCGCCCGCCCGGTGGTCGAGGCGAGGATGAGGAGGAAGGCGACCGTCGAGATCAACCCCGGCGAGACTCTGATCTCGGGCGAAGTCGACGTGAAGCTCGAGATGAGAGCGGCCGAGGCCTGCGAAGCACTCTGGACCCGACTTTAGCCAAACTTTTAGCCAACTTTAGTATGATGCGGGCTCCGACGGAGGACGATGTGACGACCACTCTCGACCGCTCCTGGAGCTGCTACCCCGAAGGCCCCGAGAACCCACGACGCCGGTTCCTCCGCTCGCTCGCGATAGCCGCCGCGGGCGCTTCGGTTGGATTCCGCGGACGGGTCGCCTCCGCCCAGGATGCTGTTGCTGTCGATGAAAACGTTCTCTCGACCGAGGACGTGGTGGCGTTTCCCGAGGGCGCGGTTCGCCTCAACTTCAACGAGAACCCGATCGGCCCCTCGCCTCGCGCGATCGCGGCGATTCTCGAAGATGGCCTCCGTGAGTCCAATCGCTACAGCTACGTCGACCCTCTGAGGAAGGAGATCGCCCGGCGAAACGGGGTCGGCGCCGAGAACGTCCTGATGGGGTGCGGCTCGACCGAGTTCCTTCAGATCGCGCCATGGACGTTCCTCCGGAAGGGGGGCCGCCTCGTGCTCGCGAAGCCCACGTACTCATGGTGCGCGGGAGTCGCCCGGGTGATGGGCGCCGAGGTGACGGAAGTCCCGCTGCAGTCCGACGGCGCTATCGCTCTCGAAGCGATGAAACGCGCCATCAGCGCCATCAACAAGGATACCCGGCTCGTCTACGTCGCCAACCCCGACAATCCGACGGGGGCTAGCCTCCCGCTCGGCGCGATCGAGGATCTCGCAAACGCCCTCCCCGAAGGCGCGGTGCTCCTGGTCGACGAGGCCTACGTCGATTTCCTCCCCCAAGGCGAATCTTCCGTCTCCCTGGTGCGAAAGGGCGCTCCGGTCATCGTGGCGCGCACGTTCTCGAAAGCGTTCGGGCTCGCCGGACTCCGGCTCGGCTACGTCATCGCTCCGACGAATCTCATCGAGCCGTTGAAGCTTCTTTGGACTCTCGACATGGGAGTGAACTCGGCCGCGAACGCCGGCGGGCTCGGGGCGCTCTCCGACCAGGCTCACGTCGATCGCTACGTGAAGCTCGTCGACGACGGGCTCGCCTATCTCCGCTCCGGCCTTTCCGAGCTCGGGGTCAAGAGCCTCCCGCATCGGGCGCCGTTCTTCATGGCGGATCTTGGCCGCGAGGCGGCGCCCGTCGTCCTCGCGCTCGCTCGCGAAAAGGTTTACGTGCGCGACGGAAAATCCTGGGAGATGCCGACGCACCTCCGGATCTCCGTTGGGCTCCCCGACGAGAACCGCATCTTCCTCGAGAAACTCCACGGAGCTCTGAGCGGGCGGAGGGGATGATGCTCTCTTCCAGAATCATTTCAATCCTGGCACTGGTCGCGGCGAGCCCTCTATGGGCCCAGGAGCCGGAGAAGAAGCCCGAGCGGGTTCCCTTCGGCCAGACGCTCAACGAGTACGGCGTTCTCAATGCGAGCGGGTGCATGTGCGAGGACCTCGAGGACGGGGAGATCCTGCCTCCGCCCGAGATCACCGTTCCCGAGCCGTTCCAGTACCTTCGCCCGGATCTTCAAATCACGGCGGCGGAGCTGACCGGAGATCAGCGGTATCCCGTCCTGACCGAGTTCAAGATCTTGACCCCCGAGCTCAGCGCCGGCGACGAGGTGCGGGCCATCGCCCGGGTCACTTCCGCCTACAAGAACACTCTTCCCTTCGTCACCACGTTTTTCAGCGAGCGCTACAGTCGCCTGGGCTCGGCGACGATGTACGTCAACTTCGAGCCTTCCAAGTCCTCCAATGATGACAAGACGCTCTTTCTGGGACGGGGACGGCTCTCGAAGTATGCGCCCGGGGGCCGCTACATCGTCGCCTACGCCACCATCTCCGACGAAGTGGGAAAGCGCCAGAGCTACGGAGCCGAGTTCCACGAGCCTCTCGACAACGAGGACCGGACGCCCAAATTCTTCATGGTGAAAGACAACCCGCGCGTCGATCTGCGCGCTCCGGAGCTTCGATCGGTCGCGGTCGAGACCCCTTCGGTCCGAGCGGGAACCGAGCCCATTCGTTTCAGCGCGTTCGCCACCGACGACGTCTCGGGGCCGGTCGACGCCGAGGCCGTCTGGATCTCTCCGAGCGAGGAGCAGTGGATCCGGGTGACGATGGTCCACCAGGGAAGCGAGCCGGGAAAGTTTCTCGGGTACTTCACCATCCCCAGGTGGTACGAGGGGGGCGAGTGGCGCCTGATGCGAATCGCCGTGACCGACGACGCCCGCAACACCGCCTACTTCTTCTCGAAGAACGACAAAGTGATGAAGGAGGCGCCCGTCGTCGAGGTAGTTCAGGATCCCGCCCTCGTGGACAAGAAGCCTCCATCGATCCTCGCGGTCTCTCTTTCGACCACGGAAACCCGCGCCGGGGAATCGGTGACGGTAACGGCGCTCGTCGAAGACGACCTCTCCGGAGTGAAGGCGGTCGAGGGCTACGTCCGCTCTCCTCACGGCGTCGACGCGGTGAAGGTGAAGCTCTCGAGCGCTTTCGTCGACCTCAACCGGCCGTCGAAGATCCCGGAGCCGAACGTCTGGTCCGCGACGTTCAAGATCAAGAAGAGCATGGAGCGCGGGATCTGGACCCTGGCCCGCCTCGGGATCGCCGATGAAGCCAATAATTTTCACACGTACTTCGACGGACGCGAGAAGATCCTCACGGGAATCACCGTGAACTTTCTCGAGGAAGACGCCGAGAAGGAGACCGAACCGACCCGAGGAGAAAGACGATGAAGCGAAGAGACTTCTTCAAGTGCGGAGCCGCGATGGGAGCTGCCGCCGTCTGGCCCCGCGAAGCCGCTGCCGAGCGGCGAGGGACCATCCGAATGGGGGAGATGGTCCTCCCCGAAGCGCCGGACTTCAAGACCAAGCACCTCATCTTCGTCATCTACGGAAACGGGGCGCGGAAGAAAGACGTCGTCGACAACCCCGAGTACGCCCCCTACCAGACGAAGCTCATCCCCCAGGGCACGCTCTTCACCGAGGACTACGGGGACACCGCGAACCTCCACGGCTACATGTACACCGAGATGTTTACGGGGATCGATCCCCCGACTCAGCGTCCGCTCTTCCCGACTCTGAACGAGTACGTGCGCAAGAAGACGGGAGCGAAGGCAAGCGATTTCTGGGTGCTCCAGGGCGCGTCCTACTACCGAGGGTGGACCTTCGACGTGAAGCACTTCAGCCGCCACGCGGACTACGGCATCGGCGCGGGCGCGACGTCTCTCACGATGAACAAGCTGTTCTACGAGAAGAACACCGCGAGCCCGAGAGCGCTCTTCGATCTCCTCATCGAGAAGGGCCTCGGGCACACCCCGCAGGAGCGAAAAGACATCGAAGAGTGGATCGCGGACGTGATGGCGCGCCGGTCCTACATCCCGCCCTCGACCAAGGAACCCCTCATCGAGCGGGAGCTTCAATACGGGGACGCGCAGGCGATCCACATGGTTCCCCAGATACTGAAGGCCTTCAAGCCGAAGATCGTCACCGTGCAGGTTCTCGCGCTCGACGACGCGCACGCGGACTTCGGCTACTGGGACTACAACACCGACTACTGGGAGTACATCAAGCACGTGAAGGCCACCGACGAGCTCATCGGAAAGATGTGGGCCGAAGTGCAGGCGGACCCCTACCTCCGGGATACGACCGCCCTCATCCTGCGGCCGGAGTGCGGCCGCGACGACGAGATCAACATCTACGGCCAGCTCGGCCACAGCCCCGGGAACTACTACGCCCACTACGTCTGGACCATGGCCATCGGACCCGACTTCAAGAAGAACCATCTCGTGGCCGAGAAGGTTCAGAGGCGGGACCTCGTTCCCACCATCACCTATCTGATGAGCGGGGAGAGCGCCGAGCACTCCGTCGGACACGTGCGCACCCAGATGTTCAAGGACGAGCACCGGCTCCCGCCCTACGTCCTCCCCTTCACCGCGGACATGAAACCGGGGATCGACCGGGAGGGCCAGCAGGAGGAGCGCCGCCGAGCGGCGGCGTTCAAGCGGTTCGCCCGCTCGACCGTCGGATACGGCGACTGAACCTTGGAGACGGCGCTAGGGCTCGAGCCCCATCCCGCGCCTGAGGTCCAGGAAACGCGGGTCGGATCGGAAGGGGTCGAAGACCGGCCGCCCCACGGTGGTCAATAGCTGTGGGGTCCGCTTCGCCAAGCCCTCCTCGAGGAGCTCGAGGGCCTTCTCCTTGTCGCCGGCCCGGGCATAGAGCGCGCTCAACGTCATCGGCGTGAATTCGTCTCGGGGGAACGATTCGACCCACGCCCTGGCCTCGTTCGTCTTCCCCTGGGCCACGAGCTCAAGGAGCGTCCTCCTCCTTACGTCGATGCGCTCGGCCTCGGCGAGCGCCTCTTCGCGCCTCCCGCCATCCCAGAGCGCATCGGTCAGCATGATTCGGGTGAAGGAAAAATCCGGGTCGAGCTCGAGGGTCTTCCGGAACCGCTCGATCGCCTCCGGGTAACGCCTCGCCTTGTAGAACTTGAATCCGAGCTCCCGAGAAACGATGGGAGCGGTCGGCTCGAGCTCGAACGCCTCCTGCGCCTGGTCGATTGCTTCATCGTCGCGCCCAACGACCATCAAGAGCTCCGAATACCACTGATGGGCCACGGCGTATCGGGGCTTACGCTCTATGGCCTCGAGAAAATCCTTCTCCGCGGCCTCCCAGTTCCAATCGAGAAGAAGCGAAATGTAGGCGAGGGTGGTGTAGGCCTCGGCGAGGCCCGGGTCGAGCCGCAGCGCTTCCCGCGCCGCGGTTCGCGCCTTCGCCATGGCCTCTGTCGGGGGGAAGTCCGCTTCGGCTCCGTAGAACTGGGCCCCGAGAAGGACGTAGCTGTCGGCGAGCCCCACGTGAGCGAGAGCGCGTGCGGGATCCCGCGCGAGCGACTCTTCGAAGAAAAGTATCGCCTTTTTGAGGTCCGCGTTGGTGCGACGGTTCCAATGGAAGCGGCCCTTCCAGTACGCTCGATAGGCCTCGCTGTCCGAGGTGACCTCGTCGCCGGTGAGGGTGAGCCGCAGAGCCTGCGAGATGTTCTGCGCGATCTCGTTCTGCACCGTGACGATGTCGGCGAGCTTCCGGTTGTACTGCTCGCCCCAGATCTGCATCCCGCTCTCCACGTCGACGAGCTCCGCTTGCACGTTCAGGTTGTCGCCCTGCTGGACCACCCGTCCCGTCACCACCGCTCCCACTTTCAGCTCTCGACCCGCTTCCAAGGGGTCGAGCCCGCGATAGCGAAACGCGGTGCTTCTCGCCATTACCCGGAGCTCCGGGACGGGCGAAAGGCGGTTGATGAGGGTCTCGGCTATGCCCTCGCTGAGATAGTCGATCTCGGGGTCGCTCCTTGTGTTCTCGAACGGGAGGACCGCAAGGGAGTCAATGGCCGTGCTCGGCGATCCGCCGGACCCTGCTCGAAAAAGAACGATTCCGAGGGCGGCGAGGAGCCCGGCAGTCGCAACGAGAGCGCCCCATCGCATTCCCATCTTTTCCCTGGGTGTCGTGGCGGGCCTCTCGGATCGTCCTGCGACGGTGTCGGTGTCCCGCTTGAGCCGCTTCAAGTCCACCATCAGGTCCTTGGCGTTCTGATAGCGGTGTTCTCGATCCTTCTCGAGAGTTTTGAGAATGATGCGCTCGAGATCGGGAGGCACCCGGGGGTTGTGATAGGTCAGGGGTCGGGGGCCGAGGTTCAATATGGCGTCGTAGATGAGGCCCGAAGTCGCGCCCTGAAACGGAAGCTTCGCCGTCGCCATCTCGTAGAGAACGACACCCAGGGAGAAAATGTCGGTGCGCCCGTCGATGGGCTCTCCCCGCACCTGCTCCGGGGACATATAGATGACGGTGCCCGGCGTCGAGTCGTGAGAAGAGAGGCGGCCGGAGTAGGTATCGACCTTGCTCGCGGAGAGCGCTTCCATTGCCAGCATCCGGGCGAGCCCGAAATCGAGGATCTTGACGTGACCGTCCGGCGTCACCATGATGTTGGCGGTCTTGATGTCGCGGTGAACGATCTGCTTTTTGTGCGCGGCTTCCAGGGCTTCGGCGATTTCGGCTCCCAGGTCCAGGACTCGAGCGAGAGGAAGAGGGCCGGAAGCGATCTTCTCGAAGAGCGTCGTGCCCTCGATGTACTCCATGGCGATGTAGGCTTTGCCCTCGACCTCGCCAATTTCGTAGATCTTGCAGATGTAAGGGTGGTCGAGCGCTGCCGCTGCCTTGGCCTCCCGGAGGAAGCGCTCGCGCGCGGTCCCGTCTTCTTCGAGAGCCGCCGGAAGAAACTTCAGCGCGACCTTGCGATCGAGGGCGGTATCCTCGGCGAGAAAGACCTGGCCCATGCCCCCCTTGCCGAGAGGCTCGACGAGCTTGAACTGCTTCCACATTTCGTGGGCAGCGGGCATACGGTGGCTCCCCCCTGCTCTACGCGAGCGACCGGAAGATACCCCAGTTCTCGACTCGATTTCAAAGGGCGTGGATTCGCTTGCCTTGTCCGCAAGCAAAGTGCCAATCTGTTGCGTCGCGCCAGCGGCGCGGCACCCGTCAGGAGGGTTGACATGAGGACGAGAATGCTGGTGTTTCTGGTGAGCTCGGGAGCCGTGATGGCTTTTGGCCAACCCGTGCGCGTCGACAACGACGACCTCGGCGGAGTGGTCGAAAGCGAAAGAGGGCCGGAAGCGGGGGTCTGGGTGATCGCGGAGACGACCGATCTTCCCACTCGATACGTCAAGATCGTGGCCACCGATGACGACGGGCGCTACCTCGTGCCCGATCTTCCAGAAGCGAGCTACGTCGTTTGGGTGAGGGGATATGGGCTGGTCGACTCGCCCAAAGTTCGAGCGACACCGGGAAAGACGCTGAACCTCAAGGCCACAGTGGCGCCTAATCCGCGCGCGGCAGCGGAGTACTATCCTGCCGGATACTGGTTTTCGCTGCTCCACGTGCCGGAGGCGAGCGAGTTCCCTGGAACCGGACCCGACGGCAACGGCATTTCGCCGGAGATGAAAACCCAGGCCCATTTTCTCAGGAACCTGAAATCAGGCAACTGCTGGGCCTGTCATCAACTGGGCAACAAGGCGACGCGGGAGTTCCCCGAGGGTCTCGGAACGTTCGATAGCCCGGTTTTGGCCTGGCATCGGCGCCTACAGTCCGGACAGGCGGGAGGCAACATGATGGGCGGACTCGAAGTCCTCGGCTCGAAGCGAGCGCTCGAGATGTTCGCCGACTGGACCTCCCGCATCGAAGGCGGGGAGCTCCCGCCGGCGCCGCCGCGACCTCAGGGTGTGGAGCGAAACGTCGTCATCACCGAGTGGGACTGGGCCGACCCGAAGGCGTACCTGCACGACGAGGTCTCTACGGACAGGCGCGATCCCACCGTCAACGGGAGCGGCCCCATCTACGGAGCGCTCGAGCTCAGCGCCGACTACCTTCCCGTTTTGGACCCCGTGCGCCACACCACGGACCGAGTGGAGTTGACGGTGCGGGATCCGGCGACACCACCGACCTCGCCCAAGATGCCGGCGCCTTCACCGTACTGGGACGAGGACGTGCTCTGGACGAGCAAGAACAACGTGCACAATCCGATGCTCGACGAGAGGGGGCGGGTCTGGATCACCTCCGCCGTTCGCCCTCCGGACAACCCTGACTTCTGCAAAGAGGGCTCGACTCATCCGTCGGCGAAGCTCTTTCCGATTCCGAGAGCGAGCCGTCACCTCGCGGTCTACGATCCAAAGACCAAAGAGCTCACCCACATCAGCACGTGCTTCGGCACGCATCACTTGATGTTCGCCGAGGACGCCAATCGCACGCTCTGGACGAGCGGCGGCGGGCAAGTCGTTGGTTGGCTGAACACGAAGAAGTTCGATGAGACGGGAGATGAGGTGGCTTCCCAAGGCTGGACCGCTCTCATCCTCGACACGAATGGCAACGGAAAGAGAGACGACTACGTAGAGCCCGACCAGCCTCTCGATCCCGCCAAGGACAAGCGGTTCGGCGGCGCCTTCTACTCCGTGGCCCCGGCCCCGGATGGGTCGGTATGGGGATCGGTGCTCGGCTTTCCTGGCGCCGCCGTTCGGCTGAATCCGGGATCGAACCCGCCCGAGACGGCGCTCGCGGAAGTGTACGAGCCGCCGGTGGGTAATCCGAAAGCGCCCGTTCAGGGTTTCTCCCCGCGCGGCATGGACGTCGACCGCGACGGCGTCGTGTGGGCGGCTCTCGCGAGCGGACACCTCGGAAGCTTCGATCGAAGGATGTGCAAGGGACCGCTCAACGGGCCGACGGCGACCGGTCAGCACTGTCCCGAGGGCTGGACGCTCTACCCCGAGCCCCTGCCGCAGCTCGGAGGCGTTGCCGATTCGGGCAGCGCCGAGGCGAGCTACTACACGTGGGTCGACTGGTTCGACACCTTCGGGCTGGGAAGAGGTGTCCCCATCAACACTGGCAACGCCTCCGAAGGTCTGCTGGCTCTGAAGGACGGGAAGTGGATCGTCCTCCGCGTCCCCTATCCACTCGGTTTCTACACCAAATGGATGGATGGACGAATCGACGATCCGAACGGCGGCTGGAAGGGCAGGGGACTGTGGGCGACGGTGAGCACCCGTGCCCCCTTTCACATGGAAGGCCGCAAGGGGACGACGAGCAAGGTCCTGAAGTTCCAGCTCCGCCCCGACCCGCTCGCGAGGTGAGAACCCGGCGGTGCCCGCCGAGAACAATCGACTCAGCCTCATCGTCGCCGGGCTACTCGCGACGCACCTCGATGAACGCGAGTGTTGGACGACTTCAAGGCAGGGAGCGAGCTGGTCTTGAGAACGCCGACGACATGGTGACTACGCAGCATGTTCGTCGCCTGGATTCTCTTCGAGCTGGCCATCGAGGTATTTGGGTCGATCTTCGTGGAGATGCTTCTCGCAGTCATCTCATGCCCTGGACGAAGAGGAACGGGCCAAGCGCCTCTTCATTCCTTCTTCTCGTCATAGGAATTGTCCTTGGAGCGCGCGAACTCCGGCGGGGCACTCCTCCCATCCTCACTTCGGCAACGACCGAGCATTTCAACTTCCGCATCGGCGCCGACCGGCAGTTCAAGGAGTTCGAGCGGCTGGCGGAAGTGCTCGGTGTCGACAATCCCCAGACGCAGATGGCGGAGGTCTTGGAGCGGGTCCTGGACCTGGCGCTCGACCAGAAGGACCCGAAGAGGAAGCGAGAGCGCCCTCTGGAGAAAGAGCGCACGAAGGGCGTCGGCGAGGAGAAATCTCGTCCGGACGAGATTTTCGAGTCGAGCGTGCGAAGCGTCTCTTGAACGTTGGGAGCAGGGCGCCTGGGTGCGCCTCGGCGCCTGGACGGACGGCGACACGCCCGCATCGCTCCTTTCGAGGCAATCGAGCTCGACGTCGGTTCCCTGTTTCCTCCTCCGGACGCGAACTCTTAGCGTAGTCCCCGGCTGGAACACCGTACCCCACGTGGTGACGGAAGACGACTCCGTAAAGACGCGGTAAAAAGTTGAATGGTTGCCGGACCCTGTTGAGTGAGGATGGAGGAGCGGCGTTGGTGACTAGGAGTCGGCGCCCATCGATGGCCTTGCCTTGCTCGAAGCATGTGTCTAAGGCCTCGTCACCCCTTCCGCGGGGGCTGGAAGGGCCTTAGCTCGATGCGGCTCGCGAGCGCCCTGCGGTCCTGGGCGAGGATATCCAGGACGACCTCAGCGACGTCACCCGCGGTCAGCCTCCAGGACTCCTCCTGCGAGGGAGTCCTTCCCGAGAACTCCGTCGCGACGCTTCCGGGCATGACGTAGGCCACCTTGATGTTCTGGTAGCGGAGGTCGAGCATCATTGCCTCGCTCAAGCCCTCGAGCCCGAACTTGGAGGCGTTGTAGGCCGCCCCGCCGGTGAAGGCGTTCTTGCCCGCGAGCGAGCTGATATTGATGATGTCGCCGCCCCCGCGCTTCAAGAGATGCGGAATCGCGGCGCGGGAGCAATAAAAGACGCCGGTGAGGTTGGTGTCGATCACTCGATCCCAATCCTCGGGCGACATCTCGGAAACCGGGGAGAAGAGGCCGATCCCCGCGTTATTGACGAGGATGTCGAGACCCCCGGCTTCCGCCGCGGCGAAGCTCATCAGAGCCTCCACCTCGTCGTAGCGACGCACGTCGCAGGCCGAGCCCAGGGCTCGGTGCCCCGAAGCACTCATCTCTTCGACGACGCGGGCGACGTCCGCCTCGCGCGTTCCCGAAACGACCACCGTCGCTCCGGCCTTCGCCATCTCGTCCGCGATCGCGCGGCCGATGCCTCGGGTAGAGCCCGTGACCAGTCCCACTTTTCCTTGAAGATCCGCTCTTTTCATGATCCCACCTTCCCCAGGCGCTTCAGATACGTCTCGTGGTCCTCGATCGAGAGGACCGACTCCTGGAGCCATTGGAGGAATCCCTCTCGCGTTCGCGAGCTCTCGTGGTACGTGTGGAAGAACTCGTGATCCCGGCCGTAGTACCCCTCGCACGGCGCGGGATGGCATCCCCGGGGAAGGTGGACCACCGCGGAGACGAGGAAGCCTGGTATCAGCGTGCGGTTGGGGTCGCTGCGAATCGCTTCTCGAGGCACGACCTCCTCCGCGATTACGATGACCTTGCGCGAGGCCCGAGCGGCTTCGCGGATGACGCCGAGATTGCCACGCACATGCGCGTTGCCCTCGGCGTCCGCCTGCTGCACCGGCAGGATGGCGACGTCCGGCGCCAGAGCCTCGACGGCGACGAGCTTTTGTCCGGTGAAGGGACAAACGATCTCCTTCATGTGCGGGTTTTGCGCCAGAAGGTCGGTGCCGAGAGTGGAGCGCGTCGGGAGATAGGGGACTCCCGTGGCCGCGGCCTGGAGCGCGAGAGCGAGCGTCAGGTTCGAATGATCGGTGACTTCGAGCGCGTGCGGGACGCTCTCCTCGACGGCTCTGCGGAAGTTGTAGCCGGAACCCGCCGAGACGTTTCCGACCCAGGCGGCGACGACCGCTCTCGCGCAGCCCGCGCCGATGAGGACGTCGAACAGCATGTCCGAGATCGGAGCAACCAGCGTGAGCTCGCGGCGCTTCTGGCGAACGAGCTCGTACCCCGCGGCGAAGGGCACGAGAGCTTCGAGCCCCGCGCCCATGAGGACCGAGCTTCCGTCCCCGACGTGAAGGGACAGCGCTTCGGGAAGCGTGAGCTCTTTCGACACGGCCTACCTGCCCCTCCAGACGGGCTTGCGTTTCTCGAGAAAGGCCTCGAGCCCCTCGAGCATGTCCTCGGTCGCCGCGAGCTCCTCGCGATAGAGAGTCTCGACCTCCGGGAGCGACTCGAGGGCCCGCGTGGTCGAGGCTCGGAGCGCCTTCTTCGCGAGACGAACGACCGCCTTGCTCTTCGAGGCGAGCTTCGAGACGAGCTCGTCCACGGCGGAGTCGAGATCGGCCTTCGGGACCACCCTGCTTACCAAGCCGATCGATTGCGCTTCCTCCGCCGTGAGTCGTTCTCCGAGGAGAACGATCTCGTTCGCCCGCCTCGCGCCGAAGAGCGACGGGTAGAGCGCGGCGCCCAGTGGCGGAAAACAGCCGAGCTCGATCTCCGGCTGGCCGAACGAGGCTCCGTCGGCCGCGATCACGAAGTCGCAGCAGGCGGTGAGCTCCATTCCCCCTCCCAGCGCCGCTCCCTTCACCGCCGCCACGGTCACCGCTTCCGCTTCGATGAGGCTCCGGCAGAGGTGATGGAAGGAGTCGAGCATGTCGTCCAGCCGGTCCGGGAAGTGATCGCGCACCTCGACCCCCGCGCAGAATGCCTTTTCTCCCTCGGCCGCGAGCACCACGACCACGACGTCGTCGCGGGCGGAGACGGAGTCGAGCGCACGCGAAAGCGCGCCGATCCCCTCGAGGTCCAGCACGTGCAGAGGAGGCTTCGCGAGAGTCAGAGTCGCCCGCGGAGGCGCTACGTCCAAACGGCAGGTCATCGTTTTCCCTCCTTGCCCAGCCAGAACCGGTCCGGATCGAAAGAGCGCAGCAGCGAAAGCTCCTCGTCCGTCGGGAGCGGCGTCGGACGGCACGACGGGCTTACCTTCAACGCCCATCCGGTCCGGGCCGCGACGTCCTCCGGCGACGAGGACGAGTCGAGAGGATGGAACGAACGGAGCACCGCTTCCTTCGATTCCGGGTCGAACTCGAGGACCCCCCGATCGGTGATGACCGCCGCAGGTCCGCCTCCGGGGAGACCCGAACGCTTTCGCCAATCGCCCCCATCGCCGTACCCCGGAGAGGTCACATAGGAGACCCTCTCGACGAGCCGGTGCTTCGCGTGGTTGAGGAGCACGACGAGGCGCGAGGCCAGCGACGCGATGTCGCAGGCGCCACCGCTCCCGGGGAGCCGGACGGAGGCGACCCGTGTGGTGTTGAGGTTTCCGAACCGGTCCACTTCGGCCGAGCCCACGAATCCGAGGCCCACACGGCCCGATTGGAGGAACCCCATGACGTCCAAAAGCTCCGTCGCCGAGGTCGCGCCCTTCACGTTTGGAGGGTCGCTCATGGTGTAGAGCGTCTCCGATGCCGCCTCGGCCCGCACGATGCCGTTCTCGTAGAGTCCCACCGCCTGTTTCGCATGCGTCGCCTGGGCGAGCCGGAAGGCGATGAGCGGAAGGCGCATCCCCACGAAAACCAGCTCCGAGTCCCGGATCTCGCGGGAAGCGGCGTAGACCATCATCTCCGAAGGTGTCGGCCGGTCGTTCGCTCGCACTACCATGGTGGTCGAGGTTAAATGTACAATAACCAATTGGTCATCGAGGGAGGAAGATAAGGCTCATGGGCCGCGACACGCTGAGCGTCACCGACAACCGAACCGGCAAGACCTACGAGCTCCCGATCGAGAACGGGGCCATTCGCGCCAAGGATCTGCGCCAGATCCGGGTGGACGATGAGGACTACGGTCTGAAGAGTTACGATCCGGCCTTTCTGAATACAGCCGCGTGCAAGAGCCGGATCACCTACATCGACGGGGAGAAGGGGATTCTGAGGTACCGGGGCTATCCCATCGAAGAGCTCGCGGAGAAGTCGAACTACCTCGAGGTGGCGAACCTGATCCTCTACGGCGAGCTCCCGACGAAGAAGCAGTACGACGAGTGGGTCCACAACATCACCCACCACACCATCCTTCACGAGTACGTGAAGAAGCTCCTCGACGGGTTTCGGTACGACGCTCATCCCATGGGCATGCTGATCGGGGTGGTGGGGGCGCTCTCCACGTTTTATCCCGACGCGAAAAAGGTGCTCGACCCGGCCTCGAGAAGGCTCCAGACGCACCGTCTCATCGCCAAGATGCCGACCCTCGCCGCGTTCTCCTACCGCCACAGCGTCGGCATGCGCTACACCTATCCCGACAACGACCTCTCCTACACCGGAAACTTCCTCAAGATGACGTTCGCGATGACCGAACGCTACAAGCCGAATCCGGTGCTGGAGCGGGCCCTCGACGTGCTCTTCATCCTCCATGCGGACCACGAGCAGAACTGCTCCACCAGCGCCATGAGAGGTGTCGGAAGCTCGCAGTCCGATCCCTATTCCGCCACGGCGGCGGCGGCCGCGGCCCTCTACGGACCGCTTCATGGAGGCGCGAACGAGGCCGTGCTCCGGATGCTCAACGAGATCGGTAGCAAGGACAAGGTCCCCGAGTACGTCAAGAAGGTGCAGTCGGGCGAGGGACGGCTCATGGGCTTCGGTCACCGGGTCTACAAGAGCTACGACCCGAGGGCCAAGATCATCAAAGAGACCGCTCACGAAGTCTTCGAGGTGACGGGCAGGAACCCGCTCATCGACATCGCCATCGAGCTCGAGCGCATCGCGCTTCAGGAAGACTATTTCGTGTCGCGCAAGCTCTATCCCAACGTCGACTTCTACTCCGGGATCATCTACGAGGCCATGGGATTTCCGATGAGCATGTTCCCCGTGCTCTTCGCCATCCCGAGGACCTCGGGCTGGATCGCGCAGTGGGAGGAGATGCTCACCGATTCCGAGCAGAAGATCGCGCGCCCCCAGCAACTCTACATGGGAGCGGACACGCGGGAGTTCGTCCCCATGGAGAAACGCGGCTAACTCCGTTCCACCCAGCCGCAAAGGCGCAAAGAAGAAATACAAGGGGTCCCTCTGGGGATGGGGAGATGATTCAGGACCTATAGGCAAATTTATCTCCCTATCTCCTCCTGTCCCCATATCCCCCTTGTATTGGTTTTCCTTCTTTGCGCCCTTGCGTTCATTCCGAATTCGCGATCGTCGCCCGCAGGATGTGGTCCAGACGCGGGTAGTTCTCGTCGAGATACGCGTTTCCCTTCTCGAAAAGCGGAGCCTGCTTTCCCGCGCGGATGCCGCCGCCCGAGGTCTCACCGTAGTCGCTGTACAGCGCGTCGACGACGTCCATCCCGGAGACCACGCGGCCGAAAGGCACGAAGGGCTCCCGATCGTGGGTTTCCGAGTTGTCGCGGAGGTTGATGAAGACCTGCGACGTCCGCCCGTTTTTAACGGCGAAGGCGTAGGCGATGGTGCCGCGCTGGTTCGATTGCACGAAGGGATCGTCGGGGATGGGCAAGTCGCGCCATAGGGTCGAGATCCGCGGATCGCCGTTGATCCCGAACTGTGCCCAGCGACCGGCGACGACTCGGTGGAAGCGGACCCCGTCGTAGTAACCCTGGCGAACGAGGTTGTAGAAGCGATCGACGCCGTGGGGCGCCCATTCGCGGTGGACTTCGATTTCAATCCGCCCCTTCGTCGTCTCGAGCCTCACGTGAAACGAGGCGGGCGCCTCTTTCTTCATCTCGGGAGAGTCGGGATGAAGGAGAGGCGAGTCGCCTTGAGCGAGCGCGAGGAGAATGCCCGCCGCGATTACTGCTTGAGGGTGATCCACAGGAACTCGATGGGCGCATCGCCGGTGTTGCCGGATTCGTGATCCTGGCTCAGGGTGACCTTCTCCATCCAGCCCACGGAGCCGTCTTTCACGACCGAGATCTCTTTCTTGTCGCCGTAGCGCATAGTCCACTCGCCGCCTTTGAGGTGCACGTAGAGCTGGTTTCCCGAGTGGGTATGGACGCCTTCCCACTGGCCCGGCTGGACGACGTACTTTTGCACCACGACGCGGTCGTTCTCGAAGACGACCTCTCCGGGGATCTTCGGGTAATGCTGCTCGAAGCTTTGCTCTGTTGCGATGGGGCTCGATGCGAGCAGGAAAACGCCAGCGAGGACGAAGGCAATCTGTTGAATCATGGGAGTCTCCTTACTTGAGCGAAATCTATGACCAATGGAGGCGCGAAGTCCAGGAGGGCGGCGGATCTACCGTGTAGCTATTACACCCCTCGGCCGGCGGCCTTTCGTCAATCTCTCGTCGCTGGAACGAGATACGCCCCTTCTCCTCTGGAACGCCGTTTGCTTTCAATTTCGGCTTGAGCCGAATCGCCCCGACGTTGTGCATTCTCGCCGCCCTCTCCTGCCGCGGCCCGCGTACGGACGTGATTCTTCCCATCGGAACCGAGATCAAGATCCGCCTTGAGCAGGACCTGAGAGCGGACGCGAACCTCGCCGGCGAAAAGTTCGAGGCCACGCTCGCAGCTCCGCTCTCCGCGGAAGGGAAGCTTCTCGCCCGCGCGGGAGCGCCGGTCTGGGGTGAGCTCACCGAAGTAGACGGAGCAAAGGCCCGGCTCACGATGACACTGAGATCCGTCGAAGTGAACGGACGAAGCCATTCCCTCGAAGCGACGCCGCTTGTCGTCGACGCCTCGGGTATCGGGCCAGGCGCGCTCTTTCGCTTGCCGCTCGCGAAGCCCCTGGAGCTCCCGGCACAGCCCTTCGAATGAGAGCTACGGAGCGGTCCAGACGAGACGAATTGACTGGCTGCCGCTCGCCGGGGTAGTGTCTCCAGTCGGCGCGTGGCCCAGGTGGTCCGCGAAATGAAAATGGGTACGCTTACTACTGCCCGTCCTCTTGAAAGCGGAATTCGAGCCGGCTAAATCGGGCTCTCGCGAGCGAATTGCCTGCAACCATGATGCTCGACGACCGATTCCGTTTCCCCGGTTTGGGTTTTGTTTCGATGCCCAGCCAGTACCGGATCGCGCTCTTCGTCCTCCTTTCGATCCTTTCTACGGCTGCCAAAGTGTTTGTGGCGGGTCAGGGTCACAACATCGATGTGGAATCATGGAAGATCTTCGCTGAGATCATTCGAGACGGAAAGAACCTCTACGCCGAGACCAATCGAATCCCCTACCACCCTCCTACGGACCCCTCCTACGGACCCGTCTGGTGCTACGTCGGAGCCGGGGTGAGTTACGTTCAGGCTCACGTTCTGGGCAGCGACTCGCTCGACGTTTTTCATCGGTTGCTTACCCTCGTCCTCTCCTTCGTCGACGTCGCCATCGCGTATCTCCTCGCTCGTCACTTCTCCTTCGTCGCCGGGGCCCTCTTCCTTGTCAACCCCGTCTCCTTGCTCGTGACCGGGTTCCATTCCCAGTTCGACAACGTGGCCGTTCTGCTAGGTCTCGTGGCCTGCCTCCTGCTGGACAAAAATGCAGGACCGCCGAGGCTCGCGCTCGCGATGTTCATCCTGGGAGTCTCCCTCGCCGTGAAACACGTTCTCATCTTTCTGCCCCTCTGGTTCTTCTTTCACCCGGGGTGGAGCCGCCGCCGGCGCATCCTTTGTTTCGTTCCCTACGCGGTCTTCGCCGCGAGCTTCCTTCCTTTCATCCGTGACGAACGCGGCCTCGAGGGTGTGATCGAAGGTGTTCTGATGTACGGCTCCTTTCACCTCGATGCATTCTTCCCTCATCTGGTCCAATCCGCGATTCCACTGAAAGCGATCGAGCTCTTCTTCGCCTGGGTCCCGATCTTTTCCGGCTTCAAGTTCGTGTTCCTCGTCGCGATGTTGCTCGTAGGCTTTGCCGTTCGCGAGAAAAGCTATGGGGAACAGCTCCTGGTGTACCTCGTCGCGATAGTCGTTTTTTCGAGCGCCATCGCGGACCAGTACCTCGCCATCCCCCTGGCCACTTGTGCCGTTTTCTGGCGGTACTTTCCGACCTGGTGGTACGTGGTGGCGAGTGCCGTGTACCTCTCTGCGACCCAGACGAACATCGGCATGCTTCCTTCGATGGCTCGCTACTCCGAGAAAGTGCTGGGGCTCGGTCTCGAAAGGTGGCAGCCCATCGCAGCCTTGTTGGTGTTCCTCATACTGTACCTGGGCGCCAATCGGCGACGTTGAGAACGGGAAGAGTGTAAGAAGGGGGATATGGGGATAAGAGGGAGATAGGGGGATAAATTCCGGAGTCTCGATCCTTCTCATCCCCTTATCTACTCCTGTCCCCCTTATCCCCCTTGCATTGGATTTTTTTGCGCGGGATGCAGCGCCGGATGTCGGCTGGTCAACGTGCTTCGCCAGGAGGCGTGGGCAGAAAATGCTTGTCGGCGAGCTCACTAATCCATAGGAGGAGCATTCCGAGGGGGAAGAAAAGCCAAGCAAATACCAAAATCTTGGAAGTCATGACGGGGTAGACAACCACCATCGTCGAGACGAACGCGGCAAGTGCGAGCAAGCCGGCCGCGGTAGCGAGCGCTCCAGTGTCGAGAAAGCGGAGGAAGAAAAACCCCAGGAGGAACAAGAGAAAGAGCCTCAACCACTGCCCCGCGGTGGGAAGCAAGATGACGCCCCGCGACATGGGAGTGAGCTCGAGAAAGTCCACGCCCAACCCCACATCCGCCGGTATGTGGCTCGGTGGGATGTCCTCCCCCCGAACGAGGACCTCGATCCGCAGCGGACCGGTCTCCGCAACCTCCTGAGGTATTACCGCTCGGATTCCGCCCCAGGGATAAGACTGCTTTGTAAAGTCAAAGTCCCGAATGTGACGGTCGTTGACCGTGAGAGTGACAGTACCCTGCAACCCAAATCGATGGCAGCGCAAATAGAATTCAAGGGGTGTTCTAAGGGCGTGATATGGAATCCGGAAACCGGCCTCCTTCTTCGTCAGCCGGCCAAGGAACTCCTCGATCTCAACCGAGTTATCAGAATGCCGGCGCGGCCCGGTCATCCTGAAGGGTGGATAAAACTTTTCCGCGTCGGCGAGAAATCCCCCATCCCAGCGTCCGATGTCAAAACGTAGAGTCGGGTTCGCTTGAACCGCGAGGAAGTATGAGGGGCCAGAAAGAATGAGGACGATAACCGAAGGAAGATGGGGAAACCGGGCGAGGAAGCGTCTCAAGATAAGTCTGTCGCCAGGCGCATGAGCGCTCGTTTGGCTTGCGCCGCGAGGCTGACGATAGCAGATCCGTAACGTATAGGGAATTCGAAGCGAGCCCGGTGGCGCGCGCGCCCCGTCGGTCGCTACAATCTCTCGGCGCTCCGAATGCCTATCCTTTCTCTTCTCGTCGTTCTCGCCGCCGCGCGCGGAGTGCAGTGGCACGATGTGACGTCCTCCGTTCTTCCCGCGACCGCGGAGTGGACGAATCGGGTGGCGCTCGCCGATATCGACGGAGACGGACGGGTGGATCTCCTCTTCGCGAACGGGGGCAACTACTCTGATCCCGGAAAGCCCGAGCCCAACCGCGTCTTCCTGAACCGATTCGAGAACGACAAGCTTCGTTTCGAGGAGGCTACGGAAAGGGTCTTTGGCTCGACGGGGGATCTGGCCCGGGTCATTCAGGCGCGGGACGTCGACGGAGACGGAAACGTCGACATATTCGTGGGCACGACGTTCCAAACGCAAAGCCGGTTGTCCCTTGGAGAAGGCGGCGGCCGATTCCGCGAGGTCACGAAGACCCATCTTCCGCAGGAGCTCCTGAGCGTGGGCGACCTCGAGATCGGGGACGTCGATTCCGATTCCGACCTCGACGTCGTCCTCGCCGACTGGGGCCCCGGCCACAACATGACGAACGCCGGGGGGCGGACGCGCCTCTGGCTCAACGACGGAACCGGGCGGTTCACCGACGAGACGGCGGAGAGGATGCCAGAGACGCTCGTTCGCTTCTCCTGGGATCTGAACCTCGTGGACGTGGACAACGACTACGACCTCGACGTCGTCGTCTCCTGCAAGCGCTGCGGCGGCGGGACTCTTTTCGAGAACGACGGCCGCGGCCGCTTTCAGGAGGACTTCCGGGCGATTCCCCAGTACACCAACAACTACAGCGCCGAGGCGATGGACGTGAACGGCGATGGATTTCTCGATCTCGTCACCGTGAACGACGGTGAGATCGTCGGAGGCGAGACCCTCTTTCGACGCGAGCATCTCTTTGTGAACGACGGGCATGGGAACTTTCGCGATCGCACTCCCGAGCTCTGGCCTGATTCCGACAACCTCGGAGAGGACGACAACATGGTCGCCTTTCTCGATGCCGACTCCGACGGCGACGCCGACTTTCTCCTGGGCTCTCTCACCGGACCGGATCGGCTCCTCACGAACGACGGCAACGGCCGGTTCACGGTTTCGACCGGTGTTTTCGACGGCGAAGAGACCCCGGGGACGCTCGCGATCGCCGTCGCCGATCTCGACGGCGACGGACGGCTCGACGTGGTTCAGGGGCAAGGCGAGCATGAGACCGCCGTTTCCGAGAAGGTCTATCTCGGAGTCGGGCTTCCGCCGGACACCGCGCGCCCGGCGGTCGCCATGGTCGGAGAGAGGGAGGAGCCGCTTCAGATTCAGGCGCGAGTACACGATTTCAAGACCCCGAATCGGCCGGAAGACTGGCGCGAAGTCGTCGTGGTCTACGACACCGATCGAGGGGAGTCGCGGGTGCCGATGACCTGGTACGGGGAGAACCTGTTCCGCGCACACCTGAATGAGCGCCCCTCGAGCTACCGGGTCTGCGCTACCGATCGGGCGGGAAATCAGACATGCTCCGGGTCGCTCGCCCCTCGTTGACGGGGCACATCCGCCCAACGGATAATCACGTAGCACGGTAACTATGAATCCTCGCCTTTTTCGCGTCGCCGTTTCGCTCTCTTCGATTCTGTCCGCAGGTACTTCGTGGGCCGAAAGCGATGCCGACGAGTTCTTCGAAAGCCGCATCCGACCTCTGCTCGCCGATAAGTGCTTTGCTTGCCATACGAAGGAAGCTCTGGGCGGGCTTCGCCTGGACTCCCGGGAAAACGTCCTGAAGGGCGGCGACCTGGGTCCGGCGATCGTTCCCGGAAAGCCCGACGAGAGCCTCCTCATTCAGGCGGTGCGCCACGCTCGGGACGACCTTCTGATGCCCATGGGCGGCGACAAGCTCACCGAGCAGCAGATCGCGGACCTGGTGCATTGGATCGAAATCGACGCCCCCTGGCCCGATGTGAAAACCGCCGTCGTCGCCGCATCCGATTCCGGCGCGCGCACCGAGGAGGAGAAGGGCTTCTGGTCCTTCCGCCCGCTCGCCCGTCCCGAGGTTCCGGCGCCGCGCGACCTCGAGTGGGCGAGAAACGACATCGACCGCTTCGTGAAAGCGAAGCTCGAAAGCGAGGGGCTCGAGCCGGTGGCGAGGGCGTCCCGCGGGAATCTCATCCGGCGGGTGAGCTTCGACCTCACCGGTCTTCCTCCGACTCCGGAGGAGGTCGACGCCTTCGTGAACGACGAATCGAAGGACGCTTTCGAGAAAGTCGTCGATCGGCTTCTCGCCTCGCCGCACTATGGCGAATTCTGGGGGCGGCACTGGCTCGACGTCGCCCGCTACGGGGAGGACGACACACGCGGTCTCGCCGAGGATGGAGGCGGCCGCGAAGTCTACGGTTCCGCCTACGTCTACCGCGACTGGGTGATCCAGTCACTCAACGACGACATGCCGTACGACCTCTTCGTGAAGTCGCAGCTCGCGGGAGACCTCCTCGGAAAAGACCTCGAGTCGAAGACCCTCGGGGGCCTCGGCCTTCTCGGAGGCGGCCCGTGGTACTACGACATCGCAAACCCGGCCGTCGCCCGCGCGGACGAGCGCCACGACCGGGTGGACGTCGTCACTCGCGGGTTTCTCGGTCTCACCGTGGCCTGCGCTCGATGCCACGACCACAAGTTCGACCCCGTCTCCACCCAGGACTACTACGCGCTCGCTGGAGTCTTCTACAACACCAGCTATCACGAGTACCCGGTGGCCCCGGATCTGGACGCCTCCGAGTACAAGTTGCAGAAAGAGTACATCGACGGCCTGAAGAAAGAGCTCCAGGAATATCTCAAGACGGAGCGCGAGCAGCTCGCGCGCGTTCTCGGACGGGAGAGTGCCCGGTACATGGTGGGCGCCTTCAAGGTGACGGGCGAGCCGGAGCTGACGCCGGCCGAGGCGGTGAACGAGGAGCAGCTGGACCTCGAGACGCTCGAGCGCTGGATCCGGTTTCTCGCGAAGGAGCCGAAGCACTATCCTTATTTGAAGGACTGGCAGGCGATGATCGCCTCGGGCGGGACTCCGGAGGAAGCGAAGAGGCTCGCCGAGAGCTTCCAGCGTCTGCTCGTCGAGATCGGCGCGGAGAAAAAGAAGATCCAGGAGAAGAACGAGTGGATCATCGCGAACGGGAGTCCGCCGCCCGAGGAGCGGAAGTCCGTTCCCATGCCGAACGACTTCAAGAGCTTCTTCGACCAGCACCAGCTCGAGCTCCAGTCCCTCGATCGGGAGAAGTTCAACCTCTGGAACGACGTTTTCGTCTACGACCTCGACGGCAATCCCGATTTCTACAACTTCGACCCCGGCCTCCTGGTGTTCGAGAAGTGGGCTCTCGAGCGGCGCCTGTCGCCGGTCTCGCTCGCCCACGTCGAGGCGATGCGGGAGGAGATCAAGAAGCTGGAAGAGGCGCTTCCCAAGCAGCACCGCTTCGTCATGGGGGTGAAAGACAAGCCTCCCGAGCAGATCGAGGAGCTGGGGCTGCATATTCGAGGCAACCCCCATAACCTCGGGGATAAAGTTCCGAGGCGCTTTCCCGCCGTGCTCTGCGATGCCGCGCCCGCGGCGTTCACCCAGGGGAGCGGACGGCTCGAGCTCGCGGAGGCCATCGCCCGCCACCCCCTCACCGCGCGCGTGATTGTGAACCGCGTCTGGCGATGGCACTTTGGAACCGGCCTCTCCGACACCCCCAGCAACTTCGGCCGTCTCGGCGACCGCCCGCGCAGTCCGGAGCTTCTCGAGTTTCTCGCGAGCGGGTTCGTCGAGAGCGGCATGTCCCTCAAGAAGCTCCACCGGGAGATCCTTCTCTCTTCGACCTACCAGTCGGCGACCGAGTACTCGAAGGAGAACTTCGCCCGAGATCCCGACAACCGCTTCTACTGGCGGGCCAACCGGCGGCGGCTGGACGCCGAGTCGATTCGGGACACGATTCTTTTCGTTTCCGCTGACCTCGATCCCGAGCTTGGTGGGCCCTCACTGGATCTCTCCGACGAGAAGAACCGCCGCCGAACGGTGTACGGGCGCGTGAGCCGGTTCCGGCTCGACGATTACCTGCAGACGTTCGATTTCCCGAATCCCAGTCTCACGGCGGAAAGACGGTTCACCACGACCGTCCCGCTCCAGGGTCTCTACTTTATGAACAGCCCGTTCGTGGAGCAGGAGGCGAAGCGTCTCGTCCATCGTCTCGCGGAGCACGAGCCTCCCGAAGAGGCGACGAAGGCCGGCGAGACCGAAGACCTATCCTGGCTCTCGAAGGTTTCCGACGAGGCGAAGATCCGACGAGCCTACCGACGGCTCTACGGTCGTGAGGTCGAAACGGAGGAGTTGACGAGCGGGCTCGAGTTTCTCGCGATAGGTCCGGCAGAGGGTCGTACGCCTCTCGACCGATGGATGCAATACGCTCGCGTGCTCCTGGGAGCCAACGAGTTTCGATTCCTGGACTGAGATGGACGACCAAAAGCGCAGTCCCGTCTCGCGTCGCGACGCCCTCTGCCGCATCGGCGGGGGCTTCGGCATGATGGCCTTCGCCGGCCTCGCGGCTCGGGTAGCCGGGGCGAGCGCCCGCGGGAACGCGGGGACCCGTGGAGCTCTCGAAAAACTTCACTTCGCGCCCAAGGCGAAGCGGGTCATCTTCCTCTTCATGAACGGCGGAGTCTCGCAGGTCGATACCTTCGACCCCAAGCCCATGCTGGACAAGTACGACGGGCAGCCGATGCCGGGCGAGCCCATCAAGACCGAGCGCAAGACCGGGGTCTTGATGAAATCGCCGTTCAGCTTCCAGAAGCACGGCCAGAGCGGGATCGAGATGAGCGAGATATTCCCGCACGTCGCCTCGGTCGTGGACGACCTCTGCGTCATCCGGTCCATGGTGACCGACATCCCCAACCACGAGCCATCCTTATTAATGATGAACACCGGGCACACTCAGCCGGGCCGTCCCTCGATGGGGGCCTGGCTAACGTACGGCCTCGGCACCGACAACGAGAACCTCCCCGGCTACGTCGTTCTCTGCCCCGACCAGAACACCGTGGTGGGACCGCCCCTCTGGGGCAACTCCTTTCTTCCCGCCGTCAACCAGGGCACGTTCATCTCCGATCGGGTGCCGAAGAAGGAAAAGGAGTTCGACCCGAAGAAGCTCGTCCCGTATCTCGAGAACGAGCGGGAAAGCCGTTTAGAGCAGCGCGCCGAGCTCGACCTCCTCGAAAAGCTGAACCGGAGTCACTTCGCCCGCGAGCTCGAGGAGGACTCCCAGCTCGACGGCGCGATTCAGGCCATGGAGACCGCCTTCCGAATGCAAACCGAGGCCCCCGAGGTCTTCGACATTCGAAAGGAGACGGAAGCGACCCAGAAGCTCTACGGCCCGGGAAGCACCGCGCGGGGATGCCTCATGGCCGTGCGGCTCATCGAGAAAGGCGTCCGCATCGTTCAGGTGTACTACGCCAAGGCCGACCCGTGGGACGACCACATCGATATCCTCGACCACCGCCGCAAAGCGAAGGACTCGGATCAGCCCTTCGCCGCCGTCATCAAGGACTTGAAATCACGGGGTCTATTCGAAGAGACCCTTGTCGTGTGCGGAACGGAGTTCGGGAGGACTCCGGTTCTGGAGACGGGGGGCGGAGGCGCCGGGGGACGCGTCGTAAACGGGCGCGACCACAACCCCTTCGGCTTCAGCATCTGGCTCGCGGGCGCGGGAATCAAAGGGGGCATGACCTACGGCGCCACGGACGACTTCGGATTCAAAGCGGTGGAGAAGCCGGTGCACGTCCACGATCTCCAAGCAACGATCCTCTACCTCATGGGTATCGACCACGAGAAGCTGACGTACCGCTACAGCGGCCGCGACTTCCGCTTGACCGACGTCCACGGAACGGTCATTCACGATATCCTGAAGTCCTGAGGATCAACACAAGCGTCTCCTCATCGTTGCTCACACCGAGCGTGACGACAGGATTCGCATTATCAACGCACGCTAGCTTACTCGATCGCCATTCCCCGGATGGCCTTCTTCGTCGACTTGCGCTCGGACCCCCGATTCGACGAGCACTTGAAGCGGCTGGGCCACCCGGATCGGGCTCAGCGGCGGTAGGGTATCCTCCAGACTTCCCATCGGGAAGCCTCGGTTGTATCATTTCTAGTACGCGCGCCAACTCGGCATTATGACGACCGCAGAAACGAAAGGCGGCGACCCTTCCGGGCCCACCGCGGGCTTCATCGGCTCGCTCGCCGATACTCCCCTGGCGGAGGTGTTCCAGCGCCTCGTTCACGAGGGCCGCAGCGGCGACCTGCAAGTCACCACTCCTACCGCCATCAAGACCGTTTATTTCGATCGCGGCTTCGTGGTGTTCGCCTCCAGTAACCTGAAGAACGATCGGCTCGGCGAGAGCATGATCGACGAGGGTCGGATTTCGAGGCACGAGTTCGTCCTGGCCAGCATGGTGATGAAGAGCACCCGGCGGAAGTTCGGCGCAACGCTGGTCGAAGCCGGGATCGTTTCCGAGGAAGAGTTGGGCCATTACGTCGCAACCCAGGTCAACCGCATAGTCTTGTCTTTGTTCTCGGCGAAGCACGGAATGTACAGCTTCGACGAACGGCCTTGCTGCATCCCCGTCGACTGCATGGTGAGTCTCTCCGTATACCGGATCTTGCTCGAAGGAGTGCGGGGGATGACGAGCCAGAGGCTCGTCCTGGCCGGGCTCCCGTCGCTCGACACCCGGCTCAAGGTCGCATCCGAGCCCTCCTTCACCCTGGATGCGGAGAAGCTCCGTTCCGTCGAAAAAGAAGTGCTGCGGTGCGCGGCAAGCGGAGCCTCGATCTCCGAGATCGTCGCGTTCGTAGGCGGAAACAGGGGGGTGGCGCTTCGCGCCGCTTACGGCCTCTGTTCGGCGGGTGTCCTCGAGGCCGTAGCCGCCGAGGCGCCCAAGCCCAGGCTCCGCGTGCAGGCGGAAACGGGAACGTTCGTGCTCTCCGAGATCCGACGCAAGTTCGAAGCCAGGCAGGAGGCCGTTCCGGTTCCATATTCCGGGGAGCCCGAGGCACCCTCCGTCGAGCTATCTCTTCAGAACGAGCAAGAGCCCGAGCCGCCACCACTCCGGGAACCGGGCACGCCGCCTGCCTCGCCACCGCCCTCCGTCATCGACGCGGTCTTGGATGTTCGAGAAAGACCTCGAAGGCTCCTTTCCCAATTGCTCGAATGGACGAAGAAACTCTGGGTCCCTGTGAAGAATGCTTTCTTGCGGTGGGTCGGCGCCTCGGCTGCACCGGCGGCCGAAGCGTTCCAGGAGACGTTCAGGCCACGCGAGCCGCCGAAGCCTTCATTGGAAGGCAAATCATCTCCTCCGACCGGTCGGGCTACTCCGAAACCCGATGCGGTTGCTCGCATCGCGACCGAGCGGACGCCTGCTCCTGCGCCCCGAGAGGTGGAAAGTGTGGGCACGCCTCTGTGGTCGATCTTGTCGACGCCCGAAGAAGGGGAAGGGGAATCCCCGAAGCCCGAGACGCCCGAAAAGACGGAGCCGAAGGTTGGTGTTCCCTCCTGGTCGATGAACGACGATGCGAGTGAGGTCGAGCCGCAGGACAATCGTTCCACCCCAAGCGCGGTGGGAGTGCCCTCATGGTCGATGAAGGATGACCCATGGGAATCGTTGGACCGCTCCCCGGGCGTCCCTGTCGAGGATGTCGAGCCTGTCAGGCATGTCGAGCCCTCTCGCAAGCGGGACCCCAAGCCCGCGATCGAACAAGACGTTCCGCCACCGCGTCCTGCTGCGAGGCCTCGCATTTCCGCGGAACGGCGCGAGGCTGAAATCGAGGAGCCTCCGGTGCTCGAACCGGAGCCGGCGCTCGAGCCGTTGTCTTCTCTCGACAGCGAGCTTTTCATCGAGGGCGAAGGTGAGTTTCCAGGTGACGACGAGTCGTCCATGCTGAGCCACATACCCGTCGAAGAGATCGCGATGACCGAGGAAGCTCTGGAGATCGACATCGAAGTCGAAGGCGAAGCGCTCGCCGAGATTGCCGAAAGTGTCGAGCTTGCCGCGCCGCCGGGAGAGGAGCCCGCGGCGCCCCCTGTTAGCGAACCGGTCCCCTACACCGCCAGAGCCGCACGTAACGAGCCGTCGGAGAGGCCGGCTTCGAGTCCAGCTCCGCTGGGCGGTTTCGAGAGTCGTGGTGAGACCGCTCCGGAAGAGTCGAGCCCCTCCGAGGCCGCGGCCTCCTCCCGGGAGGAAGCGATGCGGCGGATGAGGCAGGGGGGCGGAGAAGCGCGACTGCTGCGCGACGTGAAGCTCCATTTCAAGTTGCATGACTGGGAGGGCGCGGTACCTCTCCTCGAGCAACTCGTCCAGATATCACCTGGAAGCGCGCTCTACCGCGGAATGCTCGCCCGCGCGATGTCGCGCCATCCGGTGATGCGCAAGAACGCCGAGGAGCACTTCATCGAAGCTCTGAGACTCGCTCCTCGCGACGCCGAGCTTCACTACTGGCTGGGTCTCTATTACAAGTCCTTCGGTTTGAAGTCCCGCGCCTACACCGAGTTCCGGACCACGTTACGGATCGACCCCAAACACGAGGGAGCGCGAAAGCAGCTCGCTTCCGACCGGAAAGACGACGCCGTGGGCGCGGTGATCAAAAAGATCTTCGGCTGAACAGATTAGAGCAATGGCGGTAGGTAATCCTCCAGATTTTTCCGCCGCCGTCGTCACTTACCAGAAGCGAGCCATCGGGTAGCTGCAGCAGTCCGACGGGCCGGCCCCAGACCTCGGGCTTCTTCGGGTCGAGCATGAAGCCGGTGAGGAAGTCTTCCGGGCCTGCCGCAGGCGCCCCATTCTCGAACGGGATGAACGTCACTGAGTACCCCACGCGTTCCGCGCGATTCCACGAGCCGTGGAACGCGAGGAACATCCCGCCTCGGTACTTGGCAGGGAACTGTTCGCCAGTATAAAAGAGGATATCGAGCACCGCGACGTGCGCGCCCAGGAGCACGTCGGGATACCGCGTGCTCTGGATCTTCGCGGCATCGACGTTCTTGTGCCTCGGCTCGGCGTGCGGACCGATGTAGGCGATGGGCCAGCCGTAGAACCCGCCCTCGTGGATCTTCGTCACGTAATCCGGGACCAGGTCATCGCCGAGCCCGTCTCGCTCTTGAACCGCCACCCAGGGATCCTCCGTTCCCGGGTAGAAGCAAAGCCCGATGATGTTCCTCAATCCCGATGCCACGATCTCATGGCCGCTTCCGTCGGGGTTGTAACGGTGAAGCGCCGCGCGCATCGGATCCTCTCCGAGGTCGATGTTCGACCCCGAGCCGACCGAAACGTAGAACTTCGTCCCCTCCCGGTTGAACAAAAGGCTCCGAGTCCAATGACCGGAGTCGAACTTCTGGAGGGGCACGACCTCTTCACCCGGGGTCTTCGCCCGCATCGTTTCCGCGTCGTAGCGGTAGCGTTTGACCGACGTCGTCTCCGCCACGTACAAGAAGCCGTCGTTCAGTGCCAGACCGTAAGGTCGATCGAGACCCTCGAGGAGCTTCGTTCGCGAGGCATCCTTCAACACGTACACGACTCCGTCAGGCGTCTCGCGCGAGCCGCTGTCGGTCAGCAGGATCTCTTTGCCCGGCCCGAGCATCATGAAGCGCGGCCTCTCGAAGCCGGAAAGGTACTCTTCGACCACGAAGCCATTGGGGAGCCGCAGCTCGGCGCGATCCGGCCGCGAAACCACCTCGGGGCGGTTCCGGACGGACTCGCTGTGAAACGGCGGCGGGAGCTCCTTCCAGTTGACGGGGCGCTCCTGCGATTGCGGGAAAGCGGTGCTTACGAAGCCCAGCATCGACGCGACCAGAAGAACGTTTCGCATAGCGGCATTATCCTTCAAAGTCACGCTCAACTCTCCGTCGGCTCCACGCTGAACCGCAGCAGGCCGTGCCCCTCCGATCTCGCGGTCTCGTGCGCGAGATCGACCTGGTGCCTCGCTTTCGGGCAGGCTTCTACCACCACCACCGCCAGGCCGGTGACGTGGGCTTTCATCGTGACGCGGAGCGCCTTGAAGAGGCCGAGCCCGAACACCCGGCGCAGGATCGAGGTGACGTACTCGATCGGGGCGACGTCGTCGTTGTGCACCAGAACGCGGCACGGAGGCTCGAGCCTTTCTTTCTCTTGAAAGTCGCCTCGAGACGACTCCGAGCCCGAGGCGCGGTCCTCCCAAGAAGCCGGCCGCTACCTCCGGGCAGCAATCGAAGAAAGCGGGGAGCGGATTGGCAAGCGGGACAACCTCGAAGAGATTTTGACGGGAATCGAGCCTACCCATCCCGCGGTTCGTCTCATGAGCCACCCGGACGAGGCCACGTTCACCCTCGTGAGCCTCCCCAATATCGTCCCCGAGCTTTTGGACTGCGAGCGACGAGCTCGGGGCGGGCCCGTCCCCGACGTGCTCCCGCCGGAATACGGCGAGGCCTTCGGCGTCTACCTTCGCTTCCGGACCGGAAGGGGTGAAGCGCCGGTCTTCCGAACGCTGTGGGCGAAGGAAGGCGGACGATGGAGGATCACCGCCTATGACATCGAGGAGCCTTAGCTCCGACACCGGGGTCAGCCTCGGAGGAGGCGCTCGATGCTCCTCGCGAGCACCCGCTCGATGTGCCGGCGCCTTGGGCCGGCTAGAAGGGCCTGGCTGAGCTCCAGCTCCACGCCGACGTAAGTCTTTCCGGCAAACCTCCTTCGGAGCCACCTTGGGAAACCGTCGGTGGCGCCGCGGTAAGGGTAGTTCCTCCGAACGCGAAGCGTCGGATCCAGCTCGACCAGGATCTTTTCCCAGCCGGTGCAAAGCGCCTTCTCCGCGGGGCGGCGGGAATCGTAGAGCAGCCCGATGTCGAGGTTTCGCACCTCGCCGTCGAGAATCGGAGTGAAGCTATGGACGGCGATGTGGACGACTCGGCACCGGCTCGTTACTCCCTTGCGCACCGCTGCTTCAACGCTGCGGCGGTGCGGCCACCAGAAGCGCTCGAGGATCCTTTCCCGTTCGGCGGACGGAAGCCCGCGAGTGAAACTCGACCAGATGCGCCAATTGGCGGGCGCGCGGTTCGACTCGACCAGGAGCCGGCTCCAGGTCACAGAGTGGAGCGGAAGCCCGAAGTGCCTCGCGAGGGAGCGAGCGAGGGCGAGCGCCCCTGGATCCCAGCCCCGATGGGAAGCTAGCACGCTCTTTGCGCCCCGGAAGAGCGGCGCGTACTCTCGCGGTATGCGGTTCCCGCCGTGCTCGCAGGTGAGGAGAAGCCGCTTGCTGGAGGCAGAGGGTCGTTTCGGCACGGGCTTTCTCCCGCTCGCTGAGCTCAGGGTCGCCCGCGCCATTTCTTCGGCCATCCAGGAGCGCTCTACCCGCCGCCTCGTCGGTGAGCGTCTTGACGGCGATTTCGAAGGCCTTCGCGTCAGCCTTACGGCCGAGATCCCCACTCTGCGCGCATAGGAGCCAGCCGAGGTAGAGAGCGCGGAGATCGCCACGGCCCAGCTCTGCCCGCACGGAGATCAGCGACGAGAGCTGGCCGTCGCCCTCGACCCAGTCGCTTATCCGACCTACCCGCCACCGGGAGCCCAGCATGCGGTAGGCCACGGAGGTCAGGTGGGCGCGGCTGCCTCGAACTCCTTGGCCAGCCAGTCTCGATCCATCCGGTCACATTCTCCACGCGGGTTTCGTCAGTTGACTGACGGGCCACGGCGCGCCAATGTGACCAACTCAGGAGGAGACCCTAATGAGACTCAAGATCATGAACCTCTACGTGGAGCCGCGATCATTATGAAGGCGCCGGCGGGTCCCGTGCGCATGCCAGGCAAGGCGAAGCCGAAGGCCAAGGGCACGTCGCGCGCAAGCAAGCCACGCAAGTCGGCCACCAAGTCCAAGTCCCCGCCAGAGGCAGGCGCGACCGGGAAACCCGCTTCCCGGCTCATCGACCAGCGGATCCGCGACCTGGGGGGATGGCGCGGGGAGACCCTGGCCCGCATGCGGGCGCTGATCCTGGAAGCCGACCCCGAGATGACCGAG
>Ga0184637_10000161_pt1 | contig 47262 bp, 40 predicted proteins | sample PLM3_127_b2_FD_133143 | JGI IMG/M metagenome (GOLD analysis project Ga0184637, IMG submission 133143) | Groundwater sediment microbial communities from an aquifer in East River, Colorado, USA - PLM3_127_b2 | ecosystem: Environmental > Terrestrial > Soil > Riparian zone | place: USA: East River...
CTTTTTGTGCCAGTGGAGGGCGAGCCAATCGCATTCGTGCGCCCGCGCGACGAGGGCCTCGTGCTGGCGCAGCACGAGAATATTCGACCGCCACTGAGCAGGGCACCGGCGGGAGTGACGTCTGAGTCGAGCGCCAACAGTCCATTCGCTCGCGGCCTTATCGATCTGATGGCCGAGCACGGTCTGGCCGGCGAAAAACTGGCCGTCGACACGATGGCGATCGGCCAGGTGCTCGATCTGGTAAAGGCAGGGGTCAATCTGGTCGCAGCCGAGCCGATCATCGAGCGCACATGGACCGTGAAGACGGACGACGAGGTTGCGATCTACCGGGTCATCGGCGACCAGTACGTCTCGACGTTCAACGCGTTCCGTGACGCGGTCCGCCCCGGTGTGACCGAGAAGGCGCTGGCCCACGTGGTGACCTCCACGTGGGAAGAGCAGGACGCCGAGGACGTCTCCCAGCTCAACGTGTGCTCTGCGGAGAACATGAACCCGTGGCGGCGCTGGCCCACCGATCGTGCGCTGCAGCCCGGCGACTTCGTCGGGGTGGACCTGCACGCGCGCGGGGCAAACGGCCTCCGCGGCGACAGCTCAACGACGTTCCTCGTGGGCGATCATGCCAGCGACGAGCAGCGGGATTTGTACCGACGCGCTTATGACTACCTGCAGCAGACGATCCCGGTTTGGCGCGCGGACCGCACGATTGCCGATGCCATGGCTGCTGTTCCGACGGTGCCGGAGCGGTTCCGAAAGAAGCTCTGGGACCTGAACTACGCGCACGGATGCGGTCTTGGCTCCTCCGGGTACCCGCACATGAATCCACGGGAAAAGCCCATCGCCGACACCCTTAAGCACAACCAGGTGCTCGCGATCGAGGTCTACTTCGGGGAGGAGGGAAGTCCCCTCGCGGTCAAGATGGAGCAGACGATCCTGGTGCGTGACGGCGATCCCGAGCTACTCGGCCCGGTTCCCCTCGACGAGCGCTGGATTCGATAGCATTCAGCGCGCGGCGAGGGCCCCAGCGGTCATCTCGGCGCGGCAGCGCTCGGCCAGCTCGCGCCAGGCGCGACCCCGGGCGCGCGCGACCTCGATCATGGCGTCGGGGATGCGGCGGAACGGCGCGCGGAGCGGGCCCGCGGTGCAGTAGCCGGCGTCATTCATGGCGAGCTTCGCGACCAGGTCGCGCCACTTGAGGTCCTGCGTCGAGGGGACGCGACCCATCTCCAGCGTGACCCGTTTCGCCGTCTCGTAATCACCCGCCTTGCACGCGTCGCGCAGCAGCAAGAGTGGCCAGGGGCCCATCCAGGCGTCGATCGCCCAGCAACCAGCCGCGCCGAGCGGCGAGTAAGCGGGGAGCTGCGCCTGCCGCACGAACAGGCTGACTCCACCCTTCACGATGTCTACGATGTTCATGAAGGCGTCCACCTGGCGGTGGCTATCCTTCATCGCCACGATATTGGGCCGCGTCGCGAACTCGCGGAACCCGCTGACCGGAATCGTCACGTGGTGGAACTCAGGGTTGTGGTAAATCATGATGCCGAGGCTCGGGAAGCAGTCCGCGACGTCCAGGTAGAACTGGACCGCGTTCTCTGGAGTGAGCGGCATGTAGTACGGGGCGCCGAGGATGACGCCATCGGCGCCGGACTCCTGGATGAACTCCATCTTGCGAATGACCTCGCGGGGGTTCGGGCTGGTGCAGCCGATGATGCACGGTACGCGATGATCCACTGCCTTCACGGTGGCCCGCGTAAGGTCCTGGAACTCCTCCCAGAGCAGGTTGTAGAGCTCACCGAACGTGCCGGTCGTAGCGACGAGGTCGACCCCGTCGCGAACGATCTGGTCCACCGCGCGCATCAGCTCGTCGACGTTGACAGTCGAGCGGTTGTCGACCTGGTCGCCGTCCGGGGTCGTGAACGCCGGCATCATGGCGCATACGCCGTGCATTCGGTCTGCTGTCAGCATGAGATCATCCTCCTTGCTCTGAGTCGCGACCCAGATCAGTCGCTACCGGCGACCAGCTCCATCTGTTCTGGTCGGAACCACCGCTTGATCGGGCGGCCCTCGGCTAGGACGCGCAGCTCGCGCTCCCACAGTCGACGAATGAGGACCACGCCCACGTCCGAGCGGCCCAGGTGGTCGTTTGCGCGTGGCGCGATGGCGCCCTGGCCGACCAGTGTTGCGTAGTCCTCGACCTCGACGCCATTCCAGCGGTCGACGGTGTCCTGCGCCCGCAGCTTGCCGGCGAGGATCGCTTCGCCAAGCTCCGCCGTGGTTTCGACTGCTGCTGAGGTGGCGCGCGCCTTCCGCCGCTCGCGCACGCGCTCGGCGGCCTCGCCCGTGACGTGAGTCTGGGTCACCAGCACATCTTGGTAGTGGTGGTCGTCGACCGGCACCCGCCAGGTCAGCCGGTTCGCGGGCGCATCGCCCCAGCTTTCCAGCCGAAACTCGCTGATGTTCGGCATCTGGAAGTAGTCCTGCTGCATCTTGCGGGTGGGGAAGTGGGCCGTGGTCTCGACACCATAGTCCGTCTCGACGGCGTCGATGCGAGTTGGTATCTCATAGCCGAGCTGGAAATGGGTGAAGACCAGGTGAGCGCTATCGGGCGCGTTCTCGATCCGGTTGAAGAAGTTGCACGGCCATGGGTCTCGAATGACCACCTCGCGGATTTCGTCGTCGCTTTCGAATTCGGAGAATCGCGGGATCGGCGGCGGCTCCCCCTCGCCGAAGTACACGAAGATGAGGCCCAGGTACTGTTGCGTCGGATATGCGCGGATCCTGATCCGGCTGCAGAACGGCTCCGGCTCGGCCGGCTGCTCCACGCACTGGCCATCCGGCCCGTACTTCCAACCATGGTAGAAGCAGCGCAGCTCATCACCCTCCACCCAACCAGTGGAGAGCTGCGTGCCACGGTGGGCGCAGCGGAACGCGACCGCGTGCGGGTCGCCGCTCTCCCCGCGGTAGACGGTCAACTGCTCGCTCATGACCATGATCGGTTTCGCTCTGCCGGCGGGCAGGTCCTCTGCCCGACACACGGGTTGCCAGAACATGCGCAGGTAGCGCCCTCCCAGCGTGCCAGGGCCGGTGTGGACATAGTCCTTCCACTCCGGTTGCTGCTCAGTTTCCAGGTCTGCGATTGCTGCCATGTAGCTCGGCTCCTCGGGGTCTTTCGCGTCACGCTTTCGTGTGCGCATTCTAAGCCCATGCGCTCGCCGGCTCAACGCCGCGTGCGGTCCACGCAACGCCCTACTGGACGGCATACAATGCGGATCAACCGAGAATAAGCGCTCCCGCGCCACAATGCGCTGCGCGGAGGGGAGGACGCATGGAAGTCTCCGAGTTCAACGAATGGCTGGCGCAGAACGATTTGCTTGGATACTGGTCGCGGAACTTCGGTGGTGAGAGCCGTGGCGAGGGCGGCCAACGACGTCGTGGGCCTCGGGCCAGTTTCCGCCCTTTCCTTTGGAAGTGGGACACCATGGCCAAGGCCACTGAGATGGCCGGTGAGCTGATCGGCGCCGAGGATGCGTTTCGCCGCGACGTGGCCTACAAGCATCCGGACATCAAAGACGCGCGGACCGGCGGCGGCATCTGCCACACGTTCTCCATCGGCGTCCAGTACGTCAAGCCCGGCGAGCTGCCGCCTGCCCACCGCCATCTCTTTGGCGCCATGCGATTCGTGCTCCAGGGGTCAGAGGCCGGCACCGTCGTCAATGGCGAGGACTTTCCGATGGAGCCCGGCGATCTGATCACCACGCCGGCCCAGACCTGGCACGACCACTACAACCGCTCGGGCGGCCCAATCCTCTGGCTCGACATCGTGGACGCCTCGATCTCGGGCTTCTTCCAGGTCCAGCACAGCGAGCTGTTCCCCAAGCCCGTGCAGGACCTGCTGCGGCCCGTGGGCATGGCCGGCGCGGAGTTCGGCGGCGTGCGCCCGATCTGGGCCAAGGGCGGCAGCAACGGTCAGCCGCCCGCCTTCCGCTATCCGTGGGCCGACACCCGACGCGCGCTCGAGCTGCTTGCCGAGGAGGAGGGCGACCCATACGATGGCATCACCGTTCGCTTCCCCAACCCGGTGACCGGCGGCCACACCCTGCCGACGCTGGCCGCGGAGATGGGGATGCTGCGCCCAGGAGAGACCACCAGGGCGCATCGCCACACGGCGACGGTCGCCTATCACGCGTTTCGCGGGCGAGGGCGGACCATCATCGACGACGAGGTCTTCGAGTGGTCGCAGGGCGACACGTTCATCGTGCCGCTGTGGTGCGCGCACCACCACGAGAATCCTCATGGCGAGTCGGCTTACCTGTTCAGTATCTCAGACCGAGGCGCGCTCGACGCGCTCGGGTTATATGAAGAGGAGCCGGCGTAGCAAAAGCGCCTCGACGGGGGTGAACACATGGCCGTGGAAGTCAAGCGGGCAGCCGAGCGCCCATCCTCGCGAGAGCCGATGGACTTCGCTCGCACCGGGCCCGGTACCCTCGCCGGCCGCTACATGCGCACGTTCTGGCAGCCAGTGGCTCGCGCCGACGATGTGCCGAGCGGGCGGGCGGTGCCGTTGCGCATCATGAGCGAGGACTTCACCCTCTACCGCGGAGAAGATTCCCCCCCATCCCAACCTTCCCCCTCCAGGGGGGAAGGAGTAGATCAGTCCCCTCCCCCCTTGAGGGGGAGGGTTAGGGAGGGGGGTAGCGCTCATTTGCTGGCCTTCCGCTGCGCCCACCGGGGCACCCAGCTCTCCACTGGCTGGGTGGAGGGCGACGAGCTGCGCTGCTTCTACCACGGCTGGAAGTACGGGCCCGATGGCCAGTGCGTCGAGCAGCCGGCCGAGCCGGAGCCGTTTTGCAGCCGGATCAAGATCAAGAGCTATCCGGTGCTGGAGTACCTGGGCCTTGTGTTCGCTTACCTCGGCGAGGGGGAGCCGCCCCCATTCCGGCGCTTTACGTCTCTCGAGGGTGAGGGAGTGCGCCGCGTCGGGGCGGCGTCGCCGCTGCCCGTGAACTACTTCAACCGTGTGGACAATGGCCCGGACCACGCGCACCTGGTGTTCGTCCACTCGCCGTTCCTCAATGACTCCGGCATGCCGACATTTGAGTGCGTCGAGACCGACTACGGCGTGATGACGACGGCGCACTTCCTGGGAGACCACTCCATCAATCAGACGCACCTTGTCATGCCAAACGTCAGCCTATTCCCGAGCGGAACACGCGAGCCAGGCGCCACGACCTGGACCGACTTCATCGCCTGGAGCGTGCCTATCGACGACGAGAGCTACCGCTTCTTCCAGGTGATGATGACCCACGGTGTAACGGAAGCGCCGCCGCGCTACGCCAGCTACGCGGCGTTGAAAGACCAGCCCAGTGTCATCGACCTGGGCTTAGATGTGCTGAGAGGCCAGGCGCGGATTGCCGACAATCTGCAGCGCCCCGACGTCTTCGAGCTGCAGGACTTCGTCGCCCAGCGGGGCCAGGGCATCATCGCCGACCGTGAGCACGAGCACGTCGGTCGCTCTGACGTGGGTGTGCTGCTGCTGCGCAAGCTGTGGGAACGCGACATGCTCCGCGTCGAGGCCGGCCTCACCCGCAACGAGTGGCCCGTGCCCGAGGGGCTCGCGTCCCTGCGCATGTACGAATAGGGACGGGAGAAGCGTGCGCGGCCCGATCTATCAGGATTTCCCCAGCACGATGGGTGGTTCCGGTGGATCAGTCGGCCGCAACGCCCACCTCTGGGATCGCGTGTAGCGGGCGTGGCGCCAGCAGAGGTTCGTGGCTTAGAAGCTTCGATGGACATGCACTGGACCGACTTCACCCGCACGGGGCCGGGTACGCTGGCCGGCCGCTACATGCGGATGTTCTGGCACCCGGTTTTCCGGGGGAGGGATCTACCCTCCGGTCGGTCGGTGCCGATCCGCCTCATGAGCGAGGACTTCACCCTGTATCGGGGGGAGGGCGGTGCCCCTCATCTGGTTGCCTTCCGCTGCGCCCACCGGGGCACGCAGCTCTCGACCGGCTGGGTCGAAGGGGATGACATCCGCTGCTTCTATCACGGTTGGAAGTACGACGGATCCGGCCAGTGCATCGAGCAGCCAGCCGAGCCGGAGCCATATTGCCAACGGATCAATATTCGCAGCTACCCCGTTGCGGAGTACCTCGGACTGATCTTTGTCTACCTCGGTGAGGGGGAGCCTCCACCGGTGCCACGGTTCCCCGACTTCGAGAGCTCCAGAGACCCGCGGGCGCAGAGCCCGTGGCCGTGCAACTTCTTCAACCGCCTGGAGAACATTCACGACGACTTCCGCATCAGCCCGATTCGTCGTGGATTCGCCGACATGGCCGACCCGAAATCCATCGAGGTCGAAGAGACAGCTTCCGGCATTCTCCAGCGTGCTCGCAGGCCCGATGGGTCGGTGACGGTAGGCTACGTGCACATGCCCAACATCCTTCAATACTCCGTGTCTGCCAGCGACGCCGATGCCGCGAACGGAGCGTGGTCGCCCGTTGTCTGGGTTGTTCCGATCGACGACGATCACTTCCGGAGCTTCAGCATCAGCAAGACCCGCAGTGAAGATGCGGCCGAATCTGAACGACGCCGCGAAGCGCGTAGCGTCAGCAACCAGACGCGCATACCGGCCGAAGAGATTGGCGCCGCGATCCTCGACGGCACGCTTCGACTGCAGGACGTGACCGACCGAACGATGAACCTCAATCAGGTGCTGGACTATGTGGCGGTGGTCGGCCAGGGTCGCGTGGCCGACCACGCGAACGAGCATGCGGGGCAAGAGGACGCCGCGGTCCTGTTGCTGTGGCACGTCTGGACACGCGAGCTTCGTGCGCTGGCCGAGGGCCAGCCGCTCAAAGAGTGGAGGCGCAGCTAGCGGCCAGGGCCGGGCGGAGCCGCCTCGCCCCGGAGCTCCTGAAAGAGCGCATCTCGCTCAAAGAGGAAGGCGATGACCATGCCTCCGACGAGGCCCCAGAAGGCCGCTTCGAGGCCCAGGGGTGCGAACGGAGTGAAGGATATGACGAGGGCAAAGAAGGAGGAGTAGGCAAGACGACTGGTGAAGGCAATTCGTAGGGCGTCGAGCAGTGACGTGACGATGGCGAGGCCGGCGACGGTGGCCACGAAGCCCTTGGGCAGGGCGAACGCGAGAGCCGTCGCGGGGACCGAGAGGAACGCAATTAGGCCAATGAGGACGGTCGAAAAGACAGCGGCGGCCCAGCGGACCTCCCGTGGGCCGGCCTCGGGCCCTCCTACGATTGCGACGCCTTGTCGGGCGACGCCGGCGGGTGATGTCCCGAGCAGCGCGCCAACGAAGGTGGCGGCGCCGACCACGACCGTGACCAGGTCCGCCCGAGGACGGTACCCTTGAGACCGCATGAACCCCAGGGCCTGGACGTTGCCCGTTCCAACGACCAGAATCAAAGTCGGGACGCTGAGGGTGATGATCGCGCTCAAGTTCAGCTCAGGCACCGCCAGGTGCGGACCTGTAATCTCTAGAGGCAGGCCGCTCGGTGCGTGGCCTGAGAGGACGGTCGCGAGAAAGCCGAGGGCGAGCGCACCCAGGGTCGACGGAACACGCTCCTGGAAGGCGAGTCGGGTGAGGAAAAACCCGGCGATGGCGGCAAGTGGTGGGAAAGCGTCCGCGCTGGCAAGTTGAGCGAAGGCATCCGTGGCGAGGCGCAACACGCTGCCCGCGAATAGCCCCATGACCAGCGGTAGGGGTACGAGCCGCATGGATAGTCGACCCAGGCCAAAGATGCCGCCGACGATGATGAGCAGCCCGGTGACAGCGCATACGCCCAGGATCGCCGGCCACCCGTAGTGGGCTCCCGCTGAGGCGAGCATCACCGCCGCCGGGCCGCTGCTGGTCACCAGGTAGGGTTCGCGGAAGGCAATCGCGAGCGGGACCGTGCTCAGGGCAGCGGTAATGAACGCACCAAAGATCCAGGCGGTCGTCGTCCCTTGATCCAGGCCGAGGGTGACCGCGAGCCCCACGACGACAGGCAGACCGTAGAATAACTGGAAGGCGAACAAGCCAAGGCCCGCGGCGAGCGGCGCCTGATAACGCAGTATCCAGGCCAGCGTCTGAGCCTCCCTTGGCAGCGCGCTCCTGCTGAGCTTGTTGCGGCCTCACCCGTCCTCCCTCAGGTTCGTCGCGGTGGGCCACTGATCCCTGAAGGCTAGAGGGGTCGGCCCCCTCGGGAGAGACCATTTTAGGCGATCTCCGTCGCCGAGCGTGTCGCCCAGTCGATCGCCCCCGAGCCGGTAGCCGACGCGCCAGAGGATTCGCTTTCGCCTCTCTTGCCCGGCAAGACGCAACTAGGAACTTTGCTCCCGCGCTAACGCGAATTTCGTTCACGCTGCCGCGAGGCCGAGCTTCGAGCGCTGGCCGAGGGCCGCCCCCTTAGAGCTTGGAGGTCGCTGTAGTTCTTTGGGTACAGCCTTCTCCTTTCGTGTTGGCATATTTTGCCAATGGTTGCTAGACTCCTCCTGTCAGGCTTGGAGAATGAGTATGCCGACCCGAAATGTCGTGCTGACGGAACGTCAGGGGAAGCTGATCGAGACGCTCGTCCGTTCCGGTCGCTATCAGAATGCGAGCGAAGTGCTGCGGGAAGGCTTGCGGCTAATCGAGCGACGCGAGACGGAAGACGCCGCCAAGCTCACGGCGCTCCGCGAAGCGGCGACGATCGGGATCACCGCCCTGGAAGGGGGCGTGTTCAAAGAGTTCTCTGATCCTGAGGCGCTCGCAGCGTACCTGAACGAGATCACTGACCAGATGATCGCCGGCACCTGAGCCGCTTCACGGTGGCCAACCGCCGTTGGCGCATTCGCCTGAGCGAGGCGGCCGAACAAGATCTTGTGGCCCTCCTGCAATGGACGGCAGAAGCGTTCGGGATTCGCCAGGCCCAGGTGTACCGGGACACCCTGATAGCGGCGCTCGTCGCGCTCTCCGACGGGCCAAACGTTCCCGGCAGCAGACCGCGCGACGAGATCCTCCCGGGCCTACGCACCCTTCACGTCGCGCGCGGCGGCCGGCGGGGGCGGCATTTTGTGCTGTATCGAGTGTCGGACGGCGACTCGATCGAAGTCGTCCGCATCCTGCACGATGCAATGGAGCTGGCTCGCCACTTGCCGCCAGAGGGTCCGGGCCCCGAAGGCCCCCAAGCTATTGGAGAAGCCGAGCTCTGAGCGGCCAATAGCTTGCGCTATGGCTGCCCACCAGCACGGTGCAGCCGTGCCAACCAGTTGACGGCACCTCCGGCTGCGCCTACTATCGGCCGATTTGCGGAGCCACCCCGCTGCCCCGCGCGGTCGAGCGAAATCCAGCGATCACGGAGCGGTCGATGCTGCTGCTCAGCGACGAAGACATCGAGCGGGCGCTCCCCGTGCCCGAGTGCATGGTGGAGGTGATCGACGCGATCGAACAGGCGGAGCTCGCGCATGCTCAAGGCCGCACTCTGGTGTGGCCCCGCATCGCCATGCCCTACCGAGCAGAGGACGCGAAGCGCCGCAACCTCGTAGTGCTGCCGGCGATCGTCGAAAGTATGGGCGCCGCCGTCCGCACGTATAGCTACGGCACCTTTCATCCAGGCCCAGGCCCGCGTCCTCGGCCCCGTAAGCTGCAAGGCATCACGGCGCTCTACGACTTCGAGGACATGGGAATGTCCGCCGTCCTCGAGGATGGCCACCTGAATAACGTTCGGACCGCCGCGCCGACCGGCCTCGCGGCGCGCTACCTGTGCAACCCCGACGCGAGCGTGCTGGCGATCATCGGCACCGGTGAGCTGGCATCGGGACAGGCGGCCGCGGTCTGCGCCGTGCGTGCGATCAAGCAGATTCGGGCGTACAGTCGGACCCCGGAGCACGTGGAGCAATTTGCACGCGACACCGCCAACCTGCTCCAGACCGACGTCGTGCCATGCGCCGCCGGTGAGGACGCGGTGCGCGGGGCTGACGTGGTGATCACGATAACCAATGCCCGTGCGCCAGTGGTCGAGCGCGCCTGGCTATCGCCCGGGGCGACCGTACTGTCCGTCGCGACCAACGAGATCGACGAGGCCACGGCGCGAGACTCACGCGTCGTCACCACGTCAATCGAGCGGCTGCTGGACACGACCGAGGCCCACGAGCCATTCACGACCATGGTCCAGGAGGGACGGATCAGCGCAGCGGATATCGTGGAGCTCAGCCGCGTCGTTTCAGGTCAGGCCGTCGGCCGCGAGAGCGCAGAGGAGCTGGTGACCTTCATCTCGACTGGCTCGGCTCACTGGGACGTGGCGGTACCGGCGGTTGCTTGCCGACGCGCGCGCGAGCTGGGCATCGGCTACGAATGGCCTTAAGGCCGGAGACGGAGCTTCTGAGGGAGGGTCGACGAATGGTGGCTCAAGCCGCGCTCGCGTTCCTACTGATGGTCGCAGTATTGGTTGGATGCGGTCCGACCGCTGGCGGTGGCCCAGTCGGCGCCGACCAGGCCTCGGCGCCAAGCGCCGTGAAGACAATCGTGGTCGCGGCGCTGGCTCCTATTAAGGTCTATGGTCATACAGAGTTTCCTAGCGGCGGTGGGGCAGCGCTGACCGAGATTCACTCGAACGGCCTGGTCGTCAACGACGCGAAAGGAGGGATCGAGCCTCGTCTGGCGGCGAAGTTCCCTTCGCTCGAGGATGGAACGATCGTGCTTCTTCCCGATGGTCGGATGCAAACGACGTGGAAGCTGCGCCCGAACATCAAATGGCAAGATGGGAGCCCGTTCACGGCGCAAGATCTCTCCTTCGGCTTGGACGTCCGACGAGACGTAGCAGGGCCAGAGGCGAGCCTGGCATCCAGGCAGATCGAACGGATCGATGCGCCAGATCCGCTCACCGCGGTCATCACCTGGCAAACGACTTTCTTCAAGCATCTCGAGCTGAACATCAGTGAGCTGTGGCCATACCCCGAGCACCTTCTGCGCGACGCGCCGCGGGGCGACCGCGAGAGCTTCCTCAACCTGCCTTACTGGACCTCCGAATACGTCCACCTTGGACCATTCCGCCTCGTCGACTATGGGTTTGGCGAGACGCAGGTGTTCGAGCGCTTCGATGGCTATTACCTGGGTCGTCCGAAGGTCGACCGCATCGTCATCCGGTCCATCGGCGATCCCAACACGCTCTTCGCGAATCTCCAGGCAGGTACGGTGGACATCGCGTCCGAGGAAACGCTGCCAACGGAGCTGGCAATCGACCTCCGTACCGAGTGGATGCGGACCGATAGCGGGAGCGTGCTAACGCGCGTCGAGAACCTTCGCTACGTCATGGTGCAGCTCAACCCGGATTGGGCACGGACCCCGGCGTTGGCCCGAGACGTGCGACTGCGACGCGGCTTGTACCTCGGACTCGACACCTCCGCCATCCGCGAGCTGTCGCTGCCGGGACTGCCGGATACGGAGGCGGATTCGTTCTTGCGCAAGAACGATCCACGGGGGCCGATCGTAGGCCAGCCGCTGGCGCGCTATCGGTACGATCCGAATCGTGCGTTCCAGGAGCTCGCCGACGCGGGGTGGCGACGAGGCGCGGATGGGCGACTGATCAATGAGGCGGGCGAGGCCGTCCAACTCGATCTGCGCGGCAGCGCCAGCTCGGCGAAAGAGACGTCATCCGTCGCCCAGTTGTGGCGGCAAACGCTTAGCGTGGACGTGGCTGAGGAGAACGTCCCGCCCGCCCGCGCCCAGGATCGGGAGTATCGCGCGAAGTTCCCCGGAATGGAGTTTCGGTCCAGCAATGGCGACAACGTGTTCGCGCTCTTCGACTCGCGCACACGTCCTACCGCGGAGAGTCGCTATGTCGGCGGAAATCCGACAGGCTATGAGAGTCCGATCTTTGACCGCTTGCTGCAGTCCCTGTACGCGACGCTCGAGGAATCACAGCAGGCGATCATCATCAGGGAGATGGGCGAAATGCTGGCCACCGAGGTGCCGATCATGCCGATGTACGTTCGGGTCGACCTCGCGGCCGTCGTCAAAGGCGTGCGCGCGCTGGCCGACGACTATGCGGGCACGACGTTCACTCGCGGGATGGCCCGCAATGCACACCTCTGGGATCGCCTGTGATTCGCGGGAGGGATTGACTAATGGAAGTTTGGGTGCGTCAGACGCTGAGTTTTCGACAAAAGGTGCAGAGGGACGATGGTCCCGTGCGCTTCCCTGTCCCAGGTTGGATGTGGGATCAAGAGGTCGGACGCGACATGTACGAGCAGCGAATGCGCCACATTCGACGCATCGACGAGCTCGGATATGACGGAATCATTTTCACCGAGCAGCACTACGTTACCGTGTGTCCATCCCCGAACCTGCTGGTCGCGGCGGCCAGCCAGGTGACGGAGCAAGCGAAGCTCGTGCTCATGGGCAACTGCCTGCCCCTCCATCCGCACCCCGTCCGGCTGGCAGAGGAGCTGGCGATGCTGGACAACCTGTCCGGGGGGCGGATCGTCGCCGGCTTTCTCCGCGGCACTGCTTCGTCGCACTACGCGTTCAACGTTCCCGGGCGCGAGGTGCGCTCACGCTTCAGTGAGGCGTTCGCGCTGATCCTCAAGGCCTGGACGGACGAAAACCCCTTCGAGTGGCACGGGGAACACTACGATTACGCCTGCGTGTCCATCGTGCCCCGGCCGTACCAGAAACCGCATCCACCAGTGTGGACCGTCGCGGGCTCCGCGGAGAGCCTGGAGTGGGCGGCGGACCAGCACGTTGGCCTCATCTCGCAGGGGACCATCAAGCAGGCAAACGAGACCCTGGACTATTACCAGAACTACGCGGAGACCCAATGCGGCTGGACTCCGACGGCGGACAAGCGCGCGCTCAATCGGGACATGTACATCGCGCCGACGATGACGGACATCCATGAGAAGTTCCAGGACGTCATTGTCCCTCTTTACTTGCAGACGCACGAATACGAAATGCCCAACCAGCCCATCCCGCAGATCGCTGCGCTGCGTCGCGAGGAGTACTCCCCCCGCTCCTACGCGTATCGCACGTCTCAGGGACGAGCGGACCTGGGGGAAAGGGCCAGCCGTCAGCCTGAGGAAGTGGCGAGGGACGGGGATTGGCTCGTCGGAGATCCGGACTCGATCACCGAGCAGATCCTGCGCCACAGAGAGGCCTGCAACGTCGGAACGGTCATCGTTCGACCGGAGATGGGGACGCTCAGCCTGAACGGCGAGGTCGTGGATCAGTTGGAGCTATTCGCGCGCGAGGTGCTGCCGGTCATTCACAAGGCGTGACGCCGCCCCGCTTCCGAGCCCATGTCCCGGTCAGCGGTTCTGCGCCCTCGGAGGCGCGCCCCCTTGCTCAGTCGCGGCCGCCGCGCGACGGCTCCGACCGGCAGTCCCCTTCGAGACCGGCGGCAGCCCACGGGCGATGATGGCCCAGGTGTCTCCTTCGTCGTCGCTGGAGAACACGTCGCCGTCAATGCCCGTCGCAAACAGACTGAACCCGCCAGCCCACAAGTTCATGCTCATGGCCTCGATGTTTCCTTGAATGTGGTCCGGGAGGCCTGTACTCAGGATGTCCCACGTTTGTCCGCCGTCTCGGCTGCGCCCGATGCCGGCATCGGCCGTGCCGTTCCGGCGCCAGCTCCCTGGATTGCCGGCAGCGCCGGCGATGAAGACGAGGTTCTGTTGATCCGGGTGAACGATGAGCCCATCGGGGTAACCGATGCGCATTTCACGATCGGTCAGGTGCTCCCACTGCTCTCCCGCGTCCCCGCTATGCCAGACGCCGCTGCCGCCGCTCAGATAGAGATCGTCCGATTGGCCCGGCCGAATGGCCAGCCGGTGGAAGTCCCCATCCCACGCAGCGTCGAACCCCTTGAGCTTGCGCCAGTGCTCGCCGCCGTCGAGGCTCTTGAACAGGCCCCCGACCTCCACACCTGCATAGACCGTGCTCGGCGAGAGGGGGTCGACCGCGAAGCCCTTGAGATGAGCGACGTGGGGAGGCGCCGGGAACGTCCATTCGTCGACGCCGGGCAGAGCGCGCAGGGATGGCAGCTCCCGCCAGGTCTCGCCAACGTCTACGCTGACGTAGATGTGCGCGGGCTCGGTGCCAGCGTAGATACGTACGCCCGCGCCCGTCTGCGCGGCATTCAGCGAGTAGATGTTCTCGAGCGCGATGCCCTGGCCCGGCGCTGCCACGTGCGCCCATCGTCGGTACTCGCGTAGATCGAATCGCCGTACGTGCCTGCGAAGATGATGGTGCCACTGGTCGGTTCGGAGAGGAGGGCATCCACATGTCTGCCCTCGAGCGCGCGTCGGCTGACCTGCCAGTCGCCGTCTCGTCCCTGACGGCTGAGGACGGTCAGCCCATCTGTCGTTCCGACCATCACCGTATCGGCGGGCGCGTCCGTTCGAAACAGGCTCGGCCCACCAGGCGACAAACAAATATGCATCGCTCGCTCCTTTCAGGTCCGGCTCGTATGCCAGCTATGACGAATCAACCGTCCTGGCGGCTCGGCCCACTCTAGGAGCGGCCCTATGTTTCGTCAAGGCCGTCTCCGTCGCGGAGCACCTACATAGATGGCCTGGAGGCGAGGAAGGCGCGAACGTCGGATTCGGCGTCAGGGTGTCGATCGAAAAGTTCGCGAAGAAAGACCGTGGACCCGAGGATGCGGATCCCGTTACGCACCTCGCCCAGCGGGAAGTCGGCGGAGTTTTCAGTTACGAGCACATCGGCGTTGGCGGCAAGAGCGGTCTGCATGATCGGCCAGTCGTCCGAGTCCCGGAGCCAGTCGAAGTTGTCCGTCGCCACGTCGGCATAGTCCACCGACCGGAGGATGGGTGCACAGTGGCGAATGAACGCGTTGACCCGGCGGCGCGAGTCGCGGAGGCGGCGGCGGGTTTCTGAGCGATCGCACCCGTCGCGACTCGCGCGCTCCGCAATCCATTCAGTTCGCTTCCGAGCGAACTCTGCCACGATCCAGCTGCTCCAGAAAATCGTGTAGTAGCTGAGGGCAGCCGCGGCGACGAGGGGGCCACGTTGAGCGCCGAGCAGGGCGGATGAGTCGAGGACTACTTGCTCAATGTTGGCGGGTCGGGACACCCGGACTCTCGACGCGAGCTGGGGAGCGCTGCTCGGTGCCTTGAATCTCCTCTATTGCCGGGCTACCCTCTCGATCCAGTTCGACGAGTGACTCTCTCAAGCGAACCATGCGCTCGACGCTCTCCGGCGCGACCAGCCAGCGACCGCCCATCGGGCCACCCACCAGAGCTCCCCGCTCGATCCAACGCTTCACTGTGGGTATGGAGACGCCGAGCCGCTCGGCGGCCTCGCCGGTCGTAAGGAACTCGCCCCGCCGCCGCGCGAGCGTTCGGAGCGCCTCGCGTAGAGCCTCCTCCTCGGTGGCCCGTCCGGCGCGGCCCATCTCCTGCTCCAGCTCGGCGAGCGTCTTTAGGATAGTGATCGCAACCATGGACATCCACCCGCTTTTAGCTTTCAGTGCGTTCATTTATAGCATCCTACTGAACACGACCGCCGTGCATCTCGGCAAGGTCCGGGGAGCGCGTCGCAATGTGCGTCCACGGTCGCCCGAGGAGGCGTCAAGCTTTTGGTGCTCAGCGCTGGCTTTGATGGCCGGACCCCTGTACATTTTCCGAGTTCTTACGCGAGTTCTTACGAAGGAGGTCATCATGCCGTGGGATTTTGACCCGCATCATTCGTTGATCGAGTTCCGCGCCAGGCACCTGGGGCTCGCCCTGCTCTAGGGCACCTTCTCTCGCGCGGACGTCCAGATGGAGGTGGACGAGGACGACGTGACGAAGTCGTCGTTCGTCGCGGTCATCGACGCCTCCAGCGTCGACGTGCACTACGATCGCGCTACCGAGATCTTCAAGTCGGAGGCCCACCTCGACGCCGCGCGTTACCCGGAGATCAGGTTCCGCAGCACGCGGGTCGAGCCGCGCGGCGACCAGTACGCAGTGACCGGCGAGCTCACGTTGCACGGTGTGACGCGCGAGGTCACCTGGGACGGTATCTACCAGGGCGAGGCGAAAGCCGACCACTTCGGCCGAACGCGGCGTGGTTATTCGATGACCACCGTGATCAACCTGAACGATTTCGGGGTCCCAGGTGGTGGGCGAGCGGGGAGGCCCGACGACGATCACGTGACCGTCAACCTCGAGGTCGAGCTGCTCAAGCGGGCGGACGGAGACGTGGAAGCGCCTCGCCGGTCGAGGTCCACGGGCGCCGCCTAGCCAGAGAGGAGGACCTGACCATGCCTGTCGAGGTGACGAAGACGTGGGACGACGCGCGCCTGAAGAGCGATCGCCTGGCCCTGTTGCAGGAGCAAATGCGGCAGCGCAACATGAGCGCGCTGTTTCTGACCGACACCAACCTGCGCTACGTCTTGAATCTGAAAATCCCCGGTGGGCAGGTTTTCGTTCCGGTCGAGGGGGAGCCGATTGCGTTTGTGCAGGGGCGAGACCTTCGCTTCGTCAGCAGCCAGCACGCCAGCACCCGACCGCGGCTGCAAGACGGCGGCTCCCGATCGGACCGCGAGAACCGATCCGAGAGCTTCCGCCCGCTCGGCCAGGGGATCGCAGCGCTCATGGAGGAGTATGGCGTTGCCGGCGAACCGCTTGGGGTGGACACGCTGGAGATCGGCGCCGTGCTGGCCCTGCTCGAGGCAGGAGTTCGCCTGGTCGACGGCAGCATGCTCGTGGAGCTGGCCGGGTCGGTCAAAACACAGGATGAGGTCGCGATCTACCGCACCATTGCCCAGCAGTACGAGCACGCGCTTGGCGCCTTTCGCGCTGCGATTCGGCCCGGCATCACCGAGAACGAGGCGGGCGTTGTCCAGGCCGCCTGGTACGAGGCGGGCGGCGAGGACATCTCGCAAATCAACATCTGCTCGGGCGCCAACATGAACCCCTGGCGTCGATGGCCAACGCAACGCCAACTGGAGAAAGGCGAATTCGTAGGCATTGATCTCCACGCATGGGGGGCCGACGGCTTACGGGGCGACGTGTCTCGCACCTACTTCGTCGACGGGCGGCCGACTCAGGAGCAGCGTGACCTCTACCGCCGAGCCTATGACTACTTGCAGGAAACGGTCAGCGTCATCCGCGCCGGGCAGACGTTTGGCGACGTGCTGGAAGCTGTGCCGCAAGTTCCAGCCGAGTATCGGGTGCTGATGGACAACTACGCCATCTTCCATGGCGTCGGGATGTCGTATACCGAATCACCGCGCGTCGATCGCAGGACGTCAAAGCTCGACAAAGTGCTCCAGCCCAACCAGGTGCTCTCGGTCGAGAGCTACTTCGGCGAGGAAGGAAGCCCGCTCGCAGTCAAACTCGAGCAGCAGATCCTGGTGCGGGAAGAGGGGCCGGAGGTGCTCGGAACCCGCATCCCCTTCGACGACCGTTTCGTCGACTAGGACGACCATCAACCGGGAAGGCCCGGGGCTTCCATCTGATACTCAACGCCCGCCTTTTCCAGCTCTGCTCGGTAGAGTTGCTGCACTTCCGGGTCCTCGTCCTCGTATTCGATGAGCGTGCCGCCTTCAGAAGTGGAGCGCAGCACGCCTTCGCGCACGTGGATGTCGTGAAACCAGACTCCGTAGCGCTGGCTGCCCATGCGCAGGGCAAGCTGTCGGACCTTGCCGGGCCCGGTGTTGAAGTGCTGATGGAACCACTCGCTCGGCGGGCTGATGACGCTCCCTTCCTGCCAGTCGACTCGAACGACCTCGTCCCTGTGCCCGGACGCGAATGGCTGCAGGCCGGCCTCTCGCGGCCACATGAGCGTGTACCCCTTTCCATTTACGATGAACAGGATGGCTCCCCCGCCGTGGTAGTGAGCCTTGCGATAGCGGCCGACCGGCCACTCCGCGATGTGACCCGCGAGCACGTTTCCATCCATCTGGTACACGGTGCCCCAGCCGCCAGCTCCCATGTGGCCTGCCTTGAGCTCGTACCCGCCCACGTTGGGGATGAGGTTTGTTTCGAACAGCCAGACCCCGCCCGGCTCGAAGAAGTTGCGCTCGCCAACCTCGAAGAAGTCGGGTCGGCCGTCATAGCGGTCCGTGAACTCCCACGGACAGTTGAATACGAACGGAACGCTGTGAAAGAGATCCATGATAGGAGGGGCAATGGTGACCGCGAGGAACCGCGCCGGTTCAGTCCCCGACAGATTGAAGAGTTGGTGAGTCGTGTTCATCGGGGGCGTGAAGAGGGTGCCCGGCTCCCACTCGAAGACGCGCGCCTGGTCCTCCCGATCTCCGCTCCAGACCCTGGTGGTGCCCTGACCGCTGAGGATGTAGATGAGCTCGTCGTACAGGTGCCTTTCAGGATTCAGGGCCTGGCCGGGGGGGATCTCGGCCACGTACATGCCGGTCATCCCTTCCATACCCACGAGCTCGATGTACGCGCCGCTCCCGCCGGTTCGCTTCCAGGGCCCGAGCTCGAGGGTACGCACGTCCAACACGCCGTGCCCGCGCTCGATGGGCACGCCTTCTTCCTCGATCCACTGGTGGTAGGTGGTTGGTCGATACCCACGCATCCCTTCACCCCTTCGCTTCCCCGTAGGGCCGACGAGCCGCCGCCCATGATACAAGGCGGGGATTCTTTGACAGCGAGGGGTCTTCCTATATGATGGCGGCCATTGCTGGGAGCGAGATTGAACCCTATTCGCTCTCAGCGGAGGGCCGAATGAGCGCCGACGTTCAGGACGCGCACAACATCATCGCGTCCGACTGCAGCTACGGGGCTCGGGATGGCCTGGCTATCGCGGCGCATCTCGCACGCCCTGACCGGCCCGGGCGGCACCCGGTCGTCGTAGTGATGCACGCTCGTCGCGGCTTGCTGCCGTTCTTCAAGGACGTAGCGGACGACCTGGCGCGCGAGGGGTTCGTCGGCTTCTCCGTCGCCTGGCAGACGCGCGTCCCGCCGAACGACGACAACATCATGCCCACGGACCAGAGCGTGATGGACGATCTGGCGGACGGTCTCGCCTACCTGCGCGCTCAGCCGTTCGTAGACAGCGAGCGCCTCGGCATCATGGGCTACTGCGCGGGTGGGACGATCGTCTATCTGGCGCTCTCAACCCTCGCCGCGTTTACGAGCGGCGTGCCCCATTACGGCTCCACGCACGGATCCGCCGAGTCTCGGGCGATCTCGCCGGACGGCCAGCTGCCCACCGCCTACGAGTTAGCAGACCGCGTGCACGCATCGCTGCTCATCATCGGAGGTGACCAGGACCGTGCCGTCCCCGTGGAGGGTGTGATGCAGTACAGCGAGAAGCTGCGCGCGAATGGCCAGGAGTGCTCCGTCGAGATCTACCCGGGAGCGGGGCACGCCTTCACGATCAAGGGCGGCCGCTCGTACCTGGAGGATGCCGCCGAGGACGCGTGGCGGAAGACCGTGGCCCACTTCAGGCGGACACTCGCCGCGTAACAGCCGGGCTGGCGGGAAAAGGAGCGACATGGCACGCTACGTACCCGATACGACGAGCAGGTACTCTTTGCGCTCACCCGCGACGATGCGAGCTCGTCTCATGCTCGAGGTCGCGTCGGACATGGCCGGGGTAAGGACCTGGGCCCACAAGCAGCCGATGATTCACCTGCGCGCGCAGGGCGCCGAAGACTGGGCCCTGACCCTGTTCGGGAGCGACTCGGCTGAAGTCGTCCACCAGGTGGCGAGCCGCGAAGTGACGTTCGCCATCGTGAATCCGGGCGCAGTGCTCGCGCTCGCCCTGCGAGGCCTCGGCCCTTACCCCCAGCAGGTGCCCGTTCGCACCATCACGGTACTGCCCCAGTTCGATGCGCTCGGCTTCGCGGTCAACAGCAACACCGGACTCAATGCGCTTGCCGACGTTCGGGACCAGCGCTACCCGCTGCGGCTTTCCCTGCGCGGGCAGCGCGACCACTCCGTGCTGGTGATCATCAAACAGGTCATCAGCGCGCTTGGGTTCACGCTCGAGGACATCGAGTCGTGGGGCGGGAAGGTGCGGTATGACGTGGGAACGCCCGACGTGCGCATGCCGTTGGTCAGGAGTGGTGAGGTTGACGCCGTGTGGGATGAAGCCATGCCGATGTTCGCGGCTGAGGCCCTGGACCTCGGGATGCGCTTCCTGAACTTCGGCGGCGACGACCTCAAAAGGATCGAGGCGATGGGGCTGCGGCGCGTGCCGATCGATCGGCAAGCCTACCCGCAGATCACCGAAGATGTGTCGTCGATCGACTTCTCTGGATGGCCCGTCTACACGCTGGAAGATACGCCCGATGACTGGGTGACGCTCTTCTGCGAGTCGCTCGAGGCGCGCAGAGACCGGATCCCATTCTTTGCCTCTGGCGGTTCCGGAAGCGGCCAGGGAGGATTGCCGCTCGACCGCATGTGTCGCGACACGACCGACGGTCCGATGTATGCCCCGCTGCATCCCGCGGCCGAGCGCTTCTGGCGGGTACAGGGGTATCTTTCGTAGCGAATACTCACTGGGGGTGGCAAATGGGCGGGTGGAGGCCCACAATCGCGCTCTCGCTTATGCTCGTAGTCTCGGTTCTGGGGTGCGCGGCACCCCAGACGTCGGTTGCGCCACAGGGGAGCGAGTCGCCACCCAGAATATCGGCGCCCAAGCGGATCACGGCAGCCATCATGGCAGAGGCCTCCACTCTTTCCGAGAGGCGGTCCCTCCAGGGAAGGGGGGCCGGCAGCGATGAGCTCGCGCAGATGGTCAACGCCGGTCTCGTCCGAGGCGACGATCAGGGCAACGCGCACGCCGAGCTGGCTGAGGCGATCCCAACCCTCGAAAATGGTCTGTGGCGCCTGTTTCCTGACGGACGCATGGAGACCACGTGGCGCCTGAGAGAGGGCACCATGTGGCACGACGGTCATCCCCTCACGTCCGACGATCTCCGCTTCGCTGTGAGCCTGGGGCAGGATCGAGAGCTGTCCATGCAGGGCGACCAGGCATTTAGCTTGATCGAAGGCATCTCCACGCCGGATTCCCGCACGGTGATTGTCCAGTGGAAGGGCCCGTATATTGAAGCAGACGCCCTCTTCAGCCATGGACTGTTCACCGGTGGGCTGGCGGTTCCTCTTCCTCGGCACCTTCTCGAGCAACCCTATTTGGCGTCGACGGGGACGGGGACGTTCTTCGATCTCCCCTACTGGACGGACGAGTTCATCGGCGCCGGCCCCTTCCGGCTTCGCCAGTTTGTCAGGGGCAGCCACGTCCTGCTCGAAGCCAACGGCGCGTATATCCTGGGCCGGCCAAAAATCGATGAGATCGAGGTGCGCTTTATCTCGCCCGGCACGGTGGTGGCCACCGTGCTGGCCGGCGAGCTCGATCTCACCATGGGCCGGGACATATCGATCGAGCAGGGGGTGCAGGTTCAGGACCAGTGGAGGGGCGGCAGGGTCGATTTCTCCCGGGTCGGGGGCGGACTGGCCCTCTACGCTCAATTCATCAACCCCAGGCCGGCGGTAGTGGTTGATGTCCGCTTTCGGCGAGCCGCGCTCCATGCGCTGGACCGCCAGGAGATGGCGGAGGTCCTCCAGGCGGGCGTCGGGCGTGTCGCGCACAGCTATCTGTTCCCCAACGAGCGCGAGTACGGCGAGACAGAGGGCAGCGTAGTTCGATACCAGTACGATCCGCGCCGCGCGATCCAGCTCGTCGAAGAACTCGGGTACACCAGGGGCGCAGACGGAAGGTTTCAGGACGCGGCGAACCAGAGGCTATCGGTGGAGGTCACCACGACGACCGCGGATTTCAACCAGAAGACGATATTGTCGATTGCCGACTATTGGCAGCGGGTCGGCATCGGGGCCGAGGTCGCCATGATTCCCGCGCAGCGCGCGCGGGATCTCGAATACCGCTCCAACTTTCCCGGTTTTGCTTTAACGGGGGCGCGCAACGGCACCCGGACGCTCAGGAACCTCCATAGCTCGCAGGCGCCACTGCCGGCGACGAACTTCCTCGGAAACAACACGTCGCGCTATCGCAATTCCGAGCTCGACCTCTCGATCGACACGTATTCCAGGACGATCCCGAGGCCGGAGCGGATCCGCATCCTGAGTGAGATCGTCCACCACGTCTCTGACCAGTTGAACTGGATGGGCATCACCTACGATGTCGACCCCACCATGATCGGCAACCGGGTGAAGAATGCCGGCACGCTGCCGTGGAACTCCCACCTGTGGGACGTCGACTGACGAACCGGCGAACGGCTCGAAGATCGGCGGGAGTTCATCGAGAATTGACTGAGGAGGGCGATTCGTTGCGCAGGCTCCATCTACGCGGTTTCCCCCTGCGAGTGGCGTCATTGGCCTTGCTCCTCCTGATAAGCTGCGGGCCGGCGCCCGCGATCCAGCGTGGGGCCGAGCCCAGCGGAGCCACCGGCTCCGCGGTGCCGAAGGGCACCCTCAAGATCGCCTGGTTTTTCGAGCCCGAAAACCTTCACCCCAAGTTCCTGACCGGCTCCGGCGTCAGCGAGTACCACTGGGTTTTCGACTCGACGCTTTTCTACCTCGACTTCAATGGCGTTCCGCATCCCATGCTGGCTAGCGACATCCCCACACAGGCGAACGGAGGATGGATCGTCAACCCGGACGGCACGATGGTCACCACCTACCGTCTCCGGGAGAGCGCACGCTGGCACGACGGCGTGCCGATCACCGCGGCGGACTTCGTGTTCGCCTACGAGGTGTACCTCGATGCAGACACGCCAATCGTCAGCCGGACGCCGGAGAACCTCATGGGGAAAGTCGAGGCGCAGGACGACCGCACGATCGTCGTGACCTGGAAGGAGCCATACAACCAGGCCAACGTGCTCGGCTACCGGCAGCTCAACCCGCTCCCCAGCCACTCCTTGCAGGAGAAGTTTCGAACGAACAAAGCCAACTTCGCCTTCGGGGATGAATGGACGGCGAGCTACGTGGGCAGCGGACCATTCCGCGTCGAGCGGTGGACCCCCGGTGCGAGCCTTGTCGCGCGAGCGCACACCGGCTGGGTGCTCGGCCCGCCCAGGCTCGAAACGATCGATATTCGATTCGTGAAAGACCCGAGCACGATCCTGGCGAACCTGCTCTCTGGCGAAATCGACATGTCGAACTCGTCGACGCTCCGGTCAGCCGAGGCGGTCATCGCTCGCGATCAGTGGGCGTCCAGGGGCGCCGGCTGGGTCAAGACGTGGGAGACCCGCCTCAGCTACGTCGAGTACCAGTACCGGGATTTCCCGAACTGGCAGCGGGCCATCGCCGATCTTCGCGTTCGTCAGGCGTTGACGCACGCCATTGACCGCCCCGCGCTGGCCGCGGTCAGCACCGACGGCCTTGGGTCGGCGGCCGACGTCTTCTTCTCGCCGGCCGACCCGCTCTTCAACGACGTACACCAGGCAGCGACGAAGTACCCGTACGACCTGAATCGGGCGGAGGCGTTGCTCGCCGAGGCCGGATGGCGGCGTCAGGCGCCCGGAAACCTGCTCGCGAACGACGCTGGGCAGGCCATGGACATCGAGGTGTGGGCGACGCCGAACCAGACGAGGGAAGCCACGGTCGTCGCCGACAACTGGAGGACTGCGGGCTTGAACACGAGTATTTACATCATCCCGCCCGGCCGCGAGCGAGAGGGCGAGCTCCGAACCGGATTTCCGGCCGCTGGCCTGAACGGACGCTCGATCTCACCCGAGAACTTCTCCTTCACCAGGGCCGATTTTGCGACCCCGCAGAATCGGTTCGTGGGGCTGAATCGCGGCAGCTTCTACGATCCGGAGGTGGACCGCTCCCATAGTGCCATCATGACGTCCTTCGATGCTGAAGAGCGCCGCCAGGCCGCCATCAGCCTGCATCGGCGGATGTCCGAGCTGGCCGGGTTTACGCCGCTCTTCTACCAGGTCGAGGTGATCGTCGCGAAGAACACCGTCAAGGGGCCGGTGGGCAACTATGGCCCCCAGCAGGGCATGACGTGGAACGTGTTCGAATGGGAGATTGCTGACCCTTCTGGTTCACCTGGTTAGTGGCGGGCCGGTTCCCCGCGCGTGAATCTCCTTGGCAATTATCCCTTGACAGCACGTAAGAATATCCCTATACTCAGACCATGCAACGGTACACGATCCGTGATTTCAACCGCGACTTCCCCGACGACGACACCTGTATTGAGTACGTCGCGCGGCTCGTCTATGGTGTCGATCCGTCCGAGGGTATTCCCTGTCGGACCTGCAACACGGATCGCAAGCACCATCGTCTGAGCGGGCGCAAGGCTTATAGCTGTGATCATTGCGGCACTCACGTTTACCCGCTAGCTGGCACGATCTTTGAGAAGTCCAGCACTTCTCTGAAGTCGTGGTTCTACGCCATGTTCCTGATCGGCTCTACTCGATGCGGAATATCCGCCAAGCAACTAGAGCGCGAGTTGGGCGTTACTTATAAGACGGCTTGGCGCATGTTCAATCAGATCAGGAAGCTCATGGGCGAGCCCATCGAAAACCTTTCAGGGTCGGTCGAGATCGATGAAAGCTACTTCGGTGGCCGTCGCCGGGGAACCAAGCGAGGGCGACCTGGCAAGGATTCTCACAAGGTGCCGGTGGTCGGGATCGTGGAGCGCGGCGGCAAGGTCGCAGCTTTAGTTACTCCTGATACGACGCGGGCAACGGTAGAGCCCATCATTCAAAGGAAGGTGCTACCGGGCTCGATGATCTACACCGATGAGTACGCGGTCTATGACAGGCTCGGCAAGAAGGGATACACGCATCGCCGGATTCCTCACTCTGAACAGGTCTATGTCCTGGGCGACGTGAGCACCAACACCATCGAAGGCTTTTGGGGCCTGGTGAAGAACGGCATCCGAGGCGTCTACCACTCAGTCAGCGCGAAGCACCTACAGAGCTACATCAACGAGTACGCGTACCGATATAACCACCGCCACGACGACGAGCCCATGACGGCACTCGTTCGCGAGCGGGTTCGCCGTGTCCGCCACGGCCAGCATGGCGAGTACGCACCAGTCGGATAGGTGCCATCAACCCTCAATAAGAAGTACCTGTAGCTCGCCGCCCTCACCCTCAGTCTCAATCCCAACCCTACGTGCTTCTTGCTCTAAACGCCCCTCTCGCTCTAGGGAAGTGAAGAACATGCGGGCGACCCGCTCTAGGTTCCTGTCTGCCACTTCCGGCGAATGTCCATGCGCCGCGATCCTCATGATGGCGCTCCGCGACTCCCATCCATTCTTAATGCGATTCTGACTTCGCTTTAGTACCAGTGGCATGGCGGCGGCTCCAACGGCGTATATGGTTCCTATTTTCGCGCCGCTCTCCCCGATAAGCAAGTATCGTACCTAGTTCGAACACATGCGATACGTCTTGACACCGGGACAAGGCCCTGGTAGAGTTGCCTCAACTTAACGCTATCGCAGGAGACGATATCGGATGGAACCAGCCGCCCCTGGCACGAACCGGCCTTACGGTCCGCCTTCAAACGTCACGCTCATCCTGCAAAGGCTCCGCTCTCGGAACATGCCCGATCAAGTCGATAACGAGTATCTTCGCGATGCGGGAATTCCGGACGGTACGATCAACCGAACGATGTTTGGGCTGGTATTCCTCGGACTGGTTGAGGATGACGGCCCCACCCCTGCGCTGATCGCGATTTCAACGGCTACCGACGAGGAATATCGAGCCATTCTCAGCGGGCTGGTCCGAGAGGCCTACCGTGAAGTTTTCGAGGTGCTGGACCCAGCGCAGGACGACCAGGGACGTATCCTCAACTTCTTCCGTCGATACACGCCCGGCTCACAACGGAGCCGTATGGTGATGTTCTTTCTCGCCATGTGTCGTGAGGCCGGGATTCCCACACTCGACGCGCCCCGCCAGCGCGTTCCTAGCGCTGCACGCCCGACCCCCCGGCCAGCTGCGCCGACACCTCAGCGTAGGCGGGATAGCGCGCCCAACCACTCCACACAGCGGAATGACAGGCTGGGCCAGACCGACGGACCGTTTTTCGGCATCACCCAGGACGATATCGGCGTACTGGACGAGGAAACATTCGCGGAAGTCTGGACAGCCATCGGTAAGGTTGTGCGGGCTAAAGCACAGCGGCGCAATGAGTCCGCCATTACGGTGTCAAGCGACGGACGCGACGCGGATGATGCCTAACATTCGGCCTGTGAGGCGGGTCGGTTAGGAATGCAGAGGGACGGCGGGCCTCACGCGCTCGGTCAAACGCGCCCGCCGTCCCGGAAAGGAGATCACCTTATGGTGTGGGGGATTCCGCCACGCCGGGTCACAAGCCCGGTGCCCCCGCTGTTAAGAGCCTGAGTCCCGCTTAGCGGGCTTACGAGCGACCTGCATAGCCTTCCTTACAAGATTGTGCAGGTCGCTTTTCTTGTACGCGGCATCCTGCATCTGCTCGATGCTCTTGTCGCGTAATTCTCCATCCTCATAGGATGGCGGGGGACGCCTACTGGCTTTCTTCGGATTCATGCCCTCAGTTTAGCGCTTCCCTGGTCGAGTACCGCCAGGTGTGAACTCGTCCTTCAACCAGCGGACGAAATATCCTGCGTAGACCTGATAAGTCCATCGAGACTTTGGCGTGCCTAAGTTTCTTCCTGCCTCTTCTTCGTAGGCAATTAAGGCTTTCTCAACTTCCTCTAGCGCTGCCCTACTGATCTTCATGATCCCTCCCACCGCGCGAGTATACTACGTGCGGTGAGGGGATACTTTCCATCTCCTTTTGGTGGACTCGGCCTGGCGTGTCAGCGGATCATGGCAGACCGAGCTCCCGCCAGCGGCCAGCCACCCGGGACATCAGCTCGCGGCTGATGGTGTTGACCGGGGGGAACGTGCCGTCCTTGAAGCGCAGCGTGGCGTCGATGCCCAGACCGCGCCGTGGCGGGTTGAAGTCCTTGTCGCCGGCCTGATGGCCGGCGTCCGCCGGGTGCTCCTTGCCCGGCACGATGTGCTTGTCCGGATCGGCGAGCGAGGTGACACGCCACATCACGTCCCACCAGTTCCGCACGTCACAGTCCTCGTCGACGACGACCACCCAGCGCCAGTGTCCGTTCTCCCAGACCGCGTCCATGATGCGCCGCGGCTCGTCCGGGTCCTGGATGCTGGCGCTGATGATGATCAGCCCGAGCTGGCCTACCTCTGGGAAGTACGCCTCACGGATGTTGGTCAGTCCCGCGTCCCGCATCAGCAGCGTTTGAAAGGACCCGGATCGAAGGAGCGCCCGTGGGTAATCTTCGAGTAACCGACAGATGAGTCCGTAGCTCACCGGGTTTTTGCGGTGGGTGATGGAGTGGACCTTGATCTCGAACGCTCGAGTGGTGCGTCCATAGAAGCCCGTGGCCTCGCCGTGCGGACCCTCTTCGACGCGGGAGTTGGGAACGAACTCACCTTCCAGCACGACCTCCGCCTGTGCCGGCACCAGGAGGTCACTCAGCTCGGCTCGGACCAGCTCGGTTGGGCTGCCCCTCCATGCCCCGGCGGCGTCGAACTCCCCGAGTCCCTCTTCGTCCACCGGGACGCCGGTGCCGGTAGCCAGGCTCAGATAGGGATCCATGCCCAACGCGATGGCCACCGGCGTCGGGTCGCCCTGCGCTTCGTTTGCCAGCACGTGGTTGCCACCGCCCGGATCCTTGAAGGTTCGGATCCCCCCGGACATCGAAAGCGTGTTCCGATCCTTGATCATGCAGCGGTATGAGCCCATATTGAGGTTGCCGGTGTTCGGGTCGCGCGTGATCACGCCCCCGGTCGTGACAGGGTACTGGCCGCCATCCAGCTCGTGCCAGGTGGGCGTCGGGAACTTGTAGAGGTCGACGTCGTCCCCGCTGAAGATCTCCTCCTTGCACGGGCCCGTTTCGACGATCACCGATGGCAGCCGGTGCTGCATGCCGCGGACGAGCGCCTGATAGATCTCGTGCTCGTCTTCCTCCGTACCAAAGGCCAGCGCCAGATGCCGGTCGGAGGAGAGGAGGTTGGCAGCCAGGGCTAGGCCGGGATAGCCCGTGACGTTCTCGAACAAGATGGCAGGGCCCCCGCGGTCGATCGACCGGGCACAGATCGCGCCGATCTCGTGCACCGGGTCCACCTCGGCATTCACTCGGTAGAGGAGACCGGCCGCGTCCAGTGCCTCGAGCCAGGAGCGCAGGCTGTTCGACCCCGCGGGCTTTGTCTCTCGCAATGATGGTGCAGACACGGTGTGTCTCCCTTCTGCCGGTGACGAGTATGATATACGGCCAAAATAACGTTGTACGCTCTGGTCCGGGGGTCAGGTGATGCGCAGGATTTCTCACGCGGCTACATCGCTCATCTTGCTGCTGGTCGTCGGCTGCGCCCCCACGACGCCTTCGCGCCCGACGGACGGCTCTGACACGCGCGAGGCTCGTACCGGCCCTGGGCCGGTAAAGACGCTCATCTTGGCGCAGATCAACGCGGTGCCGATGTACGGCCCGTGGGAGTTCTCCAACACCTCCGGCGGTGGCGCCACGTTCGTCGAGATCCACACCCAGGGCGTCACCACACAAGATGACCGCGGCCAGATCGTGCCTCGGCTCGCTACTCGCCTTCCATCCTTCGATGATGGGACCATCGTCGTCTTGCCGGATGGTCGCATGCAGACGACATGGAGCCTCCGGTCAGACGTGACGTGGCACGACGGCGCTCCATTCACGGCCGAGGACGTCGTGTTCAGTCAGGCAGTGCACACGGCTTTCCCGTCGTCTATCAACGGCTACGCGCCATTCATCGAGCGCATCGAGACGCCCGATCCCCACACGGTCGTCATCACGTGGAAGACCACCTATTACCTCGCGCTCGACTTCCATCATCGAAACATGTGGTTGTTCCCGAAGCACCGGCTCAGCGCGGCGTTCGAGAACGAGAGGGGCGAGCTTCTCAGCAACCCTTACTTCACGAGCGAGTACATCCAGCTGGGGCCTTTCCGTCTGGTCGACTGGGGCCTCGGCGAGAACGAAGTCTTCGAGCGTTACGATGGCTTCTTCCTCGGTCGCCCCAGGGTGGACCGCATCATCATTCGCTCGATCGGCGATCCAACAACGGTCCTGACGAACCTGAAGGCGGGCGCGATCGATATCGCAGCCGAGAAGACGCTGCTGACGGATGCCTATGCCGACCTGCGCGACGAATGGGCTCGGAGCGGAGAGGGCACGCTCCTGCAACGACAGGAGAACTGGCGGTACATCTGGTTCCAGTTCGACCCGCAGTGGGCGCGGCCGATCGAGATGAGCCAGGACGTGCGCATCCGACGCGGCCTGGCATACGGATGGGATCGCGAGTCGCTTCGCGAGCTGATCCTCGGCGACTTCGACCAGCGGCTTACCAGCGGCGATACATTTATGGAGGCAAGCGATCCGCGGGGCGAGATTGTGGGGAAGCCGTTCGCGCGTTATACCTATGATCCGACACGCGCATCGCAGGAGATGGCTGAGGCCGGCTGGCGACGATCACCAGACGGCAGGCTGCTCGGCCAGGCCGGCGAGCAGGTCCAGGTGGAGACCCGGGGGAATCCGCCGGACGTGAAGGAGCTGGCGGTGCTGGCCGGCTATTGGCGGAGTCTGGGCATCGAGGTCACGGAGTTCATCCCGCCGCAGTCTCTGGGTCGCGACAACGAGTACAAGTCGAAATTCCCCAGCGTCGAGACGCGAGCGCGGGGCAACAGCGAGGGGATCTTCTCGAGCTTCGTCGGGCGCGACGGGTCTGGCCCGCAGAACCGCTGGCAGGGCGCAAACACCGGGCACTACAACAATCCAGCCTACGATGGGCTCTACGATCAGCTTCGCTCGACGCTCGACCCAAGGGACCAGACGCGGATCATCAGGGATCTTGCCGAGATCCTGGCCACCGAGCTCCCGGCACTGCCGATGTACTTCCGCATCAGCTTCATGTCCGTGAGAAGCACGGTTCGCGGGCCCATATTCCAGGACTTCCCGAGTACTCGAGGGTCGGGCGGTGCGCTGTCGCGCAACGCCCACCTCTGGGAGCGAGTCTAGCCTCCTGATGTTCGGACGAAGCGACGAGATACGTACTTGCCTTGTGTGCGTCAACGTGTCCTGCGAGGACCGTGGCTCTCGAGCGCTCAAAGCGGCGCTCGTGGAGAAGCTGGCATCGGCTCAGCACCCCGCGGACGTCCGAGAGTACATCTGCTTCGGGGAATGCCCGAGAGGGCCAAACATCGTCGCGTACCCCGAAGGCACGTGGTACATGGGAGTCGAGCCTGAAGATCTGGACGATGTCGTCGGTCACATCGTAGGCGGAGACCGCCCGACACGACTGACTGGCGCCGTGGAACCGGGGCTCCACAAGCTGATTCTCGATCTCCTCGACGCCGAGATGGGTGGCTGACGGCGCGTCCGTCGCCGCTTCTGCGGCCTCAGCTTGGAGCGAGAGTCGTCGCGTTCAGACAGCGCGTCTCGAGCTCGCGCACCTGGGTGTTGCCCACTGAGGTGAGCTACGTTCTCGGCTCGTCGAAATCCGATAGTCTCTGTTGGGTCGGAACTCTTGCTGTTCCAGGGCCCAAAATATTGGGCCCTCCACGAAGGAGAACCCCAAGATGTTGGTCGGGCCGGCCCGATCTGAACGGGCGACCACCTGAACCCCATGGATGTTGCCGCCCGTTTGCAGCCGTTCGCCGGTGTTCACCCGCGCCGGATTTCTTCGTAAGGTGACCACCGGACCGTCGCCCGCGTTCTCGTGTGTTCCCCGCTGTTCAAACGCGTAACTGTCCACGTAACTGTCCAAAATGCTTGCGCGGTGAAGCAAATCGCGCTTGGCGGTACCGAGGATAACAGTGATCTGGGAGGTCGCACATAATCGGATCGCGCGACGGCGCTCAGAACACCGGGAGGGTCCGCTATTGGGAGATTGCAGCCGCCCCTGGCACTAAGCCCGAACGGCTCTAATCGGTGACCTCGACAATGTCGAAATGCGATATCATCGCGCTCTACGAGGTGCGGCCGTGTCCAGCCATGTTCACGGTTTACCAAGGCGCTATTCGATTTACGCTCCTGTACCCAATCGGCGGCCACTCGCTGGCGATGCCACTCCTGCGTCTCTACCAAAACTGGCCGTCACTGTCCCAGGTGATCCATCTGAGCAACAAGCCGAGACGCTTTCCCGGCAATTGATGTCACCCTCGTACGGCGACGGTGGCTGTCCGTTTCAAACCATGCGCCTAGACCTGACTGGCGGGCAATTGGGTGATTCCAGTCCCATCGTTGGTGACGTGATCAATTCACCCGGGCAGCCGCTTGATTTGCAAACGCGGGAATTTATGGAGGCGCGCTTCGGTCACGATTTTTCGAAGATCCGTGTGCACACCGATGAGCGGGCAGCACTGTCCGCTGCCGCGCTAGACGCTCACGCCTATACCGTCGGCTCTCACATCGTGTTTGCCCAGGGCCTCTATCATCCCCGCTCTTCGTCAGGCAGAACCCTGGTGGCGCATGAGCTAGTTCACGCCATTCAGCAATCCTGCGCGGGTTGTGGAATGGCCTTGCAGCGCGAAGGGGGGCAAACATCAACGGGTAGCTCGGCGCCGTTGGAGACGGTAGCCGGCAGGATCGCGAACCTGGCACTCAGAGTTGGGCAAATGCCAGTGCAGCAGGACTTGCCTGCTCAAGGGCCGGTCCTTACGGTCGTCCGTGACAGGTTGTCGGGAGAGATTTTTGTTGGGCTGAACACAGGATTTCCTCCCCAGCTCACCGAAGCAGTGAGATCTCGCATCGAGGCACATCGGCTGCAGATTAGTCGCGGCCAAGTGACCGTAATTCACACCGTCGCCCCCGGAACTCATTCCGAAATCAACGCACTCAACCAGGCGGTTCTCGCGCGGCAGCAGCGAACTGGGCGGGTGGTGGCCGAGGCGGAGTTTAGCGGCTTTGAACTGCACAATGTCTGGCTCGCCGGAAGAGCGAGACGGCTTACGGCCGCGCCGAGGTGTGAGCACTGTGGCCCGATAACTCGCGGCGTAACGGTCACGCAGTCGGTGTTTGCAGCGGAATCAGCCCAGGTTGAGAGGGCCCGCGCCTCACAGATTCCCGCCTCTCCAGTTTCCGGCAGATCGGGCAGTGCGCCTTCAGCGCCGGCTGGAGGCGTCAGACCGGGAGCTCAGGAGACGATCCCCCAAGCGTCAACGGCTCGTACGACTGCTACGATCGGCACTCCAGACATGACCCCTGTCCAGGTCGGCGGCCCATCAGCACGCGGAATTGGAGTCGGCGCGGGCGTCACTTTGGGTTTCCAGGGCGCCAACATCATCTTGAACTGGGTGAACGACGAAATCCAGAGAGGCCGAGTCAGAGAAGCTCTCACGCGCGTTGAGCCCCAGATAGCTCGAACGCGCGCCGAGGACGCCTCGGTCGGCGTCCTCCTGATCTTCTACTATCTGCAAATACAGGGGCCCCCAGAAAGCCTCATCCAGCCCGGCGCTGTCTTCGTGAATCTCGAAATTGTCGTGGGGCGGACGCGAGACGAAGCCGAGGACCGGTGGCGGAACACCCCTGCGGTCAGGGCAAGCGTCGGCCCGGGCCGCAGGATGTCGACCTCGATGGCCTGGATACAGCCGCGTCAGCCGACCGGAGTCTCACACCTTCGAACCCCCTTCGCGATCGTCGCACTCGGGACGTTCGCAAGAGGTCGGGAAACGCTTCAGGACGTCATGTGGGGAGGCGAGTTTGGTTTTGACGACGAAGGCGAGACTACTCTGGGCTCCCTTCCTGAAGGGGCGTTTGAATTCTTCATTCTTCGGGTGCCGACCGAACTCATCTGGTACTACGGTATTGAGGAGGTTAGTACCGTCCCCGTGCAAGATCGAGCAGCAGCCGAAGGCGGAACCGTGCCCGTTGTCGGTCTTGATCCGCACCTGCGCAGCTTCGACGTGAGCGCCGCTTGCGTCTTTCCGGCCGATGTCGCCACGGACATCTTATTCAGCCCCACCCCGTCCACCAAGGACAATTTGGGTCAGATCCGATACGTCAACTTTGGAAAGGCCAGATGGGTTCGGCCCGAGAACATACGGGTAATAAGACGTTTCTAGGCGCGACCGCAACTCGGGAGGGGGAACGTTGTCGAAGCGCCAGGACACTCGCCTCAGGTTTGTGTTGCACGACGAAACGCTTGGCCGGTCCAGAGGTCGCAAGGACTAGGCGTGTATGTAATGACAGCATCGAGCAGCCAAGGCCACCTCTGCCCGCCCTGCGCGTCGCTCGGTACGCGCGAGTGCCACACGCTTTGATTTCGGTAACACCACCAGCCTCGACGCGCTAGGAACCGGCCGGTAGCAGCGGGTGCTCCCGTAAGTCGATCCGGCCGCTCCCAGGTGGTCCCATGTACCCGGACACTAGCGACCCGCTCATGGGCGCCCTGCCACCTTCGGCATCAGAAGCTGATCTCTATGAGCGGCTTGACTGGCGTGAGCTGGCGCTCCGGCGGCGTTGGAGCACGCTCCACTAACGGCGCGCGCATGACTTCCTGCGCCCTCTCCAGCAACACCGAAGCCTCCCGTCGCGGCAAGGCCGTGCGCATCTGTTGAATCAGGGGCTCGTGCAGGGGCAGGTCGCGGGCGATTTCGGCCTGGCGGTCCGCCGCCGACAAGATGATGTAGTCACCTGAAGAGTCCAGGTGGTTCGAGAGATAATTGCGGGCTCTCCCAGCAGCCGGGCTGGCAGGAATCGACGCCTGATCCCGGCGCATCGCGAAGTAGTTTTCGACGAGCAGACCTTGCTGTTCCGGCGTGAAATCAAAGAATGTCTGACCAGGGGTGATTTGGTAGCCATAGGCAGCATTGCGGCTCCCTGTCCGAAAAGTGGCGGCGATCTGGCTCGCGAGGGACAAGGAGATGTAGCCGGTCCCGCCGTGCTGGTACTGCCAGACGTGCGTCAGCGCATGGATGAGAGTTTGTGCCATATTAGCGTCAGTAATAGTGAACCCCTCTGGCACACGGATCGTGTTGGCGACGGTTCGATACTCGAGCACCGCCGTTGGGATGAGCCGGACCCGCCCGTAATCGATGCTTGAGCCGAACACGCCACGTACTAGCGATTGCTCATCTCGCGTCAATGGCCGCGCGTGAACGGCAGCCTCGACGGTACTCAGCTGTGTTACCAGTTCCTCGAACGCGGGCGACCGGACACTGACCGGAGGGGCGCCGAATGCCTCTCGCTGAAGTCTTGGACCTCCCTCTGGCGCCACAGACGCCGGGCGGCGCCCCAGAACGGTATCTTCCGCTGCCCGATCCGCCTCGGCTTCGCTACCATTAGTCAAACCGCCCATGCGGCTCGCCAGCCCCCCGGCCAGGCGGGCCGGCTCAGACGGGGTAAGGGTGCCCTGTTGGAGCACGTGTGTGAGCTCGTGCGCCAGCAGACGCTTCCCGGCGGCTGTCCCGGGTTGATACTTCCCATCCGCGAACGCGATGTCGCCTCCCACGGTGTAGGCCAACGCATCGATCGCCCTGGCGGACACGGCCGCTTTGGTGTCAGTGTGCAGCCGCACGTGTCCAAAGTCGTGGCCGAAACCCGCCTCCATGAACGTGCGCGTGGTCGGATCGAGCGGCTTGCCGGATGTCCTCAGGACCTCGTTGACAATAGGCGGTACGGCAGTCACCACACGATGATTTTCGGTAGGCGGTGTGTCCCCTTGGCGATTCTCCCTCTTTGGTTCTGACTGCCACGGCAATGCTTGATGACCCATCGCGCCGCCCTGCCAGTGCTGGATCCTCGCCACACGGCTCTGCTCAAAGCATGCCTGACGGAGCAGCGTCGATTTGGGAGGTGTTGTCTGCTCAGGTGCCCTCGGTTTCACCGTGAATGTGCGCATGGCCCCCTCTGATTCAGTGACGGCAATCGTTCAGCCTCGTATTGTGAGGGAGTCGTAAACGGCGTGGAATCACGCCACGTCGCCTCAGCTGTGGCGACCAGCAAGTTGAGCAGCGGACGTTCTTGCTGTCGGCGGGATGCCACTTCCGTCAGCACCCCGTTCGTCGAACGGACTACGTTCGACGCTGTCGAAGGGAACTGCCTTTGTGCCACAGCACCGCCGGCAGACCTATCTGGAGTCGAGGACCGTACCATCGAACGATTGTCAGCGTTCCCGGGGAAGCATGTCCAATTCGCGTATCGGCCTGGGGACCGGATAGCTCTAACCGGCTTCCGTGATCGGCTTCTTGCGGACGGGAAGCCCGCACTCGCGGACACCCATACTCAGTGGTCCGTAGTCGCATCCCGCTCGGGCGCCCGCTCACGGTTGGAAGGGCGCCGAGAGCGGGTCACGAACTCCTCCGCCCGCGCGCGCTGCCAAGACGGTCGGTGGATCCTGGTCAGAGATCCATGCTGCATGGCCAGCCTCCACAGAAAGTTGCAGCAAAGTTCCACGCGGATGAGCAGCATACCCTCATTCAGCAGCCGCGCGCGCGGCGCGGCTTGCCCCCAGCCGAGCGGACGCGGTTCTCGGGCGCAGAGGCCCGTCTGACGGCCATCTCGAAATGCCAAACATTCACGCGAAGCCCAAGCGCAGCGCTTTGCCGTTGGTTGAACGGGACGAACTTACTAATCTCACGCCCGTGCGTCCTCAATGGCAAGTGCGCAGGGACGTCCCCGACCGAGCCAGGAGGCATAGGTAGGGTTTAGGTCTTTACGGCCTGTTCGGGACTAGCGTGTTCGCCCCGGTTGACCGACTTGACAGAAAAGTGTCATGAGGAGTAAATCCGCATGTCGCTGACTCCCAGGTTTGCGCCACGCGTCTAATCGGTAGCGCTTGGCGAAGACAGGAGGCGAAGGTGCCTGCATTCGTAGTCGGAGCTGGTATCGCTAGCGCCATGACCGCTGATAGGACCAACCCGGCGAGTGACGAGACGTACGTGACCGGGACGCGCCCAGTGGCGCAGTGGTCGGTCGCGATGGCGCGGGATGGCGCCGAATACCGGTGGGTCCGGTCGACTGGACGGGTCCATCGGTATCGCCCGCAGCAGGAGGGCCAGCTGCAGACGCGTTGGGGCCCGGCGCCGCCCGTTTTGGCCAGCGCGATTAGACGCTTCTTCCCTGCGGGCGAGTGGGTGAATGCGGCCGAGATAGCCTACTGCGAATCTGGGTGGAATCCACGGGCCCTGGCGGATACTGTCGCTAGCCGCGGGCCTTGTGGGACGCGCTACCAACTGCCAAACGGACAGTGGGCCACCACCGAACGCAGTCGCGGCTACTTCCAGATCAATGGTTGTTCTCACCCGCAATGGGATTCGGACGACCTGTATGACCCGGAGCGAAACGCGGAAGCCGCCGCTCATTTGCACCGGCAGCGGGGCAACTGGGGCGCCTGGTTCATCTCCGCCGGGAAGCTGGGACTACCCAGATAAGGAGGGCCGCATGAGCACATACACCGTGGTTTCTGGCGACACACTTGGTGGCATCGCACAACATTTCAATACCACCACCGATACTTTGGTCCAGCTTAACAAGATCGTTAATCCCGACCAGATCTTTCCAGGACAGGTTCTGCAGCTTCCAAACGGAGCGGGCAATGCCGCCACTTCCTCACCAGCGGCAGCCTGGGCCTTTTCTGTGGGTCCCGGCATCGCGGAAGCGATGCGTCAGGATCACACCACTCCGGCCACCGATGAGGTCTTTCAGCATGGGATCGGCCCCGACGTGCAGTGGTCGGAGGCGATTGGTGAGAACGGCGTCGTCTATAGGTGGATCAAAGCGACCAATCAGGTCCATCGCTTTCGGCCATCGTGATGGCGACGTTTAGCATCGGCCCGGGCATCGCGCGCGCGATGTCAGATGACGCGACGGCGCCGGCGACCGACGAAATCCATGTCCACGGAGGCCTCCAGCAGGCGCAATGGTCGATTGCATTTGGGGACAACGGCCGCGAGTATCGATGGGTCCGAGCGACCAACCGGGTGTACCGATATTCGCCGAGCGGCGCTGCTACCGGTCTCGTTGCCAAGCTAGCGCGAGTTGTGGACGCGGGCCTCGCGAAGGGACACAGGGAGTACGGCGGGCCGCTCGTCGGTGGGACCCAGACGGACCGATGGGGTCCCAACTACGACTGCTCTTCGTTTGTGTCGAGCATGTATCGCGAAGCGCTCGGAATATCGCTCACCGGATTTACCGATGCGATCGCGCAGGAGACCGACCGCATCGCGGAGCGCGACGCTGTGCCTGGCGACATCATCCTCTACGAGTACCAGAGCGATGGGCAGCCGGGCGTGCGATACCCACATACTGGCTTATGGCTGGGAAATGGCGAAATGCTGGATTGTCAATGGCCCAGGGGGCTCGGCCGGCATTCCCTGCTCGCGCGGCCCTTTGTCATTCACCGTGCTCGCGCGTTGTAATCTCTGGGAAACCCGGTGGGAAGTAGCTGGCGATCGCGCGATGGCAACCGTGGCCGTCCATCCAGGTAGAGTTCCCTGGCGGAATGTGATGGTAGATGGCGGCCGCCAGCTCAAAGAGTAGCGCCTAGGGAGCGGCATCCGTGGTCGATCTTCCGAGCACGATCGTTCAGAACATCTCGCGGTTCACCGGACGGGTCTGGCTGCTGCCGCACCTGCTGAAGTGGTTAGACGACCGGAGCCAGCGGTTGTTCCTCGTGACGGGGGGCCCGGGAACGGGCAAGAGCATGCTCTTAGCGTGGCTAGCGGGTGAAGGACCCGAACCGGCGAACGACGAACGCCATGCACAGCTGGCGAAGTTTCGTGACCTGGTCGGGGCCGCACATTTCTGTGTGGCCGCCAGCGGCAACATTTCCCCGAAGGCATTCGCGGATCACATCGCCAGGCAGCTCACGGAGAAGATCCCCGGCTTCGGAGACGCGCTTGCGGCGGGCCTGAGCGATCGAGTTCAGATCTCGGGCACGGTGCGGGTGAGAGGCTCGGTCCAAACAGGCGCGGTCGCGGCCGGCGTGAGCATCGGTACCCTCGATCTCGCCGACCTGAGCGAGGAAGTGAGCTTCAACCGAACAGTGCGTGAGCCGCTAGAGCGGCTCTATGAGGCGGGTTTCAAACGAGAGATCGTGCTCCTCGTCGATGCCCTGGACGAGGCAGCAACATACACCGGACCGCTGACGATCCCGCAGCTGCTGACAAAGCTGACCGATTTGCCGCCATCGGTTCGGATCCTCGCTACGACCCGGCCCGAGCCGCGAGTACGGTACCTGTTTCCCAACATCAAACCGCTCGATCTCATCGATGATGCGCCTCCGAACGAAGACGACGTTCGTCGCTATGCCGAGCAGCAGCTCGCGAGCATCGCGGATGCCAAGGCACGGAGCGAACTCGCCCGACGAATCGCAGACGCCGCCGACGGAGTTTTCCTCTACGCTCACCTGGTCTTGCGCGACTTCGTGCCTGAGCTTCGTACGGATGCCATTCCAGCCCTCCCACCTCTCCCTAAGGGGTTGAGCGGTCTCTATCAGGAGTCGCTGAACCGCCAGTTCGGCTCCGACCGGTCACGCTGGTTCATCCTGGGTCGACCTGTGCTTGGGCTCCTCGCTGTCGCCGAGGGGGAGGGTTTCACGGCGAAGCAGCTGACCCGTATTCGCGGGGCAGATGTCGCGGAGCCGCTCGATCTGGTCGGACAGTACCTCGATGGTATCTTTCCGGACGGCCCGTTCCGGCCCTTCCACCGCTCGTTCACAGAATTTCTCCGGGACAGCGCCGCATACAGAATCGATGTCAGCGGTATGCATCGCCAGGTGGCCGACCACTACGAACAGCAACCCAACGGGATTGCCCCCTGGCATCGCTGGGATGACTACGGACTGCGCTACACGGCCACCCACCTAGCCGCCGGAGCCGACGCGAGTGAGCGCACTGAGCGGCATGAGCTCGTCGAACGGCTGGTGCGACTCGTAACGAACACGGATTTCGAGAGTCTCTATGACCAGCAGGTGGGCGATTTTGCGGCGCGGCAGCACGATCTCGAGCGGGCAGTGGCGAGCGCGGCGATCGATCCCGACCCACGCTCGTTGCCATTAGCCATCAAGAGCGCCTTCGCGCTCGTTCGCTTTCGGAACGAACGCCTGCAGCCGGCGACGCTGTTTGCCCTCGCCCGCGCAGGCGATGTCGATCTGGCTGCTCGTAGACTGGACCTTTTTCCGGTGGACGAAGACTGGAAGCAGGCCGCGCTGCTGATCATTGCCTGGCTGGCACACCCTGCTAATCCAGCGGGAGCCCAGGAGCTGCGCGCTCGTGTCGGCCCATATCCGCGTTCGACACCACCGCTACCTGCGCTTCTCGAGCGGCTGGACGCGTACTTGGGTGGATGGCCTGCAGTTTTCGAGCCTTTGCCGGCTCCACCGCCGCCTGAAGTGGCGCGCGCTCTGGTTGAACGCATGGGCGGCAGCGATAGAGACACCGAGCTTCTCGTGAGTCGCGGCCTGGATCCAGCTTTAAGTGGAAGCGGCTTCCTCGCCGATCAGGATGGTCCCTTACTGGTGGCATACGCGGCTCAGCCCGCCGACGCGGTCGAGGACAGAGACCAGTTCTTGTTGCAGTATCTCGCTCTGCACGCGTCGTACAACTACGCGGTCTACCGTAATGGCTCATTGTTGGCGCTGCTCAGGGCTGTGCTACGGCATCCGGAAGATGTCTGGCTCGAGCAGATGTTGCCGAGGGTAGCCGAAACCGCCTTCGCAGGCAGCCAGGACGACTTCCAGGGCTCACTCTCGACAGCTGTCCTGGCCTGGCGGACTCGGGCAGGACAGGATGAAGCGACCCGAGCGCTCGAGAACCAGCACCAGGCGATGCTCAAAGATGTCGACGACCTGGTCGCACGCGGCGCGCGCGATGTCTGGGGACGCCACAGCCGGCGCCTGGGGGCGATGGCCGAGGCGCTCACGCTTCTCTCGGGACGCGTCGCAGACGCGGAAGCGCTCTTTGAACTAGCTGTTGCGATTCCTTACGGTTTCGCGGGCTTCGGGTACGGTGCCTGCCTAACCATGGCCGAGTCTGCCTCCATCGTTGGACTGGATCGTTCCAGGATCGACCAGGCGTTAACCCAGGCGCTCCAGGCAGCTCACAATATCCAGGATCCGAGCTTCTGCGCCCGCGCGACAGCGCGAGTGAAGGCGATGGTCGAGCGATGGTGGGGACAGGGCCGCCTGGATCGGTCAGCGCTTCGTCGCCTGCTGGCGAATCCTGAGGAAGCTGAGTTCGCCGCTCTCCATGTGGTCGGCGAGACGCATGAGTACCGTCGCGTGCAGGATGCCTTCGAGTCGTCTGTCGATCTTCGCAGCGCTGACACGTTACGTTCCCTTGCCCTGGTGTTTCAGCGGCCGCTCCCCGATTTCCAGCGGCTCAATCCAGGTCATGACCCCGACGACATCCTGCCCGCGGGAATGATCGTGAACGCACCGGATCCCGGGATGGCGCCGCGCCTGGCCGCGCGGTTCGCGGCCGAGATCCTGGCAGATCAGGCCGCACTTTCGGAGGATGGAGTACAGCAGATCCAGGCGCTGGTCCCGGCCGCGGCGATCGATACCACCTGCCTGGACGCCGTCCTGGCCCGGCTGGTGATCGCGGCGGCCCTCGTTCGACCAGCCGATGTGGCTATTCTGGACGAGCTTTCACGAATTGTCGAGAGCTTGGGCCCAGACGAGCTGGACGACGAGGCGCCCACGGTCCGCCTTCCTGCCTAAGCCCACCGAGTGTCCCGCTGCCCGTGCCTGCTGCGCGATTAGGGAGTGCTGGCGTCCCGGACGAGGCCAAGCGCGTCCAACGCCGATAGGAGGGACTTAAGGGCTGCTCCACTCGCGCGAGACCCGAGTAATAGTGGGCTTCGGGATCGGCGCCTTGTTGTTGAAGCCGAGGCCCGAGGCGTCGAACCCGATTCGGTTTTTGCCGTTGTGCTGCCACGCCACAAGGGTACGGTCGCCGCGTAGTTGTGTCGATTCGGCTGGTCCTGCGGCACGGTGTCTGTGCGCGAGATGTTGCCGCCCTTCCCTCGCCAAATAACCCTTGGACCGCCGTTCCGGAGCCCAGCTGAAACATCGGCAGCGTTTTGAGCCTCGAGAACTACCTCCTTGCCCGATCTGAGCCGCAGCGACGCAGTGGTCGTCTCGACGTTCACACCTTTCCCTGCTTCGGAAAAGAGTCGAGCCAGATCTCCTGCGGTTCCGGCTTTGTCGGCGATCAGCTAAATTCCCCACTTTTGGGGAAGATGATCAAGTAATTCCCCACCCCGGGGTGAGCGCACAGCAGCCCAGAACCGACCATCGGTCCAGTTCAGATGGAGGGGCCGATGGCGAGAAGGAGTTTCGCTGTACGCGAGATCGCAGAGATCCTGGACCACTGGCAGCGCGGACGCTCGGTGACGGCGATCGCCGAGAGCCTTAATCTGGACCGCAAGACGGTCCACAAATACGTGGGTCTGGCGCCGGGGGCCGGGTTTATCCCTGGCCAGGCGCCACCGGACGGCTGGGGCCGTTGGCTGACCCTGACCTATCCAGAGCTCACCGCCAAGGGTCGATACCGCCCGACGGCGAGCGTGCTGGTCCCGGTTGATGCGGAGATCCGGCAACTCCTGGATCAGGTGACCCCACCACGGCCTGGCGGCGGCTCAAGCGGCAAGGACGACTCACCGTCTCGCTGGCCAGCTTCCGCCACTACGTCCGCGACGTGCTACCGGAGCTCGTCGAGCGCGTCCACATCACGGTGCGTCGGCCCGATCCTCCACCGGGAGAGGAGGCGCAAGTGGACTACGGGCTGCTGGGCATGTGGGTCGACCCGTTCACTGGGAAGCGGCGAGCGGTACAGGCGTTCGCCATGATCCTCTCGCACAGCCGCCACATGTGCGCTCGAGCCGTCTTCCGCATGGACCAGCAGGCTTGGGTCGAGAGCCATGTCGCCGCCTTCACCTTCCGGCGCGATCGGTCCCGGCGTCCACCCATCGCCACCGCCCAATTCGAGGTCGTGGCCTGCCTGGTGGGGCAGGCAGGGGCGACGGCGTATGGGCGAAGCCCTCGAGCCACGAGCGGCGTCGCTGACGAGCCTGCCCATCCCGACTATGCCTCGCGCGCATCACTCGGCGCTTCGACGAAACAGTCCCGGCCATCGTTCTGGATATCGGTATCGCAGGCGAGGTGGTTGCAGTGGAGGCCTTTCACAACGCCGTGTCGGCAGTCAGAGGTGATGCGAATCGCCCGGGCGCTCGCGTCACCCAGCGTCTCCTCCAACTGCGTGAAGGCGTTGATGGCCATGGGCTGGATAACAGTGAAGTCGCGGCAATTCTCGAAAAGCATCCCATCAGCATAAGCGGTGCCGCCCCTCGCCATAGGAGGGTCGGGCGACGCAATACCGGGGGTGATCGCAGCGACGTCGAAGCAGTTCATGAAGCGAAAGACGGCAGGGACCTCTCGCGTGCCCTCATTGGTCGGTCCGATCAACGTGATGTGGCCCACGTCCTCGAAATCCCAGGCGGGAGGGCCCTTAGCTCCTTCGCAGCGCGAGTTGATTACGGTGAGCTCACCTCCTCCGCCCGAACCTTTGAGGAGCGCACCCCTGGTGCCGATGTTGCGCGTTCATAACCGTGGTGCCGGCGCTCGCCTCGAGCCAGATGCCCACACCAGTCGTCACATACGGAATATCGCCTGGATCGATACCCGCGACCTGGGCCGGATCTAGTCCGGAGAACTCGCAGTTGTAGAAGCGGCAGCGGTGCCCACGGCTCGATGTGCACCAGTCCCACGACCGAGCTCGCGCCGGACGCAAAGTGCATCTCATTGAAGTGGATCTCTGGGCGGCCCTTGGCGATGTCAACACCGGGTGGTGGGCTCCAGTCAAAAGCGCGGGCATCTGGCGGCACGGCGAGCGTCAGGTGCTCGACGAGGTAACTGCCGTTCTGGTTGGTTACTGCTGGATCATCCGGATGTTCAGGATCGACGGAGGTCTGATCGCAGATCAGGAGAGGCCCATGATCCTTCTCGGGGTTTTGTATCTCGAGCGTGATCTGGGAACCTTTTGTCCATCACCACAAAGCACGATATATGCCCAAGCAGGGCAGGCGGGGAGGACCATCGGGCCGTCCACCTTATACTCGGCAACGTCACCGTTCTTCACCCCGGGCCTGGCGGGAAAACGATGACGCCGGCCGAATGGGCACTGACGACTGGATTCACTGCGAAATCGACCGCCGCCTGTATGACCTCCCGCGTTCCGGCAGGCTCAGCCCCGTTGTCGCGGGCGCCGAAGAATCGCACCGAGATGGGGCCGTCGTGAAGCGCTTCCACCGACCGACTGGAAGTGGATCCGTGGGGCACCTGGATCTTGCCACGGACCGATAACCATCCCCTTGTTGTCTTCGTCGGTCGGCCCGCGTCCCAACGGAAAACCCCTCCTCCGCCGTCCCCTGGCTCGTGGTAGCCGAGGACCAAGACTACTTGCTCATCTGTTTGCGTCGTCGAATCTAGCGCTCTTAGATCCCTAATGCTATTGACGCTGAAGGTTGGCTGCACTGAACTCCCCTCCGCCCAGGATCTGACTGTGTCCGAGGCTTGTCGGCACGATAAAGCAAACTTGGATTCGTCTGGAACCCCTGTGGCGTGGCCAGAATACTCTCGATTTGCTGCCAAAATGGGTTCCCAAACCGCAAAAAAACGTTCGGCGTATTCGGGAAGATGTTCGGGACGGAGCAACGCTCCATTGCTGATTGAGGCCGTGAGCATTACGGGGCCGGGCGCCTGAGACACCGGAGCGTTAGGGCGCTTGATCAGCACCGAACTGCGGGCAAACCCTCTCGTACAGTCGGCCCCCGAAGGCTCGACGCCATTCGTCATGGGTCAAGTTGCGAGCTGCGCGCTGGCAGGCGCGTGTTAGCCACGATTGAACGTCCAAGTCCCAGAATCGAACTCCATCATCCCCGGAGGATACGAGTCTCAAGTGGTCCCGGTCCGGGCTAAACACGACAGCACGAACGGGACCCTCATGCCCGAGAATCGGCTCACCGAACATCTGCCCAGTCTCCACGTCCCAGACTCGTACCGTGTTGTCGCCGCCGCCTGAGGCCAGCCACTGGCCGTCAGGACTGTACGCAACACCGAGAACCTGGTTTGTATGGCCACGAAAGGCGTCGGTGACAAGTCGGCCCTCCATTGCGTCCCACAGCCGGACCGTCCGATCGTCGCCACCCGACACAAGCCTTCGGCCATCTGGACTGAAGGCGAGGCCCAACACCCCGCTAGCATGGCCGCTAAGCGGCGCCCCTACAAGGCTTCCGGTAGCAGGATCCCAAATGCGAATCTTTCCGTCTTGTCCGGCGGATGCGAGGCGCCGGCCATCCGGGCTGAACGCTGCGCTTCGCACCCAGCCCTCATTGCGCGGCAGTTCCCCGGCCAGTTGGCCGGTGATCGTGTCCCAAAGACGAACGCTCCCATCTTCTCCAGCAGATACTACGCGACTGCCGTCTGGCGCGAAGGCGACACTCCACACCTGGGGCGCGACGGCCGGGTTCCTCGTTTCGTTGCCAGTCACATCGTGGCGTAGACTTCTTACCGCCTGCCCGGTTGTGACATCCCATAGTCGGACCACACCCTTATCGTCCGCCGACGCGAGCCGCATACTATCGGCGCTGAACGCTACGCTGTCTACCGAGGACGTGTGCTCGAGGGCGGTGCCGATAGGTTGTCCACTCACTGTGTCCCACAATCGCACCGCACCATCGGCGCCAGCCGAGGCGAGACGACGGCCGTTTGCGCTAAATGCCACGCCATTGACACGCCCGGCTTGCGAAAGGTGGCCGGCCTGTAAGAGCTGTGGACCGACCACACGCCAGATCCTAATAGTGCTGTCCTCACCCGCGGATGCAAGTCGCGCCCCGTCAGGGCTGAACGCGACGCCAAATACCCAGCCTGTGTGGCCTCGGAAAGGAGAGTCTCCTATCTGGCGCCCGGTAGCAACGTCCCACAAGCGCACCGTGCCGTCATCGCCGGCTGAAGCGATCCACCGCCCATCTGGGCTAAACGCTACGCCTAGGACCGTGCCCTGCTCGGTAGGGATCGCGCGTGGATCTTCGCGGATTGCGGCGTCCCAGATTCGCACGGTGCCGTCTCCGCCAGCTGACGCCAGCAGCTGTCCGTTCGGGCTGAACGCGAGAGTTCGCACCGCTCCGGCGCTGTCGATATTCATTGAAGGTTCGTTGTTCGCCGCGTACCAGAGTGGCACACCGTCTTCGCCTTTCGGCGCATCCCAGAGTCGCACACCATCTTCGCCGCCCGAAGCTAGCCGAGTACCGTCTGGGCTGAACGCGGCGCTGTACAGCTTAGCCTTGTCGCTGTTCAGCGCCTGCCACACGGGCTCTCGGCTCGCAACATTCCAGACGACAACTCTTCCGTCGTGACCAGCGGATGCCAGCCATCGTCCCCCTGGGCCGAATGCCACGCTCCTCACCCAGTCTCCATGGATCTTCTTAAGGGGCTCGCCCAAGTATTGCTCAGTACCGTCCCAGAGCCGGACTAAGTTGTCCGCACTGGCGGAGCCGAGCTTTCCGTCTTCGCTGAACGCCACACCGAGCACGGCATCCGGATGACGAGCGAGACTGCCTAGAGGTTGGCCGGTAGCCACGTCCCACAGCCTTACACCGTCGGCACCCGCTGACGCGAGCTGCACTCCGTCAGCGCTAAACGCCACGCTACGCACCTGCCCTTGGTGCCGGGCCAGAATCGCCTCAAGGCGCGGATTGCGGGCGAGCGAGGCAAGCAGGCTGCTACGCGCCTCATCCGTGTCTCGTTCTCGCATTGCGGCCACCGCAAGAAGTGCTCCTGTATCGATCCGATCGTCAAGGTAGTTTCGTGCTTGCGCGGCGAGCTGGCGTGACGTGGCAGTCTTCCGTTGATCCACTGCATTGGCAAACGCCAGCGTTGCGATGATGGCCCCAAGCAGCGCCGCAACGGCAAAGGTCGCGGTGATCAAGGACAGCTTGCGGAATTTCGCGGCCGCCGCCCGCTGCTCGATCTCACGTGCTCGAGCTGCTTCGGCCTTCTGCTGTTGCGCCTCGGCTTCCGCCTGAAGTTCACGTTCTCGCTGCGCCGCCTCTGCGGCGAGGCGCGCTTCGAGTGCATGATGGTCCTGTGTCTGCTGATAGCGCCTCCGCCAGTCGAGGATCGCCGGTGCGAGCACGTCGTGGAAGATCTCGTAGCGGGTCTCGCGCGGCTGGTCGGGTGCCGGCTGGATGCTACGCAGGATACGGAAGCCCGAGCCGGTGAGTCCTTCAAGTACCGGGGTAAGCGTGGTCACGGGGATGTCGGCGTAGGCACCAAGATCACTGGCGCTGTAAGCGATCTTGGTGCCCGACGGGGCGACCAGGTAGCGGAAGACGGCGGCAGCGATATCCTGCGCGTCCGGCGACTGGCCGGTCATCACCGCGTCGAGGTGGGTGCGGACGATGGTCTCGGCGCCCTCGAGACGATCGAGCGTTTCGAGGCGGAGTACGCGCTCGCCGGCATTGAGGGTTTCGTCCCAGAGGCGGGTCATAACGAGCTGCAAGAAGGCGGTCTCGATGGTTCGGTCGTCGTGGGGTGAAGGGCCATCGAGGACGGCTCCCGCGTCGTCAGCTAATGTCACTCGCCCGGCCTGCACCTGGGAGAGCACGGCCTCCACTAGCTCTGGTTCAATCGAGACCTGGGTGTCGGGCGTGGGCTGCCGGCGGTTGTACTCCTCCAGTGGTTTGGTGATGGCCTCTTGCGCGCCCTCGTTTGTGAGGTGGGCAAGGCGCAGGTTGTTGTCGAACAGGTGGGGGATCGGGCCCTTGAACCGATCGAGTCGCCAGAGCGAGTCCTCCCGCAATGCGACCAGGAAGTTCACCCGGAGGTGCGGGTCGTTTACCGCCCGGGGGAAATCGGCGGCGAATGTGCCCTCCCCGTCCTCTCGTGCGTGGTAAAGGAAGTACTCCTCGAACTGATCGAGCACGACGAGGAGATCGGCGACGCCGTGCTGGGTCCATGCTTCCATCGCCGGGACCAGCCCCGTCGGGGGCGCGTCGTTGTAGGTCGCTGCGTGCACCAGTGCGAGCGTGCGGCTGGCAGTCTCATGAATGGCGTGGCCAAGGGCAACAGCCGGATCATCCCGCCAGTTGTTGAAGACCATGACGGCTACTTCGGGCTCACCGCGTTCAGTGAGGCTTTGCTGGGCGTACTGTCGAATCGCGTGTTCGACACCGGCGCGCAGGACGGAGCTCTTGCCCGAGCCACTGGGGCCGTACAGCACGGTCAAGCGCGCCGCAAGCAGGTTGGCGGTGATGGTCGCCCGTTCGCGGTCGCGGCCGAAGAAGAAGGGGGCATCCTCTTCGAAGTACGGAATGAGCCCCTTGTA